>Ga0182030_10002288_pt1 | contig 40538 bp, 33 predicted proteins | sample 812S3MmetaG_FD_121299 | JGI IMG/M metagenome (GOLD analysis project Ga0182030, IMG submission 121299) | Permafrost microbial communities from Stordalen Mire, Sweden - 812S3M metaG (Illumina Assembly) | ecosystem: Environmental > Terrestrial > Soil > Wetlands > Permafrost | place: Sweden...
CCCTCCCTCCCTCCAATCATTGACGTCCGGAGCCCCCGCCCGCAAAACCCCTCGCCATGTCACAGACCGCCGCCCCGTGGATTCTCAGCGAAGGCCTCGCCGGCCTGCAGGCCCAGGCGTTGGGTCTGGCGGAAGCGGCGGGGTTGCAGGCGGATGTGAGGGTGTTGCGGCCCAACGCGCCGTGGAAATGGATCGCTGCCCGTCTCTGGCCGCGCCCGCTCTCGGTCGTCGCCGACTCGCTCCGCGCCCCGTTGCCGGATCTTGTCATCGGCTGTGGCGGCATGGCCGCCGCGGTGCTCGCCGCGCTGCGCGGCAAATCCCGCCCCGTCGTCCAGGTGCAGAACCCGCGCATGGACATCGGCCGCTTCGACCTGATCGTCGCCAACCGCCACGATGAGCTCACTGGCCCCAACGTCATCGTCACCCGCACCGCCTTGCACCGCGTGACGCCCGAGCGCCTCGCCGCCGAGGCCGAAAAATGGCGCGACCGCCTTGCTTCCTTGCCGCGTCCGTTCGTCGCGGTTTTGTTGGGCGGCAGCAACGGCCGCTATCGCCTGGATACCGCATCGGCTGGAAAACTCGCCGCCGGGCTTGCCGCCATGATGCGGCGGGACAAAGTGGGGGTGATGGTCACGCCCTCCCGCCGCACCGATCCCGCCGCGACAGCCCAGATCCACGGCGCCATCGCGTCGTTGGGCGGCGTGGTGTGGGACGGCGTGGGCGACAACCCGTATTTCGGCATGCTGGCGCTGGCCGACCAGATCGTCGTGACGCAAGACAGCGTCTCGATGATTTCCGAGGCCGCCGCGACCGCCGCCCCCGTCCTGATCGCCGAACTGCCGGGAGATTCACGCCGTCAGCGCCTGTTCCTGAAGATGATGCATGACGAGGGCCGCGTGCGCCCCTTCGACGGCCGTTTCGCGCCTTGGCCGGTGTCGCCGATGAACGACACGCCCGAGGCCGCCGCGCGCATGCGCCAACGGCTCGGGATATAACATCCCATGTTGAACATTCAGACGTTCGACGCCCGCGCCGGCGGTAATGTCATCTACAAGGCGCTGGCGCATCCGCTGGCGGCCGAGGCGATCGCTCGTCTCTACGCCGGAATGACCGGACCGGTGGCGATTTACGATCCTCAGGGGATCGCCGGCGCGTTGCTGGCGATGTATCCGCGGCCGGTCGATGCCGTGTTCGTGCATGACACAGCCCAGATCGGTCAGCCTCACGCGGGGTTGCCGGCACGCGCGTTGACCGAACTCGCGACCAGCGGCGCCCGCACCGTGCTGATCGCCGCGTTCGACGCCGAGCGAACCGCGACCCGCGTTCGCCCGATGGCGCCGTCCGGAGCGCGCGTGGTGACGCTGGACGAAGCCCGTATTCCGGCCGCGATGCTGTCGGTCCCAAGTCGTTATTTGGACAAACTGAACTTCGCCACCAATTTCGTGTTTTTCCGCGATGACGGCCGCATGGCCACGCGCCTGGTCTCGGCGAATTACTGGTCCAACCACGGCGCCGGAATCGTTCGGCTGTGGCTGCGTTTGTTCGACACGGATGGCGGCGTTCTGGCGACCTGGGAGGAATCGCTACCGGCCAGTCCCGGTGGTTTCACCATCGACAGCCAGCAGGTGCGCGCGCGGTTCGGACTGAAGCCGTTCACCGGCCAGTTGTTACTGCACGCCATCGGTGTCGCCGGCCACGACATCGTCAAATACGCGCTGGACACCTATGCTTCCGACGGCGGCGCCAGCCTGTCCTGCACGCATGACGCGAACGCCTGGCCGTCGGATCGTTACGCCGGCTTGCCCGCGCCGCGGCCGGACGAAACGGTGACGTTATGGCTGCAAAACAGTCACGCCGTGCCGATCCCCGTGGGAGCCATCGCGCTGGACCGCATGGGGGCCGAGCAGCCGGTCACGCTGACCCAACCGATCGGGCCCTTCGCCACGTTCGCGATCGATGTCGGCGCCACGCTGCCGCACGTGACCTGGCCGGAGCAGATCGAAATCCGCGCCGGCCGCCACCTCGTCCGCCCGCGCTACGAGGTGACCCGCGACGGCCGCGTCCGCATGGCGCATGTCAACGTGGAGCGCGACAATCTGCGTCCCGATCCAGGCATTTCCGGGTTGTCGCCGCTGCTCGGCCGCGGCTATTTGTTGCCATTTCCGATCCTCGACCGCGCGCGGTTCCGCTCGATCGTGCAACCGACGCCGATGGCGACCACGCAGGCCAATCTGCCGATCCGGCTCGATGTGTTCGACACCGAAGGCAACCGCGTCTCCGAACACTTCCTCGGCTGCCTGCCGCGCGACCACGCCGTCGCGGTGGAGATCGAAGATGTCGCCGCCGGTCACGCCGAACTGGTCTACGATTTTCGCGAAGGCGGCGAGGCGGACGGCTGGCTGCACGCGCTGTTTCGTTACGAGGACCGCCGCTCCGGCCACGTCGCGGAGTCAAGTTTCGGCGCGCATATCTTCAACACCGCCATGACCTTTCGCGATGAGCCGCAATCCTACAACGGGCCGCCGCCCGGTCTCACCACCACGCTGTTCCTGAAGCTTGGAGATGCGACCCGGGAAAGTTTCGCGGTGCTGATCTATCCCGCCTCCGCCGCCTGGCATCCGGGCTCCACGACCGAACTGCGGCTGCATGACGGCACCGGTCAGAAAATCGCCGCCGAAACGATCGCCATCGCCTGCTCCGGCTCCGTCATGGTCTGGCCGCATGAGGTGTTCGGCGCCGAGACTCTCGCGTCCGCCGGTCCCAACGGCTATGTCGTGGTGCGGGACGCCACTTGCCGGCTGTTTGGATATCATGGCCTGATGGACCATGCGGGCGGGTTTTCGCTCGATCACATGTTCGGGTTCTGATCGATCCAGGAGAATGGAATGCGCGCCGCCGGTCCCCCTGAACGAGAAATGGCGGCCTTCGCCGACCGCGTCTTCAACCTGATCCACAATGGCCAGCCAGTGCGGCTGTATACCGGGTGCGGCACCATGCCGGCCGCCGGCTTCATCAACATCGATGTCGCGCCCATGCTGCGGCCCGAGGATACGCGCTTCGACGACCGCGAGTATTTCTTCTTTCCCTTCGCCGACGTGCCCTGGCCGATCCCCGACGGCAGCGTCGATTACATTTTCAACGAGGACTTCATCGAACATCTGAGCCAGAAGCAGCAATTTTGCTTCCTGGCGGAGACCTTGCGCGTGCTGAAACCCGGTGCCTGGCATCGCGTCAGCACGCCCTGCCTGATCCAATCGATGCGCCGTCATTCGCATTTCCAGGCCGGTATGCGCGGCGTTTATACCGGCGAGTGGGATCGCTGGGGTCATCAGGTGCTGTTCACCCATCATTCGCTGGAAGAAACCGCGAAACTGGTCGGCTACCGGGAGGTGTTGTTCAATCAGAAGAACCAGGGCGTGTCCCCATTGCGCGGCATCGACACGCGGCCCTGGGACGATCGCGACACGCTGTTCGGAAACATCTACGCTGACCTGCTGAAGTAAGAAGGAGAGGGCACATGGCTGGGACCTGGATCGACATTGGCGGCGGCATGACGGGCTATCTCGCGGTTCCGGCCGCCGGTTCCGGGCCGGGGATCGTGCTGTTGCAGGAGATTTTCGGCGTCAACGCGCATATGCGCGACGTCGCCGATCTTTACGCCGAGGAAGGCTATGTCGTTCTCGCCCCGGATCTTTTCCACGCGATGGAGCAGCGCGTCGAACTTGGTTACGAAGGCGCCGACATGGAGAAGGCATTCGGTTTTTATCAGCGCTTCGATCCGGAGAGCGCCGTCCCCGACATCGTCGCCTCCGTCGCCGCGTTGCGCGCGTGCCCCGAGTGCACCGGCAAGATCGGCGCCATCGGGTTCTGTCTGGGAGGCAAACTCGCCTGGCTCGCGGCGGCGCGCGCCGGGGTCGACGCGGCCGTCAGTTATTACGGTGTTGGGATCGAAGCCTCTCTGGGCGAGCTGGAGAATATCAGGTGCCCGGTCACGCTGCACTTTGGCGAAATGGACAAATTCGTTCCGGCTGAGGCGCGCGACGCGATCGCCGCCGCGGTCGCCGGGAAGAACATCGAGGTTTTCGTGTATCCCGGCGCCGATCACGGCTTCAACTGTTCGGAACGGCCGGCTTTCGACAAGGCCGCGTCGCTGATGGCGCATTCCCGGTCGTTGACCACGTTCCGTACCGCGATGGGCCCACATTACGATCTCTCGGCCTTGTGGGAGCAGCATACTTACCTGGAATTCGGCGCCCGGGATGCCGAGGCGACGATGAAGACCATGGTCGCCTCGCCTTACGTCAATCACATTCCGACGATGACCGGCGGTGTCGGCCACGATCATCTGTTGCGTTTTTACAAGTATCATTTCATTCCGAAGACGCCTCAGGACACGCGGCTGGTGCCGATCAGCCGCACCATCGGCACCGACCGCATCGTCGATGAAATGTTGTTCTGCTTCACCCACGATATCGAGATCGACTGGATGCTGCCCGGCGTCGCGCCGACCGGCCGTTATGTGGAGATTCCGCTGATCGCGGTCGTGCATTTCCGCGGCGACAAGCTTTACAACGAACACATCTATTGGGATCAGGCCTCCGTCCTGGTGCAGATCGGCCTGTTGGACCCGAAACTGCTGCCCGTCGCCGGCATCGAAACCGCGAAGAAGGTGCTGGACAAGTCGCTGCCGTCCAACACTTTGATGCGCCGGTGGTCGGAAAGCGAAGGCAAGCCCTGATGCGATTGTGCTGGTTCGCGCGAGCCAGCGCCCCCGGCGCGATCGTCACGGAAAGCGAACTTGAGTGGCTGGGGGAGACGATCGCCGCGGTGCCAGGTGTAACCGAGACGCTGCTGTTCACGCCTGGGACGACGCACGATCCGTATCTGAACGACGGCCTGCCGCCCGCGCTCGCGCTGCAGGTTTATTTCGACGCCATCGAGTCCCTTGAAGCCGCGTTGAACGGTCCGCTGATGGTGTTGGCCAACTCGGCGTCGCTGCCATCGTTGGCCGGCGCGTCGTTCACCCAGCAGGCGATGTTGGCCCGCTCGTTCGCCGTGCCGGAGCCGGCATCATCAGAAGGTTATTGCACCTACCTCGTCGCTTATGAGGGCACCGCCGAGGATTTGCCCGCCTGGCTGGCCCATTACCTGGGTCGTCACGCCGCCATCATGACACGGTTTCCCGGCGTTCGGCGGGTCGAGGTCTGCACCCGTATCGATTGGTGTGGCGCGCTGCCTTGGCCGCGGGTCGAATTCATGCAACGTAATAAAGTGGTGTTCGACAACGCGGACGCGCTGACCGCGGCGTTGAATTCTCCGGTCCGCCACGAAATGCGCGCGGACTTCGCCCGGTTTCCCGCGTTCACGGGACCGGTCAGCCACTTTCCGATGCTGACGCGCGTGGTGTAGCGCGCCGCTTACACCAGGACCACGCTGTCCCGCGCCACGATCGTTCCGTTCGCGACCACCAAACGGCGCGGCGGCGTTGAAACGATCGCCTCGGCGACCGTTTCGGCCTCGACCAACACCAGATCCGCGCGGCAGCCTACCGCCAGACCGTAACGACTGAAGCCGCACCCAATGGCGGCCGCGCCGGTCACGCAATCCAAAGCCCAGTCGAGTTCATCGTCACGCCGCAGAGCGTTGCGAAGACCGATATGCATCGCGCGATCCAGCATGTCCGGCCGCGCGTAGGGCGTCCATGTATCGCGGATCCCGTCGTTGCCGCCATAAACCGTAACCCCCGCCGCGCGGCAGATCGCCAGCGGAGGCACTGCGCTGCTGGCCGGCGCGGTCGTGGCGATCCGCACATCCCAACGCGCCATACGCTCCAGCAAGGTCTCGCGGTCCGCGGCCGGGATCATGCCGAGGCAAAACGCATGACTAATGGTGACCATGCCGCGCATGGAGCAAGCCGCCGTCCGTTCCAGGATCAGATCGAGCGAAAACGCCCCCATCCCCCCCGGTTCGTGGAGGTGGATGTCGATCGGTTTGCCGTGCGCCTCCGCCAGGCGGAACAGCGCGTCCACCTGGCCCACCGGATCGCGATCGATGGCGCACGGATCGATCCCGCCAACCACGTCGGCGCCGTCGCGCAACGCTTCGTCCATCAACTCCATCGTTCCCGGCCGGCTGACGAGGCCGGATTGCGGAAACGCGACAATCTGCATGTCCAACGATCCGGCCAACGTCTGACGCGTTCGCATCGTCGCATGCAAATGGCGCAGTCCGATTTCGGTATCGATGTCCGCGTGGGTGCGCATCCGCGTGGTGCCGTTGCCGATATAGGCTCGCGCGAGGCACAGCGAGCGGGCCGCCGAGTCGTGCGCGCCATCGCGACGATAGTGACGTTCGTTCTCGATGCGGTCGGTTCGTGCTGGTCCGACATCGTTACGATACCAGGGCCCGCCCCAAAGGGTCTTGTCCAGGTGGGCATGTCCTTCGACAAGACCAGGAAGGAGAAGGGTGTCATGACCATGCTCGATGGTGGCGGCGGGAGGTGGGTTCAGGCCAGGCGCGATCCGGGCGATCAACCCGTCTTCGATCAGAACATCGACCGGCTCACCACCGAGCGGACGAACATCGCGGATCATCAGATCGGTCATACGCGTTCTCCGCCGCGATCCGGATCATTGGAGGCGGGTTCCGCCCGCCTCCAAAAGCGTTCGATCAGATCGTCGTGGGAAAATGGCACTGAGGGTTGATCGGATGCAACACCTCCTCAATCGGTGCCTTGGCGACGAACTTATACAGATCCCACTCACCCTTGCTTTCCGCGGGCGTTTTCACCTGAAACAAGTAAGCCGGGAATTCGCCGCGCCCATCCATCCTGATCCGTCCTGGTCCGAACGCGTCGTCCTGGGTCGGGATCGATTTCATTTTCGCGACTGTGGCGCGTCCGCTTTTCACCGCCTCCGCCGCGCCCATCTGCTGCGCCGCTTTCAGATAATGCAACGTCACTCCATACGTGCTGGCCTGCGCCTGGTTCGGATAGTTTTTTGGCGATTTCACGATCAACCGCTTCGTGAAAGCGCGCGTGCCCTCATTCAGATCCCAGTAGAACGTTTCGGTGACGCTCAACCCGCCGCAAATTTCCAGCCCGACCGAATGCGCGTCCTGCAGGAACAGCAACAGCGGCGCGATCTTCATGGTCTTGTCCAGACCGAACTCATGCGCCTGCTTGATGCAATTCTGCGTATCGAGACCGGCGTTCGCAAGTCCCAGTACCTTCGCGCCGCTGGCCTGCGCCTGCGTCAGAAAGGATGAGAAATCGGTGGTATCCGGGAACGGATAGCGCAGCGCGCCTTTCACCTCGCCGCCGCCTTTCTTCACCACATCGGCCGTCAGTTCTTCCAGCGACTGCCCGAACGCGTAATTGGCGGTGACGAAAAACCACGACTTAAAGCCCTGCTTCATCAGCGAGCCACCGGTCGACTGCGCGTTCTCGTAGGTGTCGAAACTCCAGACAATCGAGTTTGGGCTGCACTGCTGATCCGTCAGCGCCGCCGCGGTCGCCGAGGCATTCAGCATGATCTTGTCTTTCTCTTTCGCCACCTGCGCGACCGCGAGCGCGACAGAAGACGTCGGAACGTCGATAGTCGCCGCGACACCCTGATCGAACCACTGGCGCGCGATGGTCGCCGCGACGTCCGGCTTGTTCTGATGGTCGGCGCTGATCAGTTCTACGTCGAAACTGAGATGCGGCTTCATTTCCTCGATCGCGAGTTCCGCGGCCGCGACCGAGGTTGGGCCGGTGTTGTCGCGATAGGTGCCGGACAAATCGGTCAACACACCGAGTTTGATCGACGGCCTGGCTTGCGCGCGCGGACGGATCAGCGGAACGGACGACATGGCGACAGCACTGCCGAGCAGGCCGCGGCGAGACATGGACATTTGAAACTCTCCCAGAATTGCCGCACCAGCGCGGTTCTCGCCGGGTTCTACCGGAACGGGGTGGTGCGGCTCAAGGGTAGGGCAGCGTCAGGGCGGAGCCCTGACGCTGCCCTACCCCTGCGCAGTCCCACTTACCTCGGCCGCCACGATGCGCTTCCGCCCGTCCGGCGTATCCAGCAGCATCGCGCCATCTTCATCGAGGCCGGCGAACAGACCTTCCTCAGACCGGCCACCGATGCTCGCACGCAACGGTGTCCCGATCGGTTGCGCCCGCGCCATCCAGGCCGCGCGGATCGGCGCGAACCCCTGTTCCGTCCAGGCATCCAGATGTTTTGCCAGGCTCTCCAGTAAAATATCGCGCGCCCCGTCCACCGTCGCGATGCCCCCCGCGCTGACCAGCGTCGAAGTCTTGTAAGGTGCGTTCCGCGGTGCCTCCAGCACGTTCACTCCGATGCCGATGATCTGCGTGTCGTCCACGCTTTCCACCAGAATGCCCGCGATTTTGCCGTCATTGACCAAAACGTCGTTGGGCCACTTCAATGTCGCCTTCACCTGTTTCGGCAACAACGCATCGACCGCGTCGGCCACCGTCAGCGCCGTGACAAAACTTAATTCGGACACCCTCTCCGGCGGCAAATCCACGCGCAACAACACCGACAAATACAAATTGCCCGGTGGGCTGTACCAGGTTCGCCCAAACCGCCCGCGCCCAGAGGCCTGCTCGTCGGCGTGGATCACCGTGCCGTGCGGCGCGCCCGAGGCCGCCAGCCGGCGCGCCTCATCGTTGGTCGAGCCAAGCCGCTCGTGATGCTGGATCAAAAACATGCCATTCACCCGCTGCCGCCGACACAATCGGCGCAACATTCAGTTACCATCGAGCAGCCACAATCCGGTCGTGAAATCGACGCGAAAGGATGCGCCAATGTCACCCTGTCAACATAGGAGCGCGTTCGTGCGCCGTTCATTCTTGCTGGCTCCTCTCGCATGGGCACTGCCCGCGCGGGCGAGGCCGGCCATTCCACCTTCGCTGCTGGACCAGGCGGCGAAGCTGCTGACCGAACTGATCCAGTCCGCGCGGGAAGCCGCGATCAGCGCCGGCGTAAAGCCCGTGCCGCCACAAATCCACCGCGCCCTGCTGGGTTTTTTCCCCGATGCGATCCTCCGCAAAACACGCTACACGTCCGGTCACTCCGACACCATCACCCTTCCTGGGCTTGCCCTGACCTACGGCCACGCCGATGCCGTAACGCTTGGCGACGTAATCATGTTCCGTGACGATCACGCCGCGCGCACCGATGCCAAATTGTGGGCGCACGAGATGACCCATGTCATGCAATATGAACGTTGGGGCATCGACGATTTCGCCAAACGCTACCTCCAGGATTACGACGCGGTCGAGCAGGAAGCCCGCGACAACGCCGATCGCTACGTCAGTTGGAGCGAGCACGCACATCCATGATCACGCGTCAGGCGCGAAACCCATGATCCGCTCGAAGCGCGCCCGATAGGCCGGCCAAACCTCGGGGTTGATCAGTCGCGGCGGCTTCCTGCCATCCAGAATCTCCAACGCCTGCTCCGCCGCGATGCGCCCCATGTTCTCCCGCGCCTCGATGGTGGAGCCGGCGACGTGCGGACTGACCATGACGTTGTCGAACGCCATCAGCGGGTGATCGTGCGGCGGCGGCTCATCTTCCCAGACATCCAGGCCGGCCCCGGCGATTTGCTTCGCGCGCAACGCGTCCGCCAGGGCTTCTTCATCGTGAATGAAGCCGCGCGCGGTCGAGATAAAATACGCCTCCGGCTTCATCCGGGCGAACTGCGCCGCGCCCATCATCTTCCGGCTCTGCTTCGTCAGTGGGCAATGCACCGAGACGAAATCCGACTGTGCCAGCAGTTCGTCGAGTTCAACTTTCTCCGCGCCGCGGGCTTTCACCTGCTCGGCCGTCAACAACGGATCGTAGGCCAGCACCCGCATGTTAAAGGCCGCCCGGCACATGGCGGTCAAACGCCCGCCCACATTGCCGATCCCGAGCACGCCGACCGTGCGGCCGTTCAACTCCCGTCCGATATAGGTACCGCGATCGATCGGCCGCCCAGTACGGGCGTGGCGATCAGCCTCGACAATACGCTTCGACAACGTCAGCATCATCGCCAGAGCGTGCTCGGCGACCGCTTCCTTGTTGCCGCCCGATTGATTGACCACGGCGACGCCTGCCTCGGTGCAGGCATCGACGTCGATCGTGTCATAACCGGCGCCGTTCGAGGACGCCGCGATCAGGTTCGGGGTGCGCGCCAGCAACGCCGCGCCGACCTGGAAATGCGGCGCGATGATCTGCCGCGACGCACCAATCTGATAAATATGCGCCTGACTTAAAATCGGCGCTGCCTGATCGTCGGGGCTATCGTTTTCCAGCTTGTCCAACTGCACATCCGGCCGCTTCGCCAGCACCGCCGGATAGACCGCGGACGGCAGGTATTTCACGTAGAACACGCGTTTGGTGTTCGGCGCCATATTGGTTCCCTCCGGCAATGACAGCCACGATAGCACGCGAATCGCGGGGGCGAGAAACCCCCGCCTTTAAGCCTGAACCACGCGGCCCTCGCGCCGCCGCGTCCGCCACTCGCTGGCCAGGCCCATCGCCGCCGTCAGCGCCATGAACAGCACTGAGGAATAAAACACCCAGCGCGGCAGATTGTGATCCATGATCCACCCGCCGATCATCGGCCCGATGGTGCCGCCAATATTGAAGCCCGTCGTGACGATGCCGAATACGCGGCCAAACGCGCCGGGCGGCGACGCCGCGCGCACCAGCATATCCCGCGAAGGTGAGATCATGCCTGACAAAAACCCGGCCGTGCCCATCGCCGCGACCATGAACACCGGCCCCAGATCGACCGATCCGATCGCCAGGATCAGCATCGAGGCGGCGCCAAATCCAGCGGCCGCGACGTCACCGTGCCGCTTTGTCGCGTCGGCGATGAAGCCGCCCGCCAGCACGCCGATCGCGGTGGCGAACAGGAACGCCGTCAGCGCCGCGTTGGCGACCGAGAAACTGACCCCATACATCGACACCAATGCGACCGCGGAATAGTTCGTCAACGCGCCGCTGCTGAGGCTGAGCAACGCGAAAAACCCAACCAGGCTCAGCACGGCGGGCGTCAGCAGGCCGCGTAGGCTGACATGCGCGTGGCCTCCGGCGGGCACGCGCGCCGCCTGGGTGCCTTCCAGCCAGCCCGCGAACATCAGCGGCACCGCCACGACGACGCCAAAGAGTCCCGCGACGGCGATGGCGGCGTGCATGCCCCAGAGATGCGTCATCAGCAGCATCGTCATCGGCGCCAAAGCCGACCCCAGATAGCCGGCGAAGGTGTGAATGGAGAATGCCCGGCCGAGGCGCGGTGGATCGATCACCGATCCGAGGATGGAATAATCCGCCGGGTGATAAACCGAATTGGCGATGCCCAGAAGGACCGCGGACGCCAGCAGCCAGGAGTAGACCGGAAACAATCCGATCGAAATATAAGTCAGCCCGCCCAGAAGCAGCCCGCCGATCAGCGTCCGCCGCGCGCCGAACCGATCGGCCACATAGCCCATCGGCGTCTGCGCCACGCCGCTGGTGATGTTGAAGATCGTGATCACCAGCCCGAGCTCGACATAGCCGATCCCAAGCGCCTGTTTCAGCATCGGGAACAGCGGGATCAGCACGATGTAATGAAAATGGCTGACCATGTGCGCGGCGCTGATCAGGCCGAGTGCTTTCCACTCCGCCGCGCGAGACACACTCTGTTGATCCATCAGGTGAAGGCCTTTTTAATGCGAGCCCAGTCTTCGATGGCGTGCTCTTGTCCGGGGGTGATGGGGATGACGAATTGATTCCAGCCGGCGTCGCGCAATGCCTCGATGCGTTGCTTGATCTCTTGTTCAGTCGCGGTGAAGGTGGTGCGGCGGATCAGTTCGGCATCGACGAACGGACGCTCTTCAGGTTTGACGAAAACGAAATGGCCGCGGTGGTTCATTAAGTAACGCGCGTCCGCCGGCTCAAACTTTCGCGCCAGTGCGATATAGCCGTCGATGTTCTTTTGCACCGTTGCCGGAACGTCCGAGGTATTCTTCCAGCCGGACATGTCCACATCCGCCGCCCGATGCAGCAGCACCGCCGCGCGCGGTCCGGCCTGCGCCATCGCGCGAGGACTATCGGCCGGTTCGCCGGGTTCCAGCACGCAGCCACACACCCATGCCGTCGTGTAAAGCTCGGCAACCGAACGACCCGCGCCGGTCCAATCTTTCCGCATACCCTCGATCGCCGACAGCGCGCCGGGCACGTCGCTGATGAACGTCTTCCACGCCGCGCCGAGCCGCGCGACCAATGCCTGCGATTTAGGCCCATAAGCGGAAACGTGCAACTTCACCGGGTCTTCGATGTTGATCAATCCAGCGTCGGGATTGAGGAAACGAATTTTTCTCGCTTTGCCCTCGATCGTGGTTTCCACCGTTTCGCCGTTCAACAATCCGTAAACGACGCGGATATATTCCTCCATGTCGGCGAGCTTCATGCCACCGAGACCCATCGCCCGTCGCGCGGAAAAACCGGTACCGACTCCGAAATCAATTCGGCCGGGGGCCATCGCGTTGAGGGTCGCGAAGGCATTGGCGGTGACGGCGGCGATCCGGTTGGAGGGCACCAGAACGCCGGTGCCCAGATGAATGCGGCTGGTCTTCATCGCGGCGGCGCCCATCGCGACGAAACAATCCGCGGTGATCATCTGCGTGTCGTAGAACCAGGCGTGCGAAAACCCGAGTTCCTCCGCCCGTTGCGCGAGTTTCCACGACTCGCTGGACGTGGCGATGCCGATGCCGAATTCCATGGACGTTCTCCGTTATCCGGAGTCTTTAGCGTATTTCGCCGCCCTTGGAAACGTTCAGCCAGCCTTCCGCCGGTGGTCGAAATTGGTCAGGTTCAACTTCCGCCGGTGATCCCCGTACAGCAACGGTTCGTATCTCGCCGGATGATCGTCGCTGACACAGGTCGGCACGGGTTTGACGATCGCATCCAGTCCTGGCCCATAAAAGAACGGAATCGCATGACGTAGCGCGTTGCTATCGTTGATCACCCGGTGTGGCGTTGGCGTATAGCGGTCGTTGGAATACCGCCCCAGCATTTCCCCTGTGTTCACGACGAAGGTCCCCGGCACGTGCGGGGGCCGGATCCATTCGCCTTCCTTGGTCCGCACCTCAAGCCCCGGCAGCGCCGACCGAGCCAGCAGCGTCAGAAAATTCGTGTCGATGTGCGGCGCGAAGCCAAACTGATTGTCCTCGGCGCCGGCGTGACCGGGGTAGCGGATCAGCCGCAACGTCGTCGTCGGTTCGGCGCCGAACTCCGTCACGAAATAATCGTCCGGCAACCCCAGGGATGTCCCGATCACCGACACCATCCGTCGCGCCAACGGCCGCATCGCCGCGGTGTAGGCGAGGGTGGCCGTCTTGAACTCCGGCATGTCCGTGGGCCATTTGTTCAGCCCGTACAACTGGTCGCCAGCCACGATGCGCGGATCGTCCGCCCGAAGATCGTTGACGATATAAAAGCTCTCGCTCAGGTTCGGCCGCGTGTTGACATGCACTTTCGAGGTCCGAACGATCTGCGCCCCGTATGGCAGATACCCGATGTTCAGATCGCCGACCCGCAACCCCATTTTAAATTCCGCCGGCCGGTCGAAAAAAGCCGCCGCGGCCGCGAAGGTTGCGTCGATCAGCGCCTGATCGATGCCATGATTGGCGATTACCAGAAATCCGGTATCCCGGCACGTCGTTTCGATCGCGCGCGCCAACTCGGCGCGGGCTCCCGGAGCGCCGGCCAGCCAGGGACCAATATCCAGTAACGGAATCCGTTCGGTCGCTTTGGACGCGGTCGGCGTGGAGAGAACCTGGCTCATGCGGCAAAACCTCGGTCGGCGACGGTTGGCTTGATCATCGCACCCTCGCGTGCGAAGGACCATCCTGACCCGAGGGTGGAACCGTCACAATGGAAAATCCCACGCACATCGTCGCGGGCGGCGGCTCGGCCGGCTGCGCGCTGGCGTCGCGCCTCAGCGAAAATCCAGCGAATCACGTGCTGTTGATCGAGGCCGGACCAGATCACGGCACCGTCAACATTCCCGACGACATCCGCGACACCTACGCCCATCGCGCGATGACCAATTCCGCGTATTTCTGGCCCGCGCTGCAGGTCACCCGAGGCTCCCACCCGGGCATTCCGGCGGCCGGCCGCAAGCCGTACTTCTTCTATCAGGGCAAGTTGATGGGCGGCGGCTCGTCCATCAACGGCCAGGTCGCCTTGCGCGGCGCTCCGGCGGATTTCGATACGTGGTCCGAGCTTGGCGCCAAAGGCTGGGACTGGAACTCGGTTCTCCCGTACTTTCGAAAACTTGAAACCGACCTCGACTACACCAACGACCAACTACACGGTGCCACTGGGCCCATCACCGTGCGCCGCATCCCGCGCGACCAGTGGGACGAGTTCACCAACGCTGTCGCGCGAAGCTGGGAAACCAACGGCCACGGGTTCGTCCCCGACATGAACGGCGCATTTGAAGAAGGCTACGCACCGTTGCCAACCTCCAACGACGGCACCGCGCGCCGCTCCACCGCCAACGGCCATCTCAGCGAACACGTCCGGCGGCGGCCCAATTTAACACTGATGCCGGAGACTCAGGTCAATCGCGTGCTGTTCGCGGACAACCGCGCGATCGGCGTGCAGGTGATCCGCGCCGGCCAGGTGGAATCGCTCTTCGCGGACAAGATCGTCATCAGTTCGGGCGCATTCCACAGTCCAAAACTGCTGATGCTGTCAGGCGTCGGTCCCGCGGCGCATTTGCAAGGGCACGGCATCAAGGTAATCGCCGATCGTCCTGGAGTCGGATCGAACCTGCAGGACCATCCGCTGATTTCCGTCTCCGCCTACCTGCCGCGCATCGCCCGCGAGAAGCACGTGATTCGGCGCAATTACTCCTACCTCCGCTATTCCTCGGGCATCGCCGCGTGCGAGCCCGCCGACATGATCATGATGGCCGTCTGCCAGTCGATGTGGCACGCGGTGGGGGAACGGATCGGCACGCTCAGCACGTACATTTCGCTGCCGTATTCCCGCGGCACGGTGCGCCTTGCCTCCAGCGATCCAACCGCGCCGCCGGCGATCGACTTCAACTGGCTGGAGGACGAGCGCGACAAATCCCGCCTCGTCGATGCGTTCCTGCGCATGGGCCGCATGTTCACCACCGAGCCGGTGAAAACTTACGCGCTCGATGCGTTTCCCTCCACTTTTTCCGAACGTGTCGCCGCGATCAGCCGCCCGACCGGCCTGAACGCCGTGCTGACCAACGTCGCCGCCATGCTGCTGGATTCCGCCGCTCCAATCAGAAAGTTTCTGATCGAGAACGTGATCAGCGAGGCGCCCGCGCTGGCCGGTCTGCTCGCCGACCGTCGCGCCGCGGAAGATTATGTGTGTTCCGCCGTGCGCAGCGCCTGGCACCCGTCCTGCACCTGCCGCATGGGCGCCGAAGACGATCCAATGTCCGTCACCAATCCATCCGCCGCGGTGATCGGCACGCGTAACCTTTACGTCGCCGACGCCTCGATCATGCCAAGGGTCACACGCACCAACACCAACCTTCCGTCCATCATGATCGGGGAGCGGGTCGCGGACCTGTTGCAGCAACGATGAAACGACGCACATTTCTGGCGACATCCGCGATGGCGCTGGCGAGTCCGGCGATCGGCGGTCAGACCTCGACCATCATCCATGTGCCGCAAGGCAATCTGGTGACGCTCGACGCCGTGTTCACCACCGCGCAGGTGACCCGCAACGCGGCGGCGATGGTGTTCGAAACGTTGTTCGGCCGCGACGAAAAACTCGACCCGAAGCCGCAGATGCTGGACGGCGTCCTGGTCGAGGACAACGGCCTGCGCTGGACCATGCATCTGCGCGACGGCCTTTTGTTCCACGACGGCACGCCGGTATTGGCGAGGGACTGTGTCGCGTCCTTGCGCCGCTGGATGAAACGCGACGGCATCGGCCAGACCGTGGCTGATCGCCTCGACGAACTAACCACCAAAGACGACAAAACCCTCGTCTGGCGCATGCGGAAACCCTTCGCCGCGCTGCCGAACGCGTTGGCGAAAACGCAGAACACTCCATCGATCATGCCCGAGCGCCTCGCCGCGACCGATCCGTTCAAACAAATCCCCGAAGCCATCGGCAGCGGCCCGTTTCGTTACGTGCCCGACGAATACGTCTCCGGACACCGCGCGGTGTTCTCGAAGTTCGAAAAATACAATCCGCGGCCGGAGCCCGCGAGTTTCGCCGCCGGCGGTTATCGCGTGCTGGTCGATCGGGTCGAATGGCAGATCATTCCGGATCCGGCGACCGCCGCGAACGCGTTGGTCACCGGCTCCGTCGATTGGCTCGACTCGCCGTTGCCCGATCTGTTGCCGATGTTAAAAGCCAAGAGCGGCGTCATCGTGGCGCCGGTCGATATTTACGGCACCTTCGGGGGCCTGCGGCCAAACTTCCTGCAAGGACCGACCACCAATCCGGACGTGCGCCGCGCCATGCTGGCGGCGATCGATCAGGTCGATGTGATGACCGCCGTGATGGGCGGCGATCCGTCCTTGTTCCGCGCGCCAACGGGGTTTTTCATCCCCGGCGCGCCCTCCGCCACCGACGCCGGCATGAACCGCAACCGCCTGAGCAAAGACGATATCAAGGCGATGCTCAAACAATCCGGTTACGCGGGCGAGCGCATCGTCTACATGCACCCGACCGACCAGATTTATTACGATGCCATGAGCAGCGTCGCCGTCGCGGCGTTCCGCGAAATCGGCCTCAACATAGACGAACAAGCCACCGATTGGGGCACCGTCGTCGAACGCCGCGCCAGCAAGGAACCCTTGGACAAAGGCGGCTGGTCGCTGTTCCCCTACGGTTCCCCGGCGGCGGATTATCAGGACCCGATCTTCGCCACCAACCTGCGTGGCAACGGCAAAGGCGCCTGGTTCGGCTGGCCGGAAGACGCCAAAGCCGAAGACCTACGCAACCGCTGGATGGACACCGCCGACCCCGCCGAACGGCACCGCCTGGACGCCGAAATCCAGCTCAACGCCTTCGACTCCGTCCCCTTCATTCCACTGGGCCAATACCTTCCGCCCGCCGCTTACCGCAAGAACCTGACAGGGATCCTGAAAGGCGCCGTCCCGGTATTCTGGAACGTAACAAAATCCTAACCCGACGCCAGAGTCCGCATCGCCTCCGTCCGCTCGAACAACCGCAACAGCCAGCGCACCGCCAACCCGCGCTCCGACGTCAGCCCAGGATCGCGCGACAACAACACGGCCGCGTCGCGATGCGCCATGTCGAGCAAGCCTTCATGCTCCACCGGATCCGCCAGCCGGAACGCGGGAGCCCCTGCCTGCCGCGTGCCCAACACATCCCCGCCGCCGCGCAACCGGAAGTCCTCGTCCGCGATGACAAATCCGTCATCTGTATCGCGCAACAAAGTCAGCCGCCGCCGCGCCGTCTCATTCACCCAGTCCTCATGCAGCAACAGGCAAAAACTCGCGTCCGAACCGCGGCCCACGCGACCACGCAACTGATGCAACTGCGCCAGGCCGAAGCGTTCCGCGTGCTCGATCACCATCACGCTGGCACGCGCCACATCGACCCCAACCTCGATCACCGTCGTCGCCACCAGCAACCGGATCGTTCCGGCCACGAACGAAGCCAAAGCGGCATCGCGCACCTCCGCCGATTGCTGGCCATGCACCAGACCCACGCGATCGCCAAACCGCATGCGCAACTCGACAAACCGCTCCTCCGCCGCGGCCAAATCAATCAACTCGCTCTCCGCCACCAACGGGCAAACCCAATACACCTGGGCTCCTTCCTCCAGCTTCCGGGCGATCCCGTCCAACACATCCGGCATCGTCGAAAACCCGTGCAAGGATGTGCGAATTGGTTGCCGTCCGGCGGGCTTCTCGGTCAGCCGCGACACATCCATCTCGCCCCATTGCGTCAACACCAGCGTCCGAGGAATCGGCGTCGCCGTCATCACCAGAACGTCGGTATGCTGCCCCTTGGCGCCCATCAGCAGGCGCTGCGTGACGCCGAAACGATGTTGCTCGTCGATCACCGCCAGTCCGAGGTCCTTGTATTCCACGGCCTCCTGAAACAACGCATGCGTGCCGATCACGATCGGCAACGACCCATCTTTCAAACCACGCAACAACTTCGTCCGCTCGCGCCCTTTCACTGAGCCCGTCAGCAACGCCACCGGCACCGGACACAACCGGGACAGCACGCGGTGATGCTGCTTCGCCAGCACCTCGGTCGGCGCCATCAGAGCCGCCTGAGCCCCTGCCTCGACCGCGCGCAGCATCGCCAACGCCGCGACCAACGTTTTCCCGGATCCGACATCGCCTTGCAGAAGTCGCAACATGCGCCGTTCAGAACACAAATCCGCGTCGATTTCCGCCAATGCGTGTTCCTGTGACGCCGTCAGTTTAAATCCGGATCGTTGCAACGCCGTCGCCGCCAGCTTCGATCCGCCCGTTAATGCCCTCCCGGTTCTCGCCCGCACCCGGCCGCGCACCAAAGCCAGGGCGACCTGACCGGCGAGGAATTCGTCATACGCCAACCGCGCCCGCATTCGCTTATCCGGCGGCGCTTTCTCCGGCATCTGCACCGCGCGCAACGCCTCCCGGAACGACGCCCATTTCTCGCGTCGCAACAGCGCCGGATCGTGCCATTCCGGCGGATCGGGCAACCGCTCCAGCGCCTGAGCGATCCCGCTCGCCACCTGCCGCGGCCACAGGCCGGCGGTCAGCGGCCACACCGGCTCGATCGCCGGCACGCGCCAGGCTTCGGCGGCGGACACCAGATGCTCAGGATGCGCGATCGTTACTCTGCCGTTAAACTGATCGACCTTACCCGAGACGACCAGTTGCGCGCCGGGCGGCATCTGGTCTTCACGGGTGAAACGAAAAAACACCAGCTCGGCGGTGCCGGTCGCGTCTCGCACCACGATGCGCCATGGCTGCCGCGAATGCGCCGGCCGTTCGTGCCGCACGACCTCGACCGCCAGCGTGGCGACCGTGCCCGCGCGCGCCTCGCGAATCGTTGGCCGCGTGGTGCGATCCAGGTACGACTCGGGCAAATGGAACAGCAAATCCACCACGCGTTCCCCGCCCGCCGCGCGCGCGATCAACTTCGCCACCGCCGGACCTATGCCGCGCAGCGATGTCAGGGGCGCGAAAAGTGGGCTGAGCGGGTTCGAGTCCACGGGCTGACATAAGGTTGACCGGCCGCTATATGACAGCCCAACGATGACCGAACCAGACCAAGCCTCCACCGGCGCCCCGGGCGACGACACCAGGCGCCGGCGCCTGTTATTCCGTGCCACGCATCGCGGAACGGCCGAGAACGACCTGATGATCGGCGGCTTCGTGCGTGAGAATCTCCAGACACTCACCGCCGGAGACCTCGACGCGCTCGAAGCGCTCATGGAGCGGCCGGACCCTGATCTGGCCGATTGGCTGACGGGACGGCGAGAGATCCGGCCCGAGGACGCGACACCGATGCTGCTGCGCATCCGGGCGAGCCTGAGGCGATGATGGGGGACCGCCAGTTCCGGAGCTTCGCCCCCCTGGGCCGCGAAGAGCGTACCAGGCCCGACCGGGGCTTTGCCCCGGGACCCCACCAAAGGGCGAGGCCGTCTGGACTCTATCCATTGGGTTGGTGTGTGAGGAGGGTCGACACAGACCTTGAAAGGTCACGATTGGCCCTCCTCACACACCAACCCAAATTGACGGGTTCCAAGGGCTATCGCCCTTGGTGGGGTCCAGGGGATTGGGCCGCGAAGAGCGGACCAATGCCCCTGGCGGGTTCGAGAGCCTGCCCCGGGCTTGACCCGGGGGCGGAGCGCTCGCGATGACCGACCCCATCCGCGTCTGGGGCGCGCCGGAGGGCTGGGACGCCTTCCTGCTCGCGCAACGCCGCCGCGAATTCGCCGGCCCCATCGTCCACGTCACCCGCGACGACGCCCGCATGGCCCGTCTCGCCGAGGCGCTCGCCTTCGCCATGCCCGAGGCCGAAATCCTGCGTTTCCCCGCCTGGGACTGCTTGCCCTACGATCGCGTGTCACCCAACGCCGCCCTCGTCTCGGAGCGCATCGCCACCCTGACGCGGTTGCTCGACAAGCCCACCGGCCCGCGCTTCGTGCTGACCACGGTCAACGCCCTGGTGCAGCGCGTGCCGCCTCGGTCCGCCTTCGCCGGCGCCCGCCTGGACCTGAAGGTCAACGGCCAGGTCAAACCCGAGGAGCTGACCCGTTTCCTGGAAGCCAACGGCTACGGCCGCGCCGGCACTGTCATGGAGCCGGGCGAATATGCCGTTCGCGGCGGCATCATCGACATTTTCCCGGCGGGCGAGAGCGACCCCGTGCGGCTGGACATGTTCGGTGACACGATTGAAACGATCAAATCGTTCGACCCGTCAACGCAACGCAGCGCCGCCGCGCGGAAGACGTTGTCGTTACGGCCGGTCTCCGAACTGGCGCTGGACAAGCAGTCGATCTCGCGTTTCCGCACCGGTTGGCGGGAGGCGTTCGGCCCCGAGGCGGCGCGGGATCCCATGTACCTGTCGATCTCCGAGGGCCGCCGGCATCCCGGCATGGAACACTGGGTGCCGCTGTTCCATCCGGTGATGGAAAATCTGTTGGATTATCTGCCGGAAGCCTCGGTCAGCCTGGATCACCAGTCCGATGAGGTGCTGGAAGCGCGCCTGGAAATGATCGCGGATCACGCGCAGGCCAGACAAGCGCCGCCGCGGGACGGGGAGGTGCCGTATCGCGCGCTGCCGCCGTCGCGATTGTACCTGAGCCGTGACGAATGGGATGAGATGCTGTCGTTCGGACCGCGCCTGGCATTCACGCCATTCGGAAAACCCGACGGGGCGACCGGCGTCGATGGCGGCGGCCGACCCGGTCCGGTGTTCGCCCAATCGGCGGGCGGCCCAGGCGTCAACGTGTTCGAGCAATTGCGCGCGCAGGCGGAACGATGGCGCGCCGAGGGCCGCCGCGTCGTCATCGCCGCCTGGACCCGCGGTTCCCGCGAACGTCTGGCGCATTTGCTGAAGGAACACGGCTTCAAGGACGCCGCGCAGGAGGACGATTGGGCCGCCGTCCGCCGCAAGGAAGCCGGCACCGTGTCATTGATCACGCTCGGCGTGGAGCGTGGTTTCGTCGCCGACCGTCTGGCCCTGGTGGGCGAGCAGGACCTTCTGGGCGAGCGTATTTCCCGCCCGCCACGGCGTCGCATGCGCGCCGACCAGTTCATCGCCGAGGCCACCGAAATCGCCGAGGGCGACCTGGTCGTGCATCAGGAATACGGCATCGGCCGTTATGATGGGTTGACGACGTTGATGGTCACCGGCGCGCCGCACGATTGCCTGCGCCTGATCTACGACGGCGACGAGAAACTTTTCCTCCCCGTCGAAAACATCGAGGTTCTGTCCCGCTTTGGCAGCGATCAGCAGGCCACGCTGGATAAGTTGGGCGGCGTCGCGTGGCAGACACGTAAAGCGAAGATGAAACAGCGCATCCGCGACATGGCGGGTGAACTGATCAAGATCGCCGCCGCGCGACAACTGCATGACGCCGAGATCATGGCGCCGCCCGAGGGCAGCTTCGACGAGTTCTGCGCCCGCTTCCCGTTCGCCGAGACCGAGGACCAGTCGCGCGCCATCGCCGACGTGCTGGAAGATCTCGCGTCGGGCCGGCCGATGGACCGCCTGATCTGTGGCGATGTCGGCTTCGGCAAGACCGAGGTCGCGTTGCGCGCCGCTTTCGTCGCCGCGATGTCGGGCGCTCAGGTCGCGGTGGTGGTGCCGACGACGTTGCTCTCAAGGCAACATTTTCGCACATTCTCGGCGCGATTCGCCGGCCTGCCGATCAAGGTCGCGCAATTGTCGCGCATGGTAGGAACCAAAGAGGCCAACGAGGTCCGCCGCGGCCTGACCACCGGTGAGGTCAACATCGTCGTCGGCACCCACGCGCTGCTGTCGAAGTCGATCCAGTTCGCCGATCTGGGATTGCTGGTCGTTGACGAGGAGCAACACTTCGGTGTCGCGCACAAGGAGCGCCTGAAGGCGCTGAAGGCCGACGTGCATGTGCTGACGCTGACCGCCACGCCGATCCCGCGTACCTTGCAACTGGCGCTGACCGGCGTGCGTGAGATGAGTCTGATCAGCACGCCACCGGTCGATCGCCTCGCGGTACGCACCTTCATTATGCCGTTCGATTCGCTGGTGATCCGCGAAGCCCTGCAGCGCGAACGCTTCCGTGGCGGTCAGGTGTTCTGCGTCGTCCCCCGCATCGAGGATCTGGGGCGCATGGCCGAGCGCCTGCGCGAAATCGTGCCCGACGCGAAGATGGCCATGGCGCATGGCCGCCTCGCGCCGACCGAGCTCGAGCGCGTGATGACCGAATTTGGCGACGGCAAGTTCGACATTCTGCTGTCCACCAACATCGTCGAGAGCGGCCTCGACATGCCGGCGGTCAATACGCTTGTCATTCATCGCGCCGACATGTTCGGTCTCGGCCAGTTGTATCAACTGCGCGGCCGCGTCGGTCGGGGCAAGCAGCGCGGCTACGCGTACTTGACCTGGCCCGCTTCGCACCGTTTGTCCGCCGCGGCCGAGAAACGCCTGACCGTGATGCAGACACTGGATACGCTGGGCGCCGGCTTCACGTTGGCCTCGCACGACCTGGATATCCGCGGCGCCGGCAACCTGTTGGGCGACGAACAATCCGGCCACATTCGTGAAGTCGGCATCGAACTCTACCAGCAGATGCTGGAAGACGCCGTCGCCGATATCCGCGCGGGGGAGGGAAGGCGCACCGGCCAGGAACGCGACTGGACGCCGAACATTTCCCTCGGCCTGCCCGTTCTGATCCCGGAAGGTTACGTTCGCGATCTGCCGGTCCGGTTGGGCCTGTATCGCCGCATCGGTGCGCTGGCCTCGGACGCCGAAACCGAGGCGATGGCGGCGGAACTGGTCGATCGTTTCGGTAGCATGCCAAAGGAAGTCGAAAACCTTCTGGGCGTCGTCGCGTTGAAGCGCGCCTGCCGTGACGCGGGCGTTGAAAAACTCGATGCCGGACCTAAAGGGATGGTCGTTAGTTTCCGCGGTAACGTGTTCCGCAATCCCGCCGGCCTGGTACGCTGGTTGTCGGGGAAGGGCGGTCTGGTGCGCCTGCGTCCCGATCATAAGCTGGCGATTCAGCGCGACATGGACGTCGCCGCGCGATTGAAGTTCGCGCGCGATACGCTGGAGGCATTGGTGCGGATTTCGAACGAGGCGAAGGCAGCTTAGGCTTCCCAGTCTTCAATGCGAAGGCCAGCGACCCGGGAAAATTCGCGGGTGTTGTGCGTGATCAGCGTAAGGTCGCGTGCGAGGGCCTGACCGGCGATCAGGATGTCGTAAGGACCAACGGGAGTTCCGGCCGTCGCCAGTAAAGCGCGAGCCTCCGCGGCACATCGCGCATCGTCACTGTTGAACGCAACCAATTCGAGGCCTAACCCAGTCATCCTGGCGAGGGTCTCGTTGGTCCGGCGGCCTTTGAAAGCGCCGAAATAAAGCTCATGAAGGACGATGACGGACAGACCGAATGCGTTTGGACTTTGGTTGCGTATGCGCCGGTCCATCCGGTTTCGCCGGCTGATCAACGCGATGATCGCGTTGGTGTCGAGCAAATATTTCATCAAGCCGATCCAGTTCTGGCCGCTCTTGCTGTGGCAATTCCTCATTGACCGCGTCGATGAAGTCCTGGTCGAGAGGTCCCTGAATTTTATCGAGCCAGGCCCAGTCTTTAGGGATCGGCTCCAAAACGATAGCGTGGCCCTGCCGGCGGATGCGCACCTCATCCCCCTCCACGCGGAATTCCTTCGGCAGCCGCACCGCCTGCGAACGCCCGGACCAGAACACCTTCGCCGTCGCCATCGGCTGATCTCCGTGATATACAGCATTGATATATAGCACCATCCGCCCACGTCAACCGTCCGCCGCCCTTGACCTCACCCCGTCTCCATGGCCCATGAACGCCAAAGCCCTCCCGAGGACCGAGCCATGGCCCCCCAATCCTTCACCCTCAGCGTCTCCGACACGGCGCTGGCCGATCTGAAATCGCGCCTCGCGCTGACCCGTTTCCCCGACGCCCCGCCCGGCGAGCCCTGGGCGTTCGGCACCAGCGTCGATTACGCGAAAGACCTCGTCGGATACTGGAAAGATCGCTTCGACTGGCGAGCCCAGGAAGCCGCCCTCAATGTCTTTCCGCAGTTCAAATCACCGTTGCACGGGATCGATCTGCACTACCTCCATGTGCCCGGCGTCGGTCCGAACCCGTATCCATTGCTGCTGCTGCACGGCTGGCCTGGCTCGGTGTACGAGTTTCTCGACATCATTCCGCTTCTGACCGATCCGGCCCGTTTCGGTGGCGACCCAAAGGACGCGTTCACCGTCATCGCTCCCTCGCTGCCCGGCTACGGCCTGTCTTTCAAACCCGGCCAAAAACGTTTCACCTTGCAAGACATCGCCGCCTGCGTGCATGACCTGATGACCGAAACGCTCAGTTTCGAAAAGTTCGCCGTACAGGGCGGCGATTGGGGCGCCGGCACCGCCTCGCTGATCGGCAATACCTACCCGTCGTCGGTGTGCGGCATCCATGTCACCTTGCTGTTCGTCCCGCGCGATCGCCCCGACGGAGAACTCAGCGACGCAGCCAAACGTTACGTCGAAGAACTGGCACACTGGCTGAAGGAAGAAACCGGCTACCAGCAAATCCAGGGCACCAAACCGCAAACCCTGGCCTTCGCCCTGACGGATTCCCCCGCCGGCCTCGCCGCCTGGATATCCGAAAAATTCCGCTCCTGGTCCGATTGCGACGGCGTCCCGGAAAGGGCCATTTCGCGGGACCGCATGCTGGCGAATATCTCGCTTTATTGGTTTACCGGAGCGATCGGCTCCTCGTTCTGGCCCTATTACGGCCGCCACCACACGACATGGCCGATCTCGCCGAAAAACCCGATCACCGTGCCGACCGGCTACGCCGCGTTTCCCAAGGAAATCCTGTCGCCGCCGCGATCCATCGCGGAAAAAACCTACACCAACATCCAACGTTGGACCGAAATGAAAAAAGGCGGGCACTTCGCCGCGATGGAGCAGCCCGCCGCGCTCGCCGGGGAAATCCAGGACTTCTTCCGACCACTTCGTTAACCCGGCTCCGGCCCTTCTTCTCGGAGCCGGAACAACCTGAAGGACAACACCACGATGGCTCACGACGGACTACGCTTCGGCATCTTCCTGGCGCCCTTCCACCGCGTCGGCGACAACCCCAACCTCGCGCTGTACCGCGATCTGGAACTGGTGCAGTGGCTCGACCATCTCGGTTACGATGAAGCCTGGATCGGCGAGCATCACTCGGCCGGCTGGGAGACCATCGCGTCTCCGGAAATCTTCATCGGCGTCGCCGCCGACCGTACCCGCCACATCATGCTGGGCTCCGGCGTAACGAGTTTGCCGTACCATCACCCGCTGATGGTCGCGCAACGATTCGTCCAACTGGATCACATGACCCGCGGCCGCACCATGCTCGGCGTCGGTCCCGGCGCGCTGGTGTCCGACGCTTACATGATGGGCATCGACCCCGAGCATCAGCGCCGCCGCATGGACGAATCCCTCGGCGCCATCGTCGCGCTGCTGGAGGGAAAGGCGCCCGTGACCCTGAAGACCGACTGGTTCGAACTGAAAGAAGCGAGACTGCACCTGAAGCCTTACACCAAAGGCGGCTTCCCGATCGCGGTCGCCAGCGTCACCACGCCGGCCGGTTGGCTCGCCGCCGGCAAGTACGGCTGCGGCATTCTGTCCATAGGCGCCGGCGTGCCCGGCGGTCCCGCCAAACTCGCCGACAACTGGCGCCTGGCCGAAGCGGAAGCGGCGAAGCACGGGCGCAGCATAAGTCGTGACAACTGGCGCCTCGTCGTCAACATGCATTGCGCCGAGGACGACGAAACCGCGTTTCGCGATGTGCGCGTCGGCGAGCGCATCGAAACCCAGTCCTACTTCTCCGAAACCCTCGGCCGCCCGCCGATGCGCAGCGAGAACCCGCTGGCCGAAGGCCTCGCCGCCGCGACGACGTTGGTCGGTTCGCCGGAAACGATCATCGACGGCATCAAACGCATGCTGGCCTACACCAACGGCGGCGCCGGGGCGGTGCTGTTCCGCAGCCACGAATGGGCCAACCGCGAGCAGACCCTACGCAGCTACGAATTGTTCGCCCGTTGGGTCATGCCGCGCTTTCAGGGCAGCCTCGACTCGACCATCGACTCCCGCGAGTGGTGCAGCGAGAACCGTCAGGGCATTTTCGGACCGGCGATGGGCGCGTTGAAGAAGGCGTTCACCGACGCGGGGCAGGAGGCGCCGGACATGATGCGGATGCGCCTGCACACCGGAAAGTCCCCGGTCGAGTAAGCCCCCCGGCGCCCATCAGCGCAGGTCGATCCGTGCCTCGATCCGCGCGACATCGTAATCCGCGTGCAGCCCGGTTTCGTCCCGGTCCATCAGGCCGGCCGAAACCAGGGCTCCCACGTCCTCATGCACCCGGCGGTAATCGCGCCGCAAAGCGATCGACAGCGCGCGAATCGAGCGTGCCGGATGCTGGCGAAGGTGGCGCAGCATCTCCAGCCGCCGCGGCGTCAGGGTCCGTGCGAAAACCTCGACATTTTCAAAGCCCGCGTGCCGTTCCGCGTTGGCGCCGGTCAGTTCGCCCCGTTCCGCGCGCTGCCACGCATCGACGAAGCGCCGCCCCACCTCGTCGAGCGAGTCGCCGATGTGGATTTGCAATTCCTTGCTCACACTTCAACTCCTTCGATCGACCGCACCGCGGCCTTGAAATCTCGATCAAACGTCCCGACCCCTGAAACACGTAAGGCCGTTCGACCTCCCGACCACGCATCTGGATGACCGTGCCATCGGCGAGCACCTGGCGGTATTCGTATAGCAGGATCGCTTTCGCCATGCAGTCGCCTATGGCACCAAACGACATATGTCGTCAACAAAATTATGCCCTGCACTGCCATATGTCATCACCCACTCCGGATCGCCGTCGCCAGAGCCTCCAGCCGCCCCGTATCCCCCGTCTCACACTCCCATATGATAAACACCCGCCATCCCGCCGCCTCCAGCGCCGTCCGTTGCCGTGCGTCCCGCGCCACGTTCCCGGCGAATTTCGCGGTCCAGAAATCCACCCGGCTCTTCGGCGTCCGCGTCAGAGGGCACGCCGCATTCGGATGCCGGTGCCAGATACAGCCGTGCACGAACACCACGGTCCGCCGCGCCGGAAACACCAGATCCGGCCGAGCCCCCGCCACGCGTTGATGCAGCCGGTATCGCAGCCCCATTCCGTGCAGGAACCGCCGCACCCGCAGTTCGGGTTTGGTATCGCGGCTGCGCACCAGCGCCATCCGCGCCGAGCGCTCCTCCGGAGACAGCGTATCCAGCCGCTTCACGTCCCCCAACTCAGCCGTCATCCAACCGCCCCTCTTTCGTCATTTATCACACCGCGACGGCCGGTCTCCGTGTTGCGCCCACCGGGAACCCCTGCTAGAGGGTCGCGCGCCGGTTCGGGCCGGCTCTGTTCCCCGCCCATGCCCGCGCGCGCTGCTTGTACGGTGGTGTGCGCGGCCAGCAAAGATGGAAACGCACGTGGCGTCTGAAGCTACGACGATCGCCAAAGGCGGCGGCCTCGCCGACCGTTACGCCGCCGCGCTTTACGCGCACGCCGACGAGTCCAACGCGCTCGACGCCGTCGTCTCGGAGATGGAATCGCTTGGCCAGTTAATCACCCAAAGCGCGGATTTTCGCCGCCTCATCGAATCGCCCCTGATCGACGTGACGCTTGGCACCAAGGCCGTGCTCGCGGTGCTGGACCAGCAGGGTTTCGGCAAGCAGGTGCATGATTTCGTCGGCGTCATCTCCGCCAACCGCCGCCTGCGGGCGCTGCCCGAAATCGTGGCCGCCTTCGCGGATCTGGTCGCCGACCGCCGCGGCATCATCACCGCGCACGTGCTGTCGGCGCAGCCGCTGAACGATCTGCAGCGGCAACAACTGCGCGCCCGCCTGATCGAGGCCGGCTACGGCAACGTCAATATCAACGAGCAAATCCAGCCGGATCTGCTCGGTGGCCTGGTCGTCCGGATCGGGGCCCGTCTTTACGATACCAGTTTGAAATCCCGGCTGCAGCGCCTGCAGTACGCGATGAAGGGAGCCGCCTGACATGGAGATCCGTCCCGCCGAGATCTCGGAGATTCTGAAGAAACAGATCGCCGCGTTCGACACCGAGGCCAACGTCGCCGAAACCGGCCAGGTGCTGTCCGTCGGTGACGGCATCGCCCGCGTGTTCGGCCTGCAGAACGTCATGGCCGGTGAGATGGTGGAGTTCCCCACCGCCGGTCTGCGCGGCATGGCGCTGAACCTGGAGACCGACAATGTCGGTATCGTGATCTTCGGCGACGACCGCGGCATTCGCGAAGGCGACACCGTGTCGCGCACCGGCTCGATCGTGGATGTTCCCGCCGGCATGGGGCTGCTTGGCCGCGTGGTCGATGGGCTCGGCAATCCGATCGACGGCAAGGGGCCGCTGACCAACGTCACGCAGATGCGCGTGGAGGTGAAAGCCCCCGGCATCATTCCGCGCAAATCCGTGCATGAGCCGATGCAAACCGGCCTGAAAGCGATCGACGCGCTGATCCCGATCGGCCGCGGCCAGCGGGAGCTGATCATCGGCGACCGCCAGACCGGCAAGACCGCCGTGATCATCGACACCATCCTGAACCAGAAGGGCGTCAACGCCGGCACCGACGAGTCGAAGAAGCTGTATTGCATCTACGTTGCCATCGGCCAGAAGCGCTCGACCGTCGCTCAGTTGGTGCGCACGCTGGAGGAAAACGGCGCGATGGACTATTCCATCGTGGTGGCCGCCACGGCGTCCGATCCCGCGCCGATGCAGTTCCTGGCACCCTATACCGGCTGCACGATGGGTGAGTTCTTCCGCGACAGCGGCAAGCACGCTGTCATCTTCTATGACGATCTGTCGAAGCAGGCCGTCGCCTATCGCCAGATGTCGCTGTTGCTGCGCCGTCCGCCGGGACGCGAGGCGTATCCGGGCGACGTGTTCTACCTTCATTCGCGCCTGCTGGAACGCGCCGCGAAGATGAACGACGCGCTCGGCGCCGGTTCGCTGACCGCTCTGCCGGTGATCGAGACGCAGGCGGGCGACGTATCCGCTTACATTCCGACCAACGTCATTTCGATCACCGACGGCCAGATCTTTCTGGAGACGGAACTGTTCTTCCGCGGCATCCGTCCGGCGGTGAACGTCGGCCTGTCGGTTTCCCGGGTTGGCTCGGCCGCCCAGGTGAAGGCGATGAAGCAGGTCGCGGGTAGGATTAAGCTGGAACTGGCGCAATACCGGGAGATGGCGGCGTTCGCGCAGTTCGCGTCCGACCTTGATGCCTCGACGCAACAATTGCTGGCGCGCGGCTCTCGGCTGACCGAACTGCTGAAGCAACCGCAGTACAAGCCGCTGCCGATCGAGGAGCAGGTGGTGGCGATCTTCGCCGGGGTGCGCGGCTATCTCGACAAATTCGCGGTCGGCCGGGTCGGCGCGTTCGAGGCGCAGTTCGTCACCGAACTGAAATCCAAGGATCCGTCGATCATGCAAGCCATCCGCGACGATGGCGAACTGAAGCCGGACACCGAGAAAAAGCTGACCGCCTTCCTGGATAATTTCGCGAAGTCGTTCTCGTAAGGGATCTCGTCGCATGCCAAGTTTGAAGGCGCTGCGGATGCGGATCAACAGCGTCAAATCGACGCAGAAGATCACCTCCGCGATGAAGATGGTGGCGGCGTCGAAGTTGCGCCGCGCGCAGCAGCAGGCGGAAATGGCGCGGCCGTACGCGCTGCGGATGCAACGCATGCTGAACACGCTTGCCGCTTCGGTCGCGGATCAGCCGAACGCGCCGATGATGCTGGCCGGCACCGGCAAGGATCAGGTGCATCTGCTGATCGCGGTCACCGCCGATCGCGGCCTGGCGGGCGCGTTCAACTCCTCGATCGGCCGCGCCGCGCGCACCAAAGCGCGCGCGCTGGAAGCGCAGGGTAAAACCGTGAAGATCCTGGCCGTGGGCCGCAAGGGACGCGATTATCTGCGCCGTGAACTCGCCAGCCGCATCACGGGCGATATTTCTTACGCCGGTAAGCGGCGCATCGAATACACCGACGCCAGCGAACTGGCCGAGCGCATCACGTCGATGCTGCTGGCCGGAGAATTCGACGTCGCGACCTTGATCTATAACCGGTTCCAGTCGGTGATCTCGCAGGTCGTGACGGAGCAGCAACTGATCCCGGCGCCGCCCGCGGACACCGCCGGCACCGATGGCAGCGCCGCGCTGCCGGAATTCGAACCGGACGAGGAAACCATCCTCGCGCGGCTGTTGCCGCAGGCCCTCGCCGTGCAAATCTACACCGCCCTGCTGGAGAGCGCGGCCGGCGAGCATGGCGCGCGCATGACCGCGATGGACAACGCGACCCGTAACGCGGGCGACATGATCAAGCGGCTGACCCTGAACTACAACCGGGCCCGCCAGGCCAACATCACACGCGAACTGATCGAGATCATCTCGGGCGCGGAAGCGCTTTGAGCCGGAAGGACAGACCACATGGCCAGTAATATCGTTGGACGGGTGACGCAGGTGTTGGGTGCCGTGGTGGACGTGCAGTTCCCCGGCGAACTGCCGTTCATCCAGAACGCGCTCCGCTGCAAGATCGACGACCGCACCCTCGTGCTGGAAGTCGCTCAGGAACTGGGTGAGCGCACCGTCCGCTGCATCGCCATGGACAGCACCGACGGCATGGTACGGGGCCAGGAAGTCGTCGATACCGGCGCGCCGATCAGCGTTCCCGTTGGACCCGGCACGCTCGGCCGCATCCTGAACGTCATTGGTGAGCCGATCGACGAGCAAGGCCCGGTGACCGCCATCAAGCGCATGCCGATCCATCGCGATGCGCCGACCTTCGAAGAACAGGCGACCTCGGCCGAAATTCTGGTCACCGGGATCAAGGTGGTCGATCTGCTGGCGCCTTATCTGAAGGGCGGCAAGATCGGCCTGTTCGGCGGCGCGGGCGTCGGCAAGACCGTGCTCATTCAGGAACTGATCAACAACATCGCGAAAGCGCATGGCGGCGTCTCGGTGTTCGCCGGCGTGGGCGAGCGCACCCGCGAAGGCAACGATCTCTACCACGAAATGATCGACGCGGGCGTCATCAAGATGGACGACAGCCATCACATCCTCGAAGGTTCCAAAGTGGCGCTGGTGTATGGCCAGATGAACGAGCCGCCGGGCGCCCGCGCGCGCGTCGGCCTGTCCGGCCTGACGCTGGCCGAATATTTTCGGGATGACGAAGGCCAGGACGTTTTGTTCTTCGTCGATAACATCTTCCGCTTTACCCAGGCCGGCGCCGAAGTGTCGGCGCTGCTGGGACGCATTCCCTCGGCGGTGGGATATCAGCCGACGCTGGCGACCGACATGGGCGCGTTGCAGGAGCGGATCACCTCGACGAAGAAGGGGTCCATTACCTCGGTGCAGGCGATTTACGTGCCCGCCGACGATCTGACCGACCCGGCGCCGGCGACGTCGTTCGCTCACCTTGACGCGACGACGGTGTTGTCGCGGCAGATCGCGGAACTGGGAATTTACCCGGCGGTCGATCCGCTGGACTCGACGTCGCGCTCGCTCGATCCGCGCATCGTGGGCCAGGAGCATTACGAGGTCGCGCGCAGAACGCAGGAGATTCTGCAGACCTATAAGTCGTTGCAGGATATCATCGCCATTCTGGGCATGGATGAGTTGTCGGAAGAAGACAAACTCGTGGTCGCCCGCGCTCGCAAAATCCAGCGCTTCCTGTCGCAGCCGTTTCATGTGGCCGAAGTGTTCACCGGCTTCCCCGGCAAGTTCGTTCCGGTCGCCGAGACGGTGCGCAGCTTCAAGGCGATCTGCGCCGGCGAATACGATCATCTTCCGGAAGGCGCCTTCTACATGGTGGGCACCATCGAGGAAGCGGTCGCCAAGGCCGAAACGATGAAGACCAACGCGTAACGAACCGAAAGACTCCCTCCGCATGCCCGTGAATTTGGAAATCGTCAGTCCGGAGAAGCTGCTGTTGTCGCGCGATGTCGATATGGTGGTCATTCCGGCCGCCGAAGGCGACATGGGCGTGCTGGAGGGTCATGCGCCGATGATGGTGACGCTACGCGGTGGCGTCGTGTCGCTGTACGAGGGCGACCGTGTCACCGACACGCTGTTCGTCGCCGGCGGCTTCGCGGAAATCACCCCCGAGCGCTGCACCGTGCTGGCCGGGGAGGCGATGCCGGTCAACGAAATCGAACGTACGGAAGCCGAAAAGCGCCTGCGCGACGCGGAAGAAGCGGCAGGCCAGGTCGATGGCGATAACCCGGTCGAAGAAGAAATGGCGCTGGAACGAATCCAGTCATCGCGCGCCATGCTCGAGGCCGTCGATGGCCTGCTGACCGGCCACTGATCCTGGGCAACCGCCGAGACTGAGGAAGCGCCGGGGTTTCACCCCGGACCCCACGAGGGGCGTTGCCCCCTCGACCCCCACCAAAGGCACAGCCCTTGGAACCATTAATTTGGGGGGAATGAGGAGGGGCGCCGACCGTGACCGTGCACGGTCGGCGCCCCTCCTCATTCCCCCCAATGGATGGATTTCAAAGGGCCTCGCCCGGAGCGTGCCCTCGCGCCTGACGCGCGGGATGGGGTCCAGGGGCAACGCCCCTGGCGGGTTCGAAGGGCGGAGCCCTCGCGCCTCCCCAGCCCCGGCGCTCGCCCTTGACCGGACGGGCCAGCGCTCGTAGTCATGACTCCGGAATTGGAGACGATCATGGCCGATGTGGAGCCGTTAAGGGTATTCTGGCAGCCTGGTTGAACGTCTTGTTTGAAACTCAAAGAGTTTCTCTCGGTCCGTGGGATTGAGTTCGAGTCGGTCAACGTTCTTGAAGGCACCTCAGGTCTCTCCGACCTTCGTAAACTGGGCGCCCGCTCGGTTCCGGTGCTTTCGCGCGGCGATCAGTGGGTGTTCGCGCAGAACATTGGCCACGTGGTTAAGTTCCTCGGCCTGAATGAAAAGACCGGCCCGGTGCTGTCGCCGGACGAACTCGCCGCGCGGACCGACCTGATCCTGAGCACCGCGATCCGCCTGATCCCTCAGATGCCGGCGCGGCATCTGACGACCGAGGTGCCCAACCGGCCGCGCTCCTACAAGGTGCTCTCGTTCCATATCTTCCAGATCCAGGAAGTGTTTCTGGAAATGGCTAATGGCGCGACGCTGACCTACGAGGCATTGGCGAAACCGCCGCATGAAGGCCTGAACACCTTCGCCGACATCGCCGCGTTCGGGGAGACAATTCGCGCCAGCTACATGGCGTGGTGGGCTGCGAAGTCCGATCACTCCGGCAAGGATACGGTGCAAACCTATTACGGTCCGCAAACGTTGCATGAAACGATGGAGCGCGCGACCTGGCACAGCGGCCAGCACGTTCGCCAGTGGATCATGCTGCTGGAGATGGCGGGCATCATGCCGGACAGTCCGCTCACGCCCGCGGATTACGCCGGTTTGCCAATGCCAACCAACGCCTGGGACGGCTGACCGTCCGAGGATGATCCCGCCCGTCCCCCGGGAACGGCCCGCTCGAACCCGCGCCCATAAGCTCGCGCGATCACGAACCGACGATCCGGAACCGTTGAAGCACCGCCATGGCCGGGCTTGACCCCATAAGCATCAAGACAAGGCCGGGGACGGTGGAAACCTTTCCCCGAACGTCATCTTCGGGCTCGACCTGAGGATCGGCCCGCCCAGGCCCTTGCCCGAACTATGACTTCCTTGGCGTATCGAGAGATCCTCGGGGTCGAGCCCGAGGATGACGGGAAGAGGCGTATTTTCCTCTCGCGGCGATTATCTTGATGCTTATGGGGCCTGAACCGGCCCTCTTGGCCAGCAGGCGCGGCGACAGATGGCAGGCTCAACGCCAGCCATGACGACCTCGCGGCAGTATGTCGCGTTTTGGCGACAAGCTACTTTGGCGCGTCCGCCGGCTTCTCAGTCGCGCCGCAAACCCGGAAATCCTGAAACGCTCCCGCCGGCGCTGGCTCGGTCCACTGCGCGCCGCACAAATCCACGCCGCTGTCCGGCTTCGTCAACACCGGCAACGTCTTCCACCGCAGGTCGAACCGAGCCGGATCGACGAAGAACGCCCGCACCGGATTGCGCCCCAGAAACATGCCCGTCAGCGTGCCGCTCTCATTGCCGTCGCCCCAGAACAGCCCATCATCGCGTGCCCGGATCGCCCCATCCACCACGTTCCCGTCCACCTGGGCGATCGACTCCACATACCGCACGTCCAACCCGGACGTGCCGATCACCGTGTTGTGCCGCACCACGCTGTTCGCCGCGCGATTCAGGTAAATTCCGTCATCGGAACAATACGCCACCAGATTGTCCGTCATCACCCCATCCACGTGCTCATAACCCGAGCGTCCGCCGTCGCGGCCAAGCCCAGGATCGGTGCCGCCGCCACCGAAGGAGAGGCCGATGGTCTGGCCGCGGGTGCCGCGCAGCCGCCACTCGCACAGCACCACGTTCCGGGTGAAGATCGTGCCGTGCGCGTCGCCTTTCGCGTAGGCGCCATACGACACCGTGTTGCCGCTGAGCTTGACGAAATCGGCGATCAGCGAATCCTGGATGACCCAGCCGTTCGCCGCCACCAGGTCGATCGGCGTCACCGGCGCCGGCGTGTCGCGTCCGTGCGTATCCGTCAGCGTGGTGTGATCGATCCGCCCGTGATCGGGAAACTTGCCGCCCTCGCCGTTGATCTTGATCTGCGCGTTGAAGTCCTCGACGCGCATGTTGTGCAACACAGTATCCTCGGCCGCGCCGACGATGTGAAATCCGTTGTCGCAATCGGTGTCATGAGCGCACACGCCGCGCAACACGATGTTTTCGAAGTGCCAGTCGGGAGCAGCCACTTTCAGCGCCTCGGGCTGATCCGATTCGATGGTGACCAGGCCCAGACGCGGCGCGCGCAAGGTGATCGGCGCGGCGGGCGTGCCTGGACGGCGGAACGTGATGTAGGAACTGTGCACCGTGTAGACCCCGGGCTGCAGCAGGATCACATCGCCCGGATCGGCGGTGTCGATCGCCTGACGCAACGTCTCGATCGAGGACACCGAGCGCAACCGGCCCGGCGGCAACACGCCGTCGTGCGCCTCGCCGGCGCCCACCCAGGTGGGCAAGGGCAGGTCGTCCGGCCGGTCGAGCGCGTTCGCCGTTTGCAGCCAGTGCGCCAGGCCGACCGCCTCGAACGCGCCGGTGATGGCGCCGGTGACCAGGCCGGGAGCGCCAACGCGGCCCTCCGGCATGGCGATGACATGGTCGGCGATCTGCGCCGGGGCGTAACCGACCCAGTTGATCGCCGGCACCAGGCTGGCGGCGCCGATCAGCACGGCGATCCCCAGCGCGGCTGCCGCGAACCTCACCACCACGCGCCGCCGGATGCCCCACGCGGTGTGGCGGGGCAGGGGGGTGACCGGCTGCTCGGGCGACCATCGCAACAGGCGCCAGACCAGGGCGGCCACGATCGCGGCGAGCAGTGGATCGCGGAAATCCGGCAACTGGTCCGGCTTGAACCAGCGCCCGATCTCCACCGCCATGGACAGCGAGAAAGCGGCCACCGCGGCGAAAAAGCCGAATCCAGGCGTGCAGGCGCGCCACAACCAGGTCATCAGGCCGATCAGCCCGGCGAGCAGCGCGGTGACGACCCAGCGCGGGATCGACGTGGCCAGCGGCTCCAGATCCACCTGCATCCCAGGGATCAACGTCAGCGGGTCCGTGCGGTGCAGGACCGTGGGCAACGACAGCCAGCCGCCGAACGGCAGCCCGGCCGCGACCACCGCGACGATCGGCACGGCGACGCAAAGCCATGGCTGCCACCGCCGCCCCCGTTCGATCCACGACGGCCCGGTGTTCCAGGTTTCGGGCGGTTGGGTGCTCCAGTCCTCCGGCGGACCGGGGTCCCAATCGTCGCGTGACAGGCCGTGGGGTGACAGACCCGGGGGGAACGGGGGCTCCGGCGCTGGATCTCGCGGTCCTGGCTCGTTCATCCGCCATCCGATTGTGCTATGAGGAAACCAGTGCGCCATGACGTGGAAGAGACCACGCCGCATGTCAATGATCGACCAGCCATCCCCGGCGCTCCATTATGGGCGCCCTGTTACCGGCGCCAACCAACCGAGGGACGACGTGACCCGCCACCTGATCCCTCAATCGGTCAACCTCCTGGCCGCCCTCTTGCTCACCCCCGTGGTCGCGCTGCTGGCCGCCACCGCCGGCCGCGCCGCGACGCCCGACATTCTGCTGCCCTATCCCGTCGCCATCACGTTGCCCGCCGGTACGGACAGCATCGGCGCCGACGACCCCTCGATACACGATCTGATCGGCACGGTCCGTGCCGGCGAGGACACGGTTACCGTGACCCTGCCCCAGGACCGAATCGGCGTCGGCGTCTTTCGCGTGATCTGGTCCGCGTGGGACCCCAAATCGCCGGAACACCCCGCCGCCCGCCGTGATTCCAGCCTGTTCGTCCTGCCGCGCGGCATGACCGTGGTCGGCGCCAGCGGCGGCGGCAACGCGCTCGCCGGCAACAACACGCCGCACATCGCCCGCGATGCCTGGGGCTCACTGCACATGGTCTGGTACGACTCCTATGGCGGCATGAGTGATGGCGCGCAATACCGCCGCGCCCACATTATGCCGGACGGCTCGGTTCAGTTCGAGACCGGGGTCATGCCTCTCGGACCGCATCCTGGAAGCTGGTCGTCGATGCCCACCGTGGCCGCGTTCGGCAACACCGTGCATTTCGCCTGGCAGGCCGACGGTACGCTGCGTTATCGCTCCCTGACCCGCGACGGCTCGGACTGGCGATGGTCCGATGAGCTGGATACCAAGGTGTCCGGTCCCGGACGCGACACCGGCCCCTCGATCGTGGCGGATGGCAGCGGGGTGCATATCCTCACGACGGCCTCGGTTTACACCACGTCGGCCGACGGCGGTCGCACCTGGACGACCGAGAAGGTGAATTTCGGCGACGATCAGCACGTGAAGACCGTCTCGCTGACCATCGACAGCAGCGGCCATCCGGTCGCCGCCGCCAGCTCGGTGATCGCCAGCCCGCCGATGGACGAGGACAAGGGCCATGGCGGCTACTGGACCATTCGCATGCTCCGCCGCGTCGCTCCTGGGCAATGGGAGCGCATCTCCGGACCGCTCGACGGGCGTCCGGAATGGGCCGCGCCACGCCGGACGGACGAGGATGTGCTGGCCGACTGGGTGAGGGTGATGGCGGACCGGGCGGGCGGCTTGCACGTCACGTGGCACGGCACCGCCGTCAGCCGGATTTACGCCAACGATCGCGCCTATTACGCCTGGCGGTCGGCGGATGGCGCCTGGCGCGCTCCGGTCTCGCTGCGGGACGCCGATCCCGAGCACGGGTTCGGCTGGTCCTATGCCCCGGCCCTGATCATGGACGGCGACCGGGCGCTCACGCTGGTGTTCCACAACATGGTCGTGGGGCGCCAACAGCGTGGTTTCGACGTGGATCTGGGGTTGTTTCGCGACGGCCGCTCCTTGACGCCGGCCTTGCCGGTGACCCGGTTCGCGCGCGACTCGATCGTCACCGGGCAGCCGCAAAACGCGCTGTCCTCGTGGTTTCCCGGCGCCGACCCCACGGTGGAGCGCGGCGGCGACGGCCGGGTCTGGGCTGACATGCTGCTCAGCCTCGCGCCCACCGGCGCTTCTGGGCCGAGCCTGATCGTGCTGGACCGGCTGGAACTGACCGCCTGGCTGAAGGCCGCCGGGCAGTAGGGAGCCGGTTAACAGGGACCGGTTTATCGGAACCGATTAATTGTAGCGGCGTGCAATGCTGAACGGCCCGACGCGCGATAGAGCGTCTTTTCCGGCGCATATTCCGCTGAGACGGAAGCGAGCGCCCGACGCGCATTCACTGAGACACAGCGCACGATCCGTGAGACGGACGCACAATAGATGACTGGCGACGCATAACAGCCGCTTTCGACCCATAAGGGACATTCAACGCACCGCGCGCGACGGGTTGCGAGACCCCGGATTGATTGAGGTCAATGATCAGTCCAGCCAGTTGGTTTCAGAAAAGGGCGCGCGCAATTGGCCGTGGACCAGCGGATGCCACTCTTGAGGCCCAATCCATTACACGCGGAGGATGCAGGTCGATGTCGCCGCTGACGATCTTTCTGGGGAGGTTCTTCGGTCTTTCCTGCCTCGTGATGTGCGCAGCGCTCTTTGCCAGGCCCAAGGAGTCCCTGGAAGCGATCGGATCAATGAAGGAAAACCCCGGGCTGATTCTGGTGACGGGCATCATCACCATGATCGGCGGCGTCGCCGCGGTTGTCGGCCACAATGTTTGGTCGGGTGGAGCGCTCCCCGTGGCGGTGACGCTGTTGGGCTGGGTGACGCTGATCAAAGGCGTTGCTCTGATCGCGGCGCCGCCGCGTACGCTGACCACCTTTTACCGGGCGCTGCATTATCCGGCGCGGTTCCGCCTCTACATGGCCGTGGCCTTCACCTTCAGCGCCTGGCTGACGGTGATCGCATTCCTGACCTGAACGAAATGACGCGCCACGTCCGGCCGCGCCCGCCGCGCGATTGATCACATCCGGTTGGTTGGCCATGAACAACAATCATTCAACGTCGCGCGAGCCATTGGAGCACAGTCATGAAAGGGAAGACATTCAGGCGCGTCTCGCGCGGGACACGCGCGGCAGCTATGTCCGGGACTGGATCTACGGCGGTATAGACGGAACGATCACCACGTTCGCGATCGTCGCCGGGGTCGTTGGTGCCGACCTGCCAGGCACGGTCGTGCTGGTGCTCGGTCTCGCCAACCTTATCGCCGACGGCTTCGCGATGGGCGCGGGCAACTACAGTGCCACCAAGGCCGAGGTCGACGACTACGACCGCCTGATCGCCGTCGAGCGAAAGCACATCCTCCTGGAACCGGGCGGCGAGCGCGAAGAGGTCCGGCAGATCTTCGAACTCAAGGGGTTTTCTGGTAACGAACTGGAGCGGATTATCGACGTCATTACGTCCAATGAAGAGCTTTGGGCGAAAACAATGGCGGTCGAGGAGTACGGTCTGTCGCCGGCCGCGAAGTCGCCCCTCCAGGCCGGGCTCAACACCTCCGCCGCGTTTGTTCTGTGCGGACTTGTGCCGCTGATCAGCTATCTCATCGCGTACAGCCTTGGCTCGTGCATGGTCGCGACGGGCCTTGTCTTCTTCGCGATCGGCGCCGCGAAGAGCCGATGGTCGCTGGCAGGTTGGGTGAAGTCGGGGGCGGAGACGTTGTTGATAGGGATGGGTGCGGCCGGTCTCTCGTTCCTCGTCGGCTTCGGGCTCAGAGCTTTTGCCAAGGTCTCGATTTGACGCAATGCGGATGGCGAAGGCGCGGATGGATGGAATGACCCGTGGTCCGGTTTCCACCCACAACCGAAAATGATTACGCGCGATTGCGCGTTGAGCCGCCCATTACCGCGCGCCGCTACAGTCAATAGTGCTCGACGTCCCCCGCCTCGGGCCCGATCTTCGGTGGCATCGGCCGGGCGTTCCGCTCATCGCGCTCCCGCCGTCTCGTGCGCCGCTCGACATTCCGGTCCCGCCAACTGACCGCCGGCGCGGCGCCAACGCTCGGTGCCAGCTGCAACGAGACCGAGGCCGTCCGTCCCGCCGCCACCGTCGAGAGCATGCGCCACAGCACCGGCATGGCCGCCGCGGTCCCCCAGGCGGCGATCCCCGCCACCGGAATGGCGTTGATGTCCGGCACCAGGCCGGGCCGCAGATACCGCCCGCCTTCGACGATCCCCGACAGCAGCGCCGCCAGGAAGAACGCCACGCTTTGGCCGCCATCCTTGGTGGAGCGCAGCCAGATCAGGATCCCGATCGGCGCGTACATCGCCAGATGGCCCATGATGTCCTTCGCCGCCTGCGCCTTGGACACGATGTAATAATTGAACAGCGGCAGCAGCAGATGACCGCCGGGCGGTGGGCCCTCGGTGCTCCAGGTCAGCGACAGCAGCCCGTTCACCGCGAACAGCAGCACCAGGTAGACCGGCACGGCCCAGTACACGAATTCGCCGAGGTCGTAGCGGACATGGGCGGGGTCCTGGCGGGTCAGCCAGTGCATGAACCACGCCCCGAGCGCGATCCCGACGGTGCGAAACCCGACCGCCGGCAACGACGCCGCGCCGCTCATCACCATCGTCGTCGCCACGTAAACGCAAAACATTCCGAACAGGCCCATCCACGACACCACGCTGACCGAGCGTCCGACATACACGCGCCCGCGTCCCGCCAACGTCAGCAACGCACCGATCGGCGCCGTCG
>Ga0182030_10002290_pt1 | contig 40520 bp, 50 predicted proteins | sample 812S3MmetaG_FD_121299 | JGI IMG/M metagenome (GOLD analysis project Ga0182030, IMG submission 121299) | Permafrost microbial communities from Stordalen Mire, Sweden - 812S3M metaG (Illumina Assembly) | ecosystem: Environmental > Terrestrial > Soil > Wetlands > Permafrost | place: Sweden...
AAGATCCGATGTGCGCGAAAGAATGCATCTAGCAGGGTAGATTGTATTCCTCGACAAGGATATGCTTGATCAGATATCAGCAGCAACTATGATGAGTCCAGTCGGACTACTATGGAGAGTTCCATAGAGGACTCCTTTGCCTATGAATATGGTATTCATTTGATAGTCTCCCTCCTCATGACGTTGAAAGAGAGGACTCGCTTATGATGTTGTGCTTACACCGCAAGACGCTAGGGAAGTCCGGGCACTTTGCGATCATGATAAGACTCGTATATCTGCACCTTGCAGATCATGTCCGCGAGGGTGTATTATCAGAGGACTTTACCGAATCTCTTTCTGTTAAGTCCTTTTCACTCCTTCCAACATGCGTGATGTGGAACTTTTCCAAAGACTACTGGTAAGCCTTTTGAAAATAGGAGACCGCGTGTCACAAAATGGCCCGTCCAACATCCTGCTATGGATGCCAGCGTCAGAATAGCACGTGAAGGTGAATACATGGTTGCATAGATGTCTATTGGGTAAGTTTGCCGTTATCTTGAGGAGGCTGGACGATGCAGAGGGAAAGGTTAAATTGGCGCCGCATTGTGGCGCAATGACGAAATTGGGGACCCCGCCTTACTGGTAACTCTTCTGCACAATATCAACAACAGAAACACTCGCAAGGAATATCTGACAATCCCAATTCACAATGCCTCTAATCGTAAAATCCCCAAAACCGAGAATCATCCTAGGTCTTATGACCTTTGGACCAGATCCGAATGCTGGAGCTCGAATCACCTCTCAAACAGCATATACCAAATACCTAGACCATCTTCAGGTATGAACGAAGATTTCACCCTCTGAGTTAATTCATGCTTCAAGCAATCGTGTTTCGTGGTCTTAAAAACCGGATAATACTCAAGGAGCAAGTTTCAGCTCCAATTCATAGCCAATCGCTAACTTCTCCTTGTTCAAAAGGCTGCAGGATACAATGAGCTTGATACTGCTCGCGTTTATATTGGAGGAAAGCAAGAGGCCTTTACTCGTGAAGCAAAATGGAAAGAGCGAGGATTTACACTGGCCACAAAAGTGTATCCACGCGAGCCTGGAACGCACAAACCCGAGATTTTGACAGAGCAATTCAACACAAGCTTAAAGGAACTTGGCACGGATTGCGTCGATATTTTCTACCTCCACGCTCCGGTATGGTTAAATTCAAGGGACCAGAAAATAGACTTACGGTATATAGGACCGATCAGTGTCTTTCGCGGAAACCCTTGAAGCTGTTGATAAGCTTCACAAGCAGTGAGTGGTTTTGCAAGGTCAACTTAAACAATTACTCACAAATATATAGGGGGAAATTTGTTCAACTAGGTCTTTCCAATTACACGGCCTTCGAGGTTGCAGAAATAGTAATGACTTGCAAGTACAATAACTGGGTTCGACCTACGATATACCAGGGGATGTATAATGCAATCACTCGGTCCCTCGAACGGGAGCTCATTCCGGCCTGTAAGCGATACGGCCTTGATGTTGTCGTTTATAACCCAATTGCGGGGGGGCTCTTCTCTGGAAAGTACAAAAGTAAAGATATTCCAACCACTGGACGCTACAGTGACGCTGTTGGCACAATGGGAGAAATGTACCGAAAGAGATATTTCAAGGACTCAACATTTGAGGCTCTTAAGATTGTGGAACCGGTCGTTGCAAAACATAGTCTGACGATGGTTGAGACGGCTTTAAGATGGCTGGTCAATCATTCAGCTTTAAACATCAAGGATGGTAATGATGGAATCATCATTGGTGTCAGTAGTCTTGACCAATTAGATGAGAATTTGAGGGATTGTGAGAAGGGTCCTTTACCGGAAGAAGTGGTACAAGCTCTTGATAAGGCTTGGGCAGTGAGTATTGCAGAGACGCCCAATTATTGGCATTTGGATTTGAAATATACCTATGACACACGAAAGGCCTTATTTGGGAAATGATTAGGGCAACTCCTGTCGAAGGCAGAGTCGTCCTACCGCTATTAGAATAACGAAACTAACGAAGTCAATCTTTCACATTGTAAATATTTCACTCCTTACGGAAACATCAGAATAGAAGCAAGAGAAATAAGGAATTTTTCCATGTTCGTCTTCAAAATCGCCGCGTCGTCTCGGAATTGACAAAGGCAATAACACTACTCTACACACAGGCTCGCAGGTAAAAGCACAAAAGCCAAGAGAACGTATCAAGCAAGGAATAAGGTTTGAGTCATATCCCACCACCGATATCAACATTGGAAAGTAAAATACATTATCCGACCGAAGCTTTCACGGCTCTCCTGGCCATATATCATTCGCCAACTTCCTCACAAGCTGCAATTTCTTAATCATATCCTCTTTGCCAACATTATTCCCATCACTATGAGAAGCAAACCCACACTGCGGACTAACGCCTAGTCTGTTCAAAGCATCCTGCCTCGTTTCTCCCGTTCCCTCAGCAATTAACCCCGCGGCTTGATGAACTTTCTTCTTCATCTCTTCGATATTCTCTAACTCTGGGAATTTGCTTGTAATCAAGCCCAAGATGACGTTCTTATTCTTCGGCAAGAACTTCAAGGGTTCGAAACCACCCGCACGAGGGGTGTCGTACTCTAAATAATACGTATCAACGTTAAGATTGCGGAACAGCTTGGTGGCGATAGCATCGTATCCACCTTCCGAGAAGTGTCGCCCTCCGACAAAGTTTCCACGGCAAAGATGTACGCCAACGTGGAAATCAGCAGGGCGTTCAGACAGACAGTCGTTATAAAGCTTAATGTACGCGCTCAGGAGGGCATCAGCATCCTCATTATTGTCTTTGAAGCCATTGAGCATTTTCTCGGAGCAAAAGTAAGCCAGGTTTGGGTCATCGAATTGGACATTGCGGAGACCATTTTCGTAGAGAATCTTGAGCTCAGCCCGGTAGGCGGCAGCTATGTCCGCGAAGTATTCGGCATCAGACGCGTACACGCTCGTCGGGTAGGCCTGCCCGGTCTTATACCTTAGATGGTACCAGTTTGGTGCCGCCAGGGTAAGCTTCGCTTCATGTTGTCTCTCTCTGGGCAATAAGCTCTTTAGATAGTTCCACTGGTCCACATAGGTACTTCCGACATGCTTGATCTTGCCTGTGCAAATGACTGTCTCTCCAGCCTTGTGATCGCTCTCTGTGAAAGCTGCAACGTCTGGAACATACATTCGGAAGATGTTGATGTCCGGGTTTTGGATCTCTTCAAAACCGTCAAGCCCTGGAAAGAATGAGCCCCTGGATACCTTGTCAGCTATTGCGGCTTTCTCAGTATCACGAGGCCACTGAGATGTACCAGAACATATGACGTCTATACTCCCCATCGGAGACGGCATGGAAACCTATATCAATTTGCTCCTTCACTATTTCCTTTACAGCTGTGTCCTCAATCGCCTTCAAATCCTTCTCCAAGCCTTTTTGTCCATTGTCAATTTTATGTTTGACATCGAGGAGTGCAGCTGGACGAAGGAGTGATCCAAGATGCTCAGCCCTGAAAGGTGGTCTTTGGTGAAGTTTGGTCGACATGATTGGGGAACTCAATGATTGACAGATATTCAGGGTGGAAAGGCGTTCGGGGAAAAAGAAAATTTGAGTAGCTGTCGAAGGCCTTGACTTATACACCTCGTCTCGCAAATCCTCCGCCACTAGTAGAGGGGATGGAGGGGCATTTCCATGGATCACCAGGATTCTCCGCTTTCTCAACCATCCTCGATCTCTGTCTGCCAATGGCATCGCATTTTTCATATATACCGTAGTTCTTCCATTCTAGCTTCCGTCCACTTGTGCCGCTAGGGAATGACTTTGTTCGGCCAGAGAGTCGGTATCTAGTATGCTCTAATTTGACATGCTTTACTGCGTATTTGGCGCCTAGTTATTGAAATAAGAGCCGACATGCTCATCTAAGCTACCATACTCGATAGCTGTTCTGCTGTGAGCTTACTTCACCTCATGTCGTAGAGAAATCCAACGCGGAAGTTGTTTGACCTTTGTACCAAACCGGTAGTAAAATACCAAGCGCGTCGACCCCACAACAACCCCCTGGTCTAGCTTGCGATCTGTCAGGGCTCAGTAAGCACCGTCACACCTACTTTTACGGTTTATCGTCATTGATACCCATACCCTTTACCCACTGACTTCGCTGAATCGTAGCTGAGGCACTCGCATCGGTACGTATCTTAACTCCGCTATTTATTCTCTGCCGCTGATTTGCTCCACGCAGGACGCGGAATCCCCCCGCGCTCTTCAGTACCAGCCTTCTATTCGACCTCGATTTAGGCCTGCTTATAGCAAACATGGTTGTACATGTCCTCGCGGACGGGGCTGGTGAGAGAGGAGAGCTTCTTTTCGCCTCATCTTTGCCTGCAGATAGCCAAGCTTATCCTGAAAGCGCACAGTTGTCCCTTGAGCCCCCCCTTCCAAGACTCGGAGAACCCTCCGTCGAGCCTTCGACATCTACTTCTATCAACTCCCTCCCAAACGAACTCCTTTCAAACATTTTCGGCTTCCTCGATGCTCCTCAACCGTCGGCATCAGCGCTGCTGGATGAACCAATTTTTGAATTGACACATGCAGAGGTCGCAAACCTAAAGACGTTGTCCCTGATCTCAAAGCGATGGAGGCATATTGTTCTTCCTATGCTATTCAAGCATGCTCGGTTCATAGCTTCAGCCTCCGAGACGAAACCGTGGCCTATGTTGGGTGAAGAGATCCAACCGTTCCTTGATTTCGTTGTCAAGAACTCGTTGGATAAAACTATCATAAGTTTCGTATTACTGGCTCGGAATAAGAAGATTACATATCTCTCGGACGGTCCTGAACAATGGAATGAATTTACGAGCTTCTGGAGATCTCTCTTTGGCATTATTGATCCTACCGAACTGCTCATTGTTGCACCAGCAGAGACTCTTGGCGTTCTCACGTCTTGCCACGTCTATACACAAGATAACTGGAACTTTGATTGCCCATATCACTATTTGAAATTGCAGCAACCCTCTTCAAAGAAAAAACAGCTTCCTGGAGAAAAGTTAGAACCACTCCCAAGCAACCTTGCTGGTGTCAACATAGGTGATTTATCAAAGCATTCTGTCGAGCCAGTTCACAATTCTCCAGAAAGCCTTCTACGCAGACCTTTAGATACCAGTTCTTCATCTTCACAATCTGTGCCACAACAAGAACCACCTTCTTCTCGTGCTCCTCTTGAGGAATGGGAGTTTCCCCGTGCTGAATCCTCCGCGCTTTTCGATATCCGTCCTTGGTCTACACTCCTATTGAATGAGGGCTCTTTCATCAAAGGATACTCTACATATGAATTCTGGTTGAGGCAGCCACCATCAGTGAGCGACCTTTAAAATTTAGAGACAAACGCTAAACGTATTTTAGATTCTCAGCGAACTTGTTGGAGCAGACGAAGATTCACATCAAAAACCGTATATCAGCCCAACCATTCGAGATATGTCATATATTGGCATTTTCCCTATGGCATCTCATTTCAATGGACTTACAACACACTTGCCTAGATTGGACCGTCTCTATGTACAGCTCGTACCACGCAACGAAATCCTAGAAGATCCAGTGAAGATGGAACAGGTTGACATGGAAGATTTATGGATGGAAAGAAACAGCTGCTACGCACTATTGATGAGAGAACTCTTTAATTCTCCACCACTTCTCAATTTCAGATACCTTCAAGTTTTTGAGTCTGGGGACGCAGCGGATACGGACGCCTGGCATATGGCTGTTGAATATGTTAAGCGAGCTGGAATGGGTTGGAAAATTGCTGGGGATGGAGTGTTCGTAAGAGATTCAAAAGATCTCGAGCCTGAACCAGCTGAGGGTGAAGACGAAGACGGTTCATCATTGTCAGTCTACTAAGTATATCAAGATCTCAAAGCTAACCCGAGCAATAAAGTCAGGGAGCATTAGTGAAATGGGCTTGGAATGGGACGACGAAGTTGCCCGTTTCGGCATATCCACTCTACGATCGGCCAATGGGTCCTTTGACATGAGTTATGTAGATATTGTGTGGAGTTTTCGAGGGTAGCCAGGTTATGATCATTGGTTTGGGGATCGGGAAACGTTATTTGTGTACTTACCTAGGCTCTACCTGGCGGTGGTGACCTTAAAACTGTTAGTTATATCAAAACTCAATGAACATTATTTTCCAAAAGAACGTCCTCCAAAACAACTGAAACTTAAATTTTAGGGCACGTGAGTGAAAGCACGTGATTATATTCAAGCTTGACCGCCTCCCATATTTGGTTTCTTGCCATCATCAAAGCAGAGCTACAACTTCCAAGCCCCGCAGCAACATTGTCATGTAGCAACCATGGCCAGCAGAAAGCCCGCAAAAGGCGAATATATCGAAACCGTAAGCTCTTCCTTCCCTTCACTCACCCAATCCCAATCCCTCAACCCAGCCCCTCTCACCCGCACCCTCAAAACCTCACCCACCTCACTGACCTCCCACCCCACAGGACACCGGTAACAAAGTTTCCCGGAAATCTCAAATAATCGGGACAACCAATATAATCCTAGGCGGCAAAACCGTCATTCAAGCAGAAGTCATTATCCGCGGCGACCTGCTACGCTCCTATCCTCCATCCTCAAACCCTGCTGCGGGAGAGAAAGCAGGTAATCCGGTTGCGGTGGCTATTGGACGGTATTGTTTTTTCAGTAGGGGGTGTGAGTTGAGACCGCCGGGGAAGATTTACAAGGGGTAGGTTTATTTATTCTGTTCTGGTTTTTAAGGGCTGCGTGGGGAGGGAAGGAGGATACTAAGGGGGATAGGCTGACATGGGAATAAATAGGACATTCTCACACTACCCCCTCAAAATTGCGGATCATGTCTTCGTCGGCATCGGGTCCATCGTCGAGGCCGCACTCGTAGGCAGCCACGTCCACATCGGCGACAACGTCGTAGTCGGAAAATTCGCGATCATCAAAGATTTTGTCAAGATTTTGGAGGGCAGTGTAGTGCCGCCGAATATGGTGATTCCGAGTTTTTCGGTGGTAGCGGGTAGGCCGGCGAGGGTCGTGGGGGAAGTGGCGGAGGGGGAGGTTGAGGGGTTTGATTTAAGGGAGGTTTATAGGGGGATTGGAAATTCGTAGGAGAGGTTTGGATGATATGGGATGGCGGAGGGATGAGTGAAAGGAGTGTTTTATGATACCCAATTTTATTATTTGCTTACTGGGCAATTATGTCAAAAATTAAGGCAATGTATGTGATTCTCCTGACGGAATTGGCATTTGGAAATATTGAGAGCGTTGACTAGGTTGATGTGGCTAACGACGTTGAGATTGTTCGCTTTGTTAATTCGCACATTGCCATGGCCCATCAAAGTTGATGAAAAAGAGTCAACATTCTGTAACAGTAAGACTCTCGACAAGCCTCACTGATATTATAACTTTTCTTTTCAAAATCCCAAAAGAATGACATCAGTTTGACTTCAAACTCATGTGCCCCCAACGCTCCTAGATACCTGATACTAAACAATTCCTAAACCTGCTCACCGAAAGACCCAAACCAAACATCGCATCCCAAGCTCCCCATTCCCATCCCTCACCACACTACTAAATCACCCACCCCCCTCTCCCAACCCACCACGCAACCCCCGCAACAACCACACTCCCCACCACCGCCGGCGCAACCCTATAGGTATATCAGTATGGGTTTGTCACAGATGTTTCGGGAGCTGTGGAGCCGACTGGCTCTGAAGACATGTTTCAAGAACTCGGCTCCTGAAATGTTGTAGGAACAAGGTCAAAATAGTACGTACTGGATGGCAGAAAGCCAAAGCGGTTGATAGTGCACACACTCGACATTATATCCATCCGGATCAAGAACAAAAGCCGCGTAATATCCTTTCACGTAATCTCTTTCTCCTGGGGGCCCATTGGGGGTCGCTCCTGCTTTCCTATGTTCATCTCATTAGCATCGAATTTTCAAATCCTTAAATCGAAGTGCTAGGAGGAAAGTAACTTACAACGCAGTATCATAGAATTTTCGAACCATGGCTCGGCTCGAAGCTTTGAATGCGATGTGTGTCTTGCTGCCTTTGGGCCCTTTCCCTTCGTCATTCGCCTTCTCTTCCTCATCACTATCTTCTATTTCCTTCTCAGTCCCCTTCCCAGGACATTTGTGGATCCAGAAGTCCGGCCCATCCCACTTCGGCCCAAATCCGATCGCGTTGTCAAGAGACATGAAAACCGTGTATGAGAGAGGGGCTAGGGTTGCGAGGTAGAAGGATTTGGATGCTGAAAGGGAGGTGACGGGGAGGGAGACGTGCGCGATTGTCATTTTGATATGTTGTATGTGTTGTGGGGTGCGTTGCTATAAAGTGACGGCTATTTCACTGGTTTTGGATTTCAGGAAATGAAAGCGAAGGATTATTATTGAGAGACAAACGGAGAGAGGCGGAAGGAAATGACCTTATACGCGCCTCTTATTCACAAAAGCAACGCGCAACCACCTGACCACTATGTCCCGTCCCGCCCTGTGTAACCCTAACCCCCAACCACAAAACTCGCAAGCAAACAAGGTGGACTGACACTGAGACACACACATCCCACTTATGCAGCCACTATCCCATCCAGTTTAGCGAAGTGCAAAAGGAGAAGGAACCACCCATCAGCAAAATAAGTACTTAGTCCTCGTATTTCGGACATCACGAGCACAAACGTGCCTCCGTGATGTACGCGGTCAGAATTCAGAAAGGATACAAAATACTTTGTTGCATATCTGACTTGGTGTAACCAATTATATTCCATGATCACTAATGTTGTTAGAAATAAGGATGGATGAATGACCAGTGAGCACCTAGCTCCTTTATCATTATGAACATTAGGACATTATGTAAGGCTATGGATGTCCAATCCATATCCAAAATTATTATATACAGTATATGCATAGGTAGGAGAACGGTTTCATTTCAGAAACTGAACAACCCGCTTCTCTTCTTTCCAAATGGATATACAACCAACGCGCTCAGGAATAATCCTACGGTGATGCCGATGGCTACCTGGATCATGGAATATCCGACATTGAAAACGATCGTGTTGAGATCTGTGCTTGAAGTGACGGGGACCCGGTTTATATTAGTTGGGGGTCCTGAACGAATGAGAGAATTGGGTACTCACCGAGCTAGTTCCGTTCACTCTAGCAGTGCCATTGGCGTAGGTAGTCGTGTTTGTAATTTGATCCGCAGAACTCAATCCCGCTAGCAAAGATCCTGAAGCAGCGAGTCCGGATGGGACTTGCACGAAGATAGCGGGCAGCAGTGCTGCAGCTGCCATACCATGCCGCATCCTGGAATACAAATTCCCAAGCACGCCAACGGCGAACGCACCGAGCGTATTAGAGATCTGAGGCGAAGAAGGGAATTTCCTCGCGCTGAAGAAATTGACGACATAGCCTGCGAAGGCTATGAGTAACATGACTGGCGCTTGTTTCCATTTTGCTTGATTTATGACTATCAAGCAAAGTGTGAACGCTGGCACGAAAAACCATCGGTAATATGGTGGAAGCGGGTTTGAGCAGCTCGTAGCGCTCGTTGCGTTGCTGTCGAAGAGGGAGTATAAAGCTGTGCCGATAGTGATGCCGAAACCAAGGAAGAGGGAGTAGATGATGGCGTAGACCATGCGGACGGATCCTGCTACCATGGATCGTGATTGTAGTTCTAGAGAGCCACAGAGGACCATGTATCCGGGGAGAATAAGCGCGATTGCGGATTGTGCGAGGGAGGAGAAGCAGAAGAGATTTCCTCCACGTATAGAACCAAAGGCTCTTGCGAGAAAGGAGGTCAAAACTGCAGCAGATATTTCGAAGACGTTTTTGTAAAGCTCGGATTTTGGTGCGACGATGAGTTGGAGGTATCCAAGGAGCGATCCTAGGAGGAACGCAATAGGCAGATCAATCAGTCGTCCCTCAAATGCTGGAGAATGGTTAGCAAATACTGCGAAACAGTAGAATACAAAGTCACATACCAAAAGGTGCCACAGAAGCACTAGCAAGCCCATATACAAACACAAGAAGCCATGGATGATGCTTCTGTTTAGCGTTGGTGATATTTTCCAGTCTTTGAGTAGCTTCCTCAACTCCAATCACGTCGTGAACGACCTCTTTATAGATCTCATGGACATCTTTGAGCTTACCCCTATGATATTCCAAGTCAGTAAAAGATTAATGACTCAATTGCCTCACGCGAAGTGGGGCTTTCTGATTTCAAGAAAGGTCACTTGAATATACATACAGATTGACACCTTGTATAGACTTCACAAGCTTGACTTCCGTGGTATGTGTGGAGGCGTCGTCGAATGATATGATCATACAGCCGGGAATGTAGAGAAATTGACCCTCAATCTCTAAAACCCGAGCACTCATCTTCATGTATTCTTCAAGTCGATGCGTTGGTGCTCCATATTCCATTAGCGCTCTACAGAGCTTCAGCAGGTACTTCTGCCTGCTCAGAATTTGTGCAATGTGAACTGTAATCCTGATTTCGTCCTCTAATCTTGGCCGCCCACTTATTCTATTCTTTGCTGCTTCAATAATTCCTGCACTCGATGTCCTTTTGCCCATTCCAGGTCTGACTAGACCAGACTTCTTCTTCCCGGGAGCCGCTGGTGCGCTTAAGATGGCGGACGCCTCTATCAACCCGGCTAAGGTATCTTGGGATTGATTTTTGTGGTTGTACCATTTCGCCTGTCTTGATTTTGGTGTCACTGTCCCTGATGAGCCTAATGAAAGTGTCGTGCCGGTCATGGATGGGCTTCCCTCTTCCATAGACTCAGTACTCCCCCTTCTCGATGTAGCACGACTCCCGGGGTTTGGAGAATTGTAGAGCTTCAAGAGAGACGACAAGACGCCTCCTCGGTATTGTTGTGGTCGTGGAATGTATTCAGTGGAAGTCTGCTCTTCTGTAGGAGTTGTCTGCCCCGAAACTAAGCCAGGTTGAGATTCTTTCTGCCTCCGCATCCAACTTCCGGAGCCGTGTTTTCTTGTATGTGCCCTTACAAGCTTATGTGCCTCCGTGGTGGTCGAGACCTTAGGTGGTTTCTTGTTTCCCTTCTCTAAATCGTCCTCGTCAATATCAAATCCAGCTCCATCATACGTCTTCGAGGTGTGCATGTCGACTAATGGGATATCATCGATCCTGACAGGGAATCCTCCCCCATTACTAGGTCTCAGCGCCGCGTAGCCATCTTCTGCATCCTCATCCAAGCTCGTCCTCGCAGATGTTGGAGCACTATGGCTCCCCACCAGAGAGGCAATCCTTTGTGCTCGTTCCTGAGCTGCTAATGCGGAGAATGATTTCTCATGATCCTCATCCACATCTTCTAAACCTGCTTCAAAGTTCGAATTGATCCGTAACACACTCGGCCTTGGTTTGAGTACGGGACTGGGAATGGGATCCGCGAAGGGATCTACTCTTTCGTGTTCAGGAGTGAATTTCAGCAGATTTGTGGCACTGTTATTCCTGGAATGTAACGGACTAACTCTTGTGTTCCTAGGCGATGTGATGCCAACTGGACGTGGAGATAGTGATCTGTCGTGAAGTGGGACACTCGATCGTTTGTTGGCTAAATCATTTGCTTCGCTGGTGCTGTTGAATCGTACTCTTCCTCGTTTCAAGGGGGGGTTCTCCCCAGCACTCCCGGGCCTACTTGGAGAATTACTTGAATCGGCGCTGGAAATAAGTTCGGTGTATTGGTGATGGCTTGTGTTTCCTTGGCTGTACTCGCACGACATATTCTGGAACTATATTATTATTCTTCCTCCCAATTGATCGCCCCCAACCAAGCCAATTATACGAAAAGGTCTCAAACAACGGAGAACACTTTATTGAAAGGGCATGGGAGGGGTACAATGGAATTGTGACGCATGCAGGTGGGACGGGTGTGGCTTGAAAGGCTTTTCAAACGCCACTGATAAGAAAAGGTCCGAAAGAATTCCAGGAAATATTTGAAATCCCTTTGCAGAAAATTTTGACAGAATCTGAGAGAAGAGATGGATAATAACTATTAAAAGACAAATGACAATGGGAGTGTGAAGGTCAAGTGGCATGTTGGAGGAGGGAACATTTCATGGGACCCGTGTGTCTCCTTCTTACATATGATGCGTCTCCAGTTTAGGTACGAAGCGACCCATATTTCCCACTCTTTTCTACTCGAGGGAGGCGCTACCTCACCCCAATCCACGAGTCGAGTCGAGATTAGAATCTCACGATGACTGAAATCACCTAGAAATGCCGGTCGCGACTCAGACTCAGCTGAAAGGGGTCCAGTAACCCGGTGTAGAGTCGCCATGTTGGTAGTGTATGATGGATGCTGATAGGAGAGCGCCCAAGTTCAACAAGTTCCCAAGTTCGAGAGAGAAAGATCTTCAACACTAAAAATTTCGAGCTTGCACTTGCCCTTGCCCTGAATTCGCTTACCTACCTACTACAAGTACCTAGTAATACTACTAGCATTACTAGTACTAGTAGTATTAGATACTAGTAGTATTTTTAGAGCCGAGAAAGAAAAAAATGGGCTCTTCGTCTTCGACCACGTCCATCGTGAAGACGAGACAGTGGATGTTAATGGGTCAACTATCTAAGTCTTGTCTCACGAATTGTGGGTTCTTCATAATCCGTCCCTGTTAAGGAGGTTGGTCAACGTGCGTGCGTGGCATAGAAGTGGGTGTTGGCAGCAGAGCGATCTCGACGGCGTACGAATATGTTCCATCATACCATTTCTATTTCAGTAATGATTCTACTGAGGCGGCGCGTCTTATCTCTGGCAGATCTAGACAAGAAAATCTCTGCATCAACGTCTATTGATAATTGATAACCGATCAAAGGCGTGATATCTACTCACCTTGTATTATCGAGTCATGGCCATCCCAACAAATCTTTTCACCAGATCCTTGAAAGAGATCGTTGTCGGAATGCAGGCCAACTTTTCCGCATTGCCGAAATAGGTCAGGCCGAGCCTTTCAGATCTCCTGTCGAAGGCTTTGAGTCCACTTTTGTACGACTCTAGGCTTTCTTCTCGTATCAACCCTGTGCTTCTGGAAGAGTCTGAAATCGGGCGTTTCTCGGTGCCTCCTCTCTGACATTGCAAACAAGCTTTTGATAGATGCAGCATGACAGAAGTGGCGTCCGCTCTATTAATTGTTCTTCAGCATGTGATAATGCAAGAAGTATCGTGATATCAACTGCAGAAGTAGAAGGTACAGCGAATGCAACAAGGTAAAGTACCGACACCGCTATTCGCAAGCAATGGATGGGATTATTCTTTCCTATACAAAACCCTTGTGACAATCAAGCGATCATCAATAGGTATTGCAATTCATCTCCTTAAGTCACGCGATCAAGATGACATTGGTCGATATTTTTTGGCATCTTTCATCTCTCACCTTCAAAAAGTATAGAGAGAGAGCTCGGGGTCGGCGTCCAAAATATTTATTATCTTAGACCCATGGCTACCAAGAGAACGGGAGCTATCATCGCTGGCATTCAAACATAACTCATTAATGGTCCGTTCGCCAACGGCGTTGATCCGGTAGGACAATCACTTTCTACCTGACCCACCTGAAATTCCTATCTTTTCCTAACTGCCCCACGCGATATGTCAATCTTTTATTAGACTTTCTAGGATCAACCCAAGTGCCATTGAGTTGCCGTCCAGGGACCATTCCATGAAGATAGACTTCAATGTATTTCGGCAAAAGAGCCTCCGGATTGATACGCCTTCAAAGCTTGAATTGTTGATCTAACCATCAATGGCGCCATATACTATTTCACTGAGGCAAAGATCAAGCTTCTCCGCAGCCGCCTGTCGAGCTTGGTGGTTGTCCCAGCTCACCGTCTCTTGACTCGATGAACCTCGGGTAGATCTCCATCTATCTCTAACCTTGTTTTGCCCGTCTCACGGTTCTGTGCAAAGTTCACACATCCGGCAGTTCATCGTCCCCAACAGCCCTTTGTCGAGCTTGAAGGCTCCTCTCTAACTCACAGCTTTTCGGTCTAGCTTTGCAATACTCTTCCAACTCCTATCTGTTTCCTTCAGACAATAGCTATATCTGAACCTCAGGAGGATCACAACCCCACGACAGGTTCTTCGTTGGGCTTGAGACGCTCCACAGCCACCCGCTGCAAGGCTACCATCCCTCCAGCGTATTTTCAGCTCTCCACAGCCGCCTGTTGAGCTTGAGAAGCGTTTTCTAGCTCACGCTCCATCTCTTCTGAGTCGGAACCCTCGTTTCCCACGCTGTCTCTCCCTAACCTCTTCCCACAAAATCCCGGGCAGATCCCCCACAGTGCCACACCTCACATTCTCAGATTATTCTCAAAAGCACAATATCATCCAGGACAAGTCATCCAGGGATGCGTGGTAACCTATTGAACGGTAAATGGCAAGCAGCAGAGTACTGACAGGGTCCAAATGCTTTTTGAAAGCACTACTTCAAGTGCTGGGAACATCCTTCTGGAAATGTCATATCTTAGTCTTGCCATGCCTCAAGTTTTCTAGGTAACAGATATCACTTACCTGGTAGAAATGATAACCCAAACTTTCTTATCCCTAAACCGATCTCCATCCTCGCAAACCGCACGCCACAACCCCCTGCCTACTCGCAAATTTGTTTCTCGTGCCTTCCTCTACAGAGTTCCTTTCTCAACCTTCTATAAACCCCTTCCTCGATGCTCTTTCTCGAACCTCATTGAAATCTTTTCTTGCTACTTCCTTCGACTCCTGCTTTTGAATTTTCTCCATTAAATCCTTTCTTACCTTCCCCTCCAATATCCTTCCCCCGCATTCCCTCCAACGGAACAGTAGTCTCAACGTCTGAAGACGAGGACAGGAAGGAAGGCACATCATTGCTAAGCGAGGAGGTCCGACGTGCAACGAAACAAGGCTTGGGACAGTGTGAGATACCTAGGACGTAAAGGGGAGTCACCAGCCAGCTAAGCGAAGACCTCCGACGTGCAACGAATTCTCCTTTGAGCTCAATAGAAAACATACATAAAAACTAAGCGGGGACCTTCGATGTGCAATGAAGGATATCAACAAGAAGGGCGCGAAAGGGCCGGGGGCAAAAAGCAATAAGCGAGGACTACGTCTCAAAGGATAACGAATAGCAATAAAGGGGGGAAAAGTACTAGTCTGAGAAGTGAGAGCCTTCGATGTGCTCATCCCTCCTTGACATCTCCCTCCTATTCTACACTTCTAGCATCATATCTCTAATCACACAGGAGCCATCTGCATCTCCTCGACTTTCTCATATTACAGAGATTTGCATCTCAGCTTGCCAAGCAAATGAAGCATCCTTGATTTGCTCCAACTTGAGATTCGCTGGTATGACCTATGGCAATACAATTTTAGATTTATCACTTTCTAGACAGGGCTATGAAAAGGCCACTTCTGATCGAATATATTCTCTAGAACACAAGTTTCAGTTTCAAGGAATGTCGGTTATGACAGTTGGTAGAAACGAACTATCCGCAGAGCCGAGGGATTCACAATGGGTAATTCTACCTCATTTGATGAACGCTGAACGGAGGATGTAATTTCGTCCCCCAAAAATTCACATAACGCGTAGGACAACATCACGCTGCATCTCAAAAATATCAGCCTATTGCTACAAGTTTCTTATTCCATCTAGCTATGCTATTCCCCCACTACACCCCCACCATAAATAAGCCTCCAACCATGCAAGCCCAATGAGATCTCAATCATCCCCATCATACCTCGCAATCCAGGCTGGTTATAATCATATCTTATCAATCAATTTGCAGTAAAGTTCATCATCAAAGAACGCCCTTTCCGATCCTTGCAAAGCCATAGTAGCAGTAAGCAAAGAGAACGCGTACCCCAAGCACTCAAGCCCTGCCAGCCAAATATGCAAACCATGAATACAATCCAATGGCTGTCTCCCTTCTTTCCATCCACATGCATGTATTCCACCCATCTCTTCTCCTCAACCACATGAAACAGAGTAAAAGAAATTGTTTGTTGTAATTTATGTCGAATTAGGCACTCGGTAATTTCATCGTCATTGATCGTTAATGGTAAAAGCAGAGCAATATGCACAGCTGAATGCAATATCAAATTGACACAAAAAGGATCGGATATCAACTGGGATCTACCCATTGTTGATGATTTTTCGTAAACCGTTTAGAAGACGGAGCTCTTGCGCTTCTCGGCCGAAGTGAGAACAAGCATCGGAGCCTTTCGCTGGGTATCGTTTGCCTCAGGCTTCTTTCCTCCGTTCTTGAAGACGGCGGCAAAGCTTCCTCCAACAGATGAGCCCTCATCGCTACTAACGCTGGCGGTAGTAAAGGCGCTGTCCATTGAAGCAATAGACTTTCGTTCAAGGGAATGCTCCTTTTGACGCGAAGATGGGCGATCAGAACCGATGGCACCATGGGCGGAGGTGCGAGAGCTACCGAGACTGGGTCGACCGGAAAGACTTCCACTTCCACTGCGACCACTGTCGGAATCGTTGTCCGAAGATACAGAAAACGTCAATTCTCCAGTCTCAGAGACAGGAGACATGCTACCGGAGCTGCCAGGTGCCCTGCGGCGTTCCATTCCTGCACGGACAAGATTGTGAACAGCGCTGCGACGCGTACGTGTAGCGAAATTCTTGCTACCCTCGAACTTGGTTGTTGGCTTTGCCAGGAGTTCGTCCAAAGAAGGAGGACCTCGAGGTTGACGGATGGGATGCTCCCCAGCACGAGCTTGTCCAGGACCAAATCCAGCCACGGTTGGGGTCATTGGGAAGCCGGCAGTTTTTGGAAGTGCTGCAGATCTTGGGCCATCAACAGCAGATTGATTGTCCGCAACAATTGCCATCGAATTTGCTTTGCGATGTCCACGGCGGAATGCACCAGCCGAGGGAGGGGGTAAAGGTGCATGGTCTTGTGGAGGTGACTGGGACTTCTTTGGGGGACTGATGCTTCTGACGAACGAAGGAGTATCAGATTGAGGTGGCGGTGAGACTTGGAATCGTGGTGTTCCTGGCTGCTGAGGTGGCGAGCAGCTTAATTGCTGTGAATCAACGTATTGACCTTGCTGGGCACTGTTGTCCATGAAATAGCTTTGCTGTCCCGTAACCGGGTTATAATACGAGTAAACACCAGGTTGAGCTCCAATCACAGGTGTAATGATCGGCTGCATGTTATTCTTGACCTGTTGTTGCTGGTACATTCCCAAGTTCTGCGGTGTAACCGGGGGAGTAGCAAACTGTTGCTGCATTTGATTTCCCATTCCCAAGTTCAGGCCCTGGAACTGTTGTGCAGCGGCTTGAACGTTGATGAGTTGCTGTTGCAAGCGCTGTTGTTGCTCTGCAAGGTACATGTTCGTAGCTACCAGTTGAGCATACAGATTTGGGTCCATTTGGTCCTGACCGTGCTCATCAACGTGAATTTCGGGAGGCGCGAGGATTTGTTCAGGAACTGAGTACATCTGGCGAGTTCCGTTCATCTGGTTGAATCCGTTTTGCTGATTTGCATAGCTTGAAGTCTTTGGTCCACCGTATGTATCGTTGTCGGCGTAAATGCTGGCACCAAGACCGTTTTGGTGATGCAGTTGTGTCGGAGGTGCAGTGGAAGGGAAGGCGCTCGAAGTTGCAGATTTCGGGGCTGTTCTTAAACCTGCCAAGAGGTGAGACCGCGACGTACGTGGTGTAGGAGCCCCATTATCCTGACGCTCGGAAGGCTTCGTCGGCTCAAATGAGAGACGCTTGATATTCGAACCATTCGCCCGTCTGGAAGCAAAGCCAGAACCGGGCATGCCCAATCCATTGCTGGAAGGGAAGTTATTGTAGGACATTTGAGCAAGACCGCCTGCGTCCATACTCAAAGATGAAATGTTGTACAGTTGGAGATTCGTGATCGATCGTGATTTATCGAAGAGATTGGCAGATTCGACGTGGAGAGAATGTAAAGCTGTCGATTTGATGGAATGTTCAGCTGATGTGCGCGAGTTCGATTTTGTATTAGAGGATTAGATGATCGAGAAGTATCGATCGATTGTACGTATGAAGAGGTCGAAGATTATGTTGTAATAGTAGGAGAGAAAAAGCCTGTGTGCTAAGCAAGAGGCAAGCCTTTGAAGCAGGCAACAGAAAGCTTCCGGATGAAAAGTTTGTAATGAATAGCTTTGCTCGCAGTGGATCCAAGATGCTCACACAAAAACCGGGAAACCCGAGAAAACGAAACGCGTCGCGGACTATGTAGTCGTGGTTGAAAATTACAGGTGTCTATCGGATGAGTTTGGTGAAAGCAGAAGTGCTCAATTGTAAAAAGAATCTGTCTTCGGGAAGAGCGAGGGGAAAGGACGTTGGGCTCTGCAATCAACAAAGAGCGATCGATAGTTGAAAGGCAGATGTCGATGAAAGAGTTGAGGCAGGATCGATGGGGGTGGTGGTGGTGGATTGTTTGTTCTGACGCAAAAAAGGAGCCGAAGAATGAACAAAGCGAACCGGGGGGATGCTGAGGAATTGCCACGAATATTATCGAAAACCGAATTTCTCTCTCAATCAATCACTCTCCTCTCAATGTCACCCTAAGGAATGAGTTGACTGAGGATGGGACAACGACGGCGACAACGAGAAGAAAAAGAGAGTAGAAGGGGCGGCGGTGTGGTGTTAGGGAGGAGGATGGGAGGGATGAGGACTTGGATTGGAAAAGATTGGGGTTTCTCTTGGGTGTGGACGATGAGTGGTTCAAGAGAGAGTGAAGGAAGAACAAGGGTGGGCTTAAGGGAAGCCGAAAGGGGCTTAGGCTAGGAGTGCCGATTATTGCAATTTGAGGATTGAGGGGCTGGTATTGGACACCCTTGGACTTGGATGGACTTGGGTGAACTTGGGTGGACTTGGGTGGACTTGGGTGGACTTGGGTGGACTTGGGTAAACTTTGGGGTGGACCTGGGCCGGTGAATTTCCAGTCAAGGGGCCTCTAACTTTCGTATGGTTACTGACTGGTATGGTTCGTCGAAAGGTGGACAGAAGGGGCCGAGTGATCTGTGACCAAGCGGTCTGAACTTGCCTTTTTAGCTTTGGCCCCTGTAATCTTCAATCGACTGTAGCCTGTAGCCTGGAGTCTGTAGCCTGGAGCCTGTAGACAGCCTAGAAAATCTCTCCTGAAAATGTGCTGGAGTTGAGCTTGCATTTGTCCCTATTTAACAGCGACATCTACCGATAGTGAAGGAACATCAGCTCACCAGCATTTTCATGCACAGTAAGAAAAAGCTTAAACCTTCTATCACTGCCACTTCCTTCCTATCCGAAGGCCACTTTGCATTGGTCTCTGCTCGATACGGTCGTGTCCCAGAGACTGCACTTTGTTCTATTCATGGACTTCTTCACAGCCGGGTTCCGCTTATTTGGTTTTCTTCTTCTCAATCTAGCCTCAAAGCTATCTGGTCTGGTCGCACGTAAGAAAGGCTCCGTACAAAATGCACTCTTATTTTTCCTTGTCTTCGTCTAAACCCAATCAAAGAGCTTTGTCTTTGCCCCCCCCCCATCGAGAATTGACTCCTATGCCACATGGTGATCTGCGACCGCCATTGGGTGACACCGATTTGAAAGGCTGCCTGTCAACCAATGACTCCTTCACGATGGCAGTTCACAGTCACCTTTGAACAGCACATCATCATCGGTTGATGCTCACACATCCATTGTTGTGCCACCACACCCTCGAATAAAGGAACCCGACTCGTGAGTTTAGGGGTTTGCGCCTCTCGAACGATCTGCAAAGAACTGCATTTGTCAGGGGGGCTCTGGGCGCTTCTATGCAAGGCGCTGCACTTAACCAGACACATGCACGCAGTCATCCAGTCACCCAAACAGGATCCATGGCAGCACGGCTAAAATCCTCCACAGCGGGGTGACTAGCAGGAAGTCCCATCAATCGTGGAACTTCGCCACCCAATCGAAGCGCTATGGAAGCTGAACGCGCTTGAGGCGCGTCACTTCTCTTCTTATTTGCTGTCGAACATTAGAGAGGTTCGAAATTAGAGACTTGAGCTATCCGCGCGTTTGCCATGAATAGCATCTGGATATCCCATAAAGGAAGCTCATCAGTCGTGGGCTCAAACGCTGGCAAGTGTCTAACAAACGCACAGTCCTTTTAAAAGCGTTTCGAGGAGAGGCGCGATGGATGCCAAAATGTCCAGATGAAACGTTCTCAGTGACTCGGTTCCCGCAGCGTCGCGTCGGCTTACCCTGTTCCTAACTCTGTAACACTGTCTTACCTGTTCCTAGAATTCTGAAACAGGGCATAATGATATGCGACGGATAGGGCTGTGCTGAAATTATGATGTGCCATCCTGAAATCCTTTTCGGATTCCGGTCTTGGGGTTTGAGAAACTTGGATGTGATTCACCAACCTGCGCAGCCTCGTGATTGACCACTTGATCAAATATGAAAACTAGGCAAGGTATGTTATGTAAGGAAATCATGTGTGCTGTGATTCAGATGCCACAGCCTTGTAAACCCCTAAACTCTCCTCGGTAACTGCACTTGTAAAGACACAATGAAGCGATCGGGTGGATAGGAGTTGGTCCTTCCGAATGAGGAAATCCATAACAGCTTCGCCAGAACGTGAATTACAAACTCGCATCAACGATGCCGCAATGCAACAATATGTAAAGCCCTCACAAGTACTATGGACTTCTCAAATGAAGTCTACGGCGCAAGTTATTAGTGTCCCGGATTCCTAGGCTGTTGTTGACCTTGACTCTAGGTTCTGATCCCCTATCTTCACTGGCCCGAATTCAATTGGGCACAGTGTCTGCTACTCCTGGGCATAGCTCATTGGGCACCGAAGAGAGTTCTTCTTGTCCTCCAGGAGCGGGAATTGTCGAAGCCTTTACCTCAGATACTCCGTAACGTCATCCGGGATGAGGACTACACAAAACAGCAATCCCATGCCTTGAAAAAATTACGATATGAAGGCAACCGAGATTTTTACTGGCTCTCAATAAGAATCATATACTTCAGTGTCTTGACACGACTATGGAACGGCGCGAGGTTCATCGCAGAAGAAGTTTTGCCTGAAGAAGTCTTCCTGTGGATCGATCCTAACCTGCTGTCCGAGGAAACCCTTCAATGCATACTTTTTTTCGCACTATTCACCGTCCTCTACGCTATCCTAAGCATCCCGACATCTTATTACGAGACATGTATTCTATCAGATGAGCCCGAATCAGAGAAGACAGCTCGAAAATGGATCACAGGCCTCCTTGGAAGAGCGGCTTGCGTGCTCCTTACAGTTTCTGGGATTATCTACGTTCTCAACCCTCTGGCCGAAGAACAAGGGGTCGAATTCGTCTACCAGATGGCATTCCATGGAATCTGTACAATCTACCTCGTCTTCCTTGTCTTCCTCCTCTTTCTACAGCCTTTCGTGTCGTACCTAGGACTCTTCAATCTCAAGCCTCTCCAGCCCGGCAAGACCAAAAGTGCTATCGAGGAGCTTGCTGTCCGCTTGCACTTCCCCATTAATGAGATCTATACACAAGACAAGAAACGTCGGCGGGGGAAAGCAGATTTCATGATATTTGGTCCACCATGGAAAAGAAACGTTGCGATGTACAATAGCACTCTTGAGCAAGGCAATACGGATGATGTGGTTGGTCTCATCGCCCATGAGATTGGTAGCTGGAAGCATAGCACACTCCAGCACGTTCTGGGTATTACATTGGTGAGTCTTCCCTAGATATTCTCACTCAACGAGCTAAGGCTGAGGACTTGTAGATCATGATACTGTACCTTATACCTGTCATGGTCATATTCATCAACTGGCGTGACGTCTGCCACTCTTTCGGTCTCAAAGACTCATGGGGATTCGAAGATGAACATCCAATTGCTCTCATTGCCCTACTCGTCGGTGGCGCGCTTCACCCATTTACTTCTGCACTGCTGGTTTGTATCCGCAGTGTCAGCCGATGGCTTGACTCAAAAGCTGGTAAATTCCAAATGTTCCAGAGATATACAATTGTCTGACTAGTACCAGATGATTTTGCGGTCGAGAACGGTTATGGCAAACAGCTCGCTCGAGCACTAATAAAGACCAATATAAAAGATGTGCTGAAGAAAGATTGGCTGTACGATATGTTCTGTAATGAAGGAAGACACTCCCTGTGTGATCGGTTGAGAGCTTTGGGTTGGACCGGGGAGGAAGAGATCTCAGAAGCGAAGGAGATTCGGAAGTATGATCATTGGGGAGCTGCTTAGCCACATCGAGATACAGCGTTCTGTCTGTAGCTATTTGCATGATTAATACCAAAATTATTGTGCCTTGCAAAAAATTATGGCAATTCTAGAAGACCTGCAGTCAAGGAAGGCGGTCCTTATGAGCATAACGCTTTTTTTAATTGGACTCGTGAACTCAATTATTTTACAAGTATTTCATTCATTTCTCCGAGTACTTGATCAACAGTAGATCTCCGAACAACTTGACTCTTCTTATAGCATCACGTGCGTCTACGTCGCGTCCTCACCTCACTTCAGGCGCGTCTCCCCCGCTTCACTTTCAGACTCCATAGTATTGCAACCACGGTCACGGCCACAAACCACTGTCACATATTTGCCACAACTACTGACAATGGCATCAAAATCCAAAACCCAACCCGCCCCCACAATTCTCGACCTCAAATCCCTCTTCCTCCGCACCCAAATCCTTACACTCTCTCAACCCCTCCAACCCTCCACCCCCCTCCCCACGCCCTCCCCCGAAGACCCAGCCATCCGCCAGAAAGCAGTCGACGAAGCGTTATATAAATTGAATCGATTGCTGAAGGAACATAACAAGACGGTCTATCCACCCCAGGCGGTGAGGCATGTGGCGGAGCAGGTGGATAGGTTGTATTGGACTAGGGGTGGGGTTGGGAGTGTAGGTGGGGTTGGAGGGGGAATAGGGGAGGAGTGGAGGGAGAGGGGGGTTGGATTTGGTGAGTGTGTTCTGATTCTGTGTGAAAGGATAGTGCTGATTGATATACTAGCTAAAGAAGAAATCATCGCGCAACTACCCGAGGAATGGGAAGACGAGTCCGAATTCACTGCAGATCCAGCACAAGCACAGAAATACGCAGCATTACAGCATAAACTCAAGGATTTGGATGAGAGGAGGAGGGTAGCGAGGGAGAAAGTGGAAAAGTATAGGGCTTTTCAGAAGCTGTTGGATCCGTTTGAGGGGGAGGAGGCGGGGCTACAGCGGAATTTGGTGGTTAAGGGCGGGGAGTTGGAGGGGGAGTTGGAGAGGATGAGGATGTTGATGTTGAGGGTTGAGAGGGGGTTGGAGGGGTTGGGTGAGCGGGAGGATGGAGGTGGGGAGGAGATGGATGTTGATATTGACGTGGAGGAGGAGGGAGAAGCGAAGTTGAGGAGGTTGTTGAGTGGGATGTCTTGAGGAAGTGCCTAGGGCTTTTGTGGTTGTTGGAGTATTCTACCTCTACCAAGAGAAAGCAGTGCGACCCATGGTCAGAGTTTCATCTCAAATCCAACACCGCGATCCTAAAGGCTACCTGGACATCGTTCTCTCAGACCACGAACACGATCAACCCGCTTCTACAAGGACGAGGCGGCTGTCATGACAAAGCTCTTATAGTGCCCGGACTTTCATGGCCTCGTCCGGAGCCTCTTCCTCGGGTGGCTTGATTGGTGTTGTAAAAGCCATGTTGGAGTAGAAATGAACGTAGATGTAAGTCTGCTTTAGGCTCTGGTTCTGGCAACATTCTAAGCCATTAATGGAAGCCCTCTTGTGTCCAGCATCCTGGCTCTCTGTTGTCGAGAACTCTTCTCCCTTTGTTGCGTTGCAATGGTCTGTGAAGGGTTTCCTCACGTTCCGATGCTCAACCTTGGACTAGATTATAACTTATCACCAATACTCAAGTCTCAAATATTTTCCAATATTCTCAGATCTGTTCAGTATGCTTATTCTGGAGAACATTTCATCACGAGCCTGAAGCTTCAATGCTGTTTGATTCCGTCTCATGTCAGTTCAAGCCCTTTCGTCCTTTCTTCTCCACCCAATTTTATCTCATTTCCATGCGGTATTGTCTTTCTCAATTTTATACATCAGCACATCTATAATGAGACAAATTTCCAGGGTAGTAAGCTTTGTGTCTGCCGTCAAATGATCAAATTTTAGGACATCTAAGTCCTGGTTCTAGGACCAGAAATGCTTGGTTACCTCCTAATCCAGAAGAGCCTAGCCTCGTTCAATTTCTGACCCAAGAGCATATTATATGAAGAATGTATGCATTGCACGCTCCTGAGAAGTCTTGTGATCCGACGTTTGCTGCATAGGTTGCAAGAGAGCTGGAGTTTGTGTTTATGACTTTGCATTGCCATAATATAATAAGATATAGAGGTTCAAATGTATGACCTAGAACTTGGCAAATACAAATCACAAAGTCGGATATCAGGTATGCAATATTGAGATCATTAAAACAACCCTAAACTCCTACAATAGGCCATTGCCTTGGAATTTGGCAATAAGATGGGTTTGGGTCTGAAGTTCCTCTGTCCATCATTGATTTCATATGAAGACCAACGGCCAGATAAACACTCGGTAACGATACCATTGATAGGATTTAAGACTACCATATATACGTTCATAGTTAATTGCTTGCCATCCCTACCTACACGGAAGCAGACGGTGTGAAAGGAAGCAGGGACACTTGAAATCCTAGCGATGCATACATGTCCATTAGATTCAAACCTTCCACGATCTTGACAGTAACAATTTAGCAGATTTCCTGCAATACGTGGAATCATAATATATACGTATATAGTTAATGATTGCCCTGCATGTGTGGGAGGACTCGTGGAATCAGCCGAAGTCACGTGACTAACCCATCATTACCTTCATTTTCAGGCCGACGACTAAGCAGAATCTAGGCGACGGTGTAAAAACATATGAGCTCTTGAGAGTTTTCTAAATCTTTTATTTCTTTCACAATCAAGAGAGCAAAAGTCACATAAGTGTCGCGCCCGGCACCCATTCTCTATATCACGTGGTATCACGTGTAGGAAACCACATATTTCAGGCGATAAAAGGCCAACGCTACTAGACGAGATGGAAACCCCAGCTCGATCTGGCAGAGTTACTTCTGTCGCAACTTCCGCGCAAAGTCAACAATCGCCCACTGAGTCTTCAGCTCTTCGCAACACCGAGGCCTCTAGTCGCCGTGGTCGTGCTCGATCAAATACTATTGTTGACCTTTCCAATCCCTTCGAAGTCGCTCACGATTCTACGGATCAAGAACTAGTCAATCTAATCAATCATATCAACGCCGAGAACGAGTGGAATTCACGCCCTACCCCTGGCCGCCCGCGCCCATTACCTGATATCCCGGAGGTCGAGGCTGCTCTGCGATCTGCTCTTCACGTTACTACCAATCGATTGATCGCTGAAACCAAAGGAAAGGCCAAGGCTCAAGACACAACTGACATTCACCGAGGCGAAGTCTCCCACGAGGCGTTCCCTGAGTTCGACTCAGAACAGGCCTCTTCGTATGATCTTAAAAGACAATTTATCGAAGAGATATACCGTAGTGGGCAAGTCAAGGCGGAACGGAAAGCCCTCGAAGAGGAATACAAGTCGTGGTTGAGAGAGCAACTTCAACAACTAAAGGATATTCACCCTGAGGCCAAACTTAAGCAACGCTCCGAGGAGAAAGTTAAGGAGAAGCGGAAGTCCCAGTCAAAGATGAATTATCAGAACTATCTTGAATCGCCCGCAGGTGGCAGTGCGAACCCACGTCAAGCCCCTCCATCTCCATCGCAAAATATGAACCATGCTAATGGCGGTACCAACGGTGCTATGGGTATCGGTGGTGGAATTGGTTTCCCAACCCCTGCTGGTCATCAGTCTGATCTCAACTTCATCATGGGCATCGTTGAAAATCTTTCACAACAACTACAAACAAATCAAAGCATTACTGCTGCTATAGTTGACAAGATTGACAAGGTCCGTGAGAAGGCGAAGGATCATGATCTCGATAACGATCAATTGATCTCTCTTGTTTCTAAGGAGTTGAATGGTACGTAGCTCCTCCTCCATTTATGTTTGACGATTCCTAAGAGCGTTTTTACAGGTGAAACCTCTGGCCTTGAGACGGAATGCTCTAGCCTACGCAAGAAGTTAGAACAGGCAGAATTCGACAAGGTTGAAAATTGGAAGCTCGTTATGCATGCTTGCGATATCCTCTCTGATGTCTTGGACAAGGTTCACAAGTTTAAGGAGAACCACGACCGTGATACTCTCGCCTGGCACAAAAACTACAGAAAGCAACTAGCGGATGAGCGTGAAGAGAACCTTTTCCTCCGAAACCACATCGCCGATATGATGGCTGCGGCTGCTCGTGCTAATGGACACCTCCGGGATTTGCGCCGATACCTCACCGATCATGATGAGTTGAATGAGCTCCGGATCCAAAACCATCAATATCGCATGGAGCGCCGTTTCTACAAGCGTATGGCCTTCCCTCTGATCCCCGAGGATGATTCCGAGTGGTCTGATGACGACGATTTGATCGATCCGGAGGTTAAGAAGCGCTTGCTTGCGGAGAAGGCCGACAAGGAGGCTAAGGACAAGGAAGGAGAGGCTGAGGGCGATGGCGGTCAAGCTCAAGGTCAGACTGCATAAGCATATTGTCTCTTCCTTTCATCGCATCTGCATTGGCTGGCGTTTAGAACGGAGAAAAGCGAATACCCACATGGCGTTTGTTTTACGATGATTTTATGGCATGGCATGGAATGGCATCAAGGGCAAGCGATAGCGCGCTTAGCCAGCTAGCTACTATGAAATAAAATAAAGGTTACTTTAAATTCTCCAATTCGGTCCCCGTACCATATCTATCTTGATTGCCCAAGTAGGCTTAGCTGGTAAGACGTCCCACCATCTTTATCCAACTTTCAATTTCAATTGTCTATAGCACAAACAAACACTCTTCAACCACTCGTTCCCAACCTTGTCCTGTATAATTTTCGGGGTTTCAATCGTCTGTCCCACCCACAAGCAATCACCAACCCCCTCCCTCAACCTACTTCCTCATCATCTCCGCCATCTTCCTAAATTGTTCCTGCCTCTTCACCTCCCACCCATCCTCATACGGCCTCCTACTCGTCCCAACCGGCACCTCCTCCCTCCCCTCCCTCAACCCCTCCCACGCCTCAGCCATAAACTCCTCAATACTTATCCCAATCCTCCCCCCATCCTTGATATCAGGCTGATGTTTCTCATCATGCAACTCCGTCCTCACAGCCGGCGGCAACACCTCCACCACCCTCACATTGCTCCCACGCAACTGCTCGCGCATACAGAGAAGTAAGTGGTGCGTAGCTGCTTTCGAGGCGCAGTAATTGGGACACCGTGGAATAGGGGCGAGGGCCAGACCAGAGGTGATGTAGATTAATGCAGTGAGGGTTTTCTGGCGCTGGAGGAAGGACAGGAGGTGCGTCGTGAGGTGGATGTGAGAGAGGTAGTTGGTTGTTAGCTCTGTTCCTACTTGATCCAGATCTATGGTCTCGGGTTTGGAGAAGTCGAGACCGCGCTGGATACCGGAGTTTAAGACCACGCAGTCGAGTGTGGGGTGGGACTTCGTTACTCTATTATATCCACATTAGTATCTGGAGTGATGGGGGTTATGGGTGGCTCACGTCTCTACGAAATCGGGAATGTGAGTTAGATCCGTAATGTCGAAGCGGATAGGGGAGAGTTTATCGGCCCCGTGTTTTTTGGCCAGGGAATCGAGATTCTGTTGTCGTCGACCGACGGCTATCACGTGTGAGCCGTTGGAGATCATTTTCTCTGCTAGGGCGAGGCCGATGCCTGATGTAGCTCCTAGGACGAGGATGGTTTTGTAGGGGAATTCCATTTCGTCGGTTGGGGAGGGCAATTTGGATCTTGTAATAGTTGAAAAAAGGGGTTGTGTTGTGGTAACATACTAGAATTAAAATTGACGGCTCTTATTGAAGTTTTATAAACATTCTTATGTGGAAATATACAGCGTTTCCGGTCATGGAGTTAGTGTTTGAGTCTCGTCCATGGAGTTAATAAAGGGTGACTTCATCACTTGTCTGCGGGTTTTCGGCGATAAACTACCGGGCTTACCCTAAGAATTTTGCCCCTCTGGATCCCAAAAGCATTGTGTAACGAGGATCTAGGTTGTATAGCGCATGAGTTAGAAGTATCTGAATTGCATGGGGTGAGACTTTTTAGTGAGATTGTTGCCGATAATTGACCTATGCAAGGGACGATTTCTAGACCAAAGCTAGCTAGCTAGCTAGCCTCCTGTCAAATTTCAACTGCCACTATGGCAGGTTCTTGAACACTAAGATCCAAAGCAGAAAGTGTGGCTTCCAAGTTAAGATCATCACATCCCGCCGATTAGTTCAGCTGATCCAACACGTGCAACACATTAGATCATAAGGTCCAACGTCAACTTTGAACAATCATAATATTTTGCCACTTTTATCATCATTTTGTAACCTACTGATTAACGCTCACAGTGAAATCCTCCGTCAGCCCCTTCCCAACCGAAATCGTAAAATCCCCCGTTGGACTATCACTTGAGCTCTCCACACCTTGCGAATCAACTTCCGCACCACTCGGTTTCCTCCCCAACCCCAAGAACGTAACTCTCACAATCTGAACCCCGGGATTATACCCATATGTCCCCTTGATACTAAGTATCCTGCCATCGAAATCAAATTTCACATAGGTAGTCGCTTTCTGCACTACACTTAATCCATCGTCGAGATAGAGCTCTCCGGATGCCTTTCCATCGCTGCCAACAGGAACGATGAGCTCGAAATCCTGTTTTCGGAGATCGGCCGTCGTCATGGTACTGTTTACGCGCTGGGGCACGATGACTCCACCGCGATAGTGTAGAGGAATAGATTCAATATCAATATTGTCGAGTTGGATGTTGGCGCCGTGACCTTGGACTTGAGCGTGGGTGTAGAAATCATAGAAGACATCATTGGGGAGGTAGACCGTCACGCTTGTGGAGTCTTCGTCTATAACTGGGCTGACGAGCAGGGAGGGTCCATAAAAATACTGGTCTTCGAGACCGAAGGTGGCGGGGTCGGAGGTGTAGATGTAGAACATTGGGTTGATGAGGGGTGTGCCGTCGGTAGTTTGGTGGTAGAGGGCTGTGTAGATGTAATCGAGGAGACGGTATCGGATATCAATTACCTTCCTCGCCGCTGTTGCAACACTCTCCCATTGGTAAAATTCTTGAGGAATGTTTGGTGGATACGCATTATGATCCCGGTAAAAGGGAGAGAAAGCACCCAAAGTAGCCCATCTTGCACAAAGCTGCTCTGTAGTATTATCTGCATAACCGCAGACATCTGATCCAACCATTGGAACTTGATAAATGGATGCAAAAGCCAACATAGTCCGGATCGATATTCTATAGTGTAGCCAATCAGAGAGGTTGTCTCCAAGCCAATGCCCGACTTTTGCTCCCGCTCCAGCAAATGTGCTACGAGTAATAATGAGGGGTCTTTCCGCGGGGCGACGGTTCAGCATGGCGCCTCGGGAAGCGGTGCTCATCACTAGGTTTGTTAGTGTAGACTCGATCGCTGTGCTGTATCGGACTTACTTGTGCCAAACAAATTATGAGTGTCGTACATAGCCAAGCCATTCTGGTGAATGACATCGGTATTAACAGTATGATTGGAGATTCCCCCTCCAGCCGCGTTGTCCTCAACAGTAAACGCAGCTGCATTATGAATGGCATATTTTGGATATAGCAAGTTTCTGCCTGGCAAGCCGAGTTCTTGACCTGAGGCTTGTCTAACCTCAATTTCCATTGACTCTGTGAAAGGCTCGTCGATCATCCGTCTCACTTTTGTCCCAGTGCAAGGAGTACCGGCAGGCTGGAAGTCGCATGGGAAGCCAGGAATTGGGCGAGGCGGCGTACGTACGGGTGGAGGAGCAGGAGGGTAACCTACGGCAGCTGCGTAGGGGTTATCGCAGGGGAAATTGCAAGGGAAGTTCGAGGGCTCGTCTGTAGGATATCGTAGTCAGCTCAAAACGCGCCAGTTTCATCGTAGGAAGGGGAAAGAAGCAACATACTCATATCGATCCATAACCCATCAATATCCACTCCATCATTCGGCGAAAAGAAAGTCGAGAACTCGTTATTCCAGTACCCTTGAATCCCAGTATTAAACCAATCCGGAAATACCGTAACACCAGGCCAGACAACCCCAAGCCAATAAGAGCCATTATCTCTCTTAAGGAAGATATCATCTTTCGCCCCATTTTGATACGCCGGATAATCCTGATACGCCACCGCGGGATCAACCATAAGAATTTGGCGCTGATTATGATCGTGAAGATAATGATTGATATCTTGCATCATAGTCAGGTTGAAACGCTCCGGGTCGAGAGAGAAGACTTTGCGTCCGTCCATGTAATCGATATCCGTCCACATGACTTCCAGTGGAATCTCCGCCTTTGAGTAATTGTAGATAACCTCAGCCACTGCAAACGCGTCTTGATATCCATATCTGCAGTTATGGAATCCGAAGGCCCAGTATGGCATCATGGTAGGCAATCCCACTACTTGAGCATACTGCTGCGAGACAGCAACCGGAGTGGGACCAGCCACGAAATAGAAATCCAAGACTCCGCCAAGGGTATTATACTCTAAATACTGCTCTTTCCCATCTGTGTTATTGATCTTGACGTCCATTCCATTGGAGTTCGCAAAGAAAACTCCATGGGTACCAGAAGTTCGGTGCTCGAAATACACGGGATGGTTGCCGTATAAATTAGCACCAGCAGGGATAGAATAGGCGTCTTGAGACCAAAGAGTACGGATGTAATTGGTGGTGTTCAAGCGCAGAGGATCTGAATGTTCCCCTAAACCATACAAATTCGGGTTGTCTGGGAGGGAAGTTCGCAGTCTGAGATATTGAGTCTCGAAAACGATGCTTGCTGCTGAAGTATCGAACAAGACCTCCCCTGATTGGGGTCGTATGATTGAGAAGGAGAATGGAGACGCTACATATTTGAATTGGATGTTTGCGCTCTTCGAGTCTGTTCCGTCGGAGGCGGGCCGTGGTAAGACAGATTCAGGGACCTGGTAGACACTATTTCCTGCATCTTGAATTTTGACATGAATGCGGTCATCTGCAGATTATTGTTAGCGATTAGGGGATTCTGAAGCTCTAGAGCGTTGGCTGGGTACCTGTCTCATAGTCCACTGATAATGTCAAGCTCGTTAAATCATCCCCGTACACGTTGCAAGCCGGCCCTGCAAGGCTCAAATCCGCCGTCAGGCTGGACGAAGTCGTCTTAACATTCGCAGCCTTGTATCCAGGACAGAAAGCCAACGGATCGCTTGAATTGATGCTTGGGACGATCGAATTGGCAAGAGCCGCAACGGTCAGGAAAACCCAGGAGACCATAATTGACAAAGCCATGTTTGCTGAGCAGCCATCGCGTTCAAATGCGCGATACTGCGCCGCACCCTTTTATATTTCAATATATCTTTAAACGTCTTTTTTTTTTAAATATGCTTTTATGTGCCTTACTTGGCGTCAGTGACTCGCCCAATGCGGGTCATTGGTGCTGGCGAATGCAACGTGCCAGGGTGCAGGCAGGGTGCGGCCATGCTGTAAAGCATATTGAAAATCATCTTAACGGCGGGGGCATGGCGTCTGCCAAGCCACTCTTACTACAAGGCCCGATGCGAAAGGGCCTTTTAACCAAGATTTTGCAACTGATTGATAGGCTCAACTAGGAAAGGCATCAGGATAAAATGCGCCGAGAAGACCGAGCATCTTTCTTTACCCTTCTTCTTATTTGTTGCGTCGAGAAGAGAATACAAAGGTGAACTTCCTAGCTCTAGCTTACCTTATAATTTTGAGAGGAGAAGATGCTCTGAGCGAAAGATTGAAGAACGGGCCGATTTCGTCTACTAGTGCTCATACTAGTGCTCGTACTAGTACCAGTACTAGTACCCCGCCTCAACCGAAGTGGCTTTCTACTCTCCCGCTTGAAAATACCCCGCATCGAACGGCATTTGAGCAGAATGTGCCAATTAGATTTGAGCATTCAAGCCTACCGTGTAGAGGCGCACCTTCGTCTTACCTCAAATGCTTCTCACGTGTATGTATGTAGTATAAGCTTGGGTGGTATGAATCTAAATTGGCATGGTTGATGATCGCCAAAGCATCACGCGCAGTTGAAAGCTCCCACAAACAACACTTCGGACGAGTCATTCCGGTCTGGATGGCTCGTATTACATGTTGCCATGTCTGCGGAAACAACCTAGGCATACCAGTAGTGGTTAAGCATGAGAATGCATGGGATCACTGGGTAAGCACAAATGCCAGTTGGAGCATGATCATGGTTATGATCATCAATCTATGCAAGAAGATTAGTTCGTTCGAATACTAGACAGTTCAGAAATTGGGGATCCACTACTTGGTTATCCTCTTTCCGGGAATGCTTTTCCGGGACCATCCTCGATGATGGTCAGATGTCTTTAAGGCCATGGCAATGCACCTGCAAGGCTGAAGCCTCGCTCTCGGCCCGAAAGCATGCTGCATTCGAAAACGCAGGTCCATTTGTCCCCTTCGCCGTCTCAGATGTGAGGGATTAGGTGATCACAAAAGTCGAGAAAGCTGCAATGAAATGCCAGGGTATAGATATATTATGTAACTTGATGAGATGCCTTGATAACATGATAACCCAGACGCCTATTTGAGTTACCGTAATGCTCCCCAAACTCCTCGCTCGCATGCACACCCAAAGATATCTTTGTACAGAGGCCGCTTTTCGAGGCCTTCAATATGGGAGCTCTGACTTCGAAAAATGTCCCGGTGGTGGCTTGACCACATCCTTGATGGGATGCAACAACATTGGTGGCAGACATGTTCTTCCATGACTTTTCTCCCACTTCGAATAATTAGCACGACCTCATATCAAGGGAAGAGAAATGTACGTACTTCAGCCCCTCCTATCCCACTATCCTCCCATCCCATCCAATTATTAAAAAGTCTCATTGGTGGAACAGCTCTGTAGTACCACGTACTACCTTCAAACCTCACTTCTCTTCCCCAACTAAACGGGGACTCCTCAGTACTTCCACTTACTCCCTTGGGTCCCGGATTGAACCATTTCTGTATCTTCAATGGCTCCCACTGCCTATCAAGAAATATGGGAATTGGAGCGTAGACTGCCTTTAGACCATGCAACAACGCGACAGTCTGAGGGGTCATCTCGCTACTAACATGATTACCTTTCTTGTTCTCCTCGTGCATAGCATTGAGTAGCTTCCTACTACATCGTGATTGAGTCCCAATTGTAGCACGCCGGGGAGTCTTTTCAGTGCCATCATAACCCCACACGTCATTCCTTCCTGGCCAGGTAGTGTTTATCGGGTCAAAGATGGGAGCAAGGGAGATGTAATCAGCTTCCTCATCTACACCCCACCTGTAATCATCCCCTGCCTGGTCCGTGACTGGAGGAGGGGGTCCAATAGCTTTGATATTAGGGACAGGTACAGCTCCCCAGATAGTCTCTGAGCCGGACAAAGCTTCAACTGTCTTGCGAAATTTCGAGTCATAAGGTCCATGGTATTTGGATACGTAGTAACGTTCGTTACGCTCCCATAGATATTTTCTGGGTTGTGCCCGTGCAAATGTAGCAAGTTTCTCAAGCAGATTGTAATGGTGGCCAGTGTATCTTGAGTCAAGCTCCCAATTCCAGAAGTATTCAAATTGAGGATTCTCTAGAGCAAACTTCTGAACTGAAAGCCACTGCGACTGATGCACATTGTTGACCTTTTCGGGAATTAAAGGGTACCATTCTCTCATGATGGCATCATTCCACAGAACTGTCATGTCCCAGAATTCTTTTGGAACACTGTCCTGGATTGCTTTCTCGTGCACTGTACTGTCCGTCCATATAGGTAGGTCTTCCTTGATTTGAACCAATAGATAGACCTGATATTCGCTTCCAGTCCGCAAAGAAAGCTCAGAGACCAAAGAGCGAATATTGTGTTTGTCATTCTCTGTATAGTTCTTGCCAGAATATGATCTTAGCAGGACCGCAGTCCTCGACTTTTCAGTAGCCTTAATTTGAGGCATTCCGTGAAGGCCCTGCCTGCGAGCTTCAGCTTCATCGGTGATCGCATCTGTTGTCTCCGCTCTCCGCATCTTTGCAGTACCATTGGAGTTTATTGATGAGTTTGAAGCCAAACCGGCAAACTGGTCATTGATGTGAGGCATCTCTTCAAGCTTTATATAACGATCGGCGTTTTTCTGAACGCAGAACTCCTGTAGTTGTCCCCAGTTGACCGTATTCCAATCCATACGCTTGTGTAGGTTTCCATCGCCGGACGGCTTGGGCTCCACCTCCTCCTGATAGCCATATGCACCAAGACGAGACTCTCTCTCAAAACAGAGGTTGCTGTCAATATCGAGCGGAGTATACGATCCTAAGGCCGGTCCCGTAAAAAATTCGGGATGCCCAGAGAAGACCCTAACATCCCGCACCTCGCCTTCCGGTCCATCACACGGCACGTATGTTCCCTTATTAGCTGCACTCCAGACCTTGCTGTTGTATTCGGGGTACGGGTTGTATGTGTATGGAGGAGTATCACTGTAGGATGTCCAAGATTCTGTAGGTATCAAAGCCGCTGCCGCGAATCCTGCATGAGTTTCGGCACCAATGAGGTTATTCAGCGAATTGCCATAGATTTTCCCAGCCGTTTCCTTTCTGCAAAAATTAGAACTATAACCGGGCAAAATCTCTAGAGCCACTCACAAACCTAAAGCATCGTACTCTTTATCATATTGCTCCTGAAACGTCAGTTCGCTCTCTGCTGCCTGGGAAGTAGCTCCGGGGACTGCAATGATTGTACTTGTCGCGAGCGCCGTGGGTCTTGCTGAGGGAGGGCGCTCTGGGTTGTTTGTCGGCGCTGGTTTAGGCTTGTATTGTCCTTTATATCCCTCTCCAGTTCCATGTCCAGTTCCAGGCCCGGCGCCCTTCAACAAATCAACCCTTTGCTCTCCATTTTCGTATGGAAAGTTCTCCTTCCCAATGGGGAATACGAGGTAGAGAAACAAGAACGCGAAGGCCACAAGTATGCTTGTGCGGAATCTTGGAGGCATTCTCGTGGTGCTTCTTGCTTCGAATTATGTGCGATTCATTGACTCGAATGTAAGGAACTCCACAAGTCGAGAAATCTGAACGGGTTACTAGTATTGATCTCCGGCAGGCTGCAGGCTTGGCATGAGGCGCCGTAAAGGGGTTCCAAGAACCTATCGCATTTTTTTTGCAAAAGAGTGCGTCTATGAGCGAAATGGCGAGGACAAGATGTTAGACTCCATAATCTAGGAATTGAAGGTCTACTTGCAGGATTAGGATTTTATTAGTTCAGGGTCTCAGGTACATTCGACAGAGGTAGTTAGGCGATCTCAAAATGTGGGGTCGTCCCTGCCATACCCCGGATCGACATTCATAGAGGGATGACGATGTCTCTCCCTCTCTCTGGAGAATGCAAGCATTATGGTTGCAGTCAGCAAATCTTAAAGATTGTGCGGCTAATGGCATATAATCACACGGGAAGGTGCATTAGTTGAGATCAATTGATTGACCTGTCCTCATATGTATATATACATTAGATTACAATAACACCGAGTACATGCGGCAACATGCTTATAAGTGTGGTATACCCCAAACAAAAATCCAACCATGCACTGCATGCCTCGTGGAATCCCAGAATGCGAAGATAGGAAGGGTATAAATAGACCGATGCCAGGTCTTTAGATGCAAGAAAATTATATCGCTGTAATTGAATGTCCAACAAAGTTGTAGACATCTAAAATCGAAGATTCTAATATCATAAAGAATCGATATCACATCATCATCAATCGAGTTGTTCTTCTCTCCATTTTGTTAGTCCCGCCACCGGGTCCAAGATATCGCCCTTGTTGAGCTCTTCTAAAGGCGTCTCGTTCGCAGTATACGCTTCCGTTCATTTCGAAATAGTCGTTTCGTAAGGTCCTCTTGCAGTCTGCGCAAGTCAGGCATCCGGGATGGAATTTCTTTTTTCGCTCACTTTCTAAATATTGCCCCTCGATTCCCTTGTCACAAGTGTCGCAGACGCTGCCGTTTAATTTGTGATAATGGCGTTCACAGTATGGTGAATCATCAATAACGTAGAAGGTCGAGGTTTGAAATGGTTCGGAGCAAGTTGCACACACAAAGCATTGCTTGTGATAGCGTCCCGTCAGGCGTCCATCTGCTGACGAAACAGATTTTCCTTTAATAGCCTCGCCACAGCCTTTGCAATTTCCCTTTGACGTTGTGGGTCGGCGTACAGGTACAGGTTTCGGGGGACTCGTTGGCGTCTGAGAACGTGCTGGATTGCGCGGTGGTACTGGCGAGAGCCGTCCGCCTTGAATCGCTGGGTCCATTGGGGACTCGGGGGATAATAAAGAAGGGTCTAGCCCCTGGGGAGGTGCCAGACCCCTTGCGAATTGTTCCTTCTTCTTTTCAGGAGATGTATAAGGCAGTTGTTGAGGTTGTAGATCTGCAATTGAAGACTGCACCTCAGACATGAGACCATCTAAGTTCGACGTATCAGAGGGTCTCCGCCGAGATCGCCCGGGGCCAGCAGAAAGCGGAGGACTCGACCGCGAGCTAGTCTTGCTTTCTTCACTATAACCAGAAGCGTTGGAGGATTGAGATTCTGAAGGCGTGTGGTACGGATTTCCAATGCCAAATTCTGCCGCAAGATTCAGGTTGTTAGGTACAGGGGGTGCGTCGCCAAGTCTAACATCAGTCCTTGATCTGATCAAACTTGCACCTCGAGGGGGCAGAGGCCGTGAAAGATCTGGGCCGGAAACTGACGGTCTTCGTTGTCTGGGTGGAGATTCACCATGCGATCTTTCAGACATGCTTGGTCGCCTTCCGGAAGACTCATTCGAGGGCCTCCGCATTCTAGTGTCTGGCTCTGAGGGTCTCCTATTTGGGGGCTCCTGACTGCCACTTCTTAATGGGAAAGTTTGAGCCCTATCTTCTGCTCGCAACGGGCGCCGAATAATATCATCAACTGAAGGGGGTGGTCCAAAGCCTTCGTACCCATCCTTCCGAGGAATCCTAGGAATGTTTGTTTTCGAGCTACCTGAACTGTTGGTGGAACTTCGAGAATGTCCAGATGCTGTTGCTGGTCGTATTATATTCTCTGCAACCTCGGCTGTCCGCGAGGACATGGTTGCAACCTTTAAACTCTTCTGTCTCTGGTGGCCTCTATCCACAGCTTCGCCATCCCCCTTCTTCCGGCCATTCATATCAAAGGGCCCAGGTGCAATAGTATTCATTCTTTGTAAAAGGCCACCGCTAGTTGCAGTTCTCGGGCTCATTGGCGCGTACATTGGATCCATGGCGGCGGGCTTTATCGCAAATCCACCGTTGCTATTCTCTTGTTGGCGTTGCGGCTTTGAGGTCGCAGGTTTTGTTGTTGGAAAGGGAGGGAATGCGCAATCTAGATTTGAAGAAAGTAGTTCTGGGGATGGTGGTCGATTTACAGGAGCAGTATTGCTTCGCATAGGTTTTCCAAAAGGAGATCGAGGAGGTCCATCGCTGGGGGTCATGGGAGAAACACTCCGAGAGGGTGTGCTCGCAGGGGTAAATTGATCCTGTTGAAAGAATGGACGATCTGCAAAATTGTCAATAAAATATTCACAAGCAGCATGGGTTCACATACTCGCAGCGGACGTATCGACGCGTGGTGGCATCGCTCTCCCTGGCTTTAAGAATCCAGCTCCATTTGTAGGACTTTGTTTATACATTCTGTCAAAATTTCCATGCGATTCTGGTGGTGGGGTGGCTTTTACACGTCTGATTAGTGTCAATGCCAATATATTGTAACGGTCTACTTACGTTCTCCAGATTCCCCAGCGCGACATATGTGATCTCCCATCTGGGAGATCTCAATATCTCTAGCACACATAGAACATTTTATCGTCGGCAAGAAGCTCGAAGTTCTAGGTTCCGCCATCCCGTCCTAACAAAAATCGATCCCAAACCTCTCGTTCATAAGACTTGTTGCAAAGAATACATGAGCTGTGATCCAGGTTTTTCTTTCGTGAGAGTCGTCCTCTGGATACAGATGATTGGTTTCTATGATATTCAAACGTTGTCCAGTGTCCTGACCGACGAGGTCGTGAAAATTCGAGTATCGTGCTCTTTAAAGCTATCGAGGAGATCTGATCGCAGATTGTGTCAGTTGTCCTGCAATGATTTTTGACAGAGTCTGAGGGTCCTTGGGGCTATTGGTCTTGTCGATGATGCAATGTAGGAACAAAGTCCGAGACCTGCTGGAACTGTAAAGACTGTGGGCGAGCAAACAAATCCAATGCGAATCAGGCTCGAGAAGTTTCTGGTGATGGAGAAGTTCGTTGCAGATGTGTGTCGAGGAGGGATGGAGGGTTGCCCCTGTCAGCATAAACACTAGGTAAATTATGCCTGTCTGCACGGTGGACTGAGCTCGAATTGGCTATTTTGTAGAGCCAGGGGCTCCTGATAGGCCGAGATTAAAAATCAATTGTTGTTGATGAAACTTCTCCACGAATTTCTGTTGTTTTGAGATATCGATATTGCTATTGCTGCGTTTCGATGTGTTCTAGGGGCGTAGAATGTTGACAGCCCGAGGTAATTTAATTGTCCTGGAACTTCTCACTCTTGGTTTTTTCTCCAGGTCTCAAGAAGGCAAGATGGACGAAACGTTAAGGATGGGCAACAGCAAGAAGCTAGTAGTAGTAGGATCTTGAAATGAATTGAACCACGGGGGCAGCGAAAGACCTCATTTGTCAATTGCCAATTGCCTCAGCGAAACTCGGCCACCAAGGTTAAGTTTCAGAAGCACGGCGCTTGACGGCGCGAGATAGTCCGTAAGTCAAGAGTCAAGAGTCAAGAACCTGAAGCTTGGCCAGGCAATTTCCTGCAAGGAGATCAATATCCTACCAGCAGCACCAGCTTTCGAAAAAGGGGACGCCTAAGCCATCAACAGGCACGGGTTGGGGATGAGGATGAGGATAATCTCAAAAGATGAGCAAGCAAATTGGCCAATCGAACCAGAATTCAGCCATTCGCTTGGCCCGGCCTTTTCAAGCCCTAGACTGCTGATGTCTTTCAGGGGAACAGATGATCAGCGACGAAATGTCCGAAAATAAGAAGCCTCCTAATCTTGAAAGAGTCGATCATCCCGCCGAAATACAAACTCATCCAGACAGTCCTCTGTTCTGCGTCATCGAAAGAGACGGGACGTTAGTGGGTTTTCCATTCGATTGATGGCGCTTGTCGAAATGATCAATTGGATCATCGAGCATATTATGGTGGTAACGGGTCGAGTGTCATTCAACGGAGGATTTTGAGGTAAGTCGTCACACGATGCATAAGGCGTTTTGCTATTTTATCCATGTCGACCCTGGTTCAAGATCAGAATGTCCTGCATGTTCTCCGGCGATAGTGTCTTGACCAATAAGGGCTGCCCAAAATCCAGCCACAAGAGAAGACTGCAGCAGGGGAGCAGGAGAGCAGGGGAACAGGAGTCACCATGATAGCATTTCAGTACTGAGCACAGAGGCAGAATGGCATTCTTCTGTTGAATTAATAAGTGCTCAATTTACCGCTCTCGTTGTCGCACACCAGATCTTTTGATACTGTAACCGCTGCTGTCGGACGCTAGCTCAAGATCTCAAGCCATTTCCATTCTCGGCTCCTTGAACTTACGGTGTGGCCAAGAGCGTGGAAGAACACTATCTCCACCCCTCATGCAAACTTATCTCATTCCGAAATTACTGACCGCCATTTGATTGAGGTAAAGTTAATTCAGCTCATCCCCCATGCAAATGTAATAGTATGTCTGTAGAAAAATATGAAGGGAAAGAAGGCACTGGGTCTGGACTGAGCGGAAAGAAGAAATATAGTATTGTCTGATCGTAATCTGGGGTGCATTGGAAAGAAAATAGGGATCTGAGTGGCATGTGGCGTGTGGCGTTTTGTGGAACAGAAGAAGTCTTTCTAACACCTCATGGGCCTGTCAATGTTCTGTTCTTTGAGACACCTTGTCAGCTAAATGCTGGCACATCGATTACTCTTCCCTCTGTAGGAGAAGCCATCTCCACCTCTCTAGGAAGTCTCTACCTTGGAAAGAAATTCGATCCTCCGCAACTCCTGCCTCTTTGTCTTCTGGGACGAGACTACCTAACTCATAGGATTAATCCGGCGAGGATCGGGTACATGGAACCCTTTAAGCAGAGCCACGACAAAACTTGTGGATTAACAGTCATGCAGGAATCTGATAGTTTACCTTATCGCGTATTGAGTATTCAGGCACACCACGACATGATTTGGTGGCACAGCATTCACTTGCATACAACTGGTGGGGTCTTTTTTTAGGCTTGGTGGGATGGTTGATGGTGGGGCATCAGACGAAAATAAAGAGCCGAACTTCCCTTCGCT
>Ga0182030_10002291_pt1 | contig 40513 bp, 41 predicted proteins | sample 812S3MmetaG_FD_121299 | JGI IMG/M metagenome (GOLD analysis project Ga0182030, IMG submission 121299) | Permafrost microbial communities from Stordalen Mire, Sweden - 812S3M metaG (Illumina Assembly) | ecosystem: Environmental > Terrestrial > Soil > Wetlands > Permafrost | place: Sweden...
AAATTCTTGTGCCCAGGAGAGGACTCGAACCTCCACGGGTCGCCCCGCTAGTACCTGAAACTAGTGCGTCTACCAATTCCGCCACCTGGGCATCGGGTGGGCGGCGCAATGTACGGAAGGGGTTGGGGACTGTCAATTGAGACGTAGAGGAAAACAGGGCTCGTCCCCGGGTCCCACCCGATCCAGCCGCTCGTCGCCAGCACCGAATGCCGCTTCGCGCCCGTCCCAGAAAACCGCCGCCCGCCGGGCTGGGGGGTCTGCCGCGGGCGCAAGTCGCCGGGGACAGTCAGCACGCGGTGCCACCTCGCAGCCCATCGTGGTCGAGGGTACGCTCAGCGCCAACCGCAACGGCTACGGCTTCGTTCGCACCGAATCGCTGACCGAGTCGGTGTTCCTGCCGCCGCCGGCGATGGCGGGACTCATGCACGGGGACCGTGTGCGCATCGAGGCGCGCGCAGACGGGCAGGGCCGCTATGCCGGTCGGGTGCTGGATGTACTCGAGCGCGGCGTGCAGGCTTTTTTGGGCACGGTCGAGAAGGCCCCCCGTGGACTGAACGTGCGATCTGCGGACCAGCGGCTGGGACTGCTGTGCCGGGTCACCGAGAACTCCACCGAAGCCCGCGCCGGCGACTGGGTCATCGCGCGCCTGCTGCGTTACCCGCAGCCGCACGAGGAGGCCGAGGTGCGCATCGAGCAGCGTCTCGATCCGGATCGTCCGGTGCACATGGCTACCGAAGCGGCCATCGCGCGCTTCGGACTGCCCGTGGAATTCTCGGCCGCGGCGCTGCGCGAAGCGGTGCAGTGGGGCAAGCAGGTCGATCCGGCCGAGGCGCAGCGGCGGGTGGATCTGCGCGGGCTGCCGCTGGTCACGATCGATGGCGAAGATGCGCGCGATTTCGACGACGCGGTGTATGCGGAGCGCACGGCCGAGGGCTTCCGCGTGCTGGTCGCCATCGCGGATGTGAGCCACTACGTGCGACCGGGCACCACGCTTGACAGCGAAGCGCGCGCACGGGGCACCTCGGTCTACTTCCCGACACGCGTGGTGCCGATGCTGCCTACCGCGCTGTCGAACCATCTATGCTCGCTCGAGCCGAATGTGGATCGGCTCTGCATGGTCGCCGACATGCAGATCAACAAGCGCGGCACACTGCAGTCGAGCCGCTTCTATCCGGCGGTGATGCGCTCGGCCGCACGGCTGACCTACGGCCAGGCGCACGAGACGCTGTTCCTGGGCGCGCCCGCGGCGCGAGCAAGATTGGGTGATGAGCTGGTCGATCGCCTGCTGCCGCTGCTGGAGGTCTACCGCGCGCTGCAGTCGGCACGCCGCAAGCGCGGCGCTCTGGACTTCGATGCGCCCGAGGCGGAGTTCGTGCTCGACGGCGATCGTGTGCGCGCCATCGAATTCATCTCGCGCAATGATGCTCACCGCCTGATCGAGGAGTGCATGATCCTCGCCAACGTGGCAGTGGCGACCGAGCTGCGAACGCAGCGCGTACCGGCGCTGTTCCGGGTGCACGCATCGCCCGATGAACGCAAACTCGATACGCTGCGCGCGACGCTGCGAATCCTCGGTATCGAGCTGCAGCTGCCCGATCCGGTGCAGCCACGCGACCTGGCCGCAATTGCAGCGCGCGTGCGCGATCCGGAGAGCCGCCCCTTCATCGAATCGCTGGTCGTGCGCTCCATGGCGCAGGCGCTGTACCAGCCCGACAATATCGGCCACTTCGGCCTGGCGCTGACCGATTACGCCCATTTCACCTCGCCGATCCGGCGCTACCCGGATCTGATGATTCATCGCGCGTTGCGCGCGCGCCTGGGTCTGCTGCCAATGGATTCACAGCCCTCCGCGGCCGAACTTGCGGCGCAGGGGGTCGATCTGTCGCGGCTCGAGCGCCGCTCGGACGAAGCCGATCGGTACGTGGCGACCTTCCTCAAGTGCGTGTACCTGCGCGATCGCGTCGGCCAGACCTTCGATGGCCTGGTGACCACCGTCACCGAATTCGGCTGCTTCGTGCAGCTGCTCGCGCTGGGCGTGGATGGCCTGCTGGCATTGGCCTCGCTGCGGGACGATGACTACCAGATGGCGCGCGATGGCGGCCAGTGGATCGGCCAGCGCAGCAAGCGCCGCCTGGCGCCCGGAGTGCGGCTGCGCGTCATCGTGGCAGCCGTCAGACCGGTGGAGGGGATGATCGATCTTGAGCTCGCGACGGACTGAAACCGTCTACGGCCTGCACACCGTGGGTGCGCTGCTGCAGCGTCACCCTGAGCGCGTGCTGCGCGTCTGGCTGCAGCTGGGACGCGAGGATTCGAGAGCCGTGCACATCGAACAGCTCGCGCGCGCAGCAGGCAAGCCCATCGAGCGCATCGATGCGCAGCGGCTGCACGCGCGCGCAGGAAACGTGGTCCACCAGGGCGTGCTGGCCGAAGTCATCGCCATGGACCCCTGGGCCGAGTCGCAGCTTCTGGCCGCGGTCCAGGCGGCTGCCAATCCACTGCTGCTGGCGCTCGACGGCGTGCAGGACCCCCACAACCTGGGAGCCTGTCTGCGCACGGCCGATGCCTGCGGCGTGCTGGCCCTGATCGTGCCGCGTGACCGCGCGGCGCCGCTGAATGCCACCGCGCGCAAGAGCGCCTCCGGTGCGGCGGAGACCACCCCGGTCGTGACCGTCACCAATCTTGCGCGCTCCTTAAGCCTGCTCAAGGAGGCCGGGCTGTGGATCGTGGGCGCCGACGCGGATGGCCCCCACACGGCCGCGCAGGTCGACCTCACCGGCCCGCGGGTGCTGGTCATGGGTGCCGAGGGGCGCGGACTGCGGGCCCTGACGCGGCGCCACTGCGACTGGCTGGCGAGGCTGCCGAGCCGCGGCGCGGTCGAAAGCCTCAACGTGTCGGTGGCCGCAGGGATGCTGCTTTATGAAGCATTGCGGCAGCGCGAGGTCATTTAATCCACTTGCGCCAATCGGGGCTTTTTGAGGTATCCTTGCCGGCCATTTTCGACCCGACCCGGTGGCATCAAAGCGCCGGATCTCCTTGCCGCACCGCGTTACGCTTTGAAGCCTGTGACGGGCGGCATTACCAGAAGGAGCACTGAGTGAGGCATTACGAGATTGTATTTCTGGTCCACCCGGACCAGAGCGAGCAGGTTCCCGCCATGCTCGAGCGTTACCGCGGCATGATCGCCGCCGGCAACGGCACGGTGCACCGGGTCGAGGACTGGGGCCGGCGCCAACTCGCCTACCCGATCGCCAAGGTGCACAAGGCGCACTACGTGCTGATCAACATCGAAGTCGACCAGAAGACCCTCACTGAGCTCACCGGGGCATTCCGGTTCAGCGATGCCGTGCTGCGCCACCTGGTCACGGGCGTCGATGCCGCCATCACCGAGCCTTCGCCCATGGCGCGCGCGGAAGAGGAAGGCGAATCGAATCGTCGCGAGCGCGACGAGGATATGGATGATGAACCAATCGCGGCGGGTGTCTGATGCGTACTCCGACTAATTCGCGCTTCACACGGCGCAAGAAATTCTGCCGCTTCACGGCGGATGGCGTGGCCACGATCGACTACAAGGATCTGGCGACGCTGAAGAACTACGTGACCGAGACCGGCAAGATCGTGCCGAGCCGTATCACCGGCACCAAGAGCTTCTACCAGCGCCAGCTGGCGACGGCCATCAAGCGCGCTCGCTTCCTGGCGCTGCTGCCCTACACCGACCAGCACTGAGAGCTAAGTCATGGAACTCATACTGCTGCAGAAGGTGGCCAACCTCGGCAACATTGGCGACCGCGTGCGCGTGAAGTCCGGTTATGGCCGCAACTTCCTGCTGCCCGCGGGCAAGGCCACGCTGGCCACGGCTGAGAACATCAAGCGTTTTGAGACGCGCCGGGCGGAATTGCTGGCGCGCGCCAACGATGAACTGTCGCAGTCCACGGCCCGCGCGGAAGCGTTCAAGGATTTCAAGCTCACCATCACGGCCAAGGCCGGCACCGAAGGGCGCCTGTTCGGGTCGGTCGGCACCGCCGATATCGCCGAGCACAGCACCAAGGCGGGCCATGCGCTGGCGCGCAGCGAGGTGCGCCTGCCCGGTGGCCCATTGCGCGTGGTGGGTGAGCACAATGTTCAATTGCATCTGCATGCCGATGTAAACATCGAGCTGCCGGTCATCATCGTCGCCGAAGAATCAGCCTGACGGCGCAGGTCGGGGAGGGCACATGAGCGTGCCGCTGCGTCCGCGGCGCGAGGGGGGCAGCTCGAGCACCGAGGGCCTGACCCCGCCGCATTCGATCGAGGCCGAGCAATCGGTTCTCGGTGCGCTGCTGATCGACTCCAGCGCCTGGGACCAGGCTGCCGATGTCGTGTCCGCGGGGGATTTTTATCGCCCCGACCACCGCATCATTTTTGAATCGCTCTCCGAACTCGTTGCAGGCAGTCGTCCCTGCGACGTCGTCACTGTGTCCGAGCAGCTCGAGCGTCGCGGCAGGCTCGAGGATGCCGGCGGTCTGGCCTACCTCGGCACCCTGGCGCGTGATACCCCGACCGCCGCCAACGTGCGCGCGTACGCCAACATCGTGCGCGAACGGGCGCTGCTGCGCGCACTGATCGAGGCCGGGCGTGAAATCACCGCGTCGGTCTTCAGTGACGAGGGACTGCCGGCACGAGAACTGGTCGATCGGGCCGAGGCGCGTGTATTCGAAATCGCCGAGCAGGGCACGCGGCTGGGATCCGGTGCGGTGCGCGTCACTGCGCTGTTGCCGCCACTCATCGACAAGATCGATGAATGGCACGCCAATCCGAACAAGCTGCGCGGACTGGCCACAGGCTTCACCGATTTCGATCACAAGACCGGCGGCCTGCGCGGCGGCGACCTGGTTATCATCGCGGGCCGGCCGTCGATGGGCAAGACCACGCTCGCGGTGAATATCGCCGAGTACGCGGCCATCAACCCCGACAGCAAGGCCTCGGTGGCGATCTTCAGCATGGAAATGCCTTCCGAGCAGCTCGTGACACGCATGCTGTCCTCGATCGGCCACGTGCCGCTCAACAGCATTCGTACCGGGCGGATCTCCGATGACGACTGGGTGCGCATCACCTCCGCCACCAGCCAGCTGTCGGAGGCTAAGATTTTCATCGACGAATCGGCAGGGCTGACCCCGACCGAGCTGCGCGCACGCGCCCGCCGCATCAAGCGCGAGCACGGACTGGACCTGGTGGTGGTCGACTATCTGCAGCTCATGCAGGTGCCGGGCACCAAGGAAAATCGCGCCACGGAGATCGCCGAGATCTCGCGCGGACTCAAGGCGCTGGCCAAGGAACTGTCGGTGCCGGTGATTGCGTTATCCCAGCTCAATCGCGCGGTCGAGCAGCGCACCGAGAAGAAGCCGGTGATGTCGGATCTTCGTGAAAGTGGCTCGATTGAGCAGGATGCAGACATGATCCTGCTGATCTATCGCGACGAGGTGTACGACAAGAACACCACCAGGAAGGGCATCGCGGAGATCGATCTGGCCAAGCATCGTAACGGTGAGATCGGCGGGTTCCTGCTGACTTTCCAGGGTCAGTACACGCGTTTCGTCAACTACGCACCGGATACCTACGCCGAAGGCATCCTGCGGTAGAGTGCCGGCGTGGAAGCGCTGCTCCAGCTAGGTTCGCGCATCGTAGTGCGCGTCGATCGGCTGGCGCGCATCGCGCTGACGGCCGCGCGACAGGGGCAACTCTCCGGCATTATTTTCTGGGCCGCGCTGATCGGCATCTGCGGCGCATTCACGGGTGTCGGCTTTCGCGCCAGCGTGCGGCTGGTGCAGCAGGCGCTCACGGGACATTCCGCCGGCCTGGTCGAGACCGCGGAACTGCTGCCCTGGTGGGCGCGCATCGCTGTTCCGACCATCGGCGGCGCCTGCGCCGGCACGGTCATCTGGGTCGCGCGGCGCGTGCTGCATTCGAACCGGCCCCTGGATTACATGGAAGCCGTGGCCGTGGGCAATGGCCAGTTGGGCAGCCGCGCGGCCTTGCTGCAGGCGGCATCCTCCTTCTTCACCATCGGTTCGGGCGGCTCGATCGGACGGGAAGGCCCGCTGGTGCAGCTGGCCGCCGCGGCGGCCTCGAAGATCGGCCAATGGACCAAGGCGCCCGTGCCGCGGCTGCGGTTGCTGGTCGCCTGCGGCGCCTCCGCGGGCATAGCGGCCGCTTATAACGCGCCCATTGCCGGGGCGCTGTTCGTGGCGGAGGTCGTGCTCGGCTCGATTGCCATGGAAAGCTTCGGTCCGTTGATCGTCGCATCGGTGGTCTCGGATGCCACCAGCCGGCATTTCCTCGGATACGGGCCGGTCTACCAGGTGCCGCACATCAATTTCGGCGCATCCTGGGAGCTTGCGCTCTACGCGCTGCTCGGTGTGCTGCTGGGACACCTGGCGCCACCCTTTCTGGCGCTGCTCGATCGCGCGCGGGCGAGCTTTGGCAAGCTGGGTTGGGCTCCGCCCTGGACGCTGGCGCTGGGTGGACTGATCGTGGGGCTGATTTCGGTCTGGGTGCCGCGCGTATGGGGTAACGGCTTCAGCGTGGTCAATGACATGCTCAACGATCGGTTGCCGCTGGAACTGCTCGCCCTGGTACTCGTCGCCAAGCTCGTCAGCACGGCGGCCACCGTGGGCTCCGGGGCCCAGGGCGGTATCCTGACCCCAACGTTGTTCATGGGCGCTGCCCTGGGCGCCACCTTCGGCAATGGGCTGCACCTGCTCGATCCGCACTCGCTGTCCCAACCGGCGGCCTACGCGGTGGTGGGCATGGGCGGCTTCCTCGCGGCCACGACGAATGCGCCGCTGACCTCCATTCTGCTGATCTTCGAAATGACGCTCGACTACGAAGTCGTGCTGCCGCTCATGCTGGCCTGCGTGACCGGACATTACGTGGCACGCATCTATCGCGGCGGCGAGTCGGTCTATACGCGTTCGCTCAAGGCGAAGGGGCCGGGAGAGGCGAATGAGTGGCGCTTGCGGCAGATCGGCCCGCTGATCCGTCCCCCGACCGCACTGCTCCAGCGCGATCAGCCGCTGAAGTCGGCGCGCGAGGAGGCCCTCGCACGCGGCGGCGGCCGCGCCTATGTGGTCGATGCGGAAAAGCAGCTCGTCGGTGAGTACGACCTGAGCGTGCTGGCGCGCCAGCCGGGCACCCAGATGCTGCCGGACAATTACACGGTGGGGGAGGCCATGGAGCCGCCACCGCCGGTGCTGACGCCGGAGATGTTGCTGGGCGATGCGCTGGATGTGTTCCTGGCCAACCACTGCAGGCGATTGCCGGTGGTGTCCGGACACTGGAGCCCGGTATTGCTTGGCGAGGTCAGCCGCCACGATGTGATGCTGGCGCTCCAGGATCGGATGGCCGACGAGCGCGAACCCGCCCGAGGCGCAGATCCTCCGGAGGTGCGGGCCCGCCTGCCCTGAAACCCTGCGCGGCTAGCCTTCGAAGAACCCCATCTTCACGCCGGCGAGCTGGATCACATCGTTGTCGGACAGCTTACGAGCCTGGGCACCGATCTTCGCGCCATTGACCAGCGGGAAGTTCTCCTCGCCTTCCGAGTCGACGTGCACGATGAAATAGCCTTCCGCCCGGCGGGTGATGGCCGCAACCTGCACGCCAGGGCGGCCCAGAGTCGTGAGCGCCTTGGTGAGCTCGAGCTCGCGGCCCGCAAAGGCGCCTGAGAGCACCTGCAGCTTGGCTTTCTTGATGGCCGGTGTGCCATTGCCCAGCGTGCGACGCGCGCCGGTATTGGTGGCGCTCGAGTCGGCAACGGCGGCGCGAATGCGCTCGACCGGCCGCGCCGAGGGCTGAATGACCATGGTCTTTTCGAATTCGTCCTGCTGGGCTTCATCGTCCTCGACGAAGCGTAGCTGGTGGTGCCCGGCGGTAATGACATCGCCGTGCTGCAGGGCATGCTTCTTGATGAGCTTGCCGTTGACGTAGGTGCCGTTGGTACTGTTGAGATCCTCGAGAAACGAATCGTTGAGGATATTGATGATGAGCGAGTGGTGTCCGCTGACGGCTGGATTGTCGATGCGGATGTCATTGTCAGGGAGACGCCCGATCGTGTAGCGCTCCTTGTTCATGTTGTATTCCGCAAGCACGGTGCCATCCAGACTCAAAATCAACCTAGCCATTGCGTGTAGCCTCAGGTGGAGCTGAACCAGCCCAACATCTTGTCGAATATGCCGCGGGGTGCGGGGAACGATTCCATGATCTCTGCCACGACGACCGAAATATTGTCCTTGCCACCGTTGTCATTACCCAACTGGATCAGTTGTTTAGTGGCATTCTCAAGGTTAGCACCAAAGGTGCTGATGGTTAAGTGAATGTCATCATCCTCGACCATGTCCGACAGGCCGTCCGAACAAATGAGGTACAGGTCACCCTTCTGCACCGGGTGCTCCTGGACTTCCACGTCGACATTGGGTTCCACGCCCAGGGCCCGCGTCACGTAGTTCTTATTGGCCGCCCGCTGCGCCTCCTCGGGGGAGTAGAAGCCGCGATCGACCAGTTCCTGCAGCAGCGAGTGATCCATGGTGAGCTGTTCGAAGGCGGCGCTGCGCATGCGGTAGAGGCGCGAGTCACCGACGTGCGCTATCGAGACACGATTGTCGAAGAACAGCGCGCCTACCACGGTCGTACCCATGCCTTCGCATTGCGGCTGCGTGCGGGCGGTTTGAAAAATGATCTTGTTGGCGCGCAATATGGCATCGCGCAGGATGATCGAGGCCCGTGCCAGGCCGGCCGCGGAGTCGTGATTGCGCAGGTCCTCGCGCTCGACCGCATCTCGCACCAGGCCGACGATGGTCTTGACCGCGATGCCGCTGGCCACCTCGCCGGCGTTGTAGCCGCCCATGCCGTCCGCCAGCACCAGCAACCCGATGTCCGAGTCGTAGGCGATGGTGTCCTCGTTGTGCTCGCGAACCCGCCCGGTATCGGTCTGGCCCACGCAACGCAACTTCCCCTTGAGGCTCATGCGGCCCTGGAAACGCGGCATAGACTGTTTCTTTGTCGAATATTGAACTGCGTCACAATTCGATCCGTGGCGTCCCTTATAGCCCACTTCGTGGCATGCAAAGCCTTTCGAGCGCGGGCTCAAGTCTGCTCAAGCCACATAACTTAGCATCGCAGCACGCCCAATGCGCGGCTCTGATCACAAATGCGCTGCGGGGTGTAGCATGATCCGGGACGCAGTTATCCGTTCAACCGTGAGTGAATTCGTATTCGTGGCTCGTAGCCAAACCCTGTTCGTGTGCCGCGATTGCGGTGGTGAATCCCTCAAATGGCAGGGCCAGTGCGCGCACTGCAAGGCCTGGGATACGCTCGAGCGGATGGCCGCGCCGCGCTCGAATGCGGCGCGCGGAACCGCTGCACAAAGCTCAGCTCTCGAGTCGGCAAGTCTGGCCGCCAGTGCGCAGCCGCGCATGTCGCTGCGGCTCACCGAGCTCGACCGGGTCTTCGGCGGCGGGTTGCTGCCCGGCTCGGTCACGCTGCTGGGCGGTGAGCCGGGAATCGGCAAGTCGACCCTGCTGCTGCAGGTAGCGGCAACCCTCTCGCAGGATCTGCCGATCGTCTATGCGAGCGGGGAAGAGTCCATGTCGCAGGTGGCGCTGCGCGCCCAGCGCCTCGGGCTCACGGGCGCGCAGCTCGAACTGATCGCCGATAGTTCGCTCGATGCCATCCTGCAGGTTGCCGCCGAACGGCGCTGCGCGGTGCTGGTGATCGATTCGATCCAGTCGATGCGGCTCGAGACGGTCGATTCCAGTGCCGGCTCGCCGGTGCAACTGCGCGAATGTACGGCCGCGCTCGTGCGGTTTGCGAAAGGCGTCCACGGCCCGGCGGTCATCATCGTCGGCCATGTCACCAAGGATGGGGCCATCGCCGGACCGCGGCTGCTCGAGCACATGGTCGACACGGTGCTTTATTTCACCAGCGATACCGGCAGCCGCTATCGGCTGCTGCGTGCCACCAAGAACCGCTTCGGTCGGGTCAACGAGCTCGGCTTCTTCGTCATGGACGAAACCGGGCTCAAAGAGGTCCGGAACCCCTCGGCGATTTTTCTATCGGGCCATCCGCAGCCGGTTCCGGGCAGCATCGTCATGGTGGCGCGCGACGGCGGCAGGCCGCTGCTGATCGAAGTGCAGGCGCTGGTCGATCGCGCGCGATCCTTGGCGCCGCGCCGGGTCGCGCAGGGTGTCGACGCCAACCGTCTGTCAATGCTGCTGGCGATCCTCAGCCGGCATGCCGATCTATCGCTGGCCGACCACGATGTGTTCGTCAACCTGGTCGGCGGCCTGGACATCGAGGAAACCGCCACCGATCTGCCGCTGGCCCTGGCGCTGGCCTCGAGTCTGCGCGCCCGCGCACTGCCCGCGGCCCTGGTCGCCTTCGGCGAGCTGGGACTCACCGGGGAGGTGCGGCCCGTGCCTCATGGGGAGGAGCGGTTGCGAGAGCTCGCAAAGCTCGGATTCACGCAAGTGATCCTGCCGCGTGAGAATCTGCCGCGCGAGGCCACCGCCGGCCTGACGTTGCGCGGCGTTTCCAGCATCGCCGAGGCGCTGGCCTATGCGCTGGCGGGCGCAACCTGAGCCTGCTGCACCCGGCGCACACGCACCGTGCGGATCGCATTATCGGCAATCTGCAGGATCTCGAAGTCATAGTCGCCTATGCGCAGCGCCGTGCCCGGCGTGGGGATGGTTTCGAGCTTTTCGAGCAGCAGACCGTTGAGTGTGCGCGGTCCCACGGCGGGCAGCTGCCAGCCCAGCTTGCGGTTGAGTGCGCGGATCGTCGCGCTCGCATTCACCAGCCAATTCCCCTGCGCGTCGCGGCTCACATCCTTGTGCGTGACCGCGGTCGGATCGGTGGTGAATTCCCCGACGATCTCCTCGAGGATGTCTTCGAGTGTGACCAGGCCGGCGATGTCGCCGTACTCGGTGACCACGAAGGCGAAGCGCCGGCGCATGCGCTGGAATTGCGCCAGCTGCTGCGTCAGGGGCGTTCCCTCGGGTACGAAGTAGGGCTCGCGCGCCGCGGCGATCTCCCGGAGGCGATCGCGGTTGAGCGTGCCGCGTGCGAGCTCCTGCGCCACGCGCTTCATTTGGACGATGCCGATCAGGTTATTGAAATTGCCCTCGTATAGCGGCAGCCGCGAGTGCGGCGACTGGCGCAGACGCGCAAGGATGTCCTCCCAATTCATCGCGATATCGATGGCCGCGATTTCCGAACGCGGGATCATGATGTCATCGACGCTGACGCGCTCGAGGTCGAGAATCGACAGCAGCATCTGGCGATGCCGCTGCGGCACCAGCGCGCTGGCCTCGGCGACAACCGTGCGCAGCTCATCGGTGGAAAGCGCCTCCGCGGCGTGTGTCCGGCGTGTCACGCCCACCAGTCGCAGAAACCCCTGCGCCAGGTGATTGCTTACCCAGACCACGGGCGTGCAGATCCACAGCAGCACCAGGTAAATGTAGGCCGAGCCAAGCGCCACCCCTTCGGCGTGCACGGCCGCGAAGATCTTTGGCGTCAGTTCGCAGAACACGATCATGACGATCGTCAGCACCACCATCATCAGCGGCAGTGCCCATGCCACGCCGGTGCGTTGTGCGAGCAGCGTCGCCGCGGTGGTCGCCGCCACGCTGGCCAGCGCGAGAATCACGAGGTTGGCGCCGAGCCAGCGATCGGGCCTTGCCAGCAGGGTCTCGAGGAGTTTCGCGCGCCGTTCGCCAAGGCCGGCGCGATGACGGATGCGGTAGCGGTTCACCGACAGCAGCGCCACTTCGGTGCCCGCGGAGAAGGCGATGACGATCAGCAGCGACAGCAGAATCAGGACCAGAACTATCGTCGGCGCATTGTCCACCGGGTCCTTATAATGGGTCACCCGAAAGCTGTATAGGGCGGCGTCGCCGCACCGCTGCACCATGTTTGACAAGCTGACCGAACGCCTGGCGGCGGCCGTGCAGGGCCTGCGCGGGCGCGGCCGAGTGACCGAAGAGAACGTCGCCGAGACGCTGCGCGAGGTGCGCATGGCGCTGCTCGAGGCCGACGTCGCACTGCCGGTAGTCAGGAGTTTCACCGACAGCGTCAGGACGCGCGCCCTGGGTGCCGAAGTGGCCGGCAGCCTGACCCCCGGGCAGGCCTTCATCGGCATCCTGCATCGCGAACTGGTGACGCTGCTCGGCGCCCATGCGGCCGGCTTTGCGCTCAATGTGCAGCCGCCACAGGTGGTGCTGCTGGCGGGTCTGCAGGGCGCAGGCAAGACGACCACGGCCGCAAAGCTCGCCCGCTGGCTCAAGGAGTCGCAGCGCCGGCGCGTGCTGCTGGTAAGTACCGACGTGCGCCGGCCCGCCGCCATCCTGCAGCTGGAACGGCTGGCACAGAGCGTCGGCGCGGATTTCTTCCCCAGCTCGGCGGGCCAGGACCCGGCCGCGATCGCGGTGGCGGCATTGGAGGCGGCGCGCCGTGGAGTCTATGAGACCCTCATCATCGACACCGCCGGCCGGCTGCACGTCGATGACGAACTCATGCGGGAAGTGCAGGCCATCGATCGCGCCGCGGGCGCGCACCAGCGGTTGTTCGTGGTTGATGCGATGGCAGGCCAGGACGCGGTCAATTCCGCGCGCGCATTCAGCGCCGCGCTCGAGCTGACGGGCATCATCCTTACCAAGGCCGATGGCGATGCGCGCGGCGGCGCGGCGCTGTCGGTGCGCGCCGTCACCGGCAAACCGATCGTGTTTCTGGGCATGGGCGAGAAACTCGATGCGCTGCAGCCCTTCGATCCCGAGCGCATGGCCTCGCGCATTCTGGGGATGGGCGATGTGGTGTCGCTGGTCGAGGACGTGCAGCGTAAGGTCGATGTCGAGCAGGCCGAGAAGCTGGCGCGCAAGGTCACCTCGGGCAAGGCTTTCAATCTCTTTGACCTGCGCGATCAGCTCGAGCAGGTGCGCAAGCTCGGGGGCTTGAGTGCTGTCATGGACAAACTTCCTACCCAGTTCGCGGGCCGGACGTCCATGCCACCCGATCAGGCCGACCGCGAACTCAAGCGTCAGATCGCCATCATCAACTCCATGACCCGCCAGGAGCGGCTCAATGCAGGGGTGCTGGACGGCTCGCGCCGCCGCCGTATCGCGGCCGGCGCCGGGGTCCAGGTGCAGGACGTCAACCGATTACTCAAGCAATTCATGGAGATGCAGAAACTCATGAAGGGTATGAAGGGCGGCAAACTCGGGCGGCTCATGGCGGGACTGCGCGGCGGCATGCCGCCCGGAATGCCCCGGCGACGCTAGCCCGGCGCGAGGAAATTCGCAGGATTGCGTAAGCCTTTCATCGGGCGACCGTTTTGCGTAGAATCCGCGCTCTTTTTTGGCCTCACCGAACAGCTCATATGGTCACAATTCGTTTGACGCGCCGCGGCGCCAAAAACCAGCCTTTTTATCACGTCATGGTCACGGATAGCCGCGTCCGCCAGGGTGGCGCAAGCCTCGAGCAGGTGGGCTATTTCAATCCCGTGGCCCGTGGCAAAGATACGCGCCTGAAGCTCGATCTCGAGCGCATCGATCATTGGGTCGCCCGTGGCGCCCAGCAGTCGGATCGCGTTCGCTCGCTGGTCGCAGGCTATCGCAAGCAAGCCACGGCGCCGGCCGCCGCTGCCTGAACCGTTACCTGGTGCTCGGCCGCATCGTCGCGCCGTTTGGCGTGCGCGGCTGGGTCCGGGTGTACTCCTACACCGATCCGCCCGATGCACTGCTGCAGCACCGCCGCTGGCAACTGCGCAAACCGGGCGATGATCCGGGTGGAAATGAGCAAGACTCGCTGCGGACGCTGCGTGTGCTGCAGGGTCAGTGGGATGGAAACGTGCTGCGCGCGCAGCTCGATGGCATCGAGGATCGCGATGCGGCTGAAGGTTTGCGCGAGTGGGAGATTCTGATCGCGCGCTCGGCGCTGCCCGCGGCTGCCGAACGTGAGTACTACCGTGAGGACCTGCTGGGCTTTACGGTACGCAATAGGGAGGGCGCGGTGCTCGGCGAGCTGCAGCATTTCCTGGAGACGCCGGCGAGCCCCGTCATGGTGGTGAAAGGGGAGCGTGAGTACACGGTGCCGGCGGAGCCGGCGTATCTGAAGCGCGTCGATCTGGATCGGCGTGAGATCGAGGTGGAGTGGCCGGCGGATTTTTGAGGGCGCAGTGCGGATCGAAGTCGTAACACTGTTCCCGGCGATGATCGCCGATGCGCTGCGCCACGGGGTGCTGGCGCGGGCGATCGAGCGCGGCCTGTTGAGTGTCGGGACCGAGGATCTGCGCGCGCATGCCACCGATGCGCACCGGACCGTCGATGACCGCCCCTATGGCGGCGGGCCAGGCATGGTGCTCAAGCCCGAACCGCTGTGCGCGGCCATCGATGCGGCGCGCCAGCGCGTGCCGGCCGGCAGTTTAGCGCTGGCGCTGTCGCCGCAGGGCGAGCCGCTGACGCAGCGGGCCGTGGGGCAGCTCGCGCAGCTGCCGGGCCTGGTGCTGATCGCGGGACGCTACGAAGGCATCGACGAGCGCGTGTTCGCGCTGGCGATCGACCGAGAGGTGTCGATCGGCGATTATGTGTTGTCCGGCGGGGAGCTGCCGGCATTGGTGCTGATCGACGCGCTGGCGCGTCTGCAGCCCGGGGCGCTCGGCGATGAGCGCTCCAGCGTGCAGGAGTCATTCGAGGATGGCCTGCTCGACTGGCCGCACTACACGCGGCCGGAAGTGTTCGCCGGGCGACGCGTGCCCGCGGTGCTGAGTTCGGGCGACCACGCCGCCATCGAGCGCTGGCGACGCAGGCAGAGTGTCGGGCGCACCTGGCTGCGACGACCGGAACTGATCGGCCGTGCGCCGCTCGATGCGGAGCGCGCGGCGCTGTTGGAGGAATTTTTGACGGAGCAGCGCGATGGCGCGCAACGCTGAGTGAGGTAACGACAATGAGCAACATCATCCAGACACTCGAAGCCGAGCGCATGACGCGCACGGTGCCGGAATTCAAACCCGGCGATACGGTCGTGGTGCAGATCAAAGTGGTCGAGGGCGACCGCGAGCGCGTGCAGGCCTACGAAGGGGTCGTGATTGCACGCAGCAACCGCGGTTTCAATTCCTCGTTTACGGTGCGCAAGGTCTCGCATGGTGAGGGCGTCGAGCGCACCTTCCAGACCTACAGCCCGAGCATCAGCGAGATCGCGGTCAAGCGCCGCGGCAGCGTGCGACGCGCCAAGCTGTACTACCTGCGCGAGCGCACCGGCAAGGCCGCGCGCATCGAGGAGAAGGTCTAGCAACCCGTGCGCGGATTCTTCCGGGGACTATGGCGCGGCCTGGATGCGCTGCGCCGCTTCCTGCACCTGCTGCTGCTGCTGGCGCTGGTCGGCGTGGTCATCGGCGCGCTGCTTTCCGGCACCCCGCACCTGCCGGAGAAGGCCGCCCTGGTGATCCGTCCCTCGGGCGACCTGGTCGAACAGCTCAGCGGCGAGCCGATCGAGCGCGCACTCAGCGAAGCACAAGGCTCGAACGATCCGCAGACCCTGCTGTGGGACCTGACCACTGCGATACGGGCGGCTGCCAGCGATGCGCGCATTGGCGCGCTGTTCATCGATACCGACGACATGGACAGCGCCGGGCAGGTCAAGCTCGAGGAACTGAGTTCCGCGATCGCGCAGTTCCGCCACAGCGGCAAGAAAGTCATTGCCTACGGCAGCTATTTCCTGCGCAGCCAGTACTACCTTGCCGCACAGGCCGATGAGGTTTATCTCGATCCATTCGGCCTGTTGATACTCGACGGCTACAGCCAGTACCGCATGTTCTTCAAGGACGCGCTCGATAAGCTGTCCGTGGACATGCATCTGTTTCGCGTGGGCAAGTTCAAGAGTGCGGGCGAGGCGTTCACGCGCCGCGACATGTCGAGTGAGGACCGCGAGGAGAGCGAGGCCTACCTTACGGCGCTGTGGCGCGGCTATTGCGGGTCGGTGGCGCAGGCGCGGCACCTGCAGGTGGACGTCATCTCGAAATACGCCAACACCTATGTCGATCAGGTGACCGCCGCGCACGGCGATTCCGCCAGGGTAGCCAAGGAAAGCGGCCTGGTGACCGACCTGCAGACGCGCCAGCAGGTCGAGAGCCGTCTGATCGCCGCGGTCGGGGCTGATCCGAGCGGCAAATCATTTCGCCAGGTGACCGTCAGCGACTATCTGCGCGCGACCCATGCCGATGAGAAAATTCGGGGCAAGGGTGCCGCGGTGGGCGTCGTCATTGCCAGCGGCATGATGCTGGATGGCAAACAGCCGGCGGGAACCATCGGCGGCGAATCAACGGCACAGCTGCTGCGCCAGGCGCGACTGGACGATGACATTCGCGCGGTCGTGGTCCGGGTCGACAGTCCGGGCGGCAGCACGCTCGCATCCGAGCAGATCTACCGTGAAGTGCGCGCGCTCAAGGAAGCCGGCAAGCCGGTGGTGATCTCGATGAGCGATCTTGCCGCCTCGGGCGGCTACTACATCGCCGCACCCGCCGATGAGATCATCGCCAGCGCCAACACGATCACCGGCTCCATCGGCGTGTTCGCAAGTGTGCCGACGGTCAATCGCAGCCTGGCCCGTATCGGTATCAACGTCGATGGTGTCGGCACGACGCCACTATCGGGCATTCGCCTCGACCGGCCGTTGCCCGACAACGTGGCCAAGCTGCTGCAGAGCAAGGTCGAATTTACCTACGAACAGTTCCTGGCGCACGTGGCCGCGGGCCGCGGCAAGACGCGGGACGCCGTGGACCTGATCGCGCAGGGACGCGTCTGGGCTGGCGTCGATGCACTGCCTATCGGGCTCATCGACCGATTCGGCAGCTACCAGGACGCGGTGCAATCGGCGGCCAGGCGCGCCGGGCTCAAGGATGGCTACGGTGTGCGGCGAATCGAGCCCGACCTGAGCTGGCCGCAGCAGCTGCTGCTGCAACTGCGATCAACGGGCGAGGGCGTGCTGGAGCGAATCGGCTGGGCGCGCAGCGGACTCGCCGCCGTCGCGCAGCATCTGGTGCCGCTAGATCGCGAAGTCGAGCGCTGGACACGCCTGTCCGGGCCATACGCCAACTACGCCTACTGCTTCTGCAGCGTCGAATAGCGATCGCGCGCGACCGGCACCTAACGCAGCAGCGCAAAATCCGTGGCGAGTTTTGGCTGCAGCCCGGCCCAGCGGGTGTCGGCGGGAAAAGTGATGACGCACAGCCCGGCGGTGTGCAGCTCCACCGGTGGCGGTGTTTGTTTGAATCGCTGCGCCAGCTCGGAGATGCCCGGGTTGTGTCCCACGATCATGACCGTCGCAAATCCGGCCGGACAACCCGCCAGCGGTCGCAGCAGCGTGGCGGGATCGCCGGGATAAAGCTCCGGCTCAATGGTCAGCCGCAGCGGCAGATCAAGCTCGGCCGCGACGATGGTTGCGGTCTCGCGTGCGCGCAGCGCCGGGCTTACGAGCAGCGCATCCAGTCTCAGGCCTGCGTGTGCGATGCGATCCGCCGCACCGAGCGCCTCGCCCCGGCCGCGCGAACTCAAATGACGATCGATGTCTTCGGTGCCCGCGTCCGCCGGTTCGGCGTTCGCGTGCCGCAATAGCAGCAGCCGCTTCATGCCGTCCCCGCGTTTTACCAGGTCATCCCGGTTTGCAGGCGCGCGGCCTCGGACATCATCGACTGGGTCCAGGGCGGATCGAAAGTCAGGCTGACCTCGACCTTGCCGACCGTCGGTATGCTCTCGAGTTTCTCGCGCACGTCCTGTACCAGCACCTCGCCCATGCCACAGCCGGGCGCCGTGAGCGTCATCGTGACGCGAATGTCGCGGGTCTGATCGGCGCTCGGCGCCACCTCGCACTCGTAGACCAATCCGAGATCGACGATGTTGATCGGAATCTCCGGATCGAAGCAGCTTCGCATCTGTTTCCAGGCCAGCTCTTTGACGTCCTGCTCGGTGGCGTTCGGGGGCAGTTCCGGGGGCCGCACGACCTCCTTGCCGATGGCGTCGGCCTGATCGCCCGCCAGGCGATACAGATTGCCCTCCACGTAGAGCGTGAAGCTGCCGCCCAATGCCTGCGTGATGTAGCCGGCCAGCCCGAGCTTGAGTGTAATTGGCTGGCCGCCGGGGACCATGATGGCCTCGACGTCGCGCTGAATGATGACCGGTTCGTTTTCGTATGCGCGCACGTGTTACTCCGTGCTCACGGGCGCGCGCGTGTCGTTGAGCGCGGCATTGAGCGTGTGCCAGCAGAGGCTCGCGCATTTGACGCGCGCGGGGAACTCGGCGACGCCGCCGAGCGCGGCGAGCTTGCCCAGATCGGCGCTGCCGGGATGGCCGGTCATCAGCGCATGCACCTGCTGGTAGAGTTGCTCGATCTCCTCACGCCGCCGTCCCTTGACCGCTTCGCTCATCAGCGAGGCCGAGGCCACCGATATGGCGCAGCCCTGGCCCTGGAAACGCACATCCGCCAGGCGATCGCCCTCCATGCGCAGGGTCACATCGAGCTTGTCGCCACAGAGCGGGTTGCGGCCCACGGCCATGGCGTCCGCCGGGTCGAGCTTGCCGAAATTACGCGGGCTGCGATTGTGATCGAGGATGACGTCCCGGTAGAGTTCTTTCAGGTCCATGCGCGCATCCTTACCGTGATCAGCCGAACATTTCACGCACGGTGCGCACACCCTGCACCAGCCGCTCGACATCCTGCGCATTGCTGTAGCAGCCAAAGGATGCGCGCGCGGTGGCAGGCAGTCCGAAATACTCCATGACCGGCATCGCGCAGTGATGGCCGGTGCGGATCGCAATACCCTCGCTGTCGAGAATGGTGCCGATGTCGTGCGGGTGAATGCCATCCATCGTGAAGGAAACCACGGCGGCCTTGCCCGGCGCGGTGCCGACCAGGCGCACGCCCGGGAGCGATGCAAGTCCCTCGCTGGCCAGCGTGAGCAGGCCATGCTCGTGCGCGGCGATCGCCGGTCGCCCGAGACCCTCGACGAATTCCAGCGCCGCGCCCAGGCCGATGGCGCCGGAAATATTGGGCGTGCCCGCCTCGAATTTTGCCGGCAGTTCGTTGTAGGTTGAGGACTCGATGCTCACCGACAGGATCATCTCCCCGCCGCCCTGCCAGGGCGGCATGGCATCGAGCAGCGCCTCGCGCCCGTAGAGCACGCCGATACCGGTCGGGCCGTACACCTTGTGCCCCGAAAACGCATAGAAATCGCAATCGAGCGCACGCACATCGACCTCGGCGTGCGGGACGGCCTGTGCGCCATCGACCAGCACCGGTACGCCCTGGGCATGCGCGAGACGTACGATCTCCCGCACCGGCAGCACCGTGCCGAGCGCATTTGAAATGTGCGCGATCGCCACCATGCGGGTGCGCGGGGTCAGCAGCTTGCGAAAACCATCGAGGTCCACTTCGCCCGCGGCGGTCAGCGGGGCGGCCCGCAGGCGCGCGCCGGTGGCGGCGCACACCATCTGCCAGGGCACGATGTTGGCATGGTGCTCGAGGTGCGTGATCAGCACTTCATCGCCCGCGCTTAAGTGACCGCGGCCCCAGCTGTTGGCCACCAGGTTGATGGCCTCGGTGGTGCCGCGCACGAAGATGATCTCGCGCGTCGAGCCGGCGTTGATGAAGCGGCGCACGGTTTCGCGCGAGCGCTCGTAAGCGTCCGTGGCCCACTGGCTGAGGGTATGCACGCCGCGATGCACATTCGCATGCAGATGGGTCTCGTAATGCTCCACCGCGCGCAGCACCGCACGTGGCCGCTGCGAGGAGGCGGCACTGTCCAGATAGACCAGCGGTCGGCCATTAATGGTCTGCTGCAGTATCGGGAATTCGGCGCGCACGCGCGCCACATCGAGGCCGGGATCGAGAACTGCCGGGATGGCATTCATGCGAGCGCTCCAAGGTCGGGGACATCCGGCAACTGGCCGGCGGCCAGTCGCTCGGCTTCGGCACGTAGCGCCGGCACATCGATTTCGCGCAGCGCATCGCTGAGAAAAGCCCATTTGAGCAGCGATCGTGCGGTCGGGCGATCAATGCCGCGCGCCAGCAGGTAGAAGAGCAGGTCCTCATCGAGACGTCCGGTGGTGGCGCCGTGCGCGGCGCGCACATCGTCGGTCAGGATCTCCAGGCGCGGCCGCAGGTCGATCTCAGCCGAGGCGCCTTCGATGAGTCCGCGCAGCGACTGACGCGTCTGTGCGCCGGGCGCGCGCGCATCGATGCGGATGTGGCCGCTGAAAGCCACGCGGGAGCGCTCATCGGCGATGCCACGAAAGAGTTCCTCGGTGACCGTCTCGGGCGCCTCGTGCTCCACCTTGAGCGAGATATCGTGCACCTGCTCGCCGCGACCGACGGCGATGCCGCCCCAGGCGAGGGTGGCGCCCCGGCCCGCGAGCTGCACCCGCGCACTGGTACGCGCGCTGCCTGCGCCCACGGCAACCGAGCGCACGGCATAGCGCGCGCGCTCGGCGATTTGCGCCGACAGCGTGTCGATGAACACGGTGTCGCGGCCGTACTGCTGCAGGCGGTAATGAGTGAGGGTAGCCTCGCGCGCGAGCTCGATTGTGATATTCATGGCCACCAGTGAGGCGGGCGCTCCGGCCCCCAGGTGGCGTTCGATGAGCCTCACCCGGCTACCCGGCTCGCAGCGCAGCTGCAGCTGCGGGTAGGCTGCGCCCGATGATGCGCGACCGCTGTTGATGAAAAGGATTTCGATGGCCGCATCGCCCGCGACCGTCAGGCGCGCCGCGTCGGTGGCGAACATGTCGCACAGCCACCCCAGGCGCTGCTCGGGCAGCCACTCGGCGGCCTTAAGTCCGGTCCTCAAGTCGGCGGCCAGTGAGCCATGGCTGCCGGAGACCAGCCGGCCATCCGCATAAATCAGCCGTTCGAAGCCCGGCAGCGCGGGCGGCACTTCCGCCAGGGTGGCTGCCGGGGCGGCGGCCGTGTCGGGTGCGAAGGCGCCGATGCGATCGAGCGCGCGCAGATTGGTATAGCGCCACTGCTCATCGCGGGCCGAAGGCCAGCCGAGATCGCCCAGGTGTGCGGCCGCGCGCGCGCGCGCGGCCCTGCTGTCCGCATCGCCGGGCAATTGCGCGGCGATGCCGCGGTAGTCGGCCAGCACGCGATCGAGCAGGCTGGAGCGCGCAGGGGTGGAAGCCGCGGGGTTTGAAGTCGAGCGCATCGGGACTGTCAGGCTGCCGCCTGTCCGTCGATCCAGTCGTAGCCGCGACGCTCGAGTTCGAGCGCCAGCGTGCGATCGCCGCTGCGCGCGATGCGACCGCGCGTCAGCACGTGCACGAAGTCGGGCACGATGTGGTCGAGCAGACGCTGGTAATGCGTGACCAGCACGATTGCTCGCCCAGCTCCGCGCAGCGAATTGACGCCATTGGCGACCACCTTGAGCGCATCGATGTCCAGGCCAGAGTCGGTCTCATCGAGCAGCGCGAGCTTCGGCTCGAGCACCAGCATCTGCAGGATCTCGTTGCGCTTCTTTTCGCCGCCCGAGAAGCCCTCGTTGACGCCACGGCCGAGGAAACTCTCATCGATGTGCATCAGCGCTGTCTTGGAGCGCACCAGCGAGAGGAATTCGAAGGCGTCGAGTTCGCTCTGTCCGCGCTCGCGCCGCGCCGCATTCAGCGCCGCCTTGAGCAGGTAGGCATTGTTGACACCAGGAATTTCCACCGGGTACTGGAAGCCCAGGAACAGTCCCGCACGCGCACGCTCCTCGGGGGCGAGTGACAGCAGGTCGCGGCCCTCGAAGCTCGCGCTGCCCGAGATGATCTCGTAACCGGGGCGGCCGGCCAGCACATAGGCGAGGGTGCTCTTGCCCGAGCCATTCGGCCCCATGATGGCGTGCACTTCGCCCGCGTTAACGGCGAGTGACACGCCCTTGAGTACGGTTTGCCCGCCGACACGCGCATGCAGATCGCGCACCTCGAGCAGGGGTGCGACCGCTGCGGCGGTGGCCGCCGGCGCCGCGGTGCTCGCAGGAATTGGAGCCTCGCTCATCCGACGGCTCCTTCCAGGGTGACCGCCAGAAGATTCTGAGCTTCTACCGCAAATTCCATCGGTAACTCCTTGAAAACAGAGCGACAAAATCCGCTCACAATCATATTGACCGCGTCCTCGCGCTCGATCCCGCGCTGCAGGCAGTAGAAGAGCTGGTCTTCGCTGATGCGCGAGGTGCTCGCTTCGTGCTCCACCGTCGCGCTGGGGTTGCGGACCTCCACATAAGGGAAAGTGTGCGCGCCGCAGTTCGGGCCCATGAGCAGCGAGTCGCACTGGGTGAAGTTTCGCGCGCCGGTGGCCGAGGGCAGGATCTTCACGAGCCCGCGATAGGCGTTCTGGCCATGACCGGCCGAGATGCCTTTGGAGACGATCGTGCTGCGCGTGTTCGGTCCGATGTGGACCATCTTCGTGCCCGTATCGGCCTGCTGGTAGTTGTTGGTGGTCGCGACCGAGTAGAACTCCCCGATCGAGTTTTCGCCGCGCAGGATGCAGCTCGGGTACTTCCAGGTGATCGCCGAGCCGGTTTCCACCTGCGTCCAGGAGATATGCGAGTTGCGTCCGCGGCACTCCCCGCGCTTGGTCACGAAGTTGTAGATGCCGCCGCGGCCATTTTCATCCCCCGGATACCAGTTCTGCACGGTCGAGTACTTGATGCGCGCATCATCCAGCGCCACCAGTTCCACGACCGCCGCGTGCAGCTGGTTTTCATCGCGCATGGGCGCAGTGCAGCCTTCCAGGTAGCTGACATAGCTGCCCGCATCGGCAATGATCAGCGTGCGCTCGAACTGCCCGGTATTGGCGGCGTTGATGCGGAAGTAAGTCGACAGCTCCATCGGGCAACGCACGCCGGGCGGCACGTAGACGAATGAGCCGTCGCTGAATACCGCGGAATTGAGCGTGGCGTAGAAATTGTCGGTGTAGGGAACCACCGAACCCAGGTAGCGCTCGATGAGCTCCGGATGGCGCTGCACGGCCTCCGAAAAAGGGCAGAAGATGACGCCGGCCGTTGCGAGCTTTTCCTTGAACGTGGTGGCGACCGAGACACTGTCGAACACCGCATCGACCGCGACGCCGGCCAGTCGCGCGCGCTCATGCAGCGGCACGCCCAGCCGATCGTAGGTGGCGAGCAGTTTCGGATCGACATCGGCCAGACTCTTCGGCCCGTCGGTTTTCTGCTTCGGCGCGGAGTAATAGGAGATCGAGTTGTAGTCGATCGGGTTGTAGCGCAGGTGCGCCCAATGCGGCTCGCGCATGCCGCGCCAGTGCTCGAGCGCGCGCAGCCGCCAATCGAGCAGGAACTGCGGTTCGCCCTTCTTGCGCGAGATCAGCCGCACGACACCCTCATCCAGTCCCGGCGCGACCGTGTCCGAGTCGATGTCGGTGATGAAACCATGCCGGTAGCTGCGACTGACCAGTGCGTCCAGATCGGGTGTGCTCATGCGGGTTGTCGCTTGAGTACGACGCTGAGGCCGCGGTCCAGTGCGGAACTGCGGCTGACGCTCATCGACAGTCCGGCCAGCTCCAGCAACGAGATCTCCTGCAGGGAGCGTCGGATCGCCAGGTTCACGCGCTGCCAGGAGTGTCCGACCCGGCAGGTGCGCTCGATGCCGCAATGGCTCGCCACGCCTGCGCACTCGGTCAGTGCCACCGGGCCCTCGAGTGCATCGAGGATCTGCGCGGCGGTGATCTCCGCGGCGGGCCGCGCCAGGACATAGCCCCCTGCGGCCCCGCGCGTGGACATAACCAGGCCCTGCCGGTGCAGCTGCTTGAGCAGTTTGGACACGGTAGGCGAGGCCAGGTGCGTCTCGGCCGCAATCTGCGCGGCCGTGAAGCGCCGCGTGGGCTCGGCGGCCAGCCGGGCCAGGATCACGGTGGCGTAATCGGTCAGTTTGCTTATGCGCAGCATAGGGGTCCTCTAAGTAGGACTATTTTAGTGCCATATGCTCCGAATGAGAAGTGGTCTGACGCGCCCTGATGGACCCAGATGGACCCTGATGGACGACAGCGCCGCTACGAGACAGCGCTTTGGTATGCTCCGCGACTCATTATTTGGAGGTTAGGGCATGTCTCACAGCGACCTGGAACGCGTCGCCGCCGCCATGGTGGCCAAGGGCAAGGGAATTCTCGCAGCCGATGAGAGCAACAGCACCTGTGCGAAGCGCTTCGACAAGGTCGGCATCGCCAAGACCGAGGAGAACCGCCGCGCTTACCGTGAGTTGCTGTTCACGACCCCGGAAGCGGCCCAATGGATCAGCGGCGTCATTCTCTATGATGAGACCATTCGGCAGAAAACCCGCGATGGCGTGCCGTTCCCGGATTACCTCACCAGGCTCGGCATCGTTCCGGGCATCAAGGTCGATCTGGGCGCCAAGCCGTTGGCGCTGCATGCCAACGAGACCATCACCGAAGGCCTCGATGGCCTGCGTGAACGCCTGGAGGAGTACTACAAGCTCGGCGCGCGCTTCGCCAAGTGGCGGGCGGTCATCCACATCGGCACCGACATTCCCTCGCGCGGTGCCATCGAGGCCAATGCGCACGCGCTGGCGCGTTACGCCGCGCTCTGCCAGGAACAGAACATCGTGCCGATTGTCGAGCCGGAAGTGCTCATGGACGGCGCGCACAACATTGATCGCTGCGAGGAAGTCACGGACGCCACGCTCAACGAAGTGTTCATCCAGCTCCATCGCGCCCGCCTGTACCTGGAAGGCATGATCCTCAAGCCGAACATGGTGATCTCGGGCAAGAAGTGCCCGACACAGGCCACGCCTGAACAGGTTGCCGCGGCAACCATTCGCTGCCTCAAGCGTCACGTTCCCGGCGCCGTGCCCGGCATCGCCTTCCTCTCCGGTGGCCAGTCGCCGGCCGAGGCGGCGCTGCATCTGTCGCTGATGAATCGCGGCACGACGCTGCCCTGGCAGCTGACCTTCAGTTATGGCCGCGCGCTGCAGGATGCCGCTCTGAGCGCCTGGTCGGGCAAGAGCGCCAATGTGGCCGCCGGTCAGAAGGAATTCCGGAAATGGGCGCGGCTGAACGGCCTGGCGCGCAATGGCTCCTTCCAGGCGGGCATGGAGCAGCAGGCAGCCTAGCGGCTGGCTGCACTATCCATTAAAGCCAGCCATTGAATAAGCAGGCGGAGGAATCGGGCGAAGCACTGATCGACGTGCGGGACGTGCACTATGCGATCGGCACGCACACCGTGTTCAGTGGCCTGAACGTGCGCGTTGCGCAGGGGAGCATCACGGCCATCATGGGGCCCTCCGGCACCGGCAAGACCACGCTACTGCGGCTGATCATGGGACAGGTGCGCCCGCAAAGCGGACAGGTCCGCGTCTTTGGCCAGGATGTGCCTTCGCTGGCGCGAACCGAGCTCTACGCGCTGCGCCAGCGCGTCGGCATGTTGTTTCAGAACGGCGCCCTGCTGACCGGCATGTCGGTGTTCGACAACGTCGCTTTCCCGGTGCGCGAGCACGCGCGGCTGCCCGAGGCGGTGCTGCGGGAACTGGTGCTCATGAAGCTGCAGGCGGTCGGCTTGCGCGGCGCCGCCGGACTCATGCCCTCCGAGCTCTCGGGTGGCATGGCGCGGCGGGTAGCGCTGGCGCGCGCCATCGTCATGGACCCGGAAGTTCTGCTTTATGACGAGCCCTTCGTCGGCCTGGATCCGATTTCCAAGGGCGTGATCCTGCGGCTGATCCAGTCGCTCAACCGGGCCATGAAGATCACCAGCGTGCTGGTCTCGCACGATGTAACTGAAATCAGCCGGATCGCCGATCAAACCTATCTGATCGCTGGCGGCAAGGTAGTGGCGGAGGGCAGTCCTGCGGCGCTGGAGCAGGATGGCACGGCGGTCGTGAAGCAGTTCATCAGCGGTGCACCCGACGGCCCGGTACCGTTTCACTACCCGGCCGGCGACTACTTCACGCAGCTGCTGCAGCGATGAGCGCCGGCGCGCCTGATATCGGGCTGCGCGGCGGCGTGATCAAACTCGGTGCCGTCACGCGCTTTCTGCTGCGCGTGCTGGGGCAGAGCGTGCCTGCGCTGAAGCGTCCGCGGCTGCTGGTCGCGCAGATCTACAACGCCGGCGCGCGCTCGCTGGTCATCATCATGCTCAGCGGGGTGTTCGTGGGCATGGTCCTGGGACTGCAGGCCTATGATCTGCTGGCCCGATTCGGTTCGGAATCCGCGCTCGGCGTCGCTGCTGCTCTTGGCCTGATCCGCGAGCTCGCGCCAGTGCTGACCGCACTGCTGTTCGCCGGCCGCGCGGGCACCGCACTGGCCTCCGAGATTGGACTCATGGGTGCAACCGATCAGCTCACGGCCATGGAGATGATGGCCGTGGATCCGGTGCGCTACGTGGTTGCCCCGCGCTTTCTCGGCGGCGTGATCGCGATGCCGCTGCTGACGGCAATCTTCGACTGCGTCGGTATTTATGGAACGCAATTGATCGGCGTAACCATGATGCGCATTCCACCGGGGACCTTCTGGTCGCAGCTGGTGAATGCGGTCGAGTTGCGCGACATTCGCGAGGGTTTCATCAAGAGCGTCGTGTTCGGCGTGACCTGCAGCCTCGTGGCCGTGTACGAAGGCTATTATGCGGAGCCGACCGCCGAGGGCGTGGGACTTGCGACCACGCGCACCGTGGTGACTTCGGCGGTACTGATCCTGATGCTCGACTACATACTGACGGCGATGTTTCTGTAAGGTTTCGCGGAGGCAATCGATCATGGCAGCGTCCAATCGTTCCATCGACTTCGGCACGGGCCTGTTCGTGCTGCTCGGATTCGCGGCCATGGCGTTTCTGACTACGCAACTGCCCGGCAGTGGCCTACAGCTGCAACGCGCGAAGGAGAGCTATAACGTCGTGGCAAAGTTCGACAATATTGGCGGACTGAAAGTAGGTGCGCCCGTGAGTATGGCGGGAGTCAACATCGGGCGCGTCGCTGCGATCAAACTCGACACATCGGAGTACAAGGCAGCCGTGACGCTGAGCATCGAGCGCACTTACTCGAAGATTCCGGATGACAGCGATGCCTCCATTCAGACCTCCGGTCTGCTCGGTGCGAACTACGTCGGTATCAACGCGGGCGGTTCGGATAAATTCCTGACCGCCGACGGCCAGATCCAGTTCACACAGTCGGCCATGGTGCTAGAGAATCTTATCAACAAGTTCTTCGCCAACAGTGCCGGCAAGCCGCAAGGAGGCACACAATGAATGGTCAACCCTCATCCGCACGTCGACCTGCATCGGCTGGAACCGCGTTGCTGGCTTGCTGCGCACTCGCCGCGTTCACGGGTCAGGCAATTGCCGCCGACGATACCGCCGCGGCCGCCGCGCAGATCGATACCAGCAATCCCGGTAACCTGATCCAGAGCACGGCAAGCGCCATGCTCAAGGATCTGGATGCGCACCGCGCCGAGTATAAAAAGGATCCGGGCAAGGTCCACCACCTGGTCGATGAGATCCTGCTGCCGCATTTCGACACCGAGTACTCGGCGAAGCTGGTGCTGGGCAAGTACTGGAATACGGCCAGCGCGGATCAGCGCACCCGCTTCGTCAATGCGTTCTACAAATCCATGCTCAGCAACTACGGCGATGCCCTGGTCGATTTCACCTCCGACCGGCTCAAGGTACTCCCGTATACCGGCGATCCCAAGGCGCAGTACGCCTCGGTGCGCACCCAGATACGCAAGGATGATGGCTCGCAGGTCGCGGTCAACTATTCGCTGCGCCAGACCGACCAGGGCTGGAAGGCGTGGGATGTCATCATCGAAGGCATCAGCTACGTGAAGAGCTTTCGCGACGACTTCAGTTCCGAGATCGAGCAGAAGGGCCTGGATGAGGTCATTGCGCGGCTCGAATCGGGCGTCAAGCCAACGGCCATAGCGGCCGGGTCCAGCGGCAAGAAGAGCTGATCCGTGTCGAGCCCGCAGCCGCGCAACCAGGGGGGACTCAGCTGCACGCGCGGCGCGCTGCCGATCGACGCTCAGTCGGCCTTCGTGGCCGGCGCTGGCGGCGCCTATCGGCTCGCGGCTGCGCTTACCTTCGCCACGGTGCCGGCACTGCGGCAGCCCGGGCTCGATCGCATTACGGCCGCCGCGGGAGGCGTGGAGTTTGATCTGCAGGGCGTGACGGTGGCCGATAGCGCCGGCCTTGCGCTGCTGATCGACTGGCTGGCCGAGGCGCGCGCACGGCAGCGCACGCTGCGTTACCTCAAGGTTCCCCAGGGGTTGAGCGCACTGGCCAAGCTCAGCGATGTCGAGGAGCTGATCGAACCCTCGGCAGCGCCAGAAACGCAGCCGGCGGCGACGCGACCGGCAGAGACGCTCAACGCAACGACAACGGCCGCTCGTAGCCCGTGAGTTCGAGGTAGCCGCGACCCACGGCGCGCTGCTGCTCGGCGGCGCGCACGGCCCCCTCCCAGTAGACAGCGCCGCTCGATAGACGCGTATCGTTTTCCTGATCGTCGAGTAACGGCGCGAGCGTGAACTCACGCTCGCCGATGCGCACGCGGAAGCTCACGGGATAGTCCGCGCCCGTGTGCGGCGAGTGCCAGGAGCGCAGCGGGTTAAATTCAACCTCCCCGTCGATTAAGGGCTGTACCTCGCCGGTGGGCGTGCGCACGGTGGCAGCGCTCCAAAGCGAGCCCCCCTGGGCGTCCCGCATCCGAAACGCCATGACCGCCCCGCCATCGTCGAGATTCAGCCCGATCCAGTCCCAACCCACCGCGGCGGGATCGAGGTATTCGCTCGACCACTCGTGATCGAGCCATGCTTCGCCCGTGACCGCGACACTGTGCCCTTCGCGCGCGACGCGGCCACTGACCCGCAGATGCGGCTCGCTGTAGTAATAGCTGGCCGAGAGCGGCGACGGACCTTTGCGGCTGAAGCCGTCATCGCCATTGCGCATCGGCGGCTGCGTGGGCGCGAGCTGCAGATCGAGTGCGAATTGCGGCGCCTGCGCCTGTGCCCGATAGCCATCCGCGCCGCGCTCGAGATGCCAGTCATCGATGCGCACGCGCGTGTCCGACTCCGCCGCGTAGGCGAGCCGGGGATCGGCGCGGCGCACACGTTGATCGTGCCAGAAGCGTCCATGGGCCGGATCGCTGAGCGCGCAATGCGCGATCAGCAGTTCCCGCGGGGCGAAGAGGCTCGGATTGGGCTCATTCCAGTCAGGACGCGTGCGGAAGAAGGTGATCTGGAAACCCAGCGTCTCCTGATCCGCAGCTGTTAGCCATCCGGTCACGTACCACCACTCGATGCGGTATGCCGGATGGCTGCCGAAATCGTGCGGGAAGCGTGGCGAGTAACCCGGCAGCACGGGTGCGAACGACGGCGGTGCAGCCCACGCCGTGCCCGGCGATAACGCCAGGGCCATGCCCATCGCGAGCGCGACAGTGACAGCGAGAGCTCTCACCAGTCCTCGCGCACGGCGTGGATCGGATCCAGACTCACCGCCGCGCGGCCGCTCCAGAGCGCCGTGAGCGCGGAGGCCGCAATCAGGCTCAGGCTCAGCGCGGCGAGCTGGCCCCAGGGCACCGCAAGATCGATGCTCCAGTGGAAGGACTGACGATTGATGACATAGACGAGAATGAGGCTCAGCATCGCCCCCAGGATAAGGCCGTAGAGCACCGCAACGGCGCTGAGCGCGACCCCTTCGCCGGCGAACATCCACAGCACCTGCCGGCGCAGCATCCCCAGGTGCCGCAGCATGCCGAACTGCGCACGGCGCGAGAGCGCCGTGGAGCTGGCTGCGACGCTGACGCCGAGCAGGCCGATCAGGACCGAGATGGCCTCGAGTGCATAGGTGACCAGGAAGGCGCGATCGAAGGCGATGAGCGAGCGCTCGCGCAGCTCCTGGCTCGAGAGAATCTCGAGCGTATCGGCGTGGCCGAGGCTCGCCCGTATCGCCGTGATGAGGGTGGCGGCATCGTGATGCGGATCGCGCCATACCGAGCCTTCACTGGCGGCGGCATCCCCGCTGGCTGCAATGTAATCCTGCCGGCGGATGACGATGGCACCGCCGGAGCGCACATAGTCGCGCCACACACCCGCGATGAAATAATCCTGCCGGCGCCCTGCGAGCGGCAGCGAGATGGTCTGTCCGGGCTGGTAGCCGTACAGGTCTCTGACGACTTCCGATATCCAGGCCGGCGGCAAGCCTGTCGCGGCGCCCGTTGCCTGCGCTTCGCGGACCAGCGGCAACGTATCGGCGGCGCGATCGCGGAGGATGTCGCGCGCAATCAACGTGACGGCGGGGCGGTCCGCACGTAGCAGCAGCGATTGCGTGCGCCGAAAATCCGCGCGCGTCACGCCATCGAGCGCGCCGATGCGCGCCTGCACTGCGGCAGACAGCACCGCGGTGTCGCCGCCGTAGCTGCTGCGAAATTGAATATCGGCCGGCAGCAGCTTGGCCAGCCACACCTCGAACGAATCGCGGAATGAATGCACCATGATGGCCATGGCGACCATGAGGCTGAAACTGACGATGATGGCCGCGAGGCTGATGCTGGCGGAACTCAAGCTGCCGCGCAGCTGTGCGAAAGCGGTGTCGGTAACCACGAAGCCGGTGCGCGGCAGCAGCGCCAGCATGTGACGCGTCAGCGCGGGCACCAGCAGCACCGAACCGATCAGCAGGGAGGCAATGGCGAGATATCCGGGCAGCGGCAAGCCACCGACCGGGGGCAGCCATGCCAGCAGCACCCCGAGAACCACGAGCGCGATGCCGGGGCCCGTCGTGCGCAGGCGGCGCAGGTCCTGTTCGGCATCTCCGGCCTTGAGCGCCAGGGCCGGCGCGCGGTGCGCAGCCTGCCAGGCGGGTATGGCCCCGCCGACAATGGCAGCGGCGATGCCAATAAATCCAAACCCGAGCAGCGGCAGCGCGTCGACCTGCAGCGAGGCTGCGGTGCCGGCGAACTGCGCATTGCCGAGATCGGCGCCGAGGTGGCGCAGTATGAGCAGCGCCAGCAGGTATCCGAGCAGCACGCCCAGACCTGCGCCCAGTGCGCCATTGACGGCCGTTTCGGCCAGCAACCCTAAGCGTAACTCCGCTCGTGTCACCCCGAGCGCGCGCATCAGGCCCAGTGCGATGCGCCGTCGCATGATCGACAGCCACTGTGTGGAGAAAACGACGAAAGCCCCGGTGAGCAGCGCCACCAGCGCCAGCACATCGAGATTCACGCGATAGGCGCGGGTCGCCGCACTGGCGCGTCCGCGCTCGATGCGCGGACTGACCGCCAGCACGCCGGCCGGCAGCGAGCGGTTGACGGCCTCGAGCGCCCGTTGCGGATCGGTGCCGGGACGCAGGCGCAGATCGATGCGATTGAGCCGGCCCAGTCGCGCCAATGTCCACTGCGCGGCGGCGATATCCATGATGCCCAGTGGCTCGGGATAGACATCGCCCGGCAATATGTCGATGACCCGCAGCCATTGCACGTTGCCGCCGACGTTGATCGCCAGCCGATCGCCCCGCGCCAGGTTAAGATCCTCGGCCGCCGCGCGGCTCAGCACGATCGCATCGTGCGAAAACAGTGGTGTGATGTCCGCTCCGAGCGCCGCGATCAGATCCGGCTGCAGCGCAATGGCGCGAAAAGGATCAAGTCCGATCACCTTGAGGGCCGGACGGCTGGCAGGCACCAGGCTCACGGACAGCTCGAGCAGGGGACTGGCCAGTCCGACCACGCTCAAGTTCGCGAGCGTCTCGAACAGCGACTCGTCAAAGCCCGCGAGGGGCCCGCGCACCAGCAGATCGGGCGCGCCGATGAGTTGGCGGGTGGCCTGATCGAACTGCGTGAGTGCCGTGCCGTTGATCAGATAGACGGCCGCGCCCAGCGCGACGCCGAGCGCAATAGCGAACACCGTGGCGAGCGCACGCAGCGGCTGCTCGCGCAGCTGCGAGATCGAGAGGGCGCGGGCGCAAACCCAGGCCGCGTGCATTCCCATCAGTCAGGCTCCGGGTGCAGGCGACCGCCCCGCAGCTGCAGCCGCCGGTCCGCCATGGCGGCGGCGGCTGGTGAATGCGTGATCAGGATGGCGGCGGCCGCACTGGCCTCAAGCTGCTCGCGCAGCAGGTTCAACACCTGCGTTGCCGTTGCGGCATCGAGATTGCCCGTGGGCTCGTCGGCCAGCAGCAGCGCCGGCTCATGCACCAGCGCGCGTGCAATGGCAATGCGTTGCAGTTCCCCACCGGAGAGCTCGCGCGGATAGGATCGCGCGAGTGCGCCGATGCCGCAGCGCTCGAGGAGACTGTGCGCACGGGCGGCGCGCTGGGCGCGCGCGACGCCGAGCAGATCGAGCGGCAACGCCACGTTCTGCAGCACGGTCAGGTAGGGCAGGATATGAAAGGCCTGAAAGACAAAGCCGACGCGGGCACGCCGCAGGCGGGTAAGCGCATCGTCATCCAGTTTGCCAAGATCGGTGCCTTCGAACAGCACGCGCCCGCTATCGGGACGCTCCAGTCCGGCGATGATATTCAGCAGCGTCGACTTGCCGGCGCCCGATTCGCCCATGATGGCCAGAAACTCGCCCGCATTGAGCTCGAGCGACAGCCCATCGAGTACGGGCGCGCCATCGGCGCGATAGCGCTTATGCAGTGCGTGAAGCTTAAGTAGCGGGCTCAGGGCGTCGGCGGCGGATTGCCCGCGGCATCGCCGGTGTCGTCGGGGAACATCTGCTCGGGCGAGAGATCGCCGTGAATCTGGTACTCGCGCCGCTGCAGCCAGACATTGCGGATGAAGGCGTAGGGATCGAAGCTCTGGTCGATGTACCTATCCTCATCGAGCAGACCCGCGCGATGATCGATCAGATCCACCGTGAAGATGGGCCAGCGGATCCAGGGATCCGAGATATAGGCGCGGGGCGTGCTGTATTCATCCGCCAGCAGTCCCACCGAGTCGCGCACGGTGGAGGGACCGAGGAAGGGCAGCATGACATACGGTCCGCTGTGTACGCCCCACTTGCCGAGGGTCTGGCCGAAGTCCGCGCTGTGCCGGTCCAGGCCCGAAGGGGTCGCAACGTCGAACAGGCCGCCGAGCCCGAATACCGTATTCACCACCAAACGCACGGTGTCGGTGCCGCCATCCTTGAAGTGGCCCTGCAGCACGTCGTTGATGATGGTCGTGGTGTAGGTCAGGTTGGACATGAAGTTGTTGATGGACGTGCGTGCGCCGCGCGGCACGACCTTGACATACGTGCGCGCGGTGGGTCGCAGCACCGCGTGATCGACCTTGACGTTGAAAGCGTAGATGGAGCGATTCATGCGCTCCCAGCTATCGCGGGGATCCGGCTTTGCGTTCGGCGGCAGCGTGGCGCACCCTGCCAGCATCATGAGCAGCGCCATCTCCGGCAAAAGTGCGCGCAGGTATCGGCTCCTGGCCGGCCGTTCGGAGGTAGGCATGCAGCCTGAGTCTAGCAGGTGCCTTATCGGCTGGCCGTGCGATGCTGTGCCTGCTGTTCGCGCAACCAGCCGCGCACCTCCTCGAGCTGCGCGCGAAAACGCGCACGCTGGATGGTCGACAGGTTGGGCGAAGCCAATGCCAGTTCGAGTTGCTGGTTGGCCAGCGGCAGGTTGCCCCCGGCCAGATCGTATTGCGCCATGTAGTAGTAGGCATCGCCCGCATCGCCCGCGGCGCTGGCGGCCAGTGCGGTCAGGCGAATCTGCGGTGGGGTCGGATCGACATTGTTGAACAGGTCCAGCAGCAGCTCATGCGCCTGGGTAGGCCGCCCGGCCTGCATCAGCGTCTCGGCATAACGCACGGTCAGCGGTACGTTGCGCGGGAACAGGCGGCTGGAGCGTTCGAACAACGCCAGCGCGGCCTCGGTCTGGCCGGAAGCCTGCAGCGCCTGCCCGAGCGCAGAATAGAGCATCGTCAGCTGCGGATACCTGGCCTGCAATTCGCTGAAAGTGCGCACGGCCGCGGCCGCCTCGCCATTCTGCACCTGCAGCAGCGCCTCGCCGTAGCGCTCGGCCGGTGTCAGCGGCCGGTGATCGCGCAGCGTCGCGTAATACTGCGCTGGCCGCGCCTCGGGCGGCGTGACGAGCACGCGCACGCGCTCCTTGATGAAGGCGTAGCTCACCGATTCGGGCTGCGGCGTCGCGCGCGGCATCTGCGCGGCGCGCGCCCTCGAGGTGGCGATACGCTCGCTCGTGACCGGGTGATCCTGCAGCAGGGCCGGGATTTCACCTTCGGCCAGGCCTTCCACGCGTGCCAGCGACTCGAAGAACACAGCCATCTCACGTGGGTCGAAGCCCGCGCCAGCCAGCAGCTGGATGCCCACCGCGTCGGCCTCGATCTCCTGGCCGCGCGTGAAATTGATGCTCTGCTGGAGTGCGATGCCCTGGCTCATGGCCACCGCCCCCTCTATGGCCTGTCCGCCGGCGCCGCTGGCGGCCCCGAGCAGGATGGCGGCCAGCAGGGCTGCGGTGGAGGCCAGGGACATGCGCGATTCGGCCGCCACCGCGCGCGCCATGTGACGCTGCACGACGTGGCCTGTCTCGTGCGCCATGACGCTGGCCAGTTCCGCCTCGTTGTCGGTCACGAGGATCAGGCCGCTGTTGATGCAGATGAAGCCGCCAAAGGTGGCGAAGGCGTTGATGATGGGTTCGCGCAGCGCCATGTAGGTAAACGTGCGGTCATCCGCCCGCGCCTGGGAGGACAGCCGTGATCCGAGTTGCTGCAGATAGTCGGTGACCTCGGCATCCTCGAGGATCACGTTCTGATCGCGCAGTTCGTTCATCTCCATGCGCCCGATCTGCATCTCGTCGAACTTGTTGATCATGGCCGTGGCAGGGCCGCCCAGATCCGGCAGGTCGCTGGCGAGGGAGGGGGCGACGGGACCGATCGGGCCGAGTTCCGCGCTCCAGCCTGCCGAAATAGTCAGCAGACAGCCGAGGGCTGCAGCGAGGATGCGACGCATAAGGCCTTGAGACTATAGTACTTAGGGGTTGGACTGCTAACGCGGCGCAGGGGTTCCGCGTTGACCGTCAGAGCGCCTCGGAGGCGAAGTCCGCGAGCCGCGAACGCTCGCCGCGGACCAGCGTGATATGGCCGGAATGACCCCAGCCGTGGAAGCGGTTTACGACATAAGTCAGTCCGCAGGTGGTCTCGGTCAGATAGGGCGTATCGATCTGGGCAATGTTCCCCAGGCAGACGAGTTTGCTGCCAGGGCCGGCGCGCGTGACCAGCGCCTTCATCTGCTTGGGCGTCAGGTTCTGTGCCTCATCGAGGATGATGAAGCGATTCAGGAAGGTGCGGCCGCGCATGAAATTGAGCGAGCGGATCTTGATGCGGTTGCGCAGCAGATCGTTGGTGGCCGCGCGCCCCCAGTTGCCGCCTTCCTCGCTGCGTGTGAGCACCTCGAGGTTATCCATGAGCGCGCCCATCCACGGCTCCATCTTCTCTTCTTCGGTGCCGGGCAGGAAGCCGATGTCCTCGCCCAGCGGCACGGTGACGCGCGTCATGATGATTTCAATGAAGCGGTTGCGTTCCAGGGTCTGCGTGAGCCCCGCGGCGAGCGCGAGCAGCGTCTTGCCGCTTCCGGCCGGACCGAGCAGCGTGACGAAGTCGATCTCCGGGTCCATGAGCAGGTTGAGCGCAAAATTCTGCTCTCGATTGCGCGCCGTGATGCCCCAGATACTGTGTCGTTCGCTGCGGAAATCGCGCGCCAGTTCCAGCCGCGCGGTGTTGTTGTCGATGCTGCGCACGATGGCCTCGATACCCTGCGCGTCGGCTTCGTAGACGAACAGGTTCGGCTGCCAGCCGGCGGCGGTGGGACCGGATACCTCGTACCAGGTGCGGTCGCCATCCTTCCAGGAGCGCATGTTGCTGCCATGCCGCTCCCAGAAATCCGCGGGCAGCGCTTCGACCCCGGTGTAGAGCACATCGGCATCTTCGATCGTCTTGTCGCTGTAGTAGTCCTCGGCATGCACGCCGACGATGGCGGCCTTGATGCGCAGGTTGATGTCCTTGGACACCAGCGCCACGCGCGTCTGCGGCTGCTGGCGTTGCAGCGACAGGGTCTGGCCCAGGATCAAGTTGTCTGCGCCGACGCCTGGTATTCCTTCCGGCAGTCCGCCGGAGAGTTCCCGCGTCTGGAAGAACAGGCGGCCGGAGGAGGGGTTCTTGCCGTGATTGCCGCTGAAGCCCGAGGGAATCGTAAGTCCAGCGTCGATCTGCTCCTTTGTGACCCCGCGCATGATCTCGTCCAGGAAGCGGCTCACCTGGCGCGCGTTGCGCGAGGCCTCGGAGAGGCCCTTTTTGTTGGCATCGAGTTCTTCGAGCACCACCATCGGCAGGTAGATGTCGTGCTCCTCGAAACGAAAGATCGCCGTCGGATCGTGCATGAGGACGTTGGTGTCCAGCACGTACAGCCGGCGTGTCGCGGTGCCGGCGGCCTTCACAGGGCTTGCGCCGCTTCGAGAACTTCCAGCGCGTGGCCCTCGACCTTCACCTTGCGCCATTCCCGGCGCAGCACGCCCCTGCTGTCGATCAGGAAAGTACTGCGCTCGATGCCGAGCACTTTGCGGCCGTACATATTCTTTTCCCGGATCACATCGAACAGCTTGGACACCCGCTCATCCTCGTCCGACAACAGCGCGAACGGGTAGCCCATCTTGTCGCGGAATTTCTCGTGCGAAGCGAGGCTGTCGCGCGAGACCCCGAAAACGGTGACCCCGGCCTTCTTGAAGCGGGTGTTCAGCGCGGCGAACTGCTGGCCCTCGAGCGTGCAACCCGGCGTGTTGTCGCGTGGATAGAAGTACAGCACCAGCGCGCTGCCCAGCAGATCCTTCAGTCGCACCTCTTTCGCGCCGGTCGAGGCGAGCGTGAAATCGGGGACCCTGGCGTCGACCGCTACGCTCATGACTTGACCGGCTCGAGAATCGCGTCGAGATTGAGGGAGTCGCAAAAATCCATGAATTCCTCCCGCAACTGCGCCACCTGGAGTTTGCTCGGCACGTTGATGATCATCTGCACGGCGAACATCGGCGCGCCGGTATGCGCCGCCGGATAGCCGCGGGTGGACACTTCGATGATGTCGATGCCGCGGCTGGCGAAAAAACCCGACAGCCCGGCGACGATCCCGGTCTGGTCGAGGCTCACGATATCGACCGAGTAGGGCAGCATGTCCACGCGCGCCGCCTTCGGCTCGGTGCGCTTGAGGTGCACGCTCAGCGCCTCGCTTTCGGCCATGCGCGCGAGCTCGGACTCGATGCGTGCCAGCGCGTGCCAGTTGCCGCTGACCAGCAGCAGCATGGCGAATTCCGAGCCCAGCGCCGCCATGCGGCTTTCGGCGATGCTGCCGCCGCATTCGTTGATAACGCGCGTCAGCTCATGGACCATGCCGGTGCGGTCGCTGCCGATGGCCGAAACGGCGAGGTGTTGCTTCATTGCGTCCGTGTTCACGCTGGATTCGGGCAGTGTACCGGGACTGGCCCGGCTTGCGAACGGCTGACTTGCCTGCGGTGCGCTCGCGCCCGTAACATCGCGCGCCCGCACTTCGGTTTGAAGCAATTGAATTTACACGATACTTCCCGGGACTCTGCTCGCCATGTTTTCAGGTAGCCTGGTCGCGATCGTCACGCCGATGCACCCGGACGGTGCCATCGATTGGGCCGCCTGGGAGCGGCTGCTGGCGCTGCATCTGGCCGCCGGCACCAGCGGTATCGTGGTGGGCGGTACTACCGGCGAATCGGCGACTCTGACGGATGAGGAGCTGCTGGCGCTGCTCGAGCGGGCGCGGCAGCAACTGGCCGGACGCGTGACACTCATCGCCGGGGCCGGCAGCAGCAGTACCGCGGCCAGTGTCGAGCGCGCGCGGCGCCTGTCGGCAGCCGGGGTCGATGGCCTGCTGGTGGTGACGCCGGCCTACAACCGGCCCACGCAGGAAGGGCTCTATCGGCATTTCGAGGCCGTTGCGGCCGCCTCGACCGTACCGGTGGTGCTCTATAACGTCCCGTCGCGGACCGCCGTCGACCTGCTGCCGGCCACGGTCTGGCGACTTGCGAAACTGCCCCGCATCATCGCGGTCAAAGAGGCTGTGCCATCGATGGAGCGGGTGCGGGAACTGGTCGCGCAGACGCCGAAGGAATTCGTGGTGCTGTCGGGCGATGATGCCTCGGCGGCCTCGGCCATCGCCCACGGCGCGCGAGGAGTGATATCGGTGACAGCGAATGTAGTGCCACAGGCCATGGCCGGGATGATCGCGGCAGCCCTGCGCGGCGACCGCGAAGGCGCGGCGCGACTGGATGCGCCGCTGCGGGCGCTGCACGAGGCGCTGTTCGTCGAAGGCAATCCAATTCCGTTGAAATGGGCAATGGCGCAGCGCGGCCTGATCGGCGGTGCGCTGCGTTTACCGCTGACCGAACTGTCCGAAGGGCTGCGTCCGCGGGTACGTGCCGCGCTCGAGGCCGCCGAGGGCAATGAGCCGTTGCATCAGGCGAAGTCCGCGTGAGGGCCGCCACCGTCTGCCTGCGCGGGTATCTGCTCCCGCTGTGCCTGTGTTGCTGCGTGCTGCCGCTGCTGTCGGCTTGCTCGCTCTACAACCGTCTGTTTCATCGCTCGCACGACCATGGCTGCACCGAGAAGCCGTTCCAGGGCAACAGCGTGGAATTGCCCGGACTGAACGTGCCGGAAGGCATGACGCCACCCGATAAGCGCAACCAGGTGAAGATTCCGACGCTGACCGAGCCTGGGCATCCGCGCGCAAAGACGGATCCCTGTCTGTCTCAGCCGCCGAACTACAAGAGTGGCCAGTCGATTGCCTTGCCGACGCGCTCAGGTTTGCCCGTGGGCGCGCCCGCGCCGGCACCGGTGCCGGTCTCACCGGTGACGCCGGTGGATCCGCTGCCGCCGCCGAGCCCGCTGCCGGCACCGAATCCGATGCCATCGCCGTTGCCCGCGCCATCGCCATTACCCGAACCGACGCCGGCGCCGGAAACATCGACGCCGCATTAGGCGAGCCTTCGGAGCGGTTGCTAGAATGCTGGACGGCGGCTTTTAAGTACTTTAAGTTATCCCAGTATCTTATTGAATTTTATCGTATGGAGAGGTGGCCGAGCGGTCGAAGGCGCTGGACTGGAATTCCAGTAACATCTTCACGGGTGTTCGTGGGTTCGAATCCCACCCTCTCCGCCACAGGTCTACGGTGATCCGCGCCGGTTCCTTCGCGACGACTAACCGCGAATCCCGTCAGGCCCGGAAGGGAGCAGCGGTAACGGCTCGGTCGGGTGCCGAAGATATGGCTGGTGCGGATCACCTCCCTTCCGTCTTTAATAGCGCATGAGTTTCTATACCGCACTGGCACGCAAATGGCGGCCGCACAGTTTTGCCGAAATGACCGGTCAGGAGCATGTGCTGCGCGCGCTTATCAATGCGCTCTCGAACGATCGCGTCCACCACGCGTACCTGTTCACGGGCACGCGCGGAGTGGGCAAGACCACGGTCGCGCGCATCCTCGCCAAGTGCCTCAACTGCGAGCGCGGCGTCAGCGCGACGCCCTGCGGTGAATGTGCCAGCTGTCGCGAGACCGATGCCGGCCGCAACGTCGACCTCATCGAAGTGGATGCCGCCTCGCGTACGCGCGTGGATGACACGCGCGACCTGCTGGAAAACGTGCAGTACGCGCCCACGCGCAGCCGCTACAAAATCTACCTGATCGATGAAGTGCACATGCTCTCCTCGCATTCCTTCAACGCGCTGCTCAAGACGCTCGAGGAGCCACCGCCGCACGTGAAATTCCTGCTCGCGACCACCGAGCCGCAGAAGCTGCCGGTCACGGTGCTGTCGCGCTGCCTGCAGTTCAATCTCAAGCGCCTGCCTGTGGCGCTGATTGCCGCGCGGCTGCAGTACATCCTCAAGGCCGAGAATCTGGAGTCCGAGTCCGCAGCCGTGCAATTGCTTGCCCAGGCCGGCGATGGCAGCCTGCGCGATGCTCTCTCGCTGCTCGATCAGCTGCTGGCCTATGGCAATGGCAAGGCGCTCGAGTCCGATGCCCGGGCGATGCTCGGCAGTGTCGGGCGCGATCAGGTCATGCAGCTCGCGCGGCTGCTCGCGGCTGGCGAGCCGCGCGCCCTGCTGGAGTTCGCCCAGGCGCTCGATGAGCGCTCCAGCGACTACGCGCAATTGCTCGATCAGTTGTCGTCACTGCTCGAGCGCGTCGCACTCAAGCAGCTCGTGCCGGATTACGAAGGCGATGAGCTGCATCCCCCCGAGCAGCTTTCGGAGCTCGCCGGCGCGATCAATGCCGAGGACGTCCAGCTTTACTACCAGACATCGATTCTCGGTCGGCGCGACCTTACGCTGGCCCCCGATGCGAAGACCGGTTTCCGCATGACGCTGATCCGCATGCTGGCCTTTCGGCCCGCGGCAGCGGGGGCGGGCGGCAGCACGGCTGCGACCCCGGCACGCGCATCGGCTGGTGCGGCGGCCGCGGCCGCGGCCCAGGCGCCGGCAGCGCCGGCTGCCGCGCCGGCTGCCGCGCC
>Ga0182030_10002293_pt1 | contig 40507 bp, 30 predicted proteins | sample 812S3MmetaG_FD_121299 | JGI IMG/M metagenome (GOLD analysis project Ga0182030, IMG submission 121299) | Permafrost microbial communities from Stordalen Mire, Sweden - 812S3M metaG (Illumina Assembly) | ecosystem: Environmental > Terrestrial > Soil > Wetlands > Permafrost | place: Sweden...
CTTTCGCGCGACGGCCTGCGCTACGAATTGCTGAAGATGGAATCCCGCTACCAGTGGTATCGGCAGAATTCGTCCTGGGATTTCGAGCCGGTCAAATCGACCACAAGGGTCGCCGACGGCGACATCAGTGTGGCCGCCGACAAGCCGTCGCGGCTGACGCTGTCGCCGCAGCCGGGCCGCTATCGCCTCGACGTCAAGTCGAGCGAGGCCGACGGGCCGTTGACCTCGGTGCAGTTCGATGTCGGCTGGTATTCCGACGGCAGCGCCGACACCCCCGATCTCCTGGAAACCTCGATCGACAAGCCGCAATACCAGTCCGGCGACACCATGGTGGTGTCGGTCAATGCGCGCTCGGCCGGCAAGCTCACCATCAACGTGCTCGGCGACCGGCTGTTGACCACGGAGACCACCGACATCAAGGAGGGCACCGCGCAGGTCAAAATTCCCGTCGGCAAGGACTGGGGCACCGGCGCCTATGTGGTGGCGACGCTGCGCCGCCCGCTCGACGCCGCCGCCCAGCGCATGCCGGGCAGGGCGATCGGCTTGAAATGGTTCGGCATCGACAAGAATACCCGCACGCTCCAGGTCAGCCTGTCGCCGCCGGCCTTGGTGCGCCCCGGCAGCACGCTGAAGATCCCCGTGAAACTCGGCGGCCTCAGCCCCGGCGAGGATGCCAAGATCGTGGTCGCCGCGGTCGATGTCGGGATTCTCAACCTGACCAACTACAAGCCGCCGGCACCGGACGATTATTATCTCGGCCAGCGCCGCCTCACTTCCGAAATCCGCGATCTCTATGGGCAGTTGATCGACGGCATGCAGGGCACCCGCGGTCAGCTCAGGACCGGCGGCGATTCCGCCGGCGCCGAGCTGCAGGGCAGTCCGCCGACCCAGAAACCGCTGGCGCTGTATTCCGGCATCGTCACGGTCGGCGCCGACGGCAGCGCCGAAATCGGTTTCGATATTCCGGAGTTCGCCGGCACTGCACGGGTGATGGCGGTGGCCTGGACCGCCACAAAACTCGGCCGCGCCACGACCGACGTCACGGTGCGCGATCCCGTGGTGCTGACGGCGACGCTGCCGCGGTTCCTGCTCAATGGGGATCACGGCACCGTCAATTTCGATCTCGACAATGTCGAGGGCGCGGCCGGCGACTACGCCATCACCGTCAAGACCTCGGGGCCGGTGAAGGTCACCGGCAATCCCTCCACCACCCTGAAGCTCGCGGCCAAACAGCGCAGCTCGATGGCGCTGGCGCTCGATGCCAACGGCGGCGCCGGCACCGCGCAGCTCGATGTCGATATCAAGGGACCGAACGGGCTGACCTTGGCGCGGCATTATGCGCTCGACGTCAAGCCGGCAACCCAGATCCTGGCGCGGCGCTCGATCCGGACCCTGGCCAAGGGCGAGAGCCTGACCCTGACCTCCGACATGTTTGCGGACCTGGTGCCGGGCACCGGCAGCGTTTCGCTGTCGGTCAGCCTGTCCACCGCGCTCGACGCCGCGACCATCCTGAAGGCGCTGGACCGTTATCCCTATGGATGCTCGGAGCAGGTCACCAGCCGGGCGATGCCGCTGCTCTACGTCAATGATCTGGCGGCCGGCGCCCATCTGGCGATGGATACCGCGGTGGACCAGCGCATCAAGGATGCGATCGACCGGCTGCTGGCGCGGCAGGGCTCCAACGGCTCGTTCGGCCTGTGGTCGTCCGGCGGCGACGACGCCTGGCTCGACGCCTATGTCACGGACTTTCTGACCCGGGCCCGCGAAAAGGGATTTGCGGTGCCGGACGTGTCGTTCAGGAGCGCGCTGGACCGGATCCGCAATTCCGTGGTCAACGCCAATGAGCCCGAAAAGGACGGCGGCCGCGACCTCGCTTACGGCCTCTACGTGCTGGCCCGCAACGGCGCCGAGCCGATCGGCGACCTGCGCTACCTTGCCGATACAAAACTCGGCAATCTCTCGACCTCGATCGCCAAGTCGCAACTGGCGGCGGCGCTGGCGCTGGTCGGCGACCGCGGCAGGGCGGAGCGGGTCTATGCCGCGGCACTGGAGAGCCTCAACCCAAAACCGGTGCTGGAGTTCGGCCGGGTCGATTACGGCTCGGCCCTGCGCGATGCCGCAGCCCTGGTCTCGCTCGCCAGCGAAGGCAATGCGCCGAAGGCGACGCTGAGCCAGGCGGTCGAGCGGGTCGAAGCGGCCCGCGGTCTGACGCCCTACACCTCGACCCAGGAAAATGCCTGGCTGGTGCTGGCGTCGCGTGCGCTCGCCAGGGAAACGCTGGCGCTCGATGTCGATGGCGCGCCGGTCAAATCAGCGCTCTATCGCAGCTACAAGGCCAGCGAGATGGCGGACAAGCCGATCAAGATCACCAACACCGGCGACGCCGCGGTGCAGGCGGTGGTCTCGGTCGGCGGCGCGCCGGTCACGCCGGAGCCGGCGGCGGCCAACGGCTTCAAGATCGAGCGCAATTATTTCACCCTCGACGGCAAGCCGGCCGACGTATCGAAGGCCAAGCAGAACGATCGCTTCGCGGTGGTCTTGAAGATCACCGAGGCCAAGCCGGAATTCGGTCACATCGTGGTGTCGGATTATCTTCCGGCCGGCCTCGAGATCGACAATCCACATCTGGTCTCGTCCGGCGACACCGGCACGCTGGACTGGATCGAGGACGGCGAGGAGCCGGAGAATACCGAGTTCCGCGACGACCGCTTCACTGCCGCGATCGATCGGGCCACCGATTCCAAGTCGGTGTTTACCGTGGCCTATGTGGTGCGCGCGGTGTCGCCCGGCAAATATGTGCTGCCGCAGGCCTATGTCGAAGACATGTACAATCCCTCGCGCTATGGCCGCACCGGCACCGGCGCGATCGAGGTGCGCGCGGCGAAATGAGCGAAGCTGGCTCCAACAGTTCGTCGTCATGCCCGGGCAACAGCGCGAAGCGCGTCTTCGCGCAGATCTCCCGGACATCCACGGCTTTACGACCGCGCATCAAGGAAGACGTGGATGGCCGGGACAAGCCCGGCCATGACCGAGAAAAAAAACGGCGCGCCGTTCGTGTCGCCGCTATGGGATTCGCGATCGTCTGCATCTGCTTTACTGTCGCGATGGCGGCCTGGGTCGTCTCGCTCGGGCCGCTGCCGCTGGCGCAGGCCCGGGAAGTGTCAACCACCATCGTCGACCGCCATGGCAAGTTGCTGCGCGCCTATGCCATGGCCGACGGCCGCTGGCGGCTGCCGGTCGACGCCAGGACCGGCGTCGATCCGATCTATCTGAAGCTGCTGCTGGGGTATGAAGACCGCCGCTTTCGCGCCCATGCCGGGGTCGATCCGCTGGCGCTGGGCCGCGCTGCGCTGCAACTGCTCGCCCGCGGCCACATCGTGTCCGGCGGCTCCACCATCACCATGCAGCTTGCCCGGCTGATGGAGCCGCGGCGGGAGCGGTCGGTTTACGCCAAGCTGCGCCAGATCGTCCGCGCGATCGAGATCGAGCGGCAGCTCGGCAAGGACCAGATCCTCGATCTCTATCTGGCGCTGGCGCCCTATGGCGGCAACCTCGAGGGCATACGCGCCGCCTCGATCGCCTATTTCGGCAAGGAGCCGAAGCGGCTGTCGCTGGCGGAATCGGCGCTGCTGGTGGCGTTGCCGCAATCGCCGGAAACCCGAAGGCTGGATCGCTATCCCGATGTCGCCCGCATCGCGCGCGACCGGGTGCTCGACCGCATGGTCGAGGACGGCCGGGTCAGTGAGGAAGATGCGGTGCAGGCCAAGGCCGTGCCGGTGCCGCGGCTGCGCAAGCCGATCCCGATCCTGGCGCCGCATTCCGCCGATCGTGCCTTTGCCACCGTGAAGGACGCCTCGGTCATCACGCTGACGCTGGATTCGGCGCTGCAGAAGCAGCTCGAAGCCTTGGCGCGCGACCGCGCGGTGGCCCTGGGTCCTGATATTTCGATGGCGATCCTCGCGATCGACAACGCCAGCGGCGATGTGCTGGCGCGGGTCGGCTCGCCGGATTATTTCGATGAGCGGCGGGCCGGGCAGGTTGACATGAGCCGCGCCGTGCGCTCGCCCGGATCGACCTTGAAACCGTTCATCTATGGCCTGGCGTTCGAGGACGGCTTCGTTCATCCGGAAAGCCTGATCGACGATCGTCCGATCCGGTTCGGCAATTATGCGCCGCAGGATTTCGACATGACGTTTCAGGGCACCGTGCCGGTGCGCCGGGCCCTGCAATTGTCGCTCAACGTGCCGGCAATCGCGCTGCTCGACCGCGTCGGCGCAAGCCGGCTGTCGTCACGGTTGAAGCAGGCCGGCGCCAGTCTGGTGCTGCCGAAAGACGAGGTACCGGGCCTGGCGATGGGGCTCGGCGGCGTCGGCATCACGCTGCAGGATCTGGTGCAGCTGTATTGTGGGCTGGCGCGGCAGGGCAGCACCCGGCCGCTGCGCGAGATCGTCAGCGCGACCGGCGAGCCGGGCGAACCCCTGCGGCTGTTGGATCCGGTCGCGGCCTGGCAGGTCGGCAATGTGCTGATGGGGACGCCGCCGCCGGAAAATGCCCCGCACAACCGGATCGCGTTCAAGACCGGCACCAGCTACGGCTATCGCGATGCTTGGTCGGTCGGCTTCGATGGACGGATGACCATCGGGGTCTGGGTCGGACGGCCCGACGGTGCCCCGGTGCCGGACCTGGTCGGCCGCACCGCCGCCGCGCCTGTGCTGTTCGATGCCTTTGCCCGCAGCGGAAAACTTCCGGCGCCGCTGCCGAGGCCGCCAAAAGGCGTGCTGATCGCTGGCAATGCCGGACTTCCGCTGCCGCTGCGGCGATTTCGCCCCCTGGGGGAGCTGGTGCAGAGCGGCGGCGAACAGGCGCCGCACATCCAATATCCGCTGAACGGCTCCCGGATCGACGCTTCCGGCGCCGACGGGGCGGCCTATTCCGCGATGCCGGTCAAGGTCGCGGGCGGGGTGCTGCCGATGACCATGTTGGTGAACGGCGTGGCTGCGGGCGAAATCGACAGCCGGCGCCAGCGTTTGGTCGATCCGCCCGGTCCGGGCTTTGTCCGCCTGACCGTGATCGACGCCAAGGGCGCCGCAGACACAGTCGTCGTCAGAATTCAGTAGTCGCTCGCTAAGCGGTTGTCGGAATAGTGGTTTCGGCGTATGCGGGACCCATGGCCGAGACCTATGCCCGTCCCCGATTTGGAGAGCCGCGTGAGCCGAAGAAGCGGGTGAATCCCGGCAGCCGGCTGATCGGCGTGATCGATTTTGTCACCGGCAGCCACGGCCGCGCCATCGCTTTCCTGACCCTGTGCGGCCTGATCCTGTTCCTGCCGGGATTCTTCAACATCCCGCCGATCGATCGCGACGAGGCGCGGTTCGCCCAGGCGACCAAGCAAATGGTCGAGACCGGCGATCTGGTCGACATTCGTTTCCAGGACGATGTCCGCTACAAGAAGCCGGTCGGCATCTACTGGCTGCAGGCCGCCGCGGTCGAAACCGCCTCGGCGCTGGGCCTGCCGCACGCCCAGGTGCGGATCTGGCTGTACCGCGTTCCCTCGCTGATTGGCGCCATCGGCGCCGTGCTTTTGACCTATTGGACCGCGCTGGCGTTCGTGACCCGGCGTGGCGCCGTTCTCGCAGGCCTGATGCTGTGCAGCTCGGTGCTGCTCGGCGCCGAAGCGCGGCTCGCCAAGACCGACGCCATGCTGCTCCTGACCGTGGTCGCGGCGATGGGGGCGCTGGCGCGGGTCTATTTGTCCTGGCAGCGCGGCGAGGATCCCGTCCATCCGCCCTGGGCATGGCCGCTGATCTTCTGGACCGCGATGGCCGGCGGCGTGCTGCTCAAGGGGCCGCTGATCCTGATGTTCGTGGCGCTGACCATCGGCACCCTGGCGATCCTCGACCGGTCGGCGAGCTGGATCTGGCGGCTGCGGCCGCTCTGGGGCCTGATGTGGCTGCTGGTTCTGGTGCTGCCGTGGTTTATCGCGATCTTCTGGCGCGCCGGCGACGCCTTTTTCGCGGATTCGATCGGCGGCGACATGTTCAGCAAGCTGGCCGCGCAGGAATCGCACGGCGCGCCGCCCGGGGTCTATCTGCTGCTGTTCTGGGTGACGTTCTGGCCGGGAGCGCCGCTGGCGGGGATGGCGGCACCGGCGGTGTGGCGGGCGAGGCGGGAGCCGGGCGCCCAGTTCCTGCTGGCGTGGCTGGTTCCGTCCTGGATCGTGTTCGAACTGGTGATGACCAAACTGCCGCATTATGTGCTGCCGCTCTACCCGGCGATCGCGATCCTGACGGTCGGCGCGCTGGAGCGCCGCGTGCTGTCGCGGTCATGGCTGATGCGCGGCGCCGCCTGGTGGTTCGTGATTCCGGCGCTGACGTCGGTCATTGCGGTGATCGGTGCGGTGACGCTGACGCGCCAGCCGGTGTTCCTGGCGTGGCCGTTCGTGGCGGCGGCGCTGATCTTCGGCCTGTTCGCCTGGTGGCTTTACGACGACAATCGCGCCGAGCGCTCGCTGCTGAACGCGGTGGTGGCCGCGATGTTTCTGGCGATGGCGTTTTACGGCGTCGTGGTGCCGGCGCTGACGCCGCTGTTTCCAAGCGCCGAGATCGCCCGCGCGCTGCGCAACGTGGTCTGCGTCGGACCGAAAGCCGCCGCCGCCGGCTTTCACGAGCCGAGCCTGGTGTTCATGACCGGCACCTCGACGGTATTGACCGACGGATCGGGTGCCGCGGATTTCCTCAAGCAAGGCAGTTGCAGGTTCGCACTGGTGGAATCGCGCTCGGAACGCGGCTTTGCCCAGCGCGCCGAAGCGATCGGCCTGCGCTACGATGTCGCCGCCCGTATCGACGGCTACAATATTTCACAGGGCAAGGCGATTTCGATCGCCGTCTTCCGCTCCGAGGGCACCGAATAAGATGTCCGCTCAGGAAGGCGTCGGCAAATCCTCGAATTATTTTTCGGAATTGTTGGCCCTGACACGGCGCTCGGCGACGCGACTGGTGCGCCCGCCATCGCAGCCATGGCGTGACCAGGCGACGCGCAGGCTGGCACGCCAGGTCTGGCTGCTGACCGCGGTGTTCGGGGCTTCGGTCATCGTGCTGATGGCCGCGGTTGATGTCACCGAGATCGGCCTGATGCCGTCGCGCGGCACCGCCGGTCTTTGGCCGGTCGGCATCCTGACCGACTTTGGAAAAGCCGCCAACGTGTTGTGGTCGCTGGCCATGCTGCTGCTCGCGATTGCGCTGGTGGCGCCGGCGTTGCGCGGAAGACGGCGTTCCCGGCTGCTCGAATGGGGCACGCGCCTGCAATTCATGTTCTTTGCGGTGCTGGTGCCGGTGCTGACCGGCGAGGTCATCAAATGGATCGTCGGTCGCGGCCGGCCGTTTGTCGGCGGGGCAGCCAATGCCTTCAATTTTTCGCCGTTCGCCACCACCAATGCCTATGCCAGCTTTCCTTCGGCCCATGCCATCACCGCGTGCGCGCTGGCGTTTGCGGTATCGGTGCTGTGGCCGCGCGCGCGCGCCGCGATGATGACATATGCCGTGCTGATCGCCGCCAGCCGCCTGGTGCTGCTGGCCCATCACCCCAGCGACGTGGTCGCCGGCGCCTTGATCGGGCTGGTCGTGGCGATGCTGGTGCGGTATTGGTTCGCCGCGCGCGGCCTCGGCTTTGCCATCGAGCGCGATGGCGCCATTGTCCCGGTTGCCGGACACCCATTCGGCCATCTCAAAGGGGTTGCCCGCGAGGCGCCGGCCCCATAAGAAGCGGCAACCGCCGGCCGCGGTGAACCCGGCTGCAGGCCAACAGACAACGAGTGTCGATTTGTCTCCTTCCGACCCAGCAGCGGTGGCCGTTTCCATCGTGGTTCCCGTGCGCAACGAAGCCGAGAACGTGGCGCCGCTGATCGCGGAAATCGCCGCAGCGCTCGACGGCCGCTGGGTCTATGAAATCATCTACGTCAATGACGGCTCGACCGACGCGACCGCCGAGCGGCTGGCGACGATCATGAAGGCGCGGCGAAATCTCCGCCAGATCCGCCACGCCACCTCGGCGGGCCAGTCGGCGGCGGTGCGCAGCGGGGTGCGCGCGGCGCGCGGCGCCATCGTGGCGACGCTCGACGGCGACGGCCAGAACAATCCGGCGTTCCTGCCGGACCTGATTGCGGCGATTGAAGCCGGCCGCGACCGCGTCGGCCTCGCCGCCGGGCAGCGCGTCGGGCGCAAGGACACCGGCTTCAAGAAATTGCAGTCGCGCATCGCCAACGGCGTGCGCAACGGCATCCTGCGCGACGGCACCCGCGACACCGGCTGCGGGCTGAAGGCGTTCCGGCGCGAGGTGTTCCTGATGCTGCCCTATTTCGACGGGCTGCATCGCTTTCTGCCGGCGCTGGTGCGGCGCGAAGGCTTTGAGATCGCCTATGTCGACGTGGTCGACCGGCCGCGGCACTCCGGCGTGTCGAATTACGGCTTTTTCGACCGGCTCGGAATCGGGATCATGGATCTGGCCGGGGTGTGGTGGCTGATCCGCCGCAAGAAGCCGACGCCCGAGACGACCGAGGTGCCGGCATGCTGATCCAGTGGGGGCAGCAGCTCGGCAATTATCTCAACGACGTCTTTGTCGCCAAATTCGATTTCTGGCTCGCCTTCGGCCTGATCGCGCAGCTGCTGTTCGGGGCGCGCTTTCTGGTGCAGTGGATTTCGAGCGAGCGCGCCGGACGCAGCGTGGTGCCGATGGCGTTCTGGTTTTTCTCGATCGGCGGCGGATTGATGACGCTGGTCTACGGCATCGCGAGGCGCGAGCCGGTGATCATCATCGGGCAGGCGCTGCCTACCATCATCTATGCCCGCAATATCATGCTGATCCTGAAAAATCATGCCAGTGGATCGGAGACGCTGGATCGCTAGTCGCGTTTTCGAAGTTCGAATCATTTCGGGTTCGTAGCGACCATTAACAACAAGTGTCATTCCGGGCCTGCGCCTCAAGTTGGCTGTCGCCGACCGAAGACGCATCCCGGAATGACGACTATAGCTCATAAGGTCGGCTTCACGAAATCGATCGTCCCGTCTCACGCCGCTAGCGCCCCGCGACCGGCGCCGACAGCGTCGCCGCCGCGCTCTCGGCCTGGCGCTGCGCGGGCAGTTCGCCGGCGGCGTCGAGCACGGGATAGGCCACCGAACAGATATGCGAGTGAATGCGCCTGAGGTCACGCAGCACGTCGAGATGCAGCGAGGTGGTCTCGATGCTTTCGGGACGGCCTTCGCGCAGCCGGTCGAGATGCCGCTCGGTGGCGGCAAGCTCGGCATTGCGCAGCAGCGCCTTCTCCGCCAGCAGCTTGCGCGCTTCATTGACGTCGCCCGACATGAACACACCGAACGCGATCCGCAGGGAATCGGTGGTTCGCTTGTGAAACGCCGCCAGTTCCTCCGCACCTTCGGGCGAAAACTGGAACCTGCGCTTGATCTTCTTGGTCGCGAGCTCGCTCAGATTCTTGTCGATGATGTCGCCGATGTGCTCCAGGTTGATGGTGAAGGAAATGATCTCCATCGCCCGCTGTCCCTCGCGCTCGTCGAGGCTGCCGCGCGTCAGCTTGGTCACGTAGAGCTTGATCGCCTCGTCGAGGCTGTCGACGCTGTTGTCCATCCGCGAGACCTGATCGACCAAGGCGCGATCGTTGGTCATGATCGCGGCCATCACCTTGCGCAGCATGACCTCGACGAGGTCGCCCATATGCAGGGCTTCGCGCGCGGCGTCGGCCAGCGCCAGCGAGGGGGTTTCGAGCGCGCTGTCGTCGAGATAGCGCGGCCGCGACGGATCGGATTCCTGGATGCGGTCGGGCAACAGCTTTTTCAAAAGCCGCGCCATGCCGTCGAGCGGGCCGATGAAGATCATCGCGGTCGCCAGGTTGAAGACGACGTGGAATTCAGCCGTCAGCTTCGCCAGATCGGGCTGCCATCCCTGCAATATCCCGGTGATCGGACCGAGCCACGGCGCGACCAGCAGCACGCCGACCAGCCGGTTGACGAGATTGCCGAGCGGCAGCCGGTAACTTGCCGGATTGTCGCGGCGCGCGCCCTCGAACACCGGGTTGATCGCGCTGCCGAGATTGGCGCCAAGCACCAGCGCCAGCGCGGCATGGGGCGAGATGAACTGCGCGAACGCCAGCGACATGATCAGCAGCACGCTGGCGACGCTGGAATGCACCGCCCAGGTGACGACAGCGCCGATGAGGATGCAGAGCCCGGGATCGCCGGTGATGGCGCTCATGAAGACGCGCACGCCGGGCGCGTTTTCCGCCGGCGCCAGCGTGTCCAGCAGGATATGCAGCGCCAGCAGCATCAGACCGAGGCCGATCGCGACCCGGCCGACATCCTTGATGCGGGAGCCGGCGCCGCTGCGGAAGGCGATGAGGCCGATGATGAACAGGATCGGCGCCAGCGCGGAGATGTTGAACGACAGGATCTGCACGATCAGCGTGGTGCCGACATTGGCGCCGAGCATGATCGCCAGCGCCGGGACCAGACTGACGAGGCCCTCGGCGGTGAAGGAACTGGTGATCAGGGCGGTCGCGGTGCTGCTTTGTAACAGTGCGGTCAGCCCGATCCCCGCCGCAAAGGCGACGAAGCGGTTGCGCAGCGCTCCGGCCAGGAGCCTGCGAAGATCGGGGCCGAAGGCGCGCAGGATTCCGCTCTGGACCATGTGCAGGCCCCACAGCAGCAATGCCACGCCACCCATCAGGTCGAGCAGGACCAGGCTTCCCATCAGCTTCTGCTTTGCGGATTTGAGTCGATGGATCAGGCTATCGGCAATTGACGGCGGATCAATGTTTTTATTGGCCGGCGGGCCGCAAAAGCCGCGGCGTGAGACGCCACAATCGACGGCCGCGCCGATGTCGCGGGCGGCGTCGCCGTTCATTCAAGCCCATAGTGCCGGTGGCAGGCCGCGCAAATCCCGTCGAGCTGGTCGCTGACCTCCGAGACCGATTTCAGGTCATGCGCTTCGGCGCCGCGATAGGCCTTGTCGGCTGCGTCCGCCAGTTTCCTGACATAGAAATTCCACTGCGGGTCACGAACCCGCGGCGGTATCATCAGCGCGTTGGTGGCTTCCGCCAGCGTCGCCGCACCGCTGACGATTTGCTCCCAGTCGTCGTCCGATCTGGGCGAGAGATCATGTTCGCCCTTTTCATCGATGACCAGTGCGTTGACCCGCCAGATGGTGGCCGCGGCCGGACCGAGGACATGATCCATGAAGGTCTTCATGTCGACATGGGGTTGGAAGGGCGGCACCGGGTCGGCGCTATCGGACCTTGATGGCGAAGCGACCGCGCCGGCCAACACCACCGCGGCCACGACGCCCTTGATGTGACGGATGCCAATCATGCTAGCCAACCTGCATCGTAAATCCGATCCAGCGTCCGCACGCGACCACCGCGATCCATAGCAGAATGGACAAGGCTCCCGCCAGCCGCGCCGGAAGCGGCAGCCGGGCTTGATGTTCCCAGCGCGGCAGCTCCTTGGCGCCGATGCCATGAAAGATCGCCATGTTCAGGCCGGCCGCGCCGATCAGAACCATCTTGGCGAGGAAACAGTCATTGTCCAGATACTTGGTGGCATTGGAGATGAAGAGCAGACCGCCCGAGCCGACGGCCACGACAAATGCGCTCCAGGTGAGAGGCAAAATTCCGCTGCTGACCTGGCTCACGGAGCGCTGAAGTGACGCGAGCCCAAGCAATCTGAGATCAACGACCAGGATCGAGCCGACCACCAGGCAGATCGATACCACATGGACCGATTCAATCAGGGGAAACAGCACGTCGTTCTCGCGGATGTTGTCCGCCAGGCCGCTGCTTTCGAGATACGAAATCAATTCCAGAAAGCCCGGCATCATCCTGCCTGCGTATAGGCAATCCAGCGTCCGGCGAACAGAATGCCGCACCAGACCAGGATCGAGACGGTCGCCGCGAACCGTCCCGCCACCCGCCGCGTCCGGTCCTTGTCCCAGACATTCGGCGACCACGATAGCGACCATTGCAGCCCGGCAGTGAGCAACACGGCGGCAGCAAGCAGCGCCATCTTGAGATAGAAGGTGGAATTGACCAGCGAGCGTCGCGGCTCACCGATGATCAGCAGGCTTCCCGTGATCAACAGCACCACCAGAACCGGCCAGATCACCGGAAGGAAACGGCGCGCGACTTCCGGCAACGGCACGTTGCCTTGCAGCAGCCGCCAGATCCGAAGATCGACCAGAATTGCCGAGGAAAACACCACGGCAACGCTGAGAATGTGGATTGTTTGCAGGGTTGGAATGATCCATTTGGTGGTCTGGATCAGATTGCTGAGCGGGGTCGCCGCCAGCCATTTGCAAAACTCGTTCATGGCGGCGGCAAGCGCGCTATTGTTCGGCCGGCGTCAGGCTGTAGCTCAGCTCCTGACCGCTCGGTAGCGTGACTTTCATCAGGAACCCGCCGGGATTGCCGTCGCGAAGCGGCGCATAGTTGAAAACCGCGTGGTCTCCGGGCTGCAGGGATCGCTTGGTCCAGCCGGAGCGGGTCAGAACCCCGGGGCTCGAGACTTCGAACACCCAGGTGCTTGCCGGCTCGCCATCCTTGGCGTCAGGCTCGACAACGAAGGTGATGTGCGGGTTGGTCCAGTTGACGGTCTTGACGGTGCCTTCCATGGTTTTTGGATGGTCGAGGTCGTAGGCCGCGTTGGAATGGTGCGCCGCTGCGATGCCGCCGAAGCCCAGCATCAGGCTCACGGCAAGGAAAGCGGTTTTGGGCGATGCCATCTCAATCAATCCTCATTTTACCGTATGGACCGAACCGTACGGGCCTTGCGGGTTCGGCACGAAGATGTCGTTGCCGTGCTGATCCTTGCCGGGAATCAGGTCTTCCTGGGCGCATTCCCCCTCGGTGATCTCGTAATGGCGCTCGGGATAACGGCGGAAAATCCGCGTCGTCTTCCAGGTTGCGTTCAGAACTTTCGGCGCGGTTATTTCGAGGTCGTCGTAGAGAACGTCCGGCTTGGCCAGATGAAGCCGTTCGAGAACGTGCATGTCGCCATTGTTCGGAATGCCGACCGCCTCGCTGATCGCAATAAAGGCCTGCGGAGCGATCGCGGTGGTGTCGATCACCAGGGTCTCATCCTCCCAGTGCCCGATCGAGTGGCCATGCAGCGTCAGGTCGGGGTCTTCGGGATGCGACCTCCCATCGAGATAGATACGCCGCATCCGGTTGCCATCGACCTCGCCCAGCATGGTGATGCGGCCGGGGGTGGTCAGAAGTTCGAACGCATTATGGGTGATCAGCATCCAGCTCGGCATGCCGTGCGGCAGGCAATGGCTGAGAACCAGAAACGGCCGGCCCGCCTTTTCCTCCGCGACCATGTGCTGGATCTGCGGCAGGATATCCGGCTTCCAGGGCGGGGCATTGCCGGTTTCCTGACGCTTCTGGTCCGCGACGTCCGGAACCCACACACCGCTCAAATCAGGCGCGCCAGCCCGGGCTGCGGAAACCAGGCACATCAGCGCCGCGAAACAACTAGCGACCGCGAATTTCTTCCCAACTACATTCAAGCGACTAGCCGTTGTTCTTGCACGTAACTACACGCTGGCGAAGGACGGTACTGGACATCGCCATACTAGTAACCGCGATCGAAAAAGGAAAGCTGCACCGGAGGCGCGCGACTTCACCATTGCGGGAGCGGCGCATGCGATCGATCGAGGGCCATGGACTTCACCTTGACCGCGAATCGACAGTCCTAGGCGGCGTTGAAGGCCGCAAATCCTCGCTCGAGATCGGCCTTGAGATCCGCAACGTTCTCCAGCCCGATATGGAGCCGCAGCGTCGGTCCGCCCGGCGCCCACGTTGTGGCCGTGCGATAGCTGGCGCAGTCGAACGGAATCACCAGGCTCTCGAACCCGCCCCACGAAAAGCCCATGCCAAACAGCCTGACCGTGTCGAGCAACGCATCGACGGCTTTTTGCGAAGCCGGTCTCAGAACGATGCTGAAAAGCCCGGAGGCGCCGGTAAAATCCCGTTTCCAGATCGCGTGGCCGGGATCGCTTTCCAGCGCCGGATGCAGCACCTTGATGACCTCGGGCCGGCTCTTCAGCCAGCGCGCCATCTCGAGCGCCGATTGCTGATGCTGCTTGAGCCGCACCGCAAGCGTGCGTAGGCCGCGCAGCGCCAGAAACACGTCGTCGGGCCCGGCGCAGACGCCAAGCAGCCGGATCGTCTCGGCCAGCAATGGCCAGGCTGTCGCGTTCGCCGAAATGGTGCCGAACATGATGTCGGAATGGCCGCCGATATATTTGGTCGCGGCCTGGATGCTGACATCGACGCCCTGGTCCAGGGCGCGGCGAAACAGCGGGGTCGCCCACGTATTGTCGTCGATCACCAGCGCGCCGCGCTGATGGGCGACGCCGGCGATGGCTGGAACGTCCGGCATCTCCAGGGATTGCGAGCCGGGCGCTTCGACCATCACCGCCCTGGTGTTGGGCTTGAACAGATCGGCGACGCCGGCGCCGATCAGGGGATCGAAATAGCTGATCTCGACGCCATAGCGGGCCAGGACGCCGTTGCAGAAATTGCGCGTCGGCCGGTAGGCGTTGTCGCAGACCAGAAGGTGATCGCCGGCTTTCAGCACCGCGAGCAGGGCCGTGGTGATCGCCGACAGGCCCGAGGGCACCAGGCCGACGCCGGCGCATTGCGGCCCCTCCAGCGCCATCAGCGCGTCCTGCAGCGCCCTGGTGGTCGGTGTTCCCAGCCGGCCATACTGGAATTCGCCGCGATGGGCATGCAGATCCTCCGCGGTCGGATAGAGCACGGTGGAACCGTGGACCACCGGGGGATTGACGAATCCCTTCTGCGCCCGGGTGTCGCGGCCGGCCGTCACCAACCTGGTTTCGGCTTGCTGCGGGCTCGATCGATCGTCATCCCCTGGAGAATTCATCTGTCCGCCGCCACCAAAACACCAATTGTCGCAGCCGCCGCGCCGGCGGCACGCCAGCCGGGCGGCCGGTTCGGGCTGGGTCGGTTAATAACAGGACATGGAAGACGGTCGTCAACCCCTTGACCCGGCTCAGCAGCCGTTCTGTGATGCTTGGGAGCTATTCAGTCGCAGCACGTTGAGGGGCCTGCCGCGTCCGTCGATGCTTTGCCCGACGGGACTGCGCGTCCATTGACTGCCAGCGTCGGCCGCCGAGCACCGGGTTGGCCGATTGGCGCGGGCGATGATAAGCCAACATTCCGGACGACCCCTGAAAGGCTTTGCCATGAAACGCGTATCGCTGGTTCTTATCCTTGCCGTTGCCGTCGGTCTTCCGATCCGAGCCGCCGATGCGCAGACGCTCAAGACGGTGACCGAGCGTGGCATGCTGTCCTGCGGTGTGAGCCAGGGCCTGCCGGGCTTTTCGTCGCCCGACGACAGGGGTAACTGGACCGGGTTCGACGTCGATATCTGCCGCGCGGTTGCGGCCGCCATCTTCAATGATCCGAGCAAGGTCAGGTTCGTGCCCCTGTCGGCCAAGGATCGCTTCACCGCGCTGCAGTCCGGCGAGATCGACGTGCTCTCGCGCAACACCACCTGGACGCTTTCCCGCGATACCTCGCTCGGCGCCAATTTTACCGGGGTGACCTATTATGACGGCCAGGGCTTCCTGGTCAAAAAATCCCTCAAGGTCAGTTCGGCGCTGGAGCTGAACAGCGCGTCGGTTTGCGTGCAGACCGGCACCACCACCGAGCAGAATCTCGCCGACTACTTCAAGGGCAACAACATGAAGTACGAGGTGATCGCATTCGGCACCGCGGACGAAACCATCAAGGCCTACGAATCCGGACGCTGCGACGTGTTCACCTCGGACGTCTCGCAGCTCTATGCCGAGCGTCTCAAGCTGGCAAATCCGGCGGATCACAGCGTGCTTCCGGAGGTGATTTCGAAAGAGCCGCTCGGCCCGATGGTGCGCCATGGCGACGATCAATGGTTCGATCTCGTGAAGTGGGTGCTGTTTGCGATGGTTGACGCCGAGGAACTCGGCATCACCCAGAAGAACGTCGACGACATGGCAAAATCCGACAAACCGGAGCTCAGGCGGGTATTCGGCGCCGATGGCAATCTCGGCGAACAGCTTGGCCTCACCAAGGACTGGGTGTCGCGGATCGTGAGGGCGGTCGGCAATTACGGCGAATCGTTCGATCGCAATGTCGGCGCCGGCTCCAAACTCGGCATTGCCCGCGGCCTCAACCAGCTCTGGAACAAGGGCGGAATCCAATACGCGCCGCCGATTCGCTGATCGCGGGGGGCCTTGCGGCGATGACGACCGAGCCCCGAGCCCCGCCGCGGCAGCTGGTGGCCGGATTGCGGCGGGCGCTGGGCGGCCGCGCCGGCTGGTCGGGATTGGTCCTCCAGATCCTGTTCGTTGCCGCTCTGGCCTGGATCGGCTACGAAATCGTGGCCAACGCCCGCGCCAACCTGCAGTCGCAGCGCATCACCTCCGGCTTCGGCTTTCTGTCAAACACGGCGGGTTTTGGCGTCAGCCAGTCGCTGATTCCCTATTCCGAATCCGACACCTACACCCGGGTATTTCTGGTCGGCCTGCTCAACACGCTGGCGGTCTCGATCGTCGGCATCTGCTTTGCCACCGTGATCGGGTTCGTGGTGGCGCTGGGGCGGCTGTCGCCGAATTGGCTGTTGTCGCGAATCGCGGGCGGTTATGTCGAAGGAGTGCGAAACCTGCCGCTGCTGTTCCAGATCCTGTTCTGGTATCTGGCCGTGCTCAGCGCGTTGCCTGGTCCTCGGCAGAGCCTCGCGCTGTTCGGCAGCTTTTTCCTCAGCAACCGCGGTCTGGTGATTCCGAGGCCCATCGCCAATGCAGGGCTGGAGCCTTTTGCGCTGGCCGCGCTGGTGGCGATCATGGTCGCGTTGCTGCTGCGGCGCCACGCGCGCCGTCGGCTGTTCCAGAGTGGCAGGCCGATCACCATCTGGCCCACTGCCGCGGGCCTGCTGATCGGCCTGCCGCTGCTGGCCGCGCTGATATTCGGCGCGCCGGTCGCATTTGAAGTGCCGGAACTGAAGGGATTCAATTTTGCCGGGGGCCTGCGCGTGATCCCGGAGTTCGTGGCGCTGGCGCTGGCGCTGTCGACCTATACCGGCGCCTTCATCGCCGAGATCGTGCGGGCCGGAATCCAGTCCGTTCACAGCGGGCAGATGGAAGCCGGCGCCTCGCTCGGGCTGCAGCGCGGTTCGATCCTGCGGCTGATCGTGGTGCCGCAGGCGTTGCGCGTCATCCTGCCGCCGCTCACCAATCAATATCTCAATCTCACCAAGAACTCGTCGCTGGCGGTGGCGATCGGATATCCGGATCTGGTCTCGGCATTCGCCGGCACCACGCTCAGCCAGACCGGCCAGGCGATCGAAATCATCGCCATGACCATGGGCGTCTATCTCACGATCTCGCTTGTGACCAGCGGCATCATGAATTTCTACGGGTGGCGGATCAGCCGGAGTCTCGGCTGATGGGCGATTTGGCTGCATCGTCGTTCGTTCGCCGGGAACTGGTTCCCGAGCGCGCCGCGCCGGTCAGGACCACGGGCTTTGTCGGATTTTTGCGCGCGCGCCTGTTCAATTCGCCGACCAACATCCTGCTCACGCTGGTGAGCCTGCTGTTGCTGTGGTTCACCGTGGTTCCGGCGCTAAATTTCCTGCTGGTCGATGCGGTCTGGCGCGGCAGTGACCGCGACGCCTGTCTGGCGGCTACCGCCGGACGCACCGTCGGCGCCTGCTGGCCTTTTGTGGCGGCAAAGTTCAGCCAGTTCGTCTACGGGTTCTACCCGGCGCCGGAGCGATGGCGGGTCAACCTGACATTCATCCTCGCCGCAGTGTTGCTGCTGCCGCTGCTGATCCCTCGGCTTCCGGCCAAGGGCACCAATGCCGGTCTGTTCTTCCTGGCGTTTCCGGTGGTCGCGTTCTTCCTGCTGCATGGCGGCCGCCTGAACGGTTTCGGCGTCAGCTGGACCGCGAATTTTCTGTCAGGTTTCGCCGCCAGCATGGGTGATGCCGGCCGCGAACTGACGGGCAGCGGTGCCGCCGGCATCGTCGGGCCGCTCGGAGCAGTGCTGACGCTGCTCGGACCGCTGCTATTGTTGCTTGGCAAGATCGCCGTTCTGCTGAGTATCGCGATCCCCTATCTGATCTCGCCGCTGACATGGCTCAGCGATCAAATCCAGGCGACGTCGCGCCCGCTGTGGGCCGACTTCGCGGCCACCACCGTCATCGTCTCGTTGCTGCTGTTCGTTGTGAATGGCGGCCTGCGCGACGGATGGCGCGCGCTTGCGATCAGCGTTGCGGTTTTTGCCGGCATCGGCATCGTGATCGCCGCTATGGGTCTCGATCACGGCGGATTGCCGATCGTCGATACCAGGTTGTGGGGCGGTCTGTTGGTGACGCTGGTGGTGGCGGTCACCGGCATCGTGGCCTCGATGCCGGTCGGCATCGCATTGGCCCTGGGCCGGCGCTCGACCATTCCATTGATCCGGATCTTCTCGATCGTGTTCATCGAATTCTGGCGCGGCGTGCCGCTGATCACCGTGCTGTTCTTTGCGACCTACATGCTGCCATTGTTCCTGCCGGGGAATTTCACCATCGATGGGCTGGTTCGCGCCCTGATCGGCATCGCGCTGTTCGCCGGCGCCTATACTGCCGAGGTCATCCGCGGCGGCCTGCAGGCGGTGCCACGGGGGCAGGGTGAGGCGGCGGATGCGCTTGGTCTTTCCTGGTGGCAGGCCACCGCTCTGGTCGTGATGCCGCAGGCGCTGCGCCATGTCATTCCCGGCCTCGTCAACAGCTTCATCGCCCTGTTCAAGGATACCTCGCTGGTCTCGATCGTGGCGCTGTTCGATCTTTTGGGTTCGCTGCAGGCCTCGTTCTCCGATCCGGTCTGGGCGACGCCGACCACGGTATTTACCGGGTTTGCCTTCATCGGGATGGTATATTTCGTTTTCTGCTTTGCAATGTCGCGCTATTCACTGTTCGTCGAATATCGGCTGAACCTACACCGCCGCAGTTGAGCAGGATCGCCATGACCGCAAATCCGATTGTCGGCATTACCGGCCTCAACAAATGGTTCGGCGAGTTTCACGTGCTGCGCGACATCAACCTCGAGGTGGCGAAAGGCGAGCGCATCGTGATCTGCGGTCCCTCGGGTTCAGGCAAATCGACGCTGATTCGCTGCATCAACGCACTCGAGGAGTTCCAGGAAGGCCACATCGTCGTCGACGGCATCGAGCTCGGACCGAAATTGCGGCGGGTCGACGAGGTCCGCCGCGAAGTCGGCATGGTGTTTCAGAGCTTCAACCTGTTTCCGCATCTGACCGTGCTGGAGAACTGCACGCTGGCGCCGATCTGGGTGCGGCACATGCCGAAGAAGGATGCCGAAGCGACGGCGATGAAGTATCTGGAACGAGTCAAGATTCCCCAGCAGGCCAACAAATATCCGAGCCAGATGTCGGGCGGCCAGCAGCAGCGCGTCGCCATCGCGCGCGCGCTGACCATGAACCCGAAGGTGATGCTGTTCGACGAGCCGACCTCGTCGCTGGACCCTGAAATGGTCAAGGAGGTGCTCGACACCATGGTCGACCTGGCCAACGAGGGCATGACCATGCTGGTGGTGACCCATGAAATGGGATTTGCCAAGGAAGTCGCGGATCGCGTCGTCTTCATGGACGACGGGCAGATCATCGAGGCGAACACGCCGGCCGAGTTCTTCGCCCATCCGCAGCATGCGCGGACCCAGCTGTTTCTCAGCCAGATATTGCGGTGAGATTGGCGAATAGCGAATAGCGAAATCGCCATCCGCTGTCTATTCGCTACTCGCTATTCGTCCTCTATTCGCCGCTTCATTCGAACGGCACGTCGATCTTGCTGTGCTTCTCGAGCCAGTCCGGCACCGGCAGATTTTTCGAGCGCATGAAGTCGGGATTGAAGAGCTTCGATTGGTAACGCGACCCGTAATCGCACAGCACGGTCACGATGGTATGGCCCGGTCCCATTTCTCTTGCCAGGCGAATGGCGCCGGCGATATTGATCCCGCTCGAGCCGCCAAGGCAAAGTCCTTCATGTTCGAGCAGGTCGAAGATGATCGGGACCGCTTCCTCGTCACTGATCTGGTAGGCGTCGTCGATGGTGGCGCCTTCGAGATTGGCGGTGATGCGGCCCTGACCGATGCCTTCGGTGATCGATGAGCCCTCCGACTTGAGCACGCCGTCCTTGTAATAATGGTAGAGCGCGGAGCCCATGGGGTCAGCCAGCACGATGCGGATTTTCGGGTTCATCTTCTTCAGCCCGATCGAGACCCCGGCTAGCGTCCCCCCCGAGCCGACGGACGCCACGAAGCCGTCGACCTTGCCGTCGGTTTGCCGCCAGATTTCCGGCGCCGTGGTCTCGATATGAGCCCGGCGGTTGGCGAGGTTGTCGAACTGGTTGGCCCAGATCGCGCCGTTGGAATCGGTCCTCGCCAGCTGCTCGGCAAGGCGGCCCGACAGCTTCACATAGTTGTTCGGGTTGCTGTAGGGCACCGCCGGCACTTCGATGAGCTGCGCGCCGCACAGCCGTAGCATGTCCTTCTTTTCCTGACTCTGCGTATTCGGAATCACGATCACGGTGCGGAAACCCAGCGCGTTGGCGACCAGCGCCAGCCCGATGCCGGTATTGCCGGCGGTGCCTTCGACCACCGCGCCGCCCGGCCACAGCTTGCGGCGCTCGATCGCGTCGCGGATGATGAACAGCGCAGCGCGATCCTTCACCGACTGGCCGGGATTCATGAACTCGGCCTTGCCCAGGATGTTGCAACCGGTTTCCTCGGATGCACGCTTGAGTTTGATCAGCGGCGTGTTGCCGATCGCTTCGACGACGTCATTGTTGATGTTCATGTCCGGGAAATCTTGCCAGTCGGTTGCCAAATCTGCCGACGACCCTAGAGCGCGATCGGCGCCAGTGGAAGCCGGTTTTGCGTCCGATCGCGCGCGCAGCCGGGTATTTTGACTTCGCGAATGCCAGTAGCGAATAGCAAATAGGGAGCAGCGAACAGGCAAAACGCCATTTGCGAACCACTCGCTATTCGCTGCTCGCCCCCCTCACGAACGGCGCGTCGATCCTGCTGCGCTTCTCCAGCCATGCCGGCACCGGCAGGTTCCTGGAGCGCATGAATTCCGGATTGAACAGTTTTGACTGATAGCGGTTGCCGGAATCGCACAGCACCGTCACGATGGTATGCCCCGGTCCGAGCTGTCGCGCCAGCCGGATCGCGCCGGCGACGTTGATGCCGCTGGAACCGCCGAGGCAGAGCCCTTCATGCTCGAGCAGTTCGTAAATCACGAGCACGGCTTCCTCGTCCGCAATCAGATAGGCCTCGTCCACCCTGGCTTGCTTGATGATGGGGGTGACGTGCCCAAGACCGATGCCTTCGGTGATCGATCCGCCCGGCGACACCTTGGCTTCGCCGTGCTTGAACAGTTCGTACATCGCGGCCCCGTGCGGATCGGCGCAGCCGATCGCGATGTCCCTGTTCTTTTCCTTCAGGAAGACGCCGGTACCCGCCAGCGTTCCGCCCGATCCAACCGAGCAGATGAAGCCATCGACCTTGCCGCCGGTCTGTTGCCAGATTTCCGGGCCGGTCGATTCGTAATGCGCCTTCGAGTTGTCGAGATTGTTCCATTGATCGGCGAACAGCACGCCGTTGGGTTCGCCCTTGCGCAGCTGGTCGGCCAGTCTTTTCGCGAGATGCTGGTAATTGTCCGGATCGGCGTAGGGCAGCGCCGGTACTTCGAGCAGCTCGGCGCCGCACAGCCGCAGCATGTCCTTCTTTTCCTGGCTCTGGGTTTCCGGGATGACGATCAATGTCCGGTATCCGCGCGCGCTCGCCACCACCGCGAGGCCGATGCCGGTATTGCCTGCGGTGGGTGCCACCACGAGGCCGCCGGGCTCGAGCTCACCGCGCTTCTCGGCTTCGAGGATCATCCATTTGCCGGCGCGATCTTTCACCGACTGGCCGGGATTCATGAATTCGGCCTTGCCGAGGATGGTGCAGCCGGTCGTTTCCGAAGCCCGCTTCAGCTTGATAAGGGGCGTTTTGCCGATCGCTTCGACGACGTCATTGTTGATGGTCATGTCGGGGAAGTCTTGCCAGTCGATTGCCAAATCTGGCAACGACCCTAGAGCGCGTTTCGGGCCGGTGGAAGCCGGTTTTGCGCCCGATCGCCGGCGTGGGCCGGTTATTTTGACTTGGCGAACACCACTTGGCGGACGTCGATATTGCCCGACAGGAATCCGGCCTCGCAATAAGCGAGGTAGTATTCCCACAGCCGTCGGAACCGGTCGTCGAATCCCGATGGCATCAGGTTCGGCCAGGCTGCGCGGAAATTGCTTCGCCAGATGGCGAGTGTCTTGGCATAATCTTGCCCGAAAATGCGCTCGCGGATCACGGGAACGCCGAACCGCTCGCCGAGCGATTTCAGCACCTGCGGCGAGGGCAGCATGCCGCCGGGAAACACGTAACGCTGGATGAAATCGACCTCGCGGCGATAGGTCTGGAACAGGCTGTCCTGGATGGTGATAGCCTGGATGCCGGCGAGGCCGCCGGGCAACAGCCGGTCGCGCAGCTGCGAAAAATATTTCGGCCAAAACTGCTCGCCGACCGCCTCGATCATCTCGATCGAGGCAATCCGATCGTACTGGTCGCGCTCGTCGCGATAATCCTGCAGCCGGATCTCGACCTTGTCGTTGAGGCCGGCGGCCTGGATGCGCGCCTGGGCAAAATCACGCTGCTCCTTGCTGATGGTCAGCCCGACCACATGGGCGCCACAGGATTTGGCGGCAAATTCCGCAAACCCGCCCCATCCGCATCCGATTTCCAGCAATCTTTGGCCGGGCTGCAGATCGATGGCTTCGGCGAGCCTGCGGTACTTGTTGTTCTGCGCGGCCGTCAGATCGTGGGTGTGATCCTCGAACAGCGCCGAGGAATAGGTCATGCTCGGATCGAGCCAGGCCGAGTAGAACGCGTTGCCGATGTCGTAATGGGCATAGATATTGCGCCGGGCCTGCCGCCTGGTATTGCGGTTGAACCAGTGCCGGATGATCTGGACGAAGCGCATCAGCGGCTTGTCGCCGAGCATGGCCTGGATCAGGTCGTGGTTGACACAGAACAGATAGAGAAACTGCGTCAAGTCCGGCGTGTCCCATTCGCCGTGCAGATAGGCTTCGGCGATCCCGATGTCGCCGCCATTCAATAACCGCGACGCGAAGCCGAAATTGTAGAGTTTCATGGCCGCCGCCGGGCCCGGCTCGATGCCGCCCAGCCTCACCCGGCGGCCGTCGGGGAGGGTCACGTCCAGCGTGCCGCGCCGCAGCCTGGAGCCGAAACCAAGCGCCATCCGAACCAGCCGCGGCAGGTCCGACAGCACGGTCTCCACATTGTCGGGGGTAACAGAGATCAGGTCCGGCATGAGCAGATCCATCGAAGCGTGTTGCGCCGGGTCCTGGCTCGGCGGCAACGGTCGACCTGCTTCCGCCTTCACTGGACCACGACGCTCTCCCGCGGCGCCGGCTTGCTGCTGGCCGCCACGGGCAAGGTCGCGGCAGTATAATCGTGGCACTCGCCGGCCGCCAAGCCGGCATTGCGGGCGACCTTCGCAGTTGCGGTAGGCGGACGCGGCACCAGCCGTACTCCCTTCAGCCAAAGCCGCAGCGCCTGCCAATGGATCGCCGCCATGATCTTCAGGCTGAGCAGCGGCAGGGTGAACAACGACCGCAGCAGCGCCGCGGCGGTCAGGTCGCGGCGGCGGCCATGGAAGGTTGCGGCCAGCAGCGGCCCGTCGCGGTCGGTCTCCAAGATGCGCAATTTGATGCTTTCTCCCGGCGCCGAAACCCGGAAATGGTAGCGCATCTGCATTTCGATGAAGGGGGAGACGTAGAACAGCTTGTCCTGTTGCTGCCGCAGGCCGGCATCGCTGATCTCGTCCGGCTGCACCGGAAGCACGTAGGCGTGGAGCTCTCCGAAGGTGTTGCGGACTTCATAGATGGTCAGGGCAAGTCCGCCATCCCTGCGATAGCAGAAATAGACCGACAGCGGATTGAAGGTGTAGCCGAACAATCGGGGATAGCACATCAGCCAGACCCGGCCGCCGCTGAGATCGACGCCGCGCTCGGCGGCGCAAGTCTGCGCGTAGCGGCGCAGCGATGAACCGTCGCGTTTTCCGTGATCGGCCTCGTTGAAGCTATAGAGCGCCGACCGGTTGACGCCGAACAGGCGGGATTGCCGGTCGGCAGCATCGAGCTGGTCGAGATCAATCAGCAGGCTCATGACGCGATAGCTGAAGCGGTGGCCTACCGGTTTCAGGCGCGCATGCATCACATCGCCAAAGTAAAGTGCGGCCGCGGCGGCGGAATCGCCAAAGGATTTGCCAAGGGGGGCGCCGGGAAACTCGGCTGGGGTGGTTGCAGGCATCGCTACTCCGCGGCTTGCGCCAGTTCGGGCGGGGGCCGGCGCCACGGCACCGGGGCGCCCAGCGCCTCGGCGACGGCGAGCCCGGACCGCAGCCCGTCCTCGTGAAAGCCGTACCCGGTCCAAGCGCCGCAGAACCAGGTATGACGCCGGCCCTGGATCTCCGCCAGCCGCTTCTGGGCGGCAAAGGCCGCGGCATTGAATTGCGGATGATCGCACATGAATTTGCCGAATGTCAGTTTTGCGGCCGGCTCGAACGGAGGGTTGAGGCTGACGAACAGCGGCTTGTCACCGTCGATGCCCTGCAGCTGATTCATCCAATAGGTCACGGCAACGTCGTTTTCGGCCGCGCCCTCGCGCTGCCAGCGCAGAAAATTCCACGAGGCCCAGGCCCGGCGGCGTTTTGGCATCAATCTGACGTCACGATGCAGGTAGACGGTGTTGGGCGCATAGCCGATGGCGCCGAGCACGGCGCGCTCGCGATCGTCGGGGTCGGACAGCATCGCCAGCGCCTGGTCGCTGTGCGATGCGAGCACGACGTGGTCGTAGCTGTCGCTTCTGCCATGGCTGTCACGGACGAGGACGCCGTGCGGTGTCCGCTCGATCGACGTCACCGCGCAGCCCAGCCGAAGCTGATCCCGGAACACCGAGGTGAGCTTCTCCACATAGCATCGGCTGCCGCCCTTGACCGTGCGCCAGACCGGACGGTCATATTGCAGCAGACGATGGTTTAGGAAGAAGGCGACGAAATTTTCCGCCGGGAAATCCAGCATCGCATTGGCCGGCGCTGACCAGATCGCCGCGCCCATCGGCGCCAGATAGTCGGTCAGCAGCCGAGGTGCGAATTTGCGGAAGCGAAAATACTCGCCGAGGGTCAATCCGGCCAGTCTGCCCGCGGCATGGTCGGCCATGCTCTGGCTGTTGAAGGTCAGGATGCCGCCGAGCATCCGGAGATAGGATGGCGACAACAGGTTTCGGGGCTGCGCAAACAGGCCTTGCGCGGTTTCACGCCAGTTGTTGCCGCCGCCTTTCCACTCGAAGCGGCCGGCATCCGCCGTGACCGCAAAGCTCATGCAGCTTTCCACGGTATCGACGCCGAGATGGGCGAACAGCGCCGTCAGATCCGGATAATTCAGTTCGTTATAGACGATAAAGCCGATATCGACCGCGAGCGGCGTCCCGTCGTAGTCGATGGTGACGGTGTGGCTGTGTCCGCCGGGCCTGATTTCGCGATCATAGACCGTGACCGGATAGCGCCTCGACAACGCCCAGGCGGCGGCATTGCCGGCAATTCCCGTTCCGATCACCGCGACGCGCATTCCGGCCCCCGTCTGTCCATGCCCCAGATACGGGGCGCTGCATCGGAAGTTTCAGACCCGCCAGCGGCGGCTGAAAGCGCGGGGACCTCAACGACCGGCAGCAACATGAAATCTTGGTAAGATTGCTTACTCCCCGAATCGGGGCGATCGACGAAAAGTCTGCTGCGACAGGCAGAACTTGAAGGTTTTTGTCGACCGGCAGGGCCTTGCTTCAACGCCACACCGCCGGGACAGCGGACCAACGGGACTGTCCGTGCCGTGATCCCCCCGGTAGTATGGCACGAGTTCCGCAGGAAGCATCACTCCGGTGAACGTCGCGCAAGCCATTTCCGCACCCGCCGTCGGCGAATCGTCCAGTTCGCCTGTTGCCATCCCGCGCCTCGACCGCATGGCCAGATGGCTGGCGGCGCTTTGCCTGGTGGCCAGTTCAGCGGGCTGCATCCTGACGTCGGATCTGCCCGATCCGGCGCTGGACATTCCGCAAAGCTACAAGGCCGGGAAGCCGGCCGACCACCAGGATGCGCCCCCGCCGCTGGACTGGTGGCGCGGCTTCGGTTCGCCTGAACTGACCGGGCTGATGGAGGAAGCCCAGAAGGTCAATCTGGACATCGCCGCGGCGGTCGCCGTTTTCGTCCAAGCCGATGCGCAACTGCGCATCGCCGACGCAGCCCTGCTGCCGAGCCTGAGCGCCGGCACTGGCCCAGGCAACCTGTTGCAGGAGTCCTATTCCAGAGTCTCGGGCTCCAGCCTTAATGGTCTGTCGACCGGCGGACGCGAGGTGGTCAACTTCAATACCGCGCTAAGCGCCAGTTATATTCTCGATTTCTGGGGCCAATATCGCGACGCCGCGCAGGCTGCCGCGGAAACCTCGGTCGCCAACCGCTTCAATCGTGACGTCGTTGCGCTGACGACCCTTACCGCCGTGGCGACGGCGTATTTCCAGGTGCTCGCGTCACAGGACCGGATCCGGACCGCCAACAGCAACATCGCCAGTGCACAGAGCATCCTCGAGGCGATCAGGCAGCGCTTCAAGGCCGGGACGGGCACCGACCTCGACGTGGCGCAGCAGGAAAGCGTGCTGGCAAACCAGCGCGCCGCCGTTCCGCCGTTGCGGCAGACGCTGGACCAGAACATCAACGCCTTGGCGCTGTTGGTGTCGCGGCCGCCGGAAAGCCTGAAGGTGGCGGGCGGTTCGATGAACCAGATCGCGATTCCACTGATAACGCCGGGTTTGCCGTCGGAACTGCTGACGCAGCGGCCTGACATCCGCCGTCAGGAAGCGCAGTTGGCGTCGGCCACCGCAAATGTCGGAAGCGCGCGCGCGCAGTTCTTTCCGAGCATTCAATTGACCGGATCAGGTGGCTATCAAAGCTCGGCGCTGACGTCCTTGCTCCAGCCGCACGCGGCGTTCTTCAACATGGTCGCCAGCATCAACCAGCCGATTTTTGACGGCGGCGCTATTCTCGGCAATTTTGAATATAACAAGGCCATCCAGGACCAAATGCTGCAGACCTACCGCAAGACGGTGGTCTCGGCATTTACCGATGTCGATAATGCGCTGGTGGCGATCCGCGACACCACCGACAAGCTGCGGCTGCAGCGCCAGGTGGTGTCGGCCTCGCGGCGGGCCTTTCAGCTCTCCGAGCAGCAGCTGAGGGCCGGCACCGCCGATATCGTGACGGTGCTGAATACCCAATTGACGCTGTTTCAGGCGGAAGATGTGTTGTGGCAGGCCCAGCTTGCCCGATTGCTGGCGATCGTCAGCCTTTATCAGGCGCTGGGAGGTGGCTGGGAGCCCAGGATGGAGAAGACGGCCGATGCTCTTTAAGCCCGATCCGGACCGAGGGGTTGACGTGGAAGAGCAGCCTGCCGCCCACGCGGCTTGGGGGGCGCGCCGCCGTGCCGCGGCATGGCTGATCACGCTGCTGGTTCTCGCCGGTCTCGGCTATTTTGCCTGGAACTCGCTGCAGCAGAAGCAGACCGCCAACCGGGCGCGTCCGGATCTGGCCGTACCGGTGCTGGCGGCGACACCGCGCATCCAGGACGTTCCGGTCTATCTCGACGGCGTCGGCGCGGTCCGCGCGCTGAACAACGTGCTGGTGCGCTCCCAGGTCGACGGCAAGCTGATCTCGATCAATTTTGTCGAGGGCCAGGATGTCAGGAAAGGCGATGTTCTCGGCGAGATCGATCCTGTCATCTACAAGGCGCAATTGGACCAGGCCGTGGCCAAGAAGGCACAGGACGAAGCGCTGCTCGCCAACCAGCGGCTCGACCTCATCCGCTATCAACAGCTTGCCGCCGCCAACGCCGGCTCCAAGCAGCAGTTCGATACCCAGCGTGCCGTGGTCGCCCAGCAGGAAGCGCTGGTGAACGCCGATCAGGCGGCGATCGACAACGCCCAGGCGACGCTCGGCTATACCAAGATCATCGCGCCGTTGTCGGGCCGTACCGGCCTGCGCCAGGTCGATCAGGGCAACATCATTCACGCCGCCGATCCCACCGGGCTTGCCGTCATCACCCAGCTGCAGCCGATCGCGGTTCTGTTCAGTCTTCCGCAGCAGCAGATCGAGCGCGTCAACGCGGCCTCGGCCCATGCCGCGCTCGCCGTCGATGTGTTCGGCAATGACGGAATCACGGTCGTCGATACCGGCAAGCTGACCGGCATCGACAACCAGGTCGATCCGACCACCGGTACCCTGAAGCTCAAGGCGGAGTTTCCCAATGCCCGGTTGCAGCTGTGGCCGGGCCAATTCGTCAATGTGCGGCTCAAGGTCGAAACCCTGACGCAGGCCATGGTGATACCGACGTCGGCGGTTCAGCGCGGTCCGGCGGGGACCTTCAGCTACGTCATTGATGACGACGACATTGTCACCGCCAAACCGGTGGCGGTGACGCAACAGAACGAAACCGACGCGGTGATCGCGCATGGCCTGTCGAGTTCCGACCGCGTGGTGACGACCGGCTTTGCCAACCTGTCCGACGGTGCCAAGGTCGTGGTCGGAAAGGACGAGGCGGCGCCGGTGGCCGATCTCGCACCGCGCAAGCGCAACAGGGGCGGACAGGGCCGGGACGGACAAGTCAAGGACGGACAGGCCAGGGATTGGCAAGCCAGGGAAGGGCAGGGCGAGCGCCGCGGCAAGCGAGGCGAGCGCCACCAGGGCGACGCCGATCAGAGCGGCCAGACCGCGCCCGCGCAGGGAAACGGGCCGTCCGGCAGCGGCGCGAAACCGCAGCCATGACCGGCCTCATTCGATATCTGATTGTCTGACCTCGCAGCGATGAGTACGCCATGAGCGTCTCCGAGCCGTTCATTCGCCGCCCGATCGCAACCTCGCTTTTGGGGATTGCGCTGTTGATCGGCGGTGCGCTGGGCTATTGGGCCTTGCCGGTATCGGCGTTGCCGCAGGTCGATTTCCCGACGGTGCAGGTGACGACGCAATTGCCCGGCGCCAGTCCCGATGTGATCGCCTCGTTGATCACCGCGCCGCTGGAACGCCAACTCGGGCAGATTCCGTCGCTGTCGTCGATGACCTCGACCAGTTCGTTCGGCGTCAGCCAGATTTCCCTGCAGTTCGATCTCAACCGCGACATCGACGGCGCCACCCAGGACGTGCAGGCCGCCATCAACACCGCCGCCGGAATCCTGCCGAAAACGCTGCCGTATCCGCCGACCTACGCCAAGGTGAATCCGGCGGACGCGCCTGTCATGACGCTGGCGCTGACATCGGGCACGGTTTCGCTGCGGGCGATGAGCGATCTTGCCGATACTATCCTCGGGCAGCGCCTCAGCCAGATTACCGGGGTCGGACGGGTCGCCGTGCTCGGGGGATTGAAGCCGGCGGTGCGGGTGCAGGCCGATCTGGCGCGGCTGGCGGCCTATGGCATCGCCATCGAGGACCTGCGAAGCGCCATTGTCGGCGCCAATGTCTCCGGGCCGAAGGGATCGCTCGACGGCGCGCAGCAGGCCTACACCATCGCCGCCAACGACCAGATCGCGGCGGCCGACGCCTACAAGCCCGTCATCATCGCCTACCGCAACGGTTCGCCGGTCACCATCGGCGATGTCGCCGTGATCGTCGACGGGCTGGAAAACGACCGTACCGGCGGCTGGTACCAGGGCACGCCTGCGGTGATCATCGATATTCAGCGCCAGCCCGGCGCCAATGTCATCGACGTGGTCCGCCAGATCCGCGCGGAAATTCCCCGATTGCAGCGCGCGATTCCGGCCGGGGTCAATCTGGCCGTGGTCAGCGACCGCACCGTCACCATCCGTGCCTCGGTCCACGACGTCCAGTTCACGCTGCTGCTGAGCGTCGTGTTGGTGACGCTGGTGGTGCTGTTGTTCCTTCGCTCGCTGCGCGCCACGCTGATCGCCGGCGTGGCGCTGCCGTTGTCGCTGATCACCAGCTTCGGCGTGATGTATTTTTGCGGCTTCAGCCTCGATAATCTGTCGCTGATGGCATTGACGATCGGCACCGGCTTCGTGGTCGACGATGCCATCGTGATGATCGAAAACATCTTTCGTCACATGGAGAACGGCGAGACCGCCATGCAGGCGTCGCTGCGCGGCGCCCGCGAAATCGGCTTTACCGTGATCTCGCTGACGGTGTCCCTGATCGCGGTGTTCATTCCGCTGCTGTTCATGTCGGGGCTGGTGGGCCGCATGTTCCGTGAATTTGCCCTGACGCTGACCATCGCCGTGGTCACCTCGGCGATCGTTTCGCTGACGCTGACGCCGATGATGTGTTCGCGGCTGCTGAAACATGACGGCGAGGAATTCAGCATTCCCGGACTTGCCGCGATCAGCCGCGGCATCGACCGCATGGTGGAATTCTATCACCGCACGCTGCTATGGGTGCTGCGGCGCCAGCGCATGACCCTGCTCGTCACCTTCGCGACCATTGCCGCCACCCTGATGCTCTACATCGTGGCGCCGAAAGGCTTCCTGCCGCTGCAGGACAACGCCGCGATCACCGCGGTGACCGAAGCCGGCGCCGAGGTCTCCTTTGCCGAGATGCAGCACCTGCAGAGCAAGGCCGCCGATGCGATCCAGGCCGATCCGGACGTCACCGGCGTCGTCTCGGTGATCGGCGCCGGATCGGTCAATCCGACCACCAATGTCGGCCGGCTGGCGATGTCGCTGAAGCCGCGCGGCGAGCGGCGCGACGATGTCGCCGCCGTGATCGGGCGATTGAAAGCGCGCGTCGCGTCGATCCCGGGCATGACGATCTATTTCCAGCCGGTGCAGGACGTCCAGATCGGCACCCAGTCCAGCCGCTCGCAATACCAATATTTGCTGACCGGGGCCGATGCCGCGCAAGTGACTTTTTGGGCGAACCGATTGGTGAAGGAATTAGGGCGCGACCGGCTGTTTCGCGACGTATCGTCGGAAGCGCAGGACGGCGGGTTGCGGGCGGCGCTGGATGTCAATCGCCAGCGCGCCGGCCAGCTCGGCGTCAGCCTGCAGGCGATCACCGACACCTTGAACGACGCCTTTGCCCAGCGGCAGATTTCGACCATCTACGGTCAGGCCAATCAGTACCGGGTCGTGCTGGAGGCGCTGCCGATGTATCAACGCGATCCGTCGGTGCTCTCGAAACTCTACGTTCCCGGCGCAGCCAGCGCGGGCGTTGGAACGCCCGCCGGGCAGGTGCCGATTTCGGCGGTCGCGACCCTGACACGAACCACGGCGCCGCTGGCGATTTCGCATCTGGCCCAGTTCCCGGCCGTTTCGTTCAGCTTCAACCTGGCGCCCGGGACATCGCTGGGCGAGGCCGTCGACGAGGTCAAAACCATTGAAACCCGGATCGGCATGCCAGCCAGCATCGTCGGGCTGTTCGCCGGCGACGCCGCCGAATTCTCTAAATCCCTGGCCGGGCAGCCATGGCTGATTCTTGCGGCGCTGGTCACGATCTATATCGTGCTCGGCGTGCTCTATGAGAGCTACATTCATCCGATCACCATCCTGTCGACGCTGCCGTCGGCCGGCGTCGGCGCCATTATCGCGCTGATGCTGTTCGGACTGGATTTGTCGGTGATCGGCTTGATCGGCATCATCCTGCTGATGGGCATCGTCAAGAAGAACGCGATCATGATGATCGACTTCGCGCTGGAGGCGGAACGGCGCCAGGGCCTTTCGGCGGCGGATGCGATCGTGCAGGCATGCCTGCTGCGTTTTCGCCCGATCATGATGACGACGCTGGCGGCGCTGTTCGGCGCGTTGCCGCTGGCGGTGGAGAGCGGCACCGGCGCCGAGTTGCGGTCGCCGCTCGGCATTTCGATCGTTGGGGGTTTGCTGCTCAGCCAGTTGCTGACGCTCTATACCACACCGGTGATATACTTGGCGCTCGACCGCTTGAATCGGCGGATCGAGAAGGCGGTGCCGCCGGCGGGACCTGAACTGCCGTTGCCGCCGCTGGCGGGAGCCGGAGGGATGCCGTGACGGTTTCGATCTCCGAGCCCTTCATTCGCCGGCCGGTCGGCACCACCTTGCTGGCGATCGGGTTGTTTCTGATCGGCGGGGTGGCTTATGAATTCCTGCCGGTTGCGTCGGTTCCCAACGTCGATTTTCCATCGATCCGGGTTTCGGCATCGCGCCCGGGCGCCGATCCTTCGGTGATGGCGGCGACCGTCGCCGCGCCGCTGGAGCGGCGGCTTGGCGAAATCGCGGGAATCGACCAGATCACATCGACCAGTTCGCTCGGGTCGACCAGCATTCAGCTGCAATTTTCCATCGGCCGCGACATCGATCGCGCCGCGCGTGACGTTCAAGGTGCGATCAACGCCTCGCTGGCCGACCTGCCCGGCGATTTGCCGTCGCTGCCGCGCTTCCGCAAGGCCAATTCCGCCGCGGCGCCGGTATTCGTTCTGGCGCTGACGTCGAAGACGGTGTCGACCAGCGCGATCTACGACGTCGCCGACACGGTGATGGCGCAGCGTCTCTCGCAGGTACCGGGCGTCGGCGAGGTCACCGTCAGCGGCGCCGACCAGCCAGCGGTGCGCATCGCGCTCAATCCGGCTGCGCTGTCAAACGCGGGCATCGCAACCGACGACGTCCGCAACGCGATCGTCAACAACAATCCGCTGGGTCCGCTGGGCATCTTCAACGGCGGCCGCCAGAGCGAAACGCTGTCACTCAACAAGCAAATGCGAACCGCGGCCGAATTCCGCGACATCATCGTCAAGAGCTCGAACGGCAACTTCGTCCGGCTCGCCGATGTGGCCGAAGTGGACGACTCGGTCCGTAACGTCAGGTCGATCGCCTGGTTCAACAAGCAGCCCGCGGTGCTGATCCAGATCACCAAGCAGGGCGACGCCAACGTCATCGATACCGTCGACCGCGTCCAGGCGCTGATACCCGAGCTGAAGCAATGGATTCCCGGTGGCATCGAGATCTCGACCCTGGTCGATCGCACCACGACCATTCGCGCCAGCGTGCTGGACATGCAGCTCACGCTGCTGGCCACGGTGATCCTCGTGATGGTCGTGGTAATGGTGTTTCTGCGCCGGATCGCGCCGACCATCGCGGCCGGTGTTTCGGTGCCGCTGGCGCTGGCCGGAACCTGCGCCGGCATGTGGCTGGCCGGCTTCTCGATCGACAATCTGTCGCTGATGGCGCTGGCGATTTCCGTCGGCTTCGTGGTCGACGACGCCATTGTCATGATCGAGAACATGTACCGCAACCTCGAGCATGGCATGCGGCCCTACCAGGCGGCGCTGCAGGGCGCCCGGCAAATCGGCTTCACGGTTCTGTCGATCAGCCTGTCGCTGATTGCAGCCTTCACACCGCTGATTTTCATGGACGGGATCGTCGGCCGGCTGTTGCGGGAATTTTCCCTGACCCTGACTTTCGCCATCGTGGTGTCCACCGTGGTGTCGCTGACCATCACGCCGATGATCTGCGCGCACTACATCAAGCAGACGACGTCGAGCCATGCCACCTGGCTCGACCGCGTCATCGAAGGCGCGTTGTCGCGCATCGTGGCATTTTACGCGCGAAGCCTGGGTGTAGTGCTGAACTTCCCGTTTTTGACCTTGATGGTGTTCTTCGCCACCATCGCGCTGACGGTGACGCTGTATATCAAGACCCCGAAGGGATATTTCCCGATCGATGACAGCGGCTTCGTGGTCGGCTCGACCCGGGCCTCGGCCGATATCTCGTTCCAGTCGATGCTCGGGCTTCAGCAGCAGCTCGCGGACATCGTGATGGCCGATCCGGCGGTGGAGGGAGTGGGATCGGTGGTCGGCGGCGGTGCCACTTCCAATCGCGGCACCATGTTCATCACCCTGAAACCGGCGGCCGAGCGCGACGGATTGACCACGCAGCTCGTGATCGACCGGCTGCGCCGAAATCTCGGTGCGGTTGCAGGTATCCGGCTGTTCATGTTCGCCGCGCAGGACATCCGCGTCGGCGGCCGCCAGAGCGATTCCAACTATCAATACACGCTGTCGAGCAGCGATCTCGATCTCTTGCAGAAATGGGCGCCGCTGGTGGCCAAGCGCATGGAGACGGTCGAGGGCATTACCGATATTTCCAGCGATCGCGACCCCGGCGGGCTGCAACTGGCGCTGACCATCGACCGCAGAACGGCATCAAGCCTCGGCGTCAGGGTGCAGGACATCGACAATGCCCTCAACAACGCCTTTTCGCAGCGCCAGGTCTCGATCGTCTATACCCAGCGCAACCAGTATGTGGTGGTGCTGGAAACCGATCCGAAATTTCAGAGCGACCCGTCCAATCTCGAACATGTCTTTGTCGCCGGTGCCAACGGCACCCAGGTGCCGCTGTCTGCGGTCGTGCATTACCAGCGTGGTCTGTCGCCGCTGGCGGTGTTTCATTCGCAATCGTTCCCCTCGACCACGGTCTCCTTCAATATCCTGCCGGACGTGCCGCTGGAGACCGCCACCTCGAACATCCAGCGCGCGGTCGATGAATTGCACATGCCGGAGGGCATTCGCGGCAGTTTTGACGGCAACGCCGGCGACTTCAACAAGACCGCCGGACGCCAGCCGCTGTTGATCCTGGGCGCGCTGGTGGCGATGTATATCGTGCTCGGCGTGCTCTACGAGAGCCTCGCCCACCCCTTGACCATCATTTCCACGCTGCCCTCGGCGGGGCTCGGGGCGTTGCTGGCGCTTCAGATCACCAATACGCCGCTGACCATCATCGCCTTTGTCGGCATCATTCTTTTGATCGGCATCGTCAAGAAGAACGGCATCATGATGGTGGACTTTGCCCTCGATGCCGAGCGTGACCGCGGATTGTCGTCCGCCGACGCCATTTTCGAGGCCTGCAGCGCCCGGTTCCGTCCGATCCTGATGACGACGATGGCGGCGCTGTTCGCCGGGATTCCCCTGGTTCTGGCCAGCGGCCCCGGCACCGAGCTGCGCCGGCCGCTCGGCATCACCATCATCGGCGGATTGCTGGTGTCCCAGATATTGACCCTGTACACCACGCCGGTGATCTATCTCTTGATCGACCGGCTGCGTCGCGGCTCCGAGCCCGCCGCCATCGCGGCGCCGGCGGAATAGACGGCAACTGGCTTGAGTTGTTGAAGCAGCCCGCCCTGGGGCGTATAGCGGGCGGATGTCACAACAATCCAACACCGAGACTGGCCCCGCCGCGGCGGAGCCGACGCCGGACTGTCCGCGCTGCCACAAGCCGATGCCGCTGTGCATATGCGACAGCATTACGCCGATCGAAAGCCGGGTTTCGCTGCTGATCCTGCAGCATCCGCAGGAGCAGGACAGGGTGCTCGGCACGGCGCGGCTGACCGCGCTTCATTTCAAGGATGCGGTGCTGAAGATCGGATTGTCGTGGCCGAGCCTGTCCAAGGCGCTGGGACGGCCGGTTCACGATCCGTCGCGCTGGGCGGTGCTCTATCTCGGTTCGGCGAAAGTGGCCGACCTCGAAACCACAAGCGATATCGTCGCCATCAACCGCAAGGGCGAGATCGAGGAGCATCAGCGCGCCATCCTGAGGGATATCGAGGGCATCGTGCTGCTCGACGGCACCTGGAGCCAGGCCAAGGCGCTGTGGTGGCGCAATGCCTGGATGCTGAAATGCCAGCGTGTCATTCTCGGTCCGGCGCGTCCGTCGCGTTACGGGCAGTTGCGCCGCGAACCGCGCCGCGATGGCCTGTCCACCATCGAGGCTGCGGCGATGCTGCTGGGCAGCCTGGAAAAGCGGCCGGACATCGCCGCGACACTGCATGCCAGTTTCGAGCGGATGCTGGCCCGCTACCGCGAGGCCCAAAGCGTGCTGCCCGAGCTTGCGCCGAAGCCGAAACCGAAGCGCGACTACCGCCGGCGCAAGCGCGCCTGACGGTGTCTCGCGGTCGCCGATAGGCGGCCGCGACGACGGCAGCTCAATCGGCCTCATCGATCGCCTTGCTGGCCGCAATCTCCGACGACCCGGCCCAGTCCGACACACAGCGTTCCAGGTCTTTCAAATTCTGACGCATCTGTTCGAGCGAAAATCCCAACGCGAAAAACCGCTCGGCGACGTCGCCCGGGACGCCCCGGGTCAGGCCATCGCGGCGTACCGCCGCGACCTCGGCGGCATAAGCCTCCAAGGCAACCTGCACCGGCCAGATCGCCGGTGCGCCGCGGCCGGTCCGCAGCGCTGCGGCGACCATCCTGAGATAGCCGACCATCGCGTCACTGACGCGGGCGAGGGGCAAAGCGAGGCGTTGCTGCAGCTCCGCCGGCAAAGGCACCACGCTGGCGCGGCCGATCATCACGAGATCGTGGCGCAGCCGCAGGATGGTGCGCAGCAGCGGTCCGGTATCGGGTCCGCTGGAGAGCTTGGCCGCGCGTTCGCGCTCCGCCTCGGCGCCGAGGGCGTTCAATCCGACCAGCGCGGCGCCGATGCCGTCCTGCAGGCCGTGCAGCGCGTCATTGTCCAGGCCGCGCGTCAGGCCCGACAGCAATTCATGCAGCGCCGCCGCCATCAATTCCAGCACACGCGGGGCGAGGACGCGGATCTGGCCGTGGGCCCGCGAAGGCAGCACCAGAAATGACACCACGAGCCCGGTGATCGCGCCGACCGCGACTTCCAGAACCCGATCGATCGCGGAATCCAGCGGACTGTTATGGGTCATCGTTGGGAGCAGCAGCACGATGATCGCGGTGACCGTCGCCACGTTCAGGCTGGGGTTGATGGCCGCCACGAACGCCAGCGGGGCCACCGCCAGCACCAGAACCGCGAGCAGGGCGCCTTCTCCGGAATGCGGGATCAGCACCGCGACGATAGCGCCGTAAATCGCGCCGCCGATGGTCCCCAGCAGATAATCGCGGGTCGCCTTCAGCGATCGGCCGACGCTCATCTGGGTGACGATGATCGACGTCAGCACCGCCCACAGCGGCAGCTTGAGGCCGAAGGCCATGGCGATCGCCAGCGAGCCCATGGCGGCAATGGTCACGCGGACGCCGAGGCCAAGTTCGGCTTTGCGGGATTTCAGCCAACCGCCGACCCGCTTGAGAATTGCGATCATCCGTGGGGATCCCGGTGTGTTGCCGATGCCGTCACAAGCCGCGGATTTGTCTTGGAATCAACCCACACCTCCAGGCGTGCGGTTGCCTAAGCGCTTGAGGCTGTATATTGATCCCGCCCCATGGGGCCACGTGGCGGAGTGGTTACGCAACGGTCTGCAAAACCGTGTACACCAGTTCAATTCTGGTCGTGGCCTCCACCTCTAATCCATTGATTTTACGGTAGTATCATCGGTCATCGGCGATCGTGCGCGCGGGTCGGCCAAGGGCCGCCCGACCGGTTCCCAATTGTGGTCGAGACATCTTCACCGCGCTGCGCCGGCCGGCGATCCGCTCGGCGCAGGAACCGAACCGGTCGGTGCTCCATCGGTCTGCTGCGACGGCGGCAGCCGCGCGTGGGCCATGTTGACCAGGCAGCCATATTGCGAAAAGGACGTGGTTCCGTCGCTGCACTCGAATTTGGCAGGGCCGGCGTCAGCCGACGCTGCGGGTTTTTCTGGCGCAGCGGTTTGCGGGGCGGGCGCCTGCGCCACCGGCTTTTGCGGCAAGGCACAGCCCGCGCACGAAAGTGAGATCAATAGGACAAGATCAATCCGCATTTGCGAAAGCTTCCGGAACCGCCCCCAGCTACGGAGACGGCTGGCTTCGTCCGCAGCCGATCGACGCGCCACTGAGCGTCGTCAGCATACAACGGCCCGCCCTGATTCGAACATCGTCGGCCAGCGTCGTCACCGCGGCTTGACGGGCGACCCGAGGCTGGAGATTCGAGCGGACCGACACGATGCCGGTGCGGGTTGCAGTTCAATCCATGCCGGGTTTGACATTTGACGGTGCCTTGAGGGGCCACAGATCGACGCACCGACTTGATCGTAGCAACTCATCCCGCTGTCGGGATCGATAGTGCTGGGCGATCTGTCCGCTATCACGTCATCGGGAACCCAGCCCTGCGACTGCGCCGGGAAGCCCGGTGTATCCGAGAACGTGCCCTGGCGCGTGACGCCGCAGTGCGGCGATCGGCGAGCCTTGCGGCCGCTGCGATCGTGTCCGCCCGGCCGCAAGGTGTCCCTGAGGACGTCGGTTTCGGCGCTGCCGAGGATCAACGCCAGGGTTCATTCTGGCGGAGGTATTTATCAAGACAATCAATGCCTTGCGCGGATGAAGTTAGATACCACGCGAGTTGCGCGGCCAAGCCCGGTCAGCAGGCGGCGTACCAGCCATCGGGAAACGGAATCAGCGCCCAGGGCAGCTGGTTGTCGTTGGCGGCTTTCGGGAGCTGTCGGAAGCTCGGCGTGTAGGCCATGATGTCCTCCTGCGACGCGGGCGCAATCGCCGTTCTCACGGCATCCAGCAATCGGTCGAATTCAACTTCGCTCATCGCGCTCTCCCTCGTTCGAGAGCGCACCGTGTCAAAAGTCTTTTGTTTCTAGATTGAAGTGATCGCTCAAATTGTATCGATCGGGGGGTCGCGGCGGGCGTGGTTACCGATGACTTGATCGGCAGCGCCAGATTAGACCGATCCCGGCACGCGCAAATGTGAGAAAAATCACATTTGGCGAACGATCTTTGCCGTATCTGCCGGCATCTCGGTGCCGCTCCCCGGCGCCGGCAGACCCAGGGAGACCCTGTCATGAAAGCATGGTTTTTTGGATTGTTGGCGACGGCCGGCGGCGCCTATCTGGCTTTGGCTCTCGTGCTGGCGTACCTCGCCACGGGCGTGGCGCTGGCCGATCTGGCGACCCCCGAACAGAAAAGAGCCTGCACGCCCGACGTCTATCGGCTATGCGCCGGCGAAATCCCCAACGTTCGCGCCATTACTGCCTGCCTGCGGCGACAGAAGGCCAGCCTGAGCGACGCCTGCCGGGCGGTGTTCGAGCAGTGAAAACAACTGCCGGTGGGCTTCCGGCTGCGGTCACGATCATGCGGGACGGCATGCAGCGGAACGCGTGAAGCAAACAAGCGGTGTTGCAAGGATGTGGCTCCCCGGGCTGGATTCGAACCAGCGACCATTCGATTAACAGTCGAATGCTCTACCGCTGAGCTACCGAGGAACAGAGCGGACGGGTCCGCTTCGGGCAGCGTATAACAAAGCCTCCGGGCCTTGCAAAGGACGAAATGGGCCGCCGTCGCGCCGCACCGGCGGGTCACCGCAAATGGCTCCGCCGCAAGGATTCGTTGGCATTTTCAACCGCGGGCAAGTGCCGATCCGGCGTCGCACCGCGCCATCCGGAGGCCCATCCGGGCCGCGAATTGACCGCTAAATCGACTCATTCGCCGGCGACGCTCGACCACGCCGGATTCCCTCGGAGGGGTGAAGAGATGCAAGACCGTCAGACCGACCTCATGCAGGCGATGCCATCGATCGCTTCCTGCGATCTCCCCGGGATGAGCGACGACGAATGCCTGTCCCGGCTCGCGCGCGCGGTCGAGAATCATGATTCCGAGCATCTGGACGAGGTCGCGAGGCTGATCGGGCGGCTCGCCGTCACCATCGAATAGAGCGCCTTTCCCAACCCAGAAACCGCGCGTGCATGGCTCGGGGATCGCGGGCTTCGGCGGCATGATCGCCGTGTTGCGTTTTGGCCGGCCTTATTCCAAAGATGGCGCCGTTGCAAGCTCCACCCTGCGGGTTCCGCCCGCGCGACTTCAGGGTTCGCCGATGTCCGGTTTTATCACTGCGCGCCAGAAAATGGTCGATGGTCAGGTACGCCCCAGCGACGTCACCGATATCAGGATTATCGATGCGATGCTGGCGATCCCCCGCGAGGCCTTTGTGCCGCAACAGCAGCGCGCGCTGGCCTATCTGGACCTCGATCTCGAGGTCAGCGAAACGGCCGCGGTGAAGCGCTTCCTGATCAAGCCGGTGGTCACGGCCAGGATGCTGCAGGCTGCCGACATCAGGGAAACCGATAATGTCCTGGTGGTCGGTTGCGCCACCGGATATTCGGCCGCTGTGATTGCGAAACTGGCGCGCCAGGTAACGGCGACCGAGAGCGACGCGTCGCTGGCGGCGAAGGCGAAAGCCGTTCTGACCGAGTTCGGGTTTGGAAATGTGACGGTCGCGGTCGCCGCGGCGGCCGAGGGCGACGCCGCCAACGCACCCTATGACGTGATTGTGCTCGACGGCGCCACCGAGATCACGCCTGATCGGCTCTACCGCCAGCTCAAAGAGGGTGGCCGGCTGGTCGGCGTTTACGCCATGACGCGACCGC
>Ga0182030_10002294_pt1 | contig 40501 bp, 23 predicted proteins | sample 812S3MmetaG_FD_121299 | JGI IMG/M metagenome (GOLD analysis project Ga0182030, IMG submission 121299) | Permafrost microbial communities from Stordalen Mire, Sweden - 812S3M metaG (Illumina Assembly) | ecosystem: Environmental > Terrestrial > Soil > Wetlands > Permafrost | place: Sweden...
CACGCGCCCCGCGTAGCGCGCAAACAATCCGGCCAGTCGTTCCGCGACAAATCGCTTGCTCCAGCGGGCAATGTAGCTGTCGCCGCAGTCGAGCTTGACGCGAATGTCACTCCAAGTCAGTCCTTCCGCCAACAACAGGATCAGGCGGGCATGCCGAGCCGAATCCGCTCGACCATTCCGGCTACCTGCTTGCCGCTGCAGTTCACTGCGCTCGCGCTTGCTCAGTTTCATCATGCCCTCTTCAGACATGATACTACCTATTTATCTGTTACAGGCCACTAGCCCAGGTTCAAAATTGTCTTAATCACTTTCCAGCGACTCTCTCTAATTGTTGTGCATGAACGGAAGACCAGTTGCCGGGCATCCCAAGTGTCCTGGTGCCCATAGCGCCAGATTCGAGCGGAGACGAAAAACGCCGCCGAACGTGATCCGGCGGCGTGATGGGGCGATCAGCGAGTCAGGCTTTCAGTGAGTAAACCCGTTAGCCGTCCTCACCCTTTGTGGACGTGAGGGACAACCCCATCTTCTTCCCGACCGTGCCAGAGAGGAATCCCCGCAGGGAATGTGGCTGCCAGCCGCTGGCCTTCAGCAGTTTCCTGGCGCTGGCTCCGCCGGGCCGCCTCAGCAGTTCGAGGATCTTCGCCGTCTTGCTCCCGCTCCGGGCATCCGGCTTGGCGACTTTGGCGTTTGTGCGCGCCGTGGGCGTGTTTTTCGCGGGGTTGGCCTTCTTACCTGGCTTGGGCTTCGGTGTCGCGACGTGCGCCGACGCGGGGGCTTCGTCTTGGGCTTCCCTGAAGAAACGGTTTGTTTTTGCGGCAACTGGCCCTCTCCGGCTGATGAGTGCGACGGCGGCGTCTGTTCAGTTCAACGGATCGGCGGCAATTGGAACTGCTACTGCATTGCTTGAGTAGCCTCGGGAAGTTAACAGGATCGGGATGGCATTCCCGGTGCCGGAATTGACGGGGATTGCGAAGTAGACCTGATTGATTCCTGGCGCGGGGGTCGCGATATTCGAAACCGCCGCTGCCTGGCCTCCGACCGTCACCTGAGGTGCGGCCACCGGTGCGGCGCCGAGGCCGGTCGCAACGAGCGAAACCGTCTCACCCGGTTGCGCCGGGCTTGCAGGCGAAACGAGCGATCCGTCTTCATGGAAAACGAGACCGGGAAAGAGCGCTGGCACAGCGGCTTCGATCAACAGATTGACGGATTGGCTTCCCGAGGGCGACGAAGCGGTAAGTTGGACGAGTCCGGAGATCGAAACGGGGAGTACGGCGTTGATCTGCACGTCGCTGGCATACAAGATCTGAACGGGTTGAAAGGCGACGGTGAGGGTCGCGTTGCTCAGCCCAGCTCCGTAGACCGATACCAGCATTCCCGGCGCGCGGCTGAGGGTAGGCAGCGATCCTGTGGCTGCGGCAACGGCGTCGATGCGAGGTCCTGCCTTGAGTAGCACCGTGTCATGCGTGCCCGGGGTTGGAACCCAGGAGTATCCAGCCGGAATGCCGTTCCCTGCGATCGTGAAATTGTAGGTCGCGGAGGGAAACAGATCGCTGAAAAAAATGTCGCCGGTCAGGTTCTCGAGCAGCTGACCACCCTGGAAGGTGACGGCAGTGACGGAGGAGATCAGGTTTCCGTTATTGTCCTCGAAGGCCAGGTCGATTCCTCCGTAGCGGCTAAGCACCGGATCCGCGGCGAGGGCGTGTCCGAGGGTTTGCCACTGGCTGGTACCGGCAAGGAACGAGTTGATGATCTGGTATCCGGTATGCGTCGCGGAATCCACATAGACCAGGGCCGGGCCGGAACAAATGAAGGACGGCATGTTTTGCAGGTGGCAGGCGGGGATAATGCGGACGCGGCTCGGGTCGATAAATTTCGAAAGGCTGCTCGAGGTCAATGGGACAGCGCCATCGCTGGTGTTGGACGCGGCGTCGGTTCCGGCAAGGTTCCCGAGGACGGCGATGGCGTCAATGCCGCGCAGATCGTCGGAACCCTGATTCCAGGTGTTGAGCTGCCATTGGAACGGACTGCCCGGGAGCAGCTGAATCAACTGAATGTCGGCGGACGCGGTGACGAATAGAGAGACCAGCGCGAGAGCACCGAAGTTCGGCGTGCCGAGGACGACCGCTTTGCGCACTCGGGTTTCAGACGGAGGCGAGAATCCGCCTCCAGGGAGCTTGCCCGCGAGATAGGAACGCAAAATCAGGCCACCCATGCTGTGGGCGACCACGTCGACCTGAGGCGCCGCCAGATTCTGAATAAAATTCCCGAAGGCCTGCCCGATTTCCTCTATGGTGGGACGGCTGTATTTGGTCGCCGGAACCGTACAGTTATCGAAGAAATAAACTTGAATTCCCTGCGCAGCCAGTAGCTGCTCGAGTTGTCCGAAGGTCGCTGTGGAAGTAGTGCCGGCTGTGCATTTGCCCTGGTAGCCATTCATCAGAATGACCGGAGGCCGGGTCTGGGCGAGTGCCGCACCGGCAAGCGTCAGCGCCATGAGGGCCAGCCGGGACATGAAGGAGTTCAGCCGGCCTCCTCATTTCCCGCGATCCGGTCCCGCAGCGCGACACAACTGGCGAGGATGACGCCTAGCGGCTCGACGAAGGTTTTGACCTGCTCTTCATCGGCCAGGGTAAACGGGCCGGATCGTTTGTTAAGGATCTGGGTCACGGCGAATATGGCGCCGTCGCGGTCGTAAATCGGCATGCACAGCATATTCCGCGTCGTGTATCCCGTACGGCGGTCGACGTCGGGATTGAAAAATTCGTAGCTATAGGGACCGGCTATATTCAGCGCCTTGCCGGTGAGGACGACGCGTCCGGCGATGCTCTTTTCAATGGGAACTTCGATGGTCAACGGCGCGTCCCCGTCACTAGTCGCGATACGACTCCGCAGCAGCCCCTGTTCGCGATCGATGATAAATACGGTACCCCGGTCCGCATCCAGCAACTCGATGATCTTCGACGTGACTGCTTCGAGCACGGAATCAAACAGATTCAGAGCGACATCTCGATTCCCGAGTTCTATCACCCGGAGATACTGCTCGAACTCGGCGGTCATGCTCTCCAGCATTTCGACGAACTGTTTTCGCGAAATCGTACCAATGTGCCGGTTTAGCTCGCCGGAGCGGTTCATGCGGGCAAACGCTTGTAACATGTTGCCGGCGTTCGCGGCTATTTCCGAGGCCAGCGAAACCAGCCGGCCGTCCTCCAGGTTCACGATGCGGTCGGCGATATCGAGAATCCGGTTGTCGTGCGTGACCAACAGAATCGCTGCGCCCTGATGGCGGGCGATTGCGTTCAGCAATTCGATCACTTCGCGTCCGGACTTGCGATCCAACGAAGCGGTGGGCTCGTCGGCGAGAATTATTTTCGGCTCTCGGACCAGGGCGCGGGCGACGGCGACGCGCTGCTTCTGGCCGCCCGAAAGCTGTTCGGGATAGTAGTCCGCGCGATGGCCCAGACCCACGGCCACCAGCATTCGCTCCGCGCGAGTGTTTCGTTGTTTTTTGGTGAGGTTGCCGTCCAGACCCAGTGCCAGGGCGACGTTCTGCCGGGCGGTGAGGGCATCGAGAAGGTTATGGGCCTGGAAGATCACGCCGACCCTTTCCCGCACGCCGATCAGCACTCGTTTAGAAGCACCCTTTAATTCCGCACCGAAAATCTGCACGCTGCCGCTCTGCACGGTCCGCAGAGCGCCGCAGAGAGTCAACAACGTGGTCTTCCCCGATCCGGAAGGGCCGGTAAGAATCACGATCTCACCGGGCAGGATGTTCAGGCTGACGTCGAACAGCACCTGCTTGCTAAGGGCTCCCGTTCCGAATTGATGATTGACGTTGGTGATGGAGATCAGCGGAGCGGCCGACGTAACAGCGCCGCCGCTAGGAACAGGGGCTAGGGCAGGAGAGCTCATGATCAGAAGATCTCCGCGGGATCAGCGCCATTCAGAGCTAGCATGCCTAGCGCGCCCGATACGCCGCACATGGTCAAGGTAAGTATGTACACCTGAATCAGCCGCTCCGCCGTCATATCCAGTGGAAGCAGCGTCGCGTTGTGCGTCACCACAAAAATCGCCTTCGCTATTAACGCGCCGGGCAGAAAGCCAAGGATCGACATGAAGACTGCTTGCCGGATGACAAGCAGGAATAAATGGCGGTCGCGGAAGCCCATCGCCTTCATCGTGGCGTATTCAGCGAGGTGATTGGTGACGTCGCTATAGAGAATCTGGTACACGACGACGGACCCAACGACAACGCCAATGAGGAGGCCCGCGGTAAACACGAAGCCGATCGGCGAGGTCTTCAGCCAATATTGTTTCTCGTTATCCAGGAAGTCCGGCATGGTGGAGAAGTGAACGTCGGAAGGCAGGGAGGCCTGCAGGCGGCGAAGCACTGTTTCGGGATCCGCCCCGGGTTTCAGGCGGATCATACCGAGACTGGGCAATGGGGAACTCGCGCCGGCCACGAAATCCCCGAAGGAGACATCGCTGGCAAAGACGTGGCCATCGGTGCCGAAGCCGGGACCGAGTCGCACCAAACCCACCACGCGCGCCTGACGCCCGCCGGCTTCGATATCAAACGGACCGTTGGCGCGAAACCGTTCCACGAGCGGCCCGAACATGGATCGCGAGTCCGCGTCGAACAGCAGCGAACCAGGCCTGGTGAGGGCGGCAAAATCGGGCTTTGGCGAGCCGAAATCAAGGACATTATCAAAGGGATTCAGACCAATGAGAACAATCTGGTGCTGCTGATGATCGATGGGATTGCGGAGGGGGAGCCAACCAATGCGAACAGGTGAACAGGACTCGACGCCCTCCACGGCGGCGGCCTGCGGAAAACGCCGCTGCGGGATGAAAGCGGCGCCCTGCTCGAACTGATACTGCCAGCTGGTCATCACGATATCGCCGCGCAGATGCGAATAAAGTCGAATGCCGGTGGCGAGCAGCGAATCGCGCAGACCGATTTGGCCAAGCATCAGCGTCACCGCGAAAGCGACGCCGGCCAGGGCGGCCGCGAAGTGCCCCTTTTGTTTGACCAGCTGCAGCCAGGCGAGCTGTGTTGCGGCTTTCATGGCGCGATCACCACGTCCACCCTGCCGCTGATGCGCGACGCTAGCACTTCCGCGTTGGGAACCTTGATGCGCACCTCGAACACGCGCGCATCGGTCGGCGCACCGGGAACGCCCGATATGGTTTGCTGGGGTCGGACCTGCGGGCTGATGTACGCGACCGCTCCTTCAAGCGGATGGGGCAGCAATTCTGACTTGACCGTCGCCTTCTGCCCGATGTGGACACGCGGTATGTCCGTTTCGTAGACCTCGGCGATCACCATCATTCGCTGGGTTTCTGCGAGCTCGGCGATTCCTGCCGGACCGATCGGCTCTCCGGTGTGCGCGATCACGCGAAGCACGCGGGCGCGCGAGGGGGAGCGGACGTAGCTGGTCTCCACTTCGAGCTGGGTTCGTTCAAGGTCCGCCTCTGCCGCGCGCACTTCGGCGTCGGCCAGATCGGTATCTTCCTTGCGAACCACCGAAATCGCCGTCAGCCGGTCCTTGGCCTGACGGATCAGCGCCTCGGATTCGCGCACCCGCGTTGCCAAGGTATCTATCTGTGCCATGGAAATGAAGTCTTGCTTGAAAAGAGGCTCGTTGCGAGAATAATCGCGCTGGGCCGCGTCCCGCAAAATCTCCAGGCGAGCGATTTCTGCTTTGATGACTTCAGACTCGCCCGGATTCACGCCAGCTTTTACGCGTACCAGGCGGACCTCCGCGAGATTCACTCGGGCCTGCGCTTCGCGGACGGCCAATTCCAAATGGGAGCGGGAATCGAGAACCGCCATAATCTCTCCAACCGACAATTCCTGGCCTTCTTTGATGCGCAGTTGCTCGATGACCGGAATTCGTCCGCCGGAAGCCTGAGCGGAGACAAAGAAGGTTCCATTCTCCGGAGCGATGCGCCCCACGCAGCCGACCCCGGACCCCTGCGCGCCGGCATCCGGATTTTGAAAACTCGCCACCGGTACGTTCAGGTCCAGCTTTCGACGCTCGACGGCCAGCGCGCCGAGAGCTGCCAGGAGCACGGCAATGAATATCCAGAATGCTTTGTGTCTCGCGGGCTTTCTTTCGTCGGTCGACGGCGTGGGATTCATGAAGTTACCAGTCCAACGATGATACTGAACCAACCGCTTCCGCGAGCGCGAGCCTCGCCAGAGTGTTTTGATAAAGTGCCGCGATTCGCCCGTCTTCGGCCTGCGCTTTTCGCGCCTCCACCTCCCGGACTTCGAGAGCGCTGGCGCTTCCGGCCGAATGGCTTGCGCGGATTTCGATGAGATCGAGATCCGCGGCTTTCGCGTTTTCGGTGGCCAGTTCCAGTTGCTGCCTGGATTCGACGAGGCTCGAGAAAGCCAGCCGCACATTGAGTTCGATCTGCCGCCGCAGGTCGCGTTGCCGAATTTCTTGTTGGCGCATTTGTATAAGGAGGCTTTCGTGCTCAATCTCGCGGCGGTGGCCGTCGAAAACGGGGATCTTCAATTCCAGACCGGCTACCCAGGTGAGGGACTTCGATAGAGCGCCGCCCGACGGATCGGGCGCGACAATGACGCCTCCGAAGTCGCCAAAAGCCGATAAGGTGGGTTGCCAGGTTGCGCGAACGGCGTCGTCGGAGAGCCGCAGGTTCTGCGCGTGAACCATCTGGGTAGCCAGGCTGGGATTGGTCCGCTCGGCGGCGGCGATCGCATCCTCTAGCGTGATTTCGTGGGGGGATGGAAGTAAGCGGTCTGTGAGCTCAAGCGTCTGGTTAAAGTCCAGATTCAGCAGGTACAGCAGCCGGAGAATCGATCGGCCTTGCGCCACGCGCGCCGCCGAGAGTTTCTGGCGGTTTGAGTTAAGCGCCATGGTGGCCCGGCGAACGTCGCTTTCCACAGCGAGACCGTTGGATTTTCGTTCCGTGGCGAAACTCACGAACGCGCGCGAAAGTCCGATTGCGCCCTGCGCGAGCTCGACAATCTCGGAGGCGCGAATAGCTTCCAGATACACTCGGGCCGTCTCCGCGGCGATTTGCTCGCGTACTTCGCTCCCGGCGGAGCGCAACTCGTCGATGGCGCCCTCCGCGGCGCGAACTCTTTTGGCGGCGGCCCTGTTGATCAGGGATTTCGTCGCCCTGATCCTTGGATCCAGCACGGAGAAAGGTCCCTCCGTCTCCGGAAACTGGATGGTAGAGATGAATTGTGAAAACTGGGGAATATCGATGCCGAGAGCGCGCAGGTCGACACGGAAGGCTCGATCCGCGATGGACGCTTCGGCCAGAAGAGATGTCGGCACCTTCTCCTGATGAACCCTCAACGCGGCCGCGGCAGCCTGCTGTTTGCCAAGCTCGACCTTAACCGTTCCGGGCGATAGCGCGAGGTCGATGGCATGCCTGAGACTGAGACGCAGAACGTCTTCACCCGCTTGGAGCCGGATGGCCGCCAGCACGAACGCCACGACGAACGTAATCTCGCGGTACAATGGTTTGCTCCTGCCGCCTCTAAGTTAAATGAGGGTAGCGCACTCGTTGTCGCATTGCAATATGCGTGCCCGGAAATCATTACCGGGGCTGACGGGCCGCGCGGACGGCACGCTCCAGTGCCTGCGAAAGCCGGATGTTGAATGAAGACGCGGTTTCATTTTCTTCCGGCACCACGGGATCTCCGGCGGAAACGGCGCAGGGGTGCAATCCCTGAAAGCCTCGGTCGCGCGGTAAAACCTCAAACGTCCCGGAGATACCGATGGGGACGACCGGTACTCCGAGCGCGGTAGCGAGAATGGCGGTCCCCTGCCGGAGCGGTTGAAGACTTCCATCAAACGAACGCGTGCCTTCCGGAAATATGCACGCCACCATGCCGCGCTCGAGTCCCGCTTTGGCCATTCGCAATGCTTTCAGCAAATTCACATCGGCGTCCACCGGAACAACACGGCACATACGGGCCAGCCAGCCGAGGGCGGGATTGCGAAAGTATTTGCTGGAGCCAAGGAAAAAGATCCGTCGGAATACCGAAAACGGGAGCGCACCGACGACCAGAGGATTATCCAGATAGCTGAGGTGATTCGGACAAAGCACAAACGGGCCCGGAAGAAAGGCATCTGGCCGTTTGACTCTGAGACGCAGGAAAATTCTCGCGGCGAAACTAAATGCCCGGGTGAGTGTGAACCAGAAAAGCTCCGGAAGTAACCGGGGCCGCAGATAATCGTCCGCCAGCGCGTGTTCGTGGCTGTTCAAGGGTTCAGCCACTATACTTTGCCAATCCCTCCATTTGGAGACCGGCTCTCCATGGACGCGATGCGGCGGCGGCGAAGCAGAATTCACCGCTTTCACAAGATCGCCCACGGTGAAGATCTGCGAGGCCTCGAGTTCAGGGATCTGAATGCGGAACGCACCCTCCACATTGGCGAGAAGCTCTACTCTTTCGAGCGAGTCGAGGCCCAGACCGAGATCGAGCGTCATGCTCAAACCGATGGGGCCAGGATTCCGTCGAATTCTCTGGATGATCGCGATCACCTCGCACTCGACCGTGCCTTCGGGCTTTGGAACCTCGATCTCAGCGGCCCTGCACGCCGCCGCGGCGGCCATTTCGCGAACCTTGAAACGCTGCAGTTTGCGCGTGGTAGTCCGTGGCAGAGATTCCGTGACGATCTGAATGCTCGCGGGCCGCTTATAGGGGGCCAGGCGGCGGGACAGCGCTTCGATTTCCCCGCGAAGGCCACCTTCCAAATCGCCAGACCTGTGCTGGCTCCGGTCGGCCACCACGACGCAGTGCAGCGTAGCGCCGTCAGGGCCCTCCAGTCCTACCAGGCACATCTCCTGAATGAGCGAAGAATGGTTTTGGAAGAACTCCTCCACTTCTTCCGGGAAAACATTCTTTCCGGAACTGAGGACAATGACCTCTTTGGCGCGCCCCGTAATGCGCAGTGTCCCGTCCGGAGCAAGCGTGCCGAGATCTCCGGTATGCAACCAACCTTCCTGGACCACGGAGGCGGTTGCATCGTTATCCCGCCAGTAGCCTTGCATGACGTTCTCGCCACGCACTAGCACTTCGCCGATTCCAGCAGGGTCCGGATTGTAAATCCGGATCTCGGAGTGCGCCACGGCGCGCCCGCAATACGACCCGCCGTTTGGTGTCAGAGGAGTGACCGCCGCCAGTCCGGAGCACTCCGTGAGACCGTAGGCCTGGAAGAAGCCGAAACCAAGATCGGCGAAAAAACGGGCTGCCTCGGGATTGAAATACGCCCCACCCACGCCGAAAGCGCGCAATGCGCCTCCGAACTTAGCATGCACGGGCGCGAACAGGCGTCGGCCCAACTGGAGGCTGAACCGGCGGCGGAAAAATCCGGATAAATGCAGCAACAGCTGAAACAAGCCTCGCTTCAGCGCCGACTGGCGATCGATTTCTTCCAGAATCCGGCGCCGTATCTGATAGTAGAACTGGGGAACACACAAGAAGGCCGTGATCTTTTCCTCCACGAATGTCCGCAAAAGACTTTGTGAATCGAGCTGGTTGAGATAGGTGACCTGCGCTCCCATGTACAAAGGCGCCAGCAGATTCGCGAGCAGCGGCATTATATGGAAAAGCGGCAGAACGCACAAGACGCGGTCCTGAGGACTAAGCGGAAAAACCTGCAGCATGTCGTCGATGCTGCGGTATAAGTTCCTCTGGTTGAGTAAGACTCCTTTAGGCTTCCCCGTGGTGCCGCCGGTATACAGGATCGCAAGAGGATCGTCGATATCCCGAGGGACCAGAGGAAGAACGCCCGTTCGAGCCCGCGCCGTACTCTCCCACGAAAGCTCGCCTGCGATCAGAATGCCGGAGACATTAGGCGCGTTGCGGAGGATCTCCCGGGACGCTTCCGAAAAGCGCGATGAGGAGATCAGAAATTTCGATTCCGAATGCGCGGCGACGGACGCAAGCGATGAGGCCGGACTCAGCGTATCCAACGGAACAACGATCCCTCCCGCGCTCTGGATCGCCACAAATGCGACTCCCCATCGTGGATGATTCTCCATCAGCAGTGCCACGCGATCACCCGCCTTGATCCCACACTCTACCAGACGATTCCCGATGTCCCGGACCTCATCGGCGAACCTGCGCCAGGAATAATCCTCCGCTCCGGAAGAGTGGATGCTGCGCAGTGCCGTTCCATCCGGCATTTCCCTCGCGTGGCGCTCGATCGCGCCGAAAAAATCGAGATGGAAACTGGTGGACTTCATTGCTGAGGCAAGCCGGAATTTCCGAAGCTCATGAGGTTGCGACGCCCCGGTCTCTACGAGATCAGCCTGTACGAGATCAGCCTCGCATCCGTCAAACCGATGTGATATCTTAGCAGAACCCCAATGGTTCTTGATGAAACGACCGCCGCTTCCTCCGCGGCAGTTACTGGAGATGCCACCTTCAGTTCAACGGGGTCCGCCTTCTCCGGCATGCCCCTTCAGTCGCTGATCCACCGCGTCCGAGAAACCGTTGCCGTCGTCAAGAACCGGAGTTCCGGGGCGATTGGATTGCGGTTACAGGGTGGCTCAGAGGATCCGGATTGCGTGGTCACGGGCGTCCTGCCGCCGCTCTATCCGGAATGGCTGGGCGATCGGGCCTTCGCTGAGGTTCATCAAACCCGATTCCCTTACGTGGTCGGGGAGATGGCTGCCGGAATCGCGACCGCCCAGATGGTGATCGAAGCGGCGCGCGGCGGATTCCTCGGCTTTTTCGGCGCTGCGGGTCTAGGCCTAGACCGTGTTGAGCGGGCCATTTCGGAAATCGCCGGTGTTCTCGACGTCGCTCCAGGCAAACCCTGGGGATCCAATCTCATTCACACACCAACCGAGCTGGAGATGGAGGACGCGGTAGCTGATCTGTACATCAGAAAAGATGTGAGGCGAATCTCGGCCTCGGCTTTCATGTCCCTGACACCTTCGGTGGCGCGCGTTGCGGCGTCCGGCCTGCGAGTGGACGCCAACGGAAGAATCAATCGGCGGCGGTTTATCTTCGCCAAAATTTCGCGGCCGGAAACGGCAGCGCACTTTCTTTCGCCTCCGCCCTCGGAAATGCTCGATCTGCTAGTGTCGAAAGGCTTGATTACGCGCCAGGAAGCCCGGCTGGCAGCGCGTTTGCCCGTCGCCGAGGACATCACAGTGGAGGCGGATTCAGGCGGACACACGGACAATCGCCCGCTGGTTTGCCTGCTTCCGGTCATCCTCGATTTGCGCGACCGGATTGCCGCGAAATTCGATTATGCACGGCCGATCCGGGTCGGGGCGGCCGGCGGGATGGGCGTCCCCGGATCCTTGGCCGCCGCTTTCAGCCTCGGCGCGTCCTATGTAATGACGGGATCGGTCAACCAATGCGCCGTCGAGGCGGGCACCTCGCCGGCGGTCAAGGTGATGCTCGCGAAGGCGGATATATCGGACGTGATGATGGCGCCGGCGGCAGACATGTTCGAGCTGGGCGTTAAGGTGCAGGTACTCAAGCGCGGCACCATGTTCGCGGTTCGCGCCGGGCAGTTGCACAGGATTTACTCGGAATATTCGTCACTGGAGTCGATTCCCGCCGAACTCAGAGGGCAGCTCGAGCGCGAAATCTTCCGGGCTTCCTTTGACGATATCTGGCTCGACTGCGGACGCTTCTGGCAACAGCGCGATCCAGGTCAAATCGCGAAGGCTTCCAGAGATGAACGGCACCGCATGGCGCTGGTATTTCGCTGGTATCTCGGCAGCGCCAACCGGTGGGCGACCGGCGGCGATGCGGCTCGCCAGTTGGATTACCAGATCTGGTGCGGCCCGGCGATGGGCGCTTTTAATAGCTGGGCCGGCGATTCGTTTCTCTCGGATCCGGCCAACCGCGGGGTGGTCCAAATCGGGTTGAATCTGTTGGAAGGAGCGGCGGTGATTACCCGTGCCCATCAGGCACGTACGTACGGGGTCGCTGTCCCCTCCTCCGCCTTCAGTTTCCGTCCCCGGCCCTTGTCTTGAGTAACACACGACATTTCTCCCCATGATCAGGCGCGAACCAATTGCAATTGTAGGCATCGCGGCCATCTTTCCCGGATCGCGGCAGGATTCGGCCGATGCATCCGGATTCTGGAGCGACATCGTCAACGGACGCGATCTGTTGACCGGCGTCCCCTCGCATTATTGGCGCATCGAGGACTATTACGATCCCGACCCGGCGGCTCCGGATAAAACCTACGGCCGGCGCGGCGCATTCCTCTCTCCAATCGAGTTCGATACCCTGGAATTCGGACTTCCGCCCGCAGCGTTGCCGGCCATCGACAGTTCGCAATTGCTGGCTTTGCTGGGCGCGAAACGCGTCCTGGCCGACGCTGCGAATGGACGCGTGGGGCATGTTCCCAAAGATCGTATCGGCGTCTTCCTGGGCGCCGCGGCGACCACCGCCGCCGCCATGAATATGGCCGGCCGGCTAAACCGTCCCGCCTGGACCAAGGGCATGCGTGAAGCCGGCATCCCGGAATCGCAGGTTCAGGCGGCATGCGATCGCATTGCGGCGTGCTTTACTCCCCTCCAGGAAAATACATTTCCCGGCATCCTGTCGAACGTAATCGCCGGCCGCGTAGCGAACCGTTTCGATCTGGGCGGCTCCAATTTCACCACGGATGCGGCGTGCGCAAGTTCGCTGGCCGCCGTCTCGGTGGCCATCAACGATCTGTATCTCGGCAATTCCGATATGGTGCTCGCCGGCGGTGTGGACACGCTGAACGACATCATGATGTTCACCTGTTTCAGCAAAACACCGGCGCTTTCGCCCAGCGAGGATTGCCGGCCTTTTGCGAAGAACGCCGATGGGACGATGCTGGGGGAGGGACTCGCCATGTTCGCCTTGCGGCGCTTGGCGGATGCCGAACGCGACGGTGACAAAATCTACGCGTTGATTCGCGGCCTGGGCTCGTCCTCCGATGGCTTGGCGAAAAGCGTCTACGCGCCGCGTCCTGCGGGGCAAGCGATTGCGCTCCGGCGGGCTTACGAAGCGGCAGGGTATGGACCGGAAACGGTCGAGCTGGTGGAAGCGCACGGCACTGCCACCACGGCTGGAGATCAGGCTGAGTTCGAAGCCTTGCGCCAGGTCTTCGGCGCGGCCGATCCGGTGCGGCGGCAATGGTGCGCCCTCGGTTCGGTGAAATCCCAGATCGGGCACACCAAAGGGGCGGCCGGCGCCGCGGGCTTGTTCAAGACCGCCATGGCCCTGCATCATAAGATACTGCCGCCCACCATCAAAGTGGATCGGCCCAATCCCGCGATGGAGCTCGAAGAAAGCCCGTTCTATCTGAATACCGAGGCGCGACCTTGGATTCGCAGCGGCGGCGGCCCCAGGCGCGCTTCGGTGAGCAGCTTCGGTTTCGGGGGCACCAATTTTCACGTCGCTCTGGAGGAATATCGCGGCTCCGGCGCGTCCGCTTCGCGGCTGAACAAAAGTCCGGTGGAACTCACACTGATCGGCGCTCCGAATGCCGGCGCGGCAGAACCGGAATGCCAGCGCATGGCGGCGATGCTGGCGGGTTCCGGCGAGGACGTATGGCGCCGCACCGCCCGCGAATCGCAGAGCTCGTTCGACGCGTCGAGCGGAGTGCGGCTGGCGGTGGTTGCATCCACACGCGCGGACTGTGAGGCGAAGCTCGCGCGCGCGATGGTTGCGATCGAGAGATCGCCCGCGGAGCCCATTCGCGATTCCGATGGCGTCTATTATGAGCCGCGAGCGGCCAGTGGATCCGTTGCGTTTCTCTTCTCGGGACAAGGGAGCCAATATCCGGGCATGGGCGGCGGATTGGCGAGCGCTTTTGCCGCTGCTCGCGAAGTCTGGGACTTGGCGGAAGAAATCATCTCGACCGATGGCTTCTCGTTACGCGATGCCGTTTTCCCGCATTCGATGTTCGACGAATCCGACCGGGAAAAGCGAGAGGAACTCCTGAGGCGGACCGATGTCGCGCAACCCGCGCTGGCGGCCGCGAGCCTGGCGCAGCTGGCGGTGCTCGATCAGCTAGGCATCGTTCCGGATTTCGCGGCGGGCCATAGCTTCGGCGAACTGGTGGCGCTCCATGCGGCAGGATGCTTCTCCGCAACCGATTTGCTCCGCATCGCTCGCAAACGCGGTGAGTTAATGGCCGGGGACGGTGCGGCCGGAACGATGACCGCGGTTTCGCACCCGATCGACGATCTTCGCGATTTCCTCAACCAGCCCGGACCGAACGGCATCGTGATCGCGAACCTCAATTCGCCACGCCAGTCCGTGCTCTCCGGCGGGATCGCCAGCATGGAGGCCGTGGAACAAAGGCTGGCCGCCGCATCCATTTCGTTCCGCCGCCTGCCGGTCGGCGGTGCGTTCCATTCGCCACTAATGTTGGGTGCCGTGGAACCTTTCTCACGATTCCTCGCGGATTTCCCGGTTGAAAGCCTGTCTTTGCCCGTTTTTTCGAACACGGACGCGGCGGTCTATCCCCAGGACCCGGATCTGATTCGCGAACGCATTGCCTTGAACCTCACCAAGCCCGTCCGTTTCGCCGACGAAATCGGCGCGCTTTATGACGCGGGCGCTCGGGTGTTCGTGGAAATGGGGGCCGGTTCCGTGCTGCGGCAACTCACGTCGCAATGCCTCCACGGGCGACCTCACGTAGCGATCGCTCTCAGCCAAAAGGGTCAGCACGACGTCAGCAGTTTGTGGCACGCGGTTGGACAGCTGGCCGTCGCGGGTGTCCACGTCCGGTGCGAACGACTCTGGCCGGCCTTCCAAGAGCTTCCAACCGAGACTCCGGTCCCGCGATCCTTATCCACGGTTCTGATCGACGGCGCGGGGTACAACCGGCCGTATCCTCCCAAACCGGGAAGCGCGGCGCTTCCGGGACCGAATCCTGAGCTGGCACCCATCGTGTCAGCGACCCTTCCGGTCGCGGTTCCTCCGGCCATGCCGCCGCAATCCGCGCCGCCCGCCGCGGCGTATTCCGGCTCGGCGTTCGAGTTGATTCAAGCTCAAATCGGCGAAGCACAAAGGGCATCGCAGGCCGCTATCCTCGAAAGCCTCTCCATCACCCTGAAGTCTCTCGAAGCGGTCGCGAGCGAACTTTCCGGCGGCGCGACGCCCCGTGAATTCCAGATCGTTCCGAAGCCACAGGTTCAGACAGTTGCCCTTCCTTCGGCGCCCAGCACTCCGGTCGAGCCCGCACGGCCTGCGCCGCTACCAATCAAGCCGGCTGCGTTCGATCCCGGCGCCATCCTGCTCCAGATCGTCGCCGAGAAGACCGGCTATCCCCAGGACGTTCTCACGCTCGACGTCGAACTCGAAGCGGGGCTCGGCATCGATTCCATCAAGCGCGTCGAGATCTTTTCGGCGATTCAGCAGCAACTGCCCGATCTTCCCGAAGTGACTCCGGCCGTGATGGGTCAATTGAAGACGCTGCGCGATATTCTCGCGTTCTTAGGCCAAGCGGCGGCGCCCGCCGCGAAACCAGAACCTGCCGCATCCGCTGTGAACATGGAGCGCGCCTTGCTGGAGATCGTGGCCGAAAAAACCGGCTATCCGATCGATATTCTAAGCCTCGACGTGGAACTCGAAGCGGGCCTCGGTATCGACTCCATCAAACGGGTGGAGATTTTTTCCGCCATCCAGCACAAGATTGCCGACGTGCCTGAGTTCAAACCCGAAGACGCGGGCCGTCTTCGCACCCTGCGAGACATCCTGGCGTTCGCGGGCGCCGCGCCGGCCGCTTCCCGCACCGGCCCGCTGCGCCGCTCCGAAGTGCGGTGGATCGAATCGCAGCGGTGCGGATTACCCTTCCCCGGTCTGTTCACCTGCGGCAAGATCGCCGTCTTCGATGGTGGATCCGGGCTCGCCCAAGCGGTCGTGGATCGTCTCGAAAAACTCAACATCCCGGCGCATTCCGCGTCCACACTGGATGGCTGCCGCGCCGCTATCTATCTCGGGGGATGGCGCGCATTTCAGGACGCGCAGGAATCCCTGCAGGTCAACCAGGAGGGTTTTGAGATCGCCTGCGCGCTGGCGTCCGGCACCGAGCCGCCGATGCTGTTTGTCACCATTCAGAACAACGCCGGCGCCTATGGCGGCTGGGCCGCCGGCATCGCGGGAATCGCCAAGACCTTCGCCAGGGAGTGGCCCGCCGCAGCGGTCAAAACGATGGACCTGGAAGCCGGCACGGCGGACACCGTCGTCACCGAACTGCTGTCGGGCGGAGCGGACCTGGAGGTCACACTCCGCGCGGATGGATCGCGACTGGTTCCTGTTCTCTATCCCTCCGAAATCGCCGCCGGCGGCGTCGAACGGATTGGACCCGATTCGGTGCTCATCGCCTCCGGAGGCGCGCGCGGCGTCACGGCGGCTTGCCTGATCGAGCTGGCCCGCACCGCGCGGCCGCGCATCGCCCTTTTGGGCCGCACCCCGCTCGAAGACGAGCCCGCCGATTGCCGCGACGCGAGAGATGAAGCGGAGCTGAAACGCACCATTTCGCGCCGCGGCGGGCGTTCCGGCGACCTGAAGGAGATTTCCCGCGAAGCCGCCCGCATCCTGGCCGCGCGCGAGATCCGCGACACGCTGCGCGCTCTCGACGAAGCCGGTTCGCCCTGTGCGTATTTCTCCGCCGATATGCGCGACCCGGCCAGCGTCGAACGCGCCGTCGCTCTGGCGCGGCGGCAATTCGGCCCCATCACGGCGATTGTCCATGGCGCGGGCGTCATCGCCGATAAAAAGATTGCCGACAAGACGCCCGATCAATTCGCGCTGGTCTTCGATACCAAGGCCCGCGGCCTTGCCGCGCTGCTCACCGCCACCCAATCCGATCCGATCTCCACGATTTGTCTCTTTTCGTCGGTCGCCGCGCGCTTCGGAAATCCCGGTCAGTGCGACTATGCGGCGGCCAATGAGGTCCTGAACAAAATCGGGGTCGAGGAAGCACGGAGGCGCAACGATTGTCTGGTCCGTTCCATCGGCTGGGGTCCGTGGGATGGCGGGATGGTGACGCCTGCCTTGGCGGCGCATTTCCGGTCGCGCGGAGCGGAATTGATCCCCCTCGAATCCGGAGCGCACGCTTTCGTTCAGGAATTGCGGCATGCGACAGGCGGCACCGAAATCCTGATCGCGGCCGGAGGAGATTTTATTGCGGAAACGGAGGCCGCAACGGAAATCCTGGTGAATCGCGCGACCTATCCGTTTCTGGACAGCCACCGCATCCGGGAACACGCGGTGCTCCCGGTGGTTCTGGTCAACGAGTGGTTCCATCGTCTCGCCGAGTCGCGCCTTCCCGGCATGAGAGTCGCCAGTTGCCGCGATCTGCGAGTGTATCGTGGCGTTCCGTTGCCCGCCTTCGATGCGGAAGGCCACCTGTTGCGGCTCGTCTCCAAGCCGGTGGGTCCGAGTGAGGTTCATTGTGAACTGCGCTCGCTGGACGGGACGCTGCATTATTCAGCGTCGCTCGAACTACAAAAGTACGGTGGCGATCGCGAGGAAGGCGCCCCGGGCGTCCCCGAAACGCGGCCCGTCAGCGATATTTACGGCGCGAATGGCGATTTATTCCACGGCCCCGATTTCCAGGTCATTGACCAGCTTCTGAACCTGGATGAATCGGGCGTGACCGGTATCCTCCATACGACACGAGATATGGGTTGGCCGTCAGGGCCCTGGAAAACCGACGCGGCCGCGCTGGACGGCGTTCTGCAACTGATACGGCTGTGGGGTGTGCGCCATCTGGGTGGTCCGTCGCTGCCGACGCGGATCGGGTGGTTCGCAAGGCACATTCCCGGAGTCGCGCCAAACCCGCTTCGTTGCGAGACCCAGGCTCGCGCCTCGGGATCGCTCGGTGTCGTCGCCGATGCGCGTTTGCTGTTGCGCGATGGCCGCATTTTCGCTGAGATGCGCGAGATCGAAATGCATCTGACTCCGGGCTCGTGACCACCTTCGAGCCCATTGCGATCGTCGGAACGTCCTGTATTCTGCCGGGCGCGTTGTCGCCCGCCGAGTTGTGGCGGAACGTTCTCGTCGGCCGCGATTTGCTCACCAGCCCGCCACCGGGTTATTGGGGAGTCGACCCTCATTCCATGCTCCACGGGGGGCGCGACCGCGTCGCTTCCATTGCCGGTGGATACGTCCTTGGATTCGAAGCGCTGTTCGACCCCGGCGAGTTCGACGACGACCTCGCGGACCTCGACCCGCTATTTCATTGGACACTGTGGGGAGCGCGCGAGGCGCTTCGCGCGGCCGGTCACGAGGCAGGTCAAGATGCCGCGCGGCCCTGCCCGCGCGCCGGCCTGGTGCTCGGCAACCTAGGGTATCCGTCGCGTTCGATGGTGCGTTTCGCGGAGACGCTGTGGGTTGCCGGCGAAGCGCGCGGCGCGCGAACTCGATTTCATTTCGGCCTTCCGGCGCAACTCGCGGCGCGAGTCCTGAAACTTGGCCTCGGCGGATTCTCGATAGATGCGGCCTGCGCATCTTCGCTCTACGCCATAAAGCTGGCCTGCGACCAGCTTCACGATCGTCAGGCCGATCTGATGCTCGCGGGGGGAATCAACCGCGCCGACGATCTGTTCCTCCACGCCGGATTCACCGCGCTCGGCGCGCTCAGTCCCACCGGACGGAGCCGGCCTTTCCACCGCGAAGCGGACGGCCTGGTTCCCGCGGAAGGCGCCGCATTCGTCGCCTTGAAGCGCCTCGATGACGCGATCGACGGGAACGACAGGATTCTGGGCGTCATTCGTGGAATCGGCTGCGGCAACGATGGGCGCGGCGCGGGCCTTCTCACCCCCAGCCGCGACGGTCAGGTGCGCGCGATGAAGGCGGCGTACGCCGCATCCGGAATCGATCCCTCGCGCGTTTCCTATGTCGAATGCCACGCGACCGGAACGCAGGTCGGAGATGCCACCGAAATCCGCAGCATGGAAGAGGTCTTTCCGCACAAGGATGGACTGCCGATCGGTTCCCTCAAATCGAATCTCGGACATCTGATTACGGCTTCCGGCGCTGCGGGACTGATCAAGTTGATGGAAGCTGCGCGCGCGGGCATCCTGCCGCCGACGCGAGGTTGCGACGATCCATCGGACGCACTGCGCGCCTCCGGTTTCCGCGTCCTGCCGGAGCCCGAAGCCTGGAAATCCAGCGCGCCCCGCGTCGCGGCGCTTAGCGCGTTCGGTTTTGGCGGCAATAACGCGCACTTGATTTTCGAGGAATGGGCGGGCCCTGGCGAGTACCGATCCTGGGTTCCCTCCGCCGCTCCGCCGCCGCGAAAAATCGCGATCGTGGGAGTCGGCGTGATTGCCGGCCAGGGACAATCGACCGCGGATTTCATCGCCGATCTGTCCCGCGGGGTCAAGCCCAGTGGCGCGGCGGGCGACATCTCGCTTCCGATCGATGAACTTCATTTTCCGCCACGCGATCTCGCTCAGACGCTGCCCCAGCAACTGCTGGTGTTGAAGGCCGCGCAGCAAGCCGTGACCGAAGCGGGCAGTCTCCCGTGCGCCACCACCGGTGTGTTCACGGGCATGGAAGTCGATCCCGGGATCACGCGGTACGGCGTGAGATGGCGTCTCGCGGAACTGCTCGGCGGCCAGCCGGAATGGCTCGACGAGGTCCGCGACGGCATTATCCCCGCCTTGGACGGACCAGCCGCGATCCTGGGCAGCATGCCCAACATGCCGGCCAATCGCCTGAACAGCCAGTTCAATTTCTCGGGCTCCGGATTTACGGTCGGCGCGAGCGAAGCTTCGGGTGAAGTGGCGCTCGAACTGGCGATGCGCGCTCTGCGATCCGGTGAGCTCGACGCGGCACTGGTCTGCGCCGTGGATCTCTCCTCCGACCCGGTTCACCAGTACGCCATCGGCCCTGGCCGGATCACGAGCGATGCCGCGGTCGCGCTGGCGCTGGAGCCTCTCGACGCCGCGCTCGCATCCGGCCGCACCATTTACTGCCTGATCGAAGAAGCCCCTGGTGGGACGCTGGACGTGCGGGGAGAAAGCGAGTCCTTTGCCGCCTCCGGACTATTGCGCATCGCGGAACTTGCGCTTGGCGTGAAACATCGATTGCGCTTCGGCGATCACGACGCGGTACCATGGCTTCCGTCCCGCAACGGTTGGTCGGCCCATTCCGGCGGGTTTGTTTTAAATGCTTCAGAGGATTCGAATCCTCCTGGTCTGGTCCACGCTGGTCTCGCACAGGATGCGCCGCCTCGTTTCCACAACTCTTCGGCGGCTCCCATTGAGGGCGAGATCGCGTTCGTCTTCACCGGCGCGGCCGCATCTTATCGCGGCGCGGGCCGCGATCTCCTCGCCGCGCTGCCCGCGCTCACATGCCGTCTCAGCGAGCGCTTTTCGGGCCTCGCTGAAATCGCCGGCTGGATTTATGATCCATCGCCAGCCGGGGACCTAAGCCCGCTCCAACAGTTGCAATGCTCCAGTCTTCTGAGCCAGATTCACGCCGAACTCAGCATGCGGATCTTAAAGCTGAGGCCCGCCGCCATGATTGGCCTGTCGTCCGGGGAAACGAACTCATTATTCGCCGCCGGCGTGTGGCAAGGAATCGATGGCATGCTCGACGACATCGCCCGGTCGGGCATGTACGAGCGCGAGATTGCCGGCGAATTCGGCGTCGCGCGTAGAGCCTGGAAGCGCGAAACGGGACCCGTCCACTGGATCAATGTTCGTGTCCTTGCCGATGCGGAAAACATTCGGCGAGCGGCGGCCGCGGAACCCCAAGCTCATCTGCTTATTATTCACGCCCTGAACGACTGTCTGATTGGCGGCGACGCCGAGGCCTGCCGGCGCCTGATTCGCAGGCTCGGTCCGGTTCCCGCGTACGAATCTGCCGGACTCGCCGTACATTGCCCCGAGATGGCCGAATACGCGGATGGCTGGCGAGCCTTGCATCGCCGACCGGTCGTTCCTGGTGCCACCCGGATATACTCCAATGCCCTCGGCGGCCCTTATTTCCCCGACTCCGATCGTGTCGCCGATATGTTGACCTCCCAGGCCTGCGCGACGGTCGATTTCCCGGCCACGATTCTTCGCGCCTGGGAAGATGGAGTCCGTATCTTCATCGAGCACGGTCCGCGCTCTTTCTGCACCGGCTGGATTTCGCAAACGCTTGGGCGTCGCCCGCATCTGGCGGTTTCGCTTGATAAGTACGGGAAATCGTCGCTGGAACAGGCATGCGATACCGTGAATCGACTGGCCGCCGCCGGCGTAACCATGGACACAGCGGCGTTTCACGAGGCCGTCGAGCGCGCCGCGACGAACTGGAAGGCTCCGAAGGCGGCCCGATTCATCGAAGTTCGCGCGCACCCGCCTGGCTTCGGCCTGTCGGCACTCTCCTTGCCCGCTCAAACGATGGAGCCGGCGCCGGCGCTTCCTCCCGTGATCGAACGTTACATCGAACGTTACGAAGGACCGCGTGAAGATGTGGCAGTCCACGCCAACGGTAATGGCGCGATTGCTTCGCTCGTCGGCGCCATGGGCGCGGCGCATCGGGAGGCCGTTAACGCCCACGTGGAAGTCCTCCGCCGGACTGCGCAAGCGCACCTCGCGGTTTTTCGCGGCCGAGCTCGAACGCCGTCCGCGCCCATCGCGATCCTGCCCCAGCCGCAAACCGGCACGCAATTCACCCGCGCTCAACTTGAACTGCATGCCTCCGGCCTGATCTCCTCGCTTTTTGGTCCGCTTTTCCGCCGTCAGGATTCGTACCGCCGTCAGGTGCGCATGCCGGAGCCGCCGATGCTGCTGGCCGACCGCGTTACCGGTATCGAAGGCGAACCGGGCTCCATGACAACCGGTTCGATTTGGACCGAAACCGATCTTTGCCGCGATTCCTGGTTCCTGCACGAAAACCGCGTGCCCCCAGGCATCCTGATTGAGGCCGGCCAAGCCGACCTGCTGCTGATTTCGTGGCTGGGCGTCGATTTCCTCAATCGCGACGAGCGGGTCTACCGCATGCTGAGTTGCGAGCTTACCTTCACGGGAGGCTTGCCGCGCTTGGGTGACACGCTCTGCTACGACATTCACATTGACGAGCACGCCAGCCTCGGCGACATCCGCCTCTTCTTCTTCCATTTCGATTGCCGCGTCAACGGCGAGGTCCGTCTTCGCATGCGCAACGGGCAGGCCGGCTTCTTTAGCGATCGCGAACTCGCCGATCCCGTGGGCGTGATATGGGATCCGGCCGCCGCGGAACATGTTGGGGACGACGACGCCGAACTCTTCGACCCTCCCATCCTTCCCCAACCCACCTACACGCGCGACCAGGTCATAACATTCGCCGAGGGACGAGCGTTCGACTGCTTCGGCGCGGGCTACGAACTCGCGGCGACCCACACCGCAACGCCGCGCATTCCCAGCGGCCGGCTCCAATTGATCCAGGAAATTGCAGAGCTCGATCCGCGCGGCGGCCCGCGGAAACGCGGCTACATGCGCGTGGCCAATCGAATTTCTCCATCCGATTGGTTTTTCGAAGGACACTTCAAGAACGATCCGTGCATGCCCGGTACCCTGATGGCGGAAGCCGGTATGCAGGCCATGGCGTTTTACCTGGCCGCGCTCGGTTTCACCCTCCCACGCGACGGATGGCGCTTCGAGCCCATCCCCGAGGAAACGGTTCGCCTCCGCTGCCGCGGCCAGGTGGTGCCGACCTCCCGTGAACTGACCTACGAGATTTTCGTCCACCGGGTCGTCGACGGTCCGGAGCCAGCCATCTACGCGGATATTCTCGGCACCATCGATGGTGTCACCAAGGCGGTTCACGGCCATCGTCTCGGTCTGCGGCTGGTGCCGGATTGGCCGCTCGAAAAACTTCCGCCACCGCCGGACAAGAAAGGTCCCGCGAGGCGAGGCGCCGTCGTCAACGGCTTCGAATTCGGCGATCAGTCCATGCTGGCTGCCGCGATCGGCCGACCGTCGGAAGCTTTTGGAGCGATGTACCGCCGCTTCGACGGTCCCTTGCGCACCGTTCGTCTGCCCGGGCCGCCGTATCTTTTCATGTCCCGTGTGACGCGCGTCGACGGTCCGCCGGAATCGATGACGGCCGGGATCGAGTGCGAGGCGCAGTGCGACGTGGACCCGCGGGCGTGGTTCTTCGACGACAACGGCGCGCGGCTGATGCCGTTCTCCATTCTGATGGAGGCCGCGCTGCAGCCTTGCGGCTGGCTCGCTTCCTACGCCGGATGCGTGAGCACTTGTCCCGAAGAATTATATTTCCGGAATCTCGACGGCACGGCGACGGTCCACGCCTCCATCCCGGACGACGCCGGTGTCCTCACCACGCGGGTGCGCCTGACCAAACTCCTGCGCTCCGGCGCCATCATCCTGGTTTCCTTCGATGTGGAAACCCGGATCGCCGATCGCCTGGTCTTCACCATGAACACCAGCTTCGGATTCTTTCCCAAATCCGCGCTCGAATCGCAGACGGGCCTGCCCGCGGACGATGCGGAAAAACAGCGCTTCGCCGAACCCTCGGATTTCCTCGTGGATCTTACCGAAATGCCTTCGCGGTACTTCGCCGGACCGGCCCGCATCGCCAATGGGAAGCTATTGATGCTGGATCGGGTCACCGGCTATTGGCCCAAACTTGGCCGCCTGCGTGCCGAGAAAGACGTCGATCCACGCGAGTGGTTCTTCCAGGCGCACTTCTTTCAAGACCCCGTCATGCCCGGTTCTTTGGGCGTCGAGTCCATGGCGCAACTGGTGCAATTCTTCATGCTGGAGACGCAACTCGATGCGGGTCTAGAAGACCCGTATTTCGAACCCCTTGCCCCTGCCCACGAAGTCACCTGGAAGTATCGCGGACAGGTCGTCCCGACGGCTTCCCGGGTCACGGTCGAGGTGGAGATTCGCGAAGTTATCCGCCGGCCATCGGAAGTGACCGCGGTGGCCGACGCCTGGCTGTGGGTCGGCAACGTAAGGATTTACCAGGCCAAGAACATCACCGCTCGCCTGGTATCGCGGCCTTCCCGCACCTTCGAGATCGATCCCGAACGCGACCTCTGGGTTCGCGATCACTGCCCGAATTATGTTTTGCCCGTGCTACCGATGATGGACATGGTGAACCGACTCGCCAAGGCCGCCTCCGACGCGAATCCCGGCCGCCTCGTCATAGGGTTGCGTGATCTCCAGATTCGGAACTGGGCGGTTCTCGACCGGCCTCGCCGCTTTCGCGTGTTCGCCGATACGAACTCCGAGGGCGCGCTCGCCAGCCTCGAAATCCAGCAGCCGGGCGACGAGGAACGGTTCGAGTTGCTCGCCACTGCCCGGGTGATTCTTGCGGACGCGTATTCTCCCGCCCCCGCGCCGCTTCCCGCGCTCCAAAATGCGGCAGATGCCCAGGACCCCTATGAATCCGCCACCATCGCGCACGGGCCCGCGTTTCAAGTGCTCCGTTCCATCCGCAATGGGGATGGCGGAGCCACTTCCATTCTCGATGCGGGCAACGGAACCGTTCCCGCGGGACTTCTGCCTGTCGCTCTGCTGGATGGAGCGCTGCACGCCATTCCCAACGACAATCCTTCGCAGTGGTCGCAGGATATTCCCGCCGATCGTCTCGCCTTCCCGTGCGGATTGAGCCACATCAGCTTTCACTCCGCGGCGCCCACGTCCGGGCCGGTTCGATGCGAAGTCCGCTACGACGGCATGGACGGCGGACGCCTGCCGGCGTTTCGCATCCAGCTTTTTCAGGGTGAGGTGCCATGGGCCGATATTCGCTCCATCCACACTCTGGCTCCCAAAGGGCCCATCGGCATGGCCGGCGGACTTGCCCGCCGCGCTTATCTGCGGGATCGGATCCCGAACACGGCGCTATCTCTTTCGACCTTCGAGAACGGCACAACCAGCCTGCCCTTCGAAGTGATCCGCCAGACGGAATGGGTGCCCGGGACCGTCGCCGCTCTCTTTCATGCGACCGGAAGTTTGGAAGAAATCACCAGGCAGATTGCCATTAAGGAGCATGTCGCACGACTCGCCCAAACCCACCCATCGCGCGTGAGCGTAGCCCCGGATTCCCAATCGGCCGTCTGCGACGTCGAGCCCTTGCGCCGCTGGCATGTGCAAACGGTGACAGACCGGCGTGGAGTCGCCGTAGCCGGCCAGGAGGCGTCCTTGGACTTCGACGCGGCGCGATCCATTTGGAAGAAGGATCGCGATTCCAGCACACCGGCGGCGCTCGAACGTCTGGTCGCTTCCCTGTGCCGCCGGTTCGTCGGGCGCATACGCCTCGAAGACGCGGATGCCGCGCTAGGCCTGCGAGGCAAGCCAGTGCTCTACGTCGCCAACCATCAGACGCTGCTCGAATCCGTGCTCTTTCCGGTTCTCGCTCCCGCGATCACGGGGTCTCCGATCGTTGCTCTGGCTAAAATCGAGCAAAAAAAATCGCTGCTGGTGCAGACCATGGTGCGTGCCTTCGCGGAGTTGTCGGAACTGAGCGAGCCGATCCTTTATTTCGACCAGCGCGATCCGGGCTCACTCTTCGGCCTGATCGAGCATCTCAAATCGGCGATGGCCACGCAGGGGCGCTCGGCGCTCATCCACAACGAGGGCGCGCGAAACCTTACCTGCCGCGTGCCGGTTCGCACCATTAGCGCGGCGCTCCTCGAACTGGCGCTCGCCGCGGACGTCCCGATTGTGCCGATCCGATTCACTGGCGGCTTGCCTGTCGAGCCCGCGCCGGAGAAGCTCGATTTTCCAATAGGCTTCGGCAATCAGGACTATTGGATTGGCAAGCCCATCTTTCCCGACGAACTTCATGGCTTGACGTTAATCGAGAGAAAATCGTTGGTCCTCCGCGCGATCAATTCCCAATGCGTCCTGAATCAGTTGGAAACGCCGCATCCGCCGGACGCGGCCTTCGCATCCCTGATCGCGCGCCGCATGGAAACGGCCGGAATCGGAAGCGTCGAAGCGGCTCTGCTGGAGTGCGCCGGATTGGATATCGCGGCTCGAATCGAGCACCTGTTCAAGAGGTAATCAATTCCCGAGCCTTCAGGGGCTGCCAATACACGATTTTACGAGCGCGCCCTCGATAGGCTAACGCGGCAACGTACCCCGGCGCGGGCTCCAGGTGTTTGAGACGCCGCCTCCGCATCTGCTCCTATGCGAATGAAGCGAGCCGGTTCGTCGGCCGATAACGTCACTTGAAATTGACGGAGAGGGACGCGGAGCCCGTCACCGACAGCTTTCACATAGGCCTCTTTTCGCGTCCAGCAGCGGTAGAAAGCCTGGATCCTCGAGTCCGCATCGTCGATCGACAGCAGCTCCGATGTTTCCTCCGGGCAAAAGTAATCGGTAGCAACTTGAGCAAAATCCCGCATCCCACGCACCTTCTCGACGTCGATGCCGACCTCGCAATCGTGGGCGAAGGCATAAAGCGTCAAACCTCCGGAGTGGGAAACGTTAAAGCGAATCTTCGAATCGCCGCAGAGCGCCGGTTTATTTCCCGTGCCGAATTGAAAGCCTATATCATGCGCACGGCACTTCAAATAGCATGCGAGCAGCAGTCTCAGGCAGCCTTGGGAAACCTCGTAGGACCGCCTCAAGTGTTCGAAGACGAACTTGTCGGCCTTGGCGATTTCCGGGGGCGACAGAAGCGCACGGTGGGCGCGGCCTATGGCGACGGGAGCCTCCAACCAAACAGCCCACACGTGAACTTCAGTTGGGGAAACCAAATCAGCGACCTCATTCGCGTGGCGAAATACTCAGGGAATTCTCAGTTTCCGCGTCGGAGGCGGCGTTCACCGTGAGTTCAACAGGAGTGTACCGCAGTATCGCCATGGCAACTGCCTGTATGCCGTCGCTGGCGCACAGTGATGGACTCGCCGAGATTGGAACGCCCTGGGGCGCGAGAACGCCGGGAATGACTCTCGCCATTAATCTGGCCATTAATCGCGACACGACGCGCCGAAATGTGTTTAGTATTTCTGGCTGAAGTGAAGCGGCGCGGCATTATCCCACGTTTTTTTGCTCTGTTTTCGCGGCCTCCAAAACCCGCCGCGGGAGACCACGTCAAGCGGTATGTAGCGGCTAATTTCCCCTGTCGGCGAGACCAACTGAGCCTACTTGGTACGAGTTAGCAGCAACTCGACTGAACCAGACAGAACGCTAACCGGTTCGATTTCCGTTAGCGCTACCATATTTTCATACACTTACAGGCGGTAGGAGACCACCGGAGACCACGCGCTGCGGTCCAGCGAAAAGGCGGGGCTCAACGGCCACCCGCAGCCGCCGGCGGCAAGAGGCAAGATCCCCGCTCTCGATTTCGCAAAACTAAGCCTTTGGGCCACGTTTCATCGCTGAGCTGCGCGGCGCGGCGACAACGCCTCGATAATCCGGCAGTCCGCGATAATTCCTTTGCCCTGACAGCAGTTGTTCAAACGTCGCAGTTCCTCGGCGAGACGCTTCAGGTCAGCGATTTCTGCTCGATCTCGATTAGATGCTGGGCGCTGATGCGGTCCACCTCGGCGCACTCCTCATTTTTCTGGGAAGACAGGCGCAGAAGGTCGCGAATTTGATCGAGCGTAAACCCCGAATCCCGGCACCGTCGAATGAACCGCAAGCGGCGCGTATGTTCGTTGCTATAGGTCCGGTAGTTTCCCATCGTTCGGAATGGCAACGGCAGCAGCCCGATTTACTCGTAATACCGGACCGTCACAACTTTGGTTCCCGCCGCCTTCGCCAAATCTCCAATGCCAATCTGGTTTTTCCCATTCATTGCTTGACCCTATAGCGACTATAGACTTTATGCTGGATGAAAGGGAATGAACGCAATAAAATATCTGCTCCTCGCATCGCTGTTTTTCTGCCCTAGAAACGTCCGCGCCCAGCCGGTCGATAAAGTGCCTGAGCCGGCGGCGATTGTCGAACTTGGCGGAGCGACCGGGCGGGATCTCAAGGGTGGTGGTTCAAGCTTCGGCGGGGATCTCGCGGTTGAGTTTACACCGATAGAGAAGTGGCTGGAGATTGAAGCAGGCACTACGCCGCTGTTCCGCCGTCACTCGACAGAATGGGACACGGACCTTCTGTTCAAGAAGCCTTGGACCCTTTCAGGTAAAGTTGAATTTATGCTCGGCGTAGGCCCGGAGTGGATACATACGAGGGCGTATGGCGTGACGACGAACTCGGTCGGCGGTGAAGTGGTGCTGGACTTTATGTCTGGCCCTCCCCAAAACGACGCTTTGGCTGGTTCCTCGAACCGGGCTACGATTATAGCTTCGCGCGAGGACATGAGCGTTCGATTGGGATAAGCGGTGGCCTGCTGATCGCAATCCACGGAGACGCTAAACTCTCCAGGCTGGCCGTATCGCAAAAGGACCCATTGTGAGACACCTCTTCACGTTCCCTCTGTTACGGCTCAAATACTAACCTGGTTCTATCGGATGGCGTCGAAAACGGCGTGTGAAAGCTTGGGATCATCGTCCCCTCCGAGAACCAGCTCCACATTGGTAATGTGTTGCGCATCTGCTTGATCCTTAATCTTCGTTAGGACGGACTGCTTTACATCAACGCAAACAATCTTGCCGCCCGGCGCAACCTTTCCGTCATACTCAGGGCGTGATTGACCGCAAAACCGGTCCCGATATCGGCAACGGTTATGCCCGGACGGAGGCCAAGAACGTCGTCAATCTGAGAGTAAAGCTTGCTGAGCTGGGCCGCTGTGGGCGGCTGGGCGTGCAGAGAAACGGCCAGTAGCGGGGCGGCGAGTAGTCGATACATACCGGCCATCATAGTCGATTCGCGAAGACCCTCGCCGTCTTCACGCACAGCGCTTACTGTCTCTTTCCACTCCATTCCAAGTAGGACGTCCAGTCCGCCTTTCCCGGCATCTGTATTTGAAATGTTCCGTACATGACGCCCTCTCTCAATTCGTACAGGAGGCTAAACCGAGGGCCGGGCGTCGCCGCGTCCGAGACGAAAACCGCGCTAGTCGTCGTGGGTACGCTGACGCTGTAGTGGATGACATGCCCCTCGTTATCGAAATAAATCGCCTTGAGGGGCTGGCCCGCCATGTCCTGATAGACATAGAGCAAATCGCCGTGATCGCAATCGAAGGCGGCTGGGCCCTTGCATCCGTCTGCGCTGCTATGCCGCGCAAGAATATGGCCGCCGAGCTCCCTTTTAAAACTGTATGTCCCAACGGCATTTGCTTTTGCAGCTCCGCCTTGGGTCCTCGCCTCCCACGTGCCCTCTAAGAATCCGATAGCGCTCCATCGTTCCTTGTCTGTCGATGAGGTCTGAGCGCTGAGCAGGCCCGCGGCTATGAGTGCAAACATGATTATCGGTTTCACGGCAATTCGATCCCCTTCACTTAGGATCGTCTCTTACCGCGTGTGAATACAAGGCCCCATGTTGCACTAAGGACCCTTTGTCAGGCGTTTTCGCGCTAGAGCCCAAACGAACCACGCCGGCTGCCGTCAATGAGGAACAGGAGATAATTACACCTATGGTACGAACAGCCGCTTTTCTCTTTCTGGCCGCCTCGCTGTCGTTCGGTCAGGACCATCAGACTATGGTGAACGAGCACGGAGATCATGTGATGGGGTTCTCGCACGAGAAAACCACCCATCATTTCGAACTGAACTACGACGGCGGAGTGATCGACGTCCGCGCCAACGATGTCAAAGACACCGAAAGCCGCGACCAGATTCGGAGCCACTTCCAGCACATCGCCCAAATGTTCGCGGCTGGGAATTTCAACGCGCCGATGCTAGTGCACGGCACAACCGTTCCCGGGACCGCCACCATGACGCGGCTGAAAGATCAACTTCATTGGGATCTGAAGGAAACGCCGCGTGGGGCGCGCATCATTATCACGGCCGATAATAAGGCTGCTCTGGACGCGGTTCACGAATTTCTCCGATTCCAGATTGTGGATCACAAAACGGGCGATTGCCCGATGGTTCGCTGACGCTGTACGATTGATTTATAGTTGTGCGTCGAGCCCTAGCCAATTCGCTGCTTTCAACGTTGATGCTTGCCCCCCTGGTGTGGGGCGGCTGTATCTCATGCGACGAATATTTCATGTGGCCGGGCGCGAAAAGCTGCTGCTCGCCCAATGGCCACTGCAAAACGAAAAAGCCTCCAACCAAGCAGGCCCCAGGGCGCGAATGCACCCAGATTGCTTTCGATCACCACAAGTCGTTTGATCAACACGTCGATTCTGCCGCTGGTCCCGGAGGAAATGGCTGTTCCTATCCCAGCCGTCGAGAGTGCGGAACGCTGGCACGGCGTGGTTCCGGTCGAGCCCTCACCGCCTGATCTGCAAGTCCTCCATTCCACTTTCCTGATCTAGTTTTCCTCCGATCGCCCGACGTGTTTGTCTTCATGGGGTTGCGCGTTCATTCGCGTTCCCGCATTGATTTGTTGGCGAAAAGGAGAGCTGACAATGCACTTATCAAGATCGGTCCGGGGTTCGCAGCGTTTGCCTCGCTGGTCGCTCTGGCGCAAATTGTAAAAGCGGCCGATCACGGCCCCGTCTTTGGATTGGCAACGCCGACCAATCCCCAAGGGGGATGGAGTTTCGACCTCGGGGTGAACGAACGGAGCGGGTTGGCCTCCGTTTTGTATTGAGCTACGGCCTGACCCAGAACATCAAACTCTCGGTGTCGGGCCCGGTGGTGTTTCAACCTGACCCCTATCCTCGCTCCTCGGTCACAACCAACACGCCGAGCAGCGGTGATTTCCGCGGGCTCGTGTGGTGGCGGTTCCGAAAAAAAGGCTTCGCCGGAAAGCGCGTTGAGAGCACGGCCGTAGGGGCGCACTCGTCCCCGGCCCTCAGCAAGAAACGGGGCTCTATCGAGGGCTAAACAGCCGGCCGGGTTACCTCATTGGCGCGGTTACCGGAATTGCTTTGCGCAGTCAGTACGTCTGGGTGGGAACAAGCTATCAACAGTACGCCGAATCGAAAGGCGATCGTCGCCCTGATCTGCTCACCTATTCCGCCGTGTACGGCTACCGGCCGTTTTCCTGGCGCACTGATTATCCGCGGTGGGATTGGCGCGTCTTTGAAGAATTTACAGGCGAGCGAACCGGGACGCTTCAGCGGCAGAGTCTGGAATTACCCGGAAGCGGAGCGGACCAGATGTTTCTCGGGCCCAGCGTGCTCGGCGTATATCGCGCCATTGGGATCGAGGCTGGGATGCAGTTCCCGGTCTATCGTGATGCCGGGCCGCTCTACCCGAGGGAACGCTACCGGTTTGCCATCAATTTTGCTTCATTTTTTTAGAAGGAAAGGGTTGAACGATGCGAAAACAATTGTCGGTACTGGCCTGTGCTTTGCTCACGGCCGCCCTGCCGGGCGAGCGGAGTTGCTGCAGGTCGATCTGCCGAAGTTCGGCATGGATTGAATAACCTGCGCCCACGTGGTCGACGTGGCACTCAAGAAAGTGGCTGGTGTGGAATCGGTCGAAGTGAGTTTGAACAAGGGGCTGGCGACGGTGAAGCTGAAGACTGGCAACACGGTCTCGGTTCCGCAGTTGTGGGAGCTGACTCATAAAAACGGAAACACTCTAACGGGCTTTGGTCATCGGCTCGGACCGTAAGGCTCTGTTTCATAGCAGTGGGACCGCAATGCGCTGACACGAGCCAAAACTCTATAACATCGTCGCTATGCTCACTCAAACACGATCTGGTGACCCTGCTGGGCAATGGCCACTAATGTTGCAAAGAAGAAAACGGCAGCCGTGCGAATCCTGAATAAATTGGCGCCTGATCTGAGCTCACGAAACCCGCGAGCATTTCGTTAACGTGCTGGGCTGGGGAATCCGCCGTATTACTTCGTCTCTCGGGCTTGAAAACGGCGCGTTGGGAGGCTAAGGCGACTTTTTCGCCGCAAGCGGGATCGGTGTGCCATCCCGGACCTCATCCGTGGCCCGCCGGACCACTTTATCGGCCGCCTTGAGGTTCCCTATCACTTCGACGAGATCACCCTCGATTACGCCCTTCTTCACATCTACCCATTCCGCCTGTCCGTTGTGATTGCGTATCACGAACGTGCGCTCGGTCGTCGTGACCACGCTCGTCTTCGGCACGAAAAGTGAGGGGCGCGCGCGGCGGACCGGCCATTTCACCGTCGGATACATACCGGGAGCTAACGATCCATCGCGATTCATCACGTCCAACTCAACGGCCATCGTGCGTGTCTTCAAGTCGAGCACATGAGAAATGCGCGCGATCGTACCTGAGTAGGCTCGTTCCGGCCAGGCGGGGACCTGGAAGGGAACGCTTGCCCCGTTTACAATTCCGCCCACGTCCTCCTCCGGCACCGGCACCACAAGCCTAAGATGCGTTACTTGTTGGATCACCAGAAGTGCTATGTCGTTTCCGGGGCCCACCAGTGCGCCCGGATGGATCTGGCGGTCAGTCACTACGCCGCCGAACGGTGCCGTGATTTTCAGATAGCCCTGCAAATCCTGAAGCGCCCGGACGGCCGATTCCACCGCTCGGCTTGCTTGCAGTCGGGAATTCAGGAGCGCCTTGGCAGCGTCCACCTGTTTTTCCGCTTGGATAAGCTCGTTACCAGCGATTGCGCCGGGTGTTTCAGCGGCCCGTCTCGTGCGATCAAATGTGCTCTGCGCCGCCGCAAGCTGAGCCTCGGCTTGCAGTCGGTCCGCCTCGGCCGCCTGCACTTTCGACTGAGCTTCGGCAATCTGCGCCGTCATCTCCGGCGCGCTCATCTCGACGAGCAAATCACCTTGCTTGACGATGCTGCCACGATCCACCAGCACGCGCTCCACGTAGCTCGGAACCTTGGCATGAAGAGAGACGCTCAGGAACGGCAAAAACTCGCCCGGCAATTCTACGATGCGCGACACCGGCTTGGAAACCACCGGAGCAAGGTCGGCGGTTTGCGCCCAGCAGTCTTGAACCAAGAAAGGTTGAGCGAGCAATCCAAGAATGTAAATCGGGACAAGAAAGGCTCTAGCGTTCGTCATAGTAGCGGCTCGTGGGGTCCATCGGATTGAGTGACGGAGACGTCAGGGATGCTTTCCCCTGGAGGATGGCGTAGATCGAGGGAAGGATGGTCAGAGTAGCAAAGGTGGATAGGAGGAGACCGCCGATGACGGCACGGCCCAGCGGCGCAGATTGAGATCCGCCTTCGCCAAATCCGATCGCCATCGGCAACATGCCGAAGATCATTGCCGCGGCCGTCATCAGGATCGCCCGAAGCCGACTGGAAGCACCCTCTCGCGCTGCATCCATGACGGGTCTGTTCTCGTGGCGGAAGCGCTCGGCGAAGGTGACGAACAAAATCGAGTTCGCGACGGCAATGCCGATGGCCATTATCGCGCCCATGAAGGATTGGATGTTCAGCGTCGTGCTGGTCGCCCGCAACATCAGCAGAACTCCGCAAAGCACGGCGGGAACGGTAAGAACGATCGCGAGCGCGAGCCGCATCGACTGAAAATTCGCGGAGAGCAGCAGAAAGATCACCACCACCGCCAGCAGCAGCCCGATCCGTAATCCGGAAATGGTCTGCTCCAGCGGCGGGATCTCCCCCTTCATAACGATTTTCGAGCCTTTGGGTGGCGCTCCGGCCTCTGCCAGCGCCCTATTCAGTTTCTGCGCCGCCTCTCCCAGCGTGATTCCGTGAATATTTGCGGTCAGGCTGATGATGTGCTGGCCGTTGAAGCGTTCAATCAGCCCCGGCATTGTCCCCAGCTTCATCTTGGCAATATTGGTCAATTCCGTGTCCCGGTGGCCGTCCAGCATGATCGGCAGTTGACCGACACTGTCAACGCTTTGCATTCGATTCTGCGGCATCTCCACCTGAATCTGGAACGCGTTGCCGGAATTCGGATCGCGCCAGTAGTTTGGCTCGGTGAAGCGGGAAGAGGACGTGGCGGGCACCACCGAACGCACCACGTCCGCCATAGTCAACCCGAATTGGCCCGCGCGTTCGCGATTGATGTTGATGTCCAGCGTCGGATAGTTGTACTCCTGGGCGAATTGCAGATCCCGGACAAAATCCAGTTTTGCCAGTTGGGATTGAATTTTCTGGGCGTATCCATAATCGTTCGCGAGGCTGGCTCCCTGCACCGCCACCTCGATGGGAGTGGGAGAACCGAAACTCATGACCTGGGAGACGATATCGGCTGCTTCAAAGGAAACCTGGCACGCGGGTAACTCACGCCGCAGGTCCGCTCTGATCCGCTCTCTCAGGGCTTCGCCTCGCGGAGTATCGGGTTTCACGGCAACCTGTATGATCGCTTCCTGGGGGCCGCTCGTAAACAGATGTATCAAGTCCACTGGATAGCTGGGGGGCACCACCCCCATGAAATCACTGGTGATTTGCACGTTGTCTTTGCCCGCGCCCTTTTGAATCACGTTGAGCGCGCGAAGGACAATGCGTTCGGTCTCCTCGATCCGCGTTCCGGCCGGCGCGCGCAGCCGAACGCGCAGCAGCGGAGCGTTGGCATCGGGAAACAATTCGGTCCCCATGCGCGGGAGCAGTACATAGAGGAGTCCGAAAGCCCCCGCGAGATAAACGAGAACCAGCGGCCGGCGAAATCGCAGGACGAGTCGCAGATACCTCTCATAGAACGAGCGAAGATGCCCGAATATCCCCTCGTGTTCTTCGCCGCGATGCGCTTCTCGCATGAGCCAGGTGGAGAATACCGGCACCAGGCTGCTGGAGAGCAGGTAAGAAGCGATCATCGAGAAGGCGACTGCCAGCGATAGCGGGACGAAGAGCTGGCGGCTCACGCCGACCATGAAGAAAGAAGGCACAAACACGGCCAGGATGCAGAACATCGACAGCAATCGCGCCATCGCGGTTCGGCTGCAGGCTTCCACCACCGCGCGCGCCCGCGAAACACCCGGAAGCATCTGCGTATGAATATTCTCGATCTCAACAGTCGCCTCATCCACCAGCACGCCGACGGCGAGCGCCAGCCCGCCGAGCGTCATGATGTTAATCGTCTGTCCCGTCGCCCACAACAGGATTACGGCGCTCAGTAAGGCGAACGGGATGTTCATGACGACAATCACGGCGCTGCGCCAGTCACGCAGGAAAATCAACACCATCAAGCCAGTCAGGCCCGCACCGAGCAACCCTTCAATGATCAGCCCGCGAAGAGAGTTGGTGACGAACGGCGACTGGTCAAACTGAAGGCTCACGTCCACATCGTCCGGCACGACCTTTTTAAATTCCGGTATCGCCGCTTTTACAGCGCTGATGACGGCAAGCGTCGATGCATCGGCGCGTTTGGTTACCGGGATGTAGACAGTTCTCTTGCCGTTCACATGAGCATATGCCGTGATAATATCCGTGCCGTTCTCAATGGTCCCGATGTCCCTGAGGTAAATCGTCGTTCCGGACACCGGCCGGATGGGCGTACTCAACAGTTCCGAAAGATCGCCTCCGAGAGCAGCATTCGTTCTTGCGATGCGGTTGGTCTCACCAGTCCACATATTCCCGGAGGGCATCACTAGCGTGCCCTTGCTGACGGCCGAGATCGCCTCCTGAGGCGAGATCTGATATTGCTGGAGCTTGTCGGGATCAAGCGTGATGACGATCGTTCTCTGGTTGCCGCCGAACGGCGGTGGGGCGGAAACGCCGGGCAGGGTCGCAAACAAGGGCCGCACGCTGTTGAGCGCGAAATCCTGCAGCTCGCCCTGGGTGCGCGTGGCGCTGCTGAAAACAAGTTGCCCTACAGCGACGCTGCCCGCGTCGAATCGCGTGATGAAGGGCGGCACGGTTCCCGGCGGCATGAAGGCACGGGCACGGTTCACGTAGCCGACGGTCTCCGCCATTGCCGACGCCATATCGGTGCCTTCATGAAAGATCAGCTTCATGAGAGACGCGCCCTGGATGCTCTTGCTTTCGACCCGATTGATTCCGGTTATGTAGAGGAAGTGATACTCGTAATAGTAGGTAAGGTATCCCTCCATCTGCGCCGGGTCCATGCCGCCGAACGGCTGAGCAACGTAAATAGCGTTCTCGCCCATTTTCGGGAAGATGTCCACCGGCATGCGCTGAACCGCGAGAGAAGCGAAGAGCGCCAGGGCAATAAGCGCGACGACGATCGTGACCGGCCGGCCGAGAGCAGCTAGGACTAAACGCATGGTTCACCTCTCGAAATCATTGACCGGCCTCGGCAAGGAACGGCTGGAGGTCTCCCGCTGCGGCAGCGACGCCGAGCAAACCCCGCCAGACCCCGAGACGGGCCAGCGCGTCGTCAATTTCGGCTTGGGTGAGCAGCCGCTGGGCTTCAGCGACCTCATCGATGTTCCCAAGCCCCGCCTGGTAACGAGCCGTCGCCTGTCCGGTCGCTGCGCGCGCGGCGGCGACTTGAACGGGCGTATTCGCCGCCACATTCCTGGCTCCGCCCCAGGTCGCGACCGCCACATTCCACCGGGCCTTCAAATCCGTTGCGATCTGCTTATACCGGGCCGCCTCCGCCCGGATATTCGCGGATTGACCGGCTTCCTTTGCCTGTATCGATGCCCGGTCCATTACCGGGAAGGTCACAGTAAAGCCAAGAGCGTAATCCTGAGTTGTCGGGGCAAGGCCGTTGAGTCCTCCCAGATTGGTCCCGTTGACTTCGGCTCCGGTCCCGCGCGCATAGGCTGAGCCCTGCAGGTAGAAGCGAGGAAAGTAGGACCGTTCGAGAATTCTAAGTTGCGCCCGCAATTGCCCGACCACCGCATCCTGCTCCACCGAGACCGGGTTTGTCGCGGTATCCAGCGGAGCCACGGCCTGCTCCGGCGGCAACTGGAGCAATTTGGGCGCTGAAGCCTTTATCTGCGCAGGTTCCACCCCAACGAACTGCGAGAGGTTCGCGCGGCCAACCTCCACCGCCTGCTGAGCCTGAATCAGTTGCGTTCGGGCAGCCGCAAGTTCCGCCTGGGCTCGCGATGCATCCGCGCCGGGGCGCAGTTGAGCATTCACAAGCGCACCAATTGTTCGGGAAAGTACCTCGGCACGATCTACGCCCGCCTGTGCCGCGCGTACGGTCTCTTGCGCCGCGATCAAAGTCACATAAGCGTCCGCGGCTGCTACCGTAACATCGAATTGAGTCCGCTTGAGAGTGGCTTCGGACTGTGTACGCGCCGCCGTGGCGGCACCCACGCTCGCACTCCGCGCGCCAAAATCGAAGGGTTCCCAGGTGACCAGAGTTCCGATGGCGCCACCCCACGCGGTTCCAAAATTGTTCGTGCCGAGAACCGGGCCCGACATGGAAGGGATAACGTTTTGAGGTAGCAGTAGTCCGAAAACATTGTTTCTGGTCGCACGATTCACCTGCGCAAGCACGTCTACGCGGGGCAGATATGCGGTCCGCGCGAGTTGAATGCCAGCGGCCGCGGCATTGATCTGTTCTTGGGACACGCGGATTGAAGGATAGTTGGTCAGGGCGCTTTCTACGGCCTGCCCGATTGTCAAGCCGGCTGGCGACAGCGTCTGTTGTGCCGGCAACGTCCGCAAAACAACGAACGTTGCGGAGTACAACGTTACCCGGCGTATGAATTTTGGTGTTCGCATAGGCAGCAGGTCATTCAACTCCCGTTGCATTCATCGGCCCTCGTAGCCAGGTGGTCGCGTCGGGTTTATTCTTGTCTTTCCCCCATGTCCAGTACATGCCGATATAGGCGTATGTTTCCGTCTGGCCGGCCACAGAATGGCCGTAGCAAAACAAGAACTGCTCGCCGGGGTGGCTTTTGACGTGGTAGTAGCCGCCGATGTCGATCAACGTCGAAGCTTCGGTCTGCGGCGTAGCGTAGCCCTCGCGCGCATGGGCAAAGACCTCGGCTCCCAACTCCAGCCGCTCACCGAATTTGTATTTCAGCAGGAAAGCGCCATACGGGAAGTTGCGGTATTGCGTTTGCGGGACGATCGTTTCGCCCGCGCCGCCGTCCAGGAGCCAGTTTCCGATATTCTTTTGCAGCCAGAGGGGAACTTTGTACCAAACTTTCCCCACGCCGAGTCCCTTGTCGTAGTTCCCGGTCGGTATTTCAAACATAGTGAAGGTGCCGATCTGGGGAATACACTTCGATTCCTTGATGAAGGCGATCTTGGCGCCCAATTCCGTGTCGGTGATACCGAAGGCGCGCGGTCCCGTTCCGCCAGGCAGGTAAATGGGATTGTTCGACGGGAAGATACCTCCTAAGGGAACTATGGCGTGCAGTTGCACTCTGGGAAGGGCGCCCCAGTTGAACTCAAAGGCCGGCCCAGTCGGGTCGATTTCCGCGGGCGTGCCAGCGACACTGCCGAAGATATAGAACTCGTAGTGATGGAGGTCGACCGGAACTGGATCGTCGGTTTGAAACGGAGGCCCCTGCGCCCACACTGTTGACGCGGCGAACATGAGGAAGAGGAACAGCATCAGTCCTGAACATTTGCCCTTCATCCCTGGCATCCTTCCAGGACTAAAACAAAAATCATGGGGTCCCTGGAGAAGCCAAATGTCCATCTCGAACAGCAAATCTCCGACGTTCGAAACACGAGGGCCGGGAGACATCTTGCCCAGCCCGTGAATTGTGCCTTTCGCTTAGTCGGCACTTGGGTTAGTCGCCTTCGATGAGCTCATGAAAAAGCTCTCGCACCTTGCTTTTCGATGCTGCCAGCGCTTTCCGGCCCAGGGGAGTCGCTCGGTACACGCGCCGAAGCGACTTCCCGCTTCGCTGTTCGCTCGAGCGAAGGTAACCTTTTTTCTCAAGGCCCTGGAGTAGCGGATACAAACTTCCTGCGCTGATTCGATACCCGTGACGCGCCAGCTCCTCGATCATTCCTAAGCCGAAAACTGGTCCTTCAGCGGCGTGATGGAGCACATGGAGCCGGATTAGGCCGGAGTACAAATCGCGATCCGCGAGTTCCACCGTCTTATCGGACTTCGATTGCGACATACAATTACGAATAAAAGATACCACACTTACCGTCGGACTATGGCCTTGTCGTCAAACGCTCCCTGCTCCCCTCAAAGGTTGTGCCCTCTACTCCATCCTCGAAGTGGACAGCGCCATTTTCCGCTCACAATGGCAAGTGCAGCGGACCGGACGTCGCTGCATCGAGAATTTGGCGTCCAATTTCGGCTGGTCGCCAGTTTCGAGGATTTGCACAAAATCCTCCGGAAGTTGTAATTGTCTGTTGGAGCAATGAGGTTCAGGGCCGACATCCAGCCGTCCTCGAAACCCTCTCCGTTCCGACCAGCGGCAGGAATTTTTCGGTGCCCGACCTGGAAGATTTTGCCACGACAACAGAATTGATTAGCAGAGCCATCAGGCATGAATATGTCCTCGGCTACGGAAGCCGATTCACGTGGGCGCTACTCGTCAGAGTGGATAACTTCCGGATAAGCCGTAAATACAGGACTAAACCGCGCGCGCGGCCCTTTCTCGAGGATCCGGTAGGCCCTCACTTTGAGGACACTACCGAGTGTCCTCCTTGGGTTTTCCCATGCGCTAGAATTTTAGCAATGGTATGGCCATGGCTTTGATAAGAGCTCGCCCGCACCTGCTGCTGGTTGTTCTTTTCCTCGCTGTATTCGCCGCGTTGGTTTGCCAGTTGTTGGCTTTTCAGGAGAAATCTGCTGGCAACGCAGGAAACCCGCGCACGCGTGAAAGCTATGACGCCTTAGATAAGAGTCGGGAGCTAGAGCAAAGCGCAACCGATCTTCTGAAAGCGATGGAGGTTTCACGGGGGGATTGGGTCGCCGATTTGGGTGCCGGCGGTGGTTATTATTCCATGCGGCTTTCGCAATTGGTCGGCCCGGAAGGGAAAGTTTTTGCGGAAGATATATCCGTTGACACGATCGGATGGCTCAATGAAAGAGTGAAGGCATTTGATCTTCGGAATGTCGAGGTTGTCAAAGGCGAAACCGACAACCCGAAACTCCCCTCGGAGAGCCTTGCTGCCATCCTGATTGTGGATGCCTATCACCACTTCACGCGATACCAAGCGATGCTGGAGCAGTTCCGTCACGCGCTGAAACCGGGAGGGCGATTGATAATCGCGGATTACAGCCTCCCCGCTCACCGAGCCCAGTCCCGGGCGGATCAACTCAAGATTCACGAGATCGACCCAGAATTGGTGCGCTCTGAAGTTTCACAAGCCGGATTTCAAGTATTGAAGTGCGAGGACCCGTTCCTAAAGGATGTCAAAACCGGCAGAATCGGCCTTGTCGATTTCTGGGTGATGGTCGCGCTTCGCCAAAAGTGAAAACGCCCGGACGCAGGCTTGAATTATCCGCAGCCCGTCTTCCTGTGAACCGGTGTCGAATTGGGGACCTCGTGATCGACGGCGTTGCTCACCATGGCAATGACGGCGACGGCAACACCTCGGGCAACACCAAAAGCGAATAGCGACGCTGCCTGCATCTCGACGGCGAGAACACCCTCAGCGGCCCACTTTTCAAGTTGAGTTTTCGTTTCCCTGTACGGCGCGTCCGTTGTCCAAACTTCACCGCGTAGAACCGTCTAGCCGATCACTGCCAGCTCACTCTCCAGCAGCGGCACGACGGGTGCGTGGCAAGCCACGTCTCGACTGGCTGGCAAATAGTGAAGGGACGTCCCTTCA
>Ga0182030_10002296_pt1 | contig 40488 bp, 29 predicted proteins | sample 812S3MmetaG_FD_121299 | JGI IMG/M metagenome (GOLD analysis project Ga0182030, IMG submission 121299) | Permafrost microbial communities from Stordalen Mire, Sweden - 812S3M metaG (Illumina Assembly) | ecosystem: Environmental > Terrestrial > Soil > Wetlands > Permafrost | place: Sweden...
AGCCGGTTGGCGAGCTGGCCGTTGACGCTGCCCTGGTTCTGATGCGTGTCCCAGCCACTGACGTCGGTGAATGCGGCTTCGACACCGAGGTTGGCCTTGAGCAACTGCGCAATCTGCTTCATGCTGTTGCCGAAGTCGGAGTTGGGATATTGGACGCCGGGACCGGGAGTGTATTGCGCCGGGTCGGCGGCGCGGAGCATTTTGACAGCTTCAAAGGTCTCATCGCCGGCCGCGTGGAAGATGTGGTCGCCGGAGCCTGCGTACATGGCTTCGAAGGCACTGGCAGCCGGGGAGGGGCTGGGGCCGCGTCCCGCCACGGTAAAACCATTTACGTTGTTCAGTGCGATGGCGGGCACGCGTCCGGCCAGCGTGAGCGGCAGCTCGGAGCCCAGGGCCAAGGCACGGAACGCAGAACGTTCGCAGGTGCCTTCGCAGCGGTGGCGCAGGTCTTCGGCTTGCAGGGCGCGGTTGAGCCAGCCGTCGCTGGTGTTCTTCACGCCAGGCGTCCCGGACTCCATGTAATCCTGCGCGTCGAAGTGGGAACGGCTCATGTCGGGCGAGCCGCAAGCGTGGATAACGGCGAGATGACCCTGATCGTAAAGCGGCTTGAAAGGCGCCAGCGACGGATGGAGCCCAAAGAAGCCGTCAAGATCGACAACCTGGTTCTGAGGAATGGCGATTGTGGGTCGCATGGAGTAGTAATTCTTTTCGCGGTAAGGGACGACAGCATTCAGACCGTCGGCCGCGCCGCGCTGGAAAATGACAACGAGCCGCTGGCCGGGAGCGCCGACAGTCTCAGCCAGCACGGAGCGAACCAGGAAACCTGGGATGGCCGCGGTGCCGGCTACGGCAAGCGCGCCTTTGTGGAGAAAGAATCGCCGACTGATTTGCATGTGTTACCTCTGAGCTAACGGCGCTGGAACTCCGGTGAGCCGATCAGCAGCCCGGCCAGCAGTTGATCTTGTCTTTCAAGTGCATTGGCTGCCTTGCCGCGATTGACGGGCCGGGCAGTTGTGGAAACAGGGAACACCGAGACGGAGTTTTGCGCCGCTTGCGCTTCGAATTGCTGCAGCGCTGCCGAGCGCGTAGTCTCGCTCACTCCGCCGGCGACGAGAAGCGGCTCAAGGCGCGCTTCCTCCGCTTCGGGGCTCGGAGTTTGGGAGCCGGCCGCGGTGTTGGTGTCGTCCGATTGCGGCAACCAGGTGACGGTGATGCCGGGCAGGCGGTTGGCCGCCAGATTCAGCGCGAGGTTCATGCGATCCACCAACGATCCCGTGCTGACCCATTCGGCTGCTTCCCACTTGTAGCCGGTGGGCGGGACGCAACCGTAGAGCGGCATCCCCATCTGGCGGAGAGCGTTGACCAGCGGTTGAAAATTCTCGACGTCGGCGTTGCCGGCGCGCGCCGCGGAAACGATGAATTCAATGGGCGTCTTGACCTTGGCGCGATAATCGCTTGCGGCCCAGAACTCGGGCGAGTGGAAAAGAGTTTTCATCACCTGAGTCATGTCGCCGCTACTGGCGAGATACGACTTCGCCATGCGATCGACCAGGGTCTGCGGCGGATCGTCGCTGACGAAGCGAATGGCGAGCTCGCGGGAGATGAAATGCGCTGTGGCGGGGCGCGTGGCGAGCATGTGCAGCAGTTCGCGGCCCTCCATCTCGCCATTTTCCTTGATTTTCTGGCCCAGAACCTTCTTCGTGCCCGGCTCATGGCGGTTGGGATTGAAGACGAAATCTCCGCCGCGCTGCTGGCGATCGACGGTCCAGCCGGTAAGGACGCGCGCTACCTGGGTCACATCGGCCTGGGTGTAGCCGCCATTCACGCCCAGCGTGTGCAACTCCATCAACTCGCGGGCATAATTCTCGTTCAGACCCTCGGGGGCCTTTGGATTTTTCGACGGATTTCGTGCCGCATTCAGTTTCGCGCGTTCGGCGGCTTGCGAATCAGGGCCCATGCTGCTGGCGTTGTCGAGATAGAGCAGCATCGCCGGGCTGTGCGCCACAGCTTCGAGCAAGTCTTCAAATCTGCCCAGCGCCAGGGGCCGGATCACATCGCGCTCATAGCTGACGAGATAGTACGGAGTCTCGTCGTTCTTGCGCAGGTAGACATTGAAGTGGTTGAGCCAGAAGTCGGTCATCACTTCCTGAAACTGGGCGTTGGAATAGATGTCGCATGTCAGCCGCTGGGCCATGAGCTCTTTGCCCAGCAACTGCTGGGGGTTTTCGAGGTCGTCAACAGCCTCAACGAGGTCGGGAGTGAGATCTCCGGTGAGAGCCTTGCGCTGCGCGGGTTTGAGGGACTTCAGGAAGGCGTCAAAATCCGCCGGCTGCATGGACTGGAGGCGCACCACGCGACGTTTGGGCGGAAGCGCGAGTACGCTCGTAATGAGCGACTGATCCGGCTGCGACAATAGATCGACGGTCGCAGCCGTCATGCTGTCCATCGCCGCCGGCTGCGCGGCCGGTTGGTTTTGCGGCTGGGTCATCGCAGGCGCGGGAGCGGCGGCTGCGGTGTCCATCGCCATTGCCGGCGCGGGGGCAGGGGATTGCCCGCCATTCGCAGGTTGAGCCAGAGCCTGATCGGCCTGAGCCGTTGCTTTCTTCTGATCCTGTTCGGCTTTCTTCGCCTGCAGGCGGTAAATCTGGTTCTCATACACCGCATGCAGCGTGCCGCTCTCAGGCACTGGAACCTTGCCTGCGATGGCCTGGCGGATGATGGCGTTTGAGGGAATGCGGAAAATCAGGTCTTGGGTGCTCCACTGCATGGCGGGGAACTGGGCCAGGCGGCCATCGAGGTCGGTCTCGTCGAGGGTCGCGGGGTGCAACTGCTGGTTGAACCAGGCTTCCAGTCCCATGGCGCGGACTGCCTCGAGATCGCCGGGACGCGGGCCGAAGGTGAAGCGGTTGAGAGCGTGCAGAATGCGTTCGTCGCCCTGCAACTGGCCGGATTGATAGGCAGCGCGATGGGAGGGCTTATTGGCGGCTTGATCGGGCTGCGCGGGAGATGCCGGCGCGGACTGGGCAAAGCCGAATGGAGCCGGGGCGCAGAGCGTGCAACACAACAGGACGGCAAAAGTGCCTCTGAACGATTCCATCTCTGAAGCTCCACGCGAGAAGGCTGGCCGGGGAAGAACACGGCGTGATCTTACCAACTATAGATGCAGACTCAGTTTGCAGGGGAAAGTTGTGGTTTGAGAGCAGCTAAGTGTGTTTTGGGGCGGCGTTCAAGGGCAGTCAAGGTCATATTCCCTTGCAATGCACCGATTTGGGCCAGAAATTGTGCGTCAGCACGGGGCATGGCGTGGCTACGGCTGGAAGAGTTGTCAAGACTTGTTGGGTCTGGAGGGGAATCAGCATTGTGGGAGGATCAAGCGGAATACGCAAATCCGGCTCAATCGAAGCGTCAATAATAACCGGGTCGCCTGTCGCAACTTCCAGAACGGCCGTAACCGTTTCGTCGATACCCTTTTGCAATTCAATGGTTTCGGACAACGTGACGAAAATTCGAGCAGAGACGCGTACGACATGGCTTCCTGGCAGCACATCGAGAAATGCGTCACCGTTACGGTCGGTCGTTGCTGCCATAGTGGTCTTACTGGGTTGAGGATCAATTTCGATCCGAGCACCGGCGATGAACGCTCCTGTAATGTCGGTGACCTTGACGGTAATGTGGGAAGCCGGGACCGGCTGAGCTGCGAGGATGGCGGGCAGGACAAGTAGTGCGGCGGCGATACGTGCATTTGCCACGCGCTCAGTCTAAACCCGATCGAACATTTCGGAAGGCAAATCTACTTACAGCCCTTTTTGCACTTGGCCAGGATGGCGGCGTGGAGGCGCTCGCGGACATCTTCGGGAAGATCGTAGATCTCGTGGGAACGATAGATTTCAATGGTTTTGAGGGTGGTGTTGAAGACCACCTCGCAGTGCCCGCATTTGTGCATGTGCTGCTCGATGTCGGCCCGAATCGGGGCGGCGATCGAGTCGTCGATACTTTCGTCGAGAAGGGCGAGAAACTCAGTGCAGGTCACTGCTCAACTCCATTCCCGGCGGGAACTGCGGGCGCTGTCTTCTTGCGAAAATAGCGGCTGAGGCGCTCGCGCAGTTGCAACCGGGCGCGCAGCAGGCGCGACTTCACGGCAGGAACGCTCAGTCCCAGCGTTTCGGCCGTCTCCTCGGTGGATAAGCCTTCCACGTCGCGCAGGGCGAAGACTACGCGAAATCCCTGCGGCAATCCCTGGATGGTCTTGCGCAGAATCTCGGCCAGCTCGGCCTGGTTGTAGTTCTGTTCCGGATCGGGCGCCCAGTCGGCAAGATCGCGAGGGACGCTGCCCTCTTCGGTCTCCAGATCCTCGTCGATCGAGACCATTCTCCCGCTGCGCCGCTTGCGCAGACGCATCAGGCTCTCGTTGACCGCAATTCGCACCAACCATGTGTAGAATTTCGAATTCCCCTGAAACTGATCGAGCTTCTCATACGCCTTGAGAAACGCGTCCTGCATCACGTCTTCGGCGTCCTCGCGGTTTTGCGTAATGTGCTGCGCAATCCTGAAGATCTGCCGCTCGTATTTGCGGACCAGCGTATCGTAAGCCGAGACATCTCCGGCGCGAACCCTGTCTACCAGGGCTACGTCGGGATGCTGCTCGTTTTCTCCTGCAATCGATTGGATGGTCGACATGGGGGTTGGATGCGAGAATTCGTTCGAAACGGTGAAAAGACTTCGATCAGACTCCTGAAGTGGCAATCGGGCCCGTAAAAGAAGAGTGTACCGGAGATGAGGGCCGGGGGCCAAACCGGAACGGATGCTTCGGCGGCTGCGTCTATTTGGGTAACGCCACTGGTTCCGGGATGCCCGGGGCGAGGGAAACGGGGATAGAGTGAAGATATGAGGATCGAGTCCTTCCCCACTGTTCTCTTCCGCCAGGCCGGGCGCGCCTTGGCGCTGGCATTGTTGATGGTGGCGCTGCCGGTGGCCGGACAATCCTCGAGCGGCGCCGGGACCAACTCTCCAGCTACGGCTTCAAAGCGAACCAGGAAGCCGGCGGCCACGAAAAAGCCCACGGCCAAGCCGACGTCGGCAAGAAAGCCCGCGTCGACAACGAGGACGAACAAGTCGACGCCCCATCGCAGGGTGAAAACAAGGGCGAGCCGCGCGGCAAGGACGGCGCGGACCGCGCGCATCAAACGGGCGTTTGTGGCTTCCACCGAGTTGCGGCCGATGGCGCAGCAGTTGGCTCTGCTGCGCACGCCGGAGGCCTACCTGGGAGTGGCTGCTTATGCTCACCGGAACAGCGGAGAGGCTGCCGCAGCGGCATACCTGGCGCTGGGTCACGCGTATCTGCTGGACAAACGCTATGCGGAAGCCGTGGCCAGCTTGACCCAGGCTCGGCGGCAAGGCCAGGAATTGGCCGACTATGCCGACTCTCTGGGCGCGCAGGCGAGCCACGATGCCGGCGACGATGCGGCTGCGGAAGCCCTGCTACACGGCTTCATGGAACGCTATCCGGATAGCATCTTCGACGACCAGGCGCCCGAACTGGAAGCCAATGTATTGCTGGCGATGAGCAACCCGGCGGGCGCGCGCGAGGTGCTGGCGAAGGCCGCGGATACAGATGCCGCGGATCGCGCCGGTTATCAACTTGCCGAGGGGCAGGTGGAGTTTGCGTTGGGGCAGCAGAAGACGGCGGAGGGAATTTTCAAGAAGCTGTTGCTGGGCCACCCGCTGAGCCCGGAGGCGCAGATTGCGCGGGCGCGGCTGACGCAGACCGGGGCCGAGTCCACGTTGACCGTGAGCGAGCTGCGCAGCCTGGGAGACGCCTACTACAACGCGGGACGCTACGGCGAGGCAGTGGAACAATATCGCGTGCTGGCGCTCGAGCCGGGGCTCAGCGAAACGGACCGCAATGGATTTGCCGTGGCCGAGGCGGCCTGCAACCTGAAGCTGAAACGGTTGAGCCCGGCCGAGGCGCAGGCGTTGCCCGACACTGACGATGAAAACGGGGCGCGGCGGCTCGATTTGCTGATGGAACTGGCGCGGGACCGCGACGACGGGGCCGAACAAAAGCGAATCGTCAGTGAAATGGAGGCCAGATTTCCGAGCAGCCCCTGGCTGGCGGAGGCGCTGTTTTCCGCCGGCAACATGTATATGCTGAAGCGCGATTTTCCCACGGCGGTGGAGTATTACAGCTACCTGGCGAAGCAGTTTCCCGAGAGCAAGAATGCGCCCGCGGCGCACTGGCGCGCGGGCTGGCTGAGCTACCGGCAGAGGCAGTACGCCGAGGCCGCGCGGCTGTTCGACGAGCAAATCAAACTCTATCCAGCAGCCTCGGAGACGGTGTCGGCGCTCTATTGGAGGGGACGGCTCTTCGAGACGCAGGACCATTATCCGGCGCTGGCCGCGGCCAACTACCGGGCCATCATTCGCGCTTACCAGCATTACTTTTATGCGCAGATGGCGCGGGAGCGGCTGGCGGCGCTGGGCAGGATGGAGCCTGCCCCTGAACCGCAACTGGACCAGTTCCAGCCGCTGCCGGAGCCAAAGCTCGTGGATAATTTTCCGGTGGATAGTCCGCACCTGGCCAAAGCCCGCCTGCTGGCCAACGCGGGACTGAACGAGTACATCGCGGCGGAGATCAAGGCCGATCCGGACTCGGATTCGTGGAGCGCGCTGGCCGAGGCCCAGATCTATGCCAACTATGGGGAGACGTACCGCGCCCTGCGCGCGCTGAAGCGGGCCTTGCCGTATGCCACAACGGCATCCATCGACTCGATCCCGCTTGCTTATTGGCATATTCTTTACCCCGAGCCATACTGGGACACAATCAGGGCCGAGTCGGCGAAGAACAATCTCGATCCGTACATGGTGGCCTCGCTGATACGGCAGGAGTCGGAGTTCGACCCCTCGGTGATTTCCTATGCCAACGCATATGGACTGATGCAGTTGTTGCCCTCGGTGGGAAAGGCGATGGCGCGCGAGGAGGGCTTGAGCCATTTTCAGACTTTTCAGCTCCTCGACCCGGAGATCAATATCCGCCTCGGCACACGGTATTTGCGCCAGATGCTGGACCATTTCGGCGGGGTGGAGGAATATGCGCTGGCAGCCTACAACGCGGGCGATAATCGCGTGACGGACTGGCAGTCTGCCGGCCCTTATCAGGGTCTCGACGAGTTTGTAGAGTCCATTCCATTCACTCAAACCCGGGAGTATGTCGAAGCCATCGAGCGCAACCAGGAGACCTACAAGGCCATCGACGAGTTTGAGCGGGCGCACTCCAGAACCGGAATGCGAGCCTCGAAATAACCTGGATCGCTAATTCCCGGATGGGCGAATTCGCTCTTTTCAGGGCAGGGAATCCCGCTTGACACTCCCTGGTTTCGATTCCGATTGACTTTACGAGCGCGCCCGGCAACACTGAGTTTCAACGGAGATGCCTCAACCTCCGTTATGCCATTCGCAGCCTGCTGTTGTTGCAAAACGGAGCCGGGCGGAGACAAATGCGCGGCTTGGTTACATCAATCCACACGGAGGGAACGATGTCAGCCGACTTGCAGTTTCTGGAAGAATGGATTCCCGAAAGAATGGACCCCGGAACGGTTTTCGTGCTTGAAAACCAGGCGAAACTTGGCCAGGCGCAGAATCCGTATGTGGCCGTGATGTCCTGCCCGCGGTGCGGGACGCTGGGGCTGATCACGCGCCGCCAGCTTTACGGCGGGGAGATGATGATCTGCGGGGGCGAAGTTTGTTCGGCCGAATACAGGCTGGACGACGACGATATCTGCTACCGCCCGGCGCAATAAGCGCAGTGGCGGCTCTGTGCTACCGCTGCAGGCTGTAGTCCGCCTTGGTGGTCCTGGCGCCGGCCTGGACCGGGGTGAGAAGCTGTGTGCGGTCCCATCCTCCGCCGAGAGCCTGCACCAGTTGAACCGAGGACATCATCTCTTCCACCTGAAGAGTGTTTAGCGTTTCCTGGTCGTCAAGCAGGGTGGTCTGCGCGATGGTGACATCGACGTATGGATCGACTCCGGTGTTATAGCGCTGTGTCTCCAGGTCAAGATACTGCTGGGCCGACTGCACCGCTTCCTGCTGCTTGAGAATCTGCTGCGAGTAAACGCGCGCGGCCGCCAGCGCATCCTCCACCTGCTGGAAGGCGGTGAGGACCGTCTCGCGGTAGGTGGCCAGGTCCGCATTGTAGGTGGCGACGTACTGATGCAACTCCGCGCGGTAAAGGCCGCCGTCGAAGACGACTTGCGACGCGGAGGGGCCGATCGACCAGACCCGGCTGGGCCAGTCGAAGAGGTTCTTGAGCATGGAGCCCTCGAATCCCCCCGCGGCGGAGATTGTCACTTGCGGAAAGAACGCGCCGTAACCGATGCCGATGGTCGCGTTGGCCGCGGCGAGAGTGCGTTCGGAGGCGGCGATATCGGGGCGGCGCTCAACCAATTGCGAGGGCACGCCGGTGGGAATGGGCGGAGGAACATAAACCATCGGTTTCACGGGAATGGAAAAGTCGGTAGCGATTTTGCCGAGTAGTACAGCGATGGCGTGTTCGTATTGCGCACGCGACAGCGCGACGTTTACGTCAGCGGACTGCGCTGCCTGGAGCGTGGTCCTGGCTTCGACGACGGAGATTTGATCGCCGGTCCCGGCATCGTACGCACCCTGCGCCGCATCCAGCGCCTTCTGGTCGGCGGCGACCGTCTTGTCGAGAATCTGCTGGAGCATGTCCTGGCCGCGAATCTCAAAGTAATATTCGGCCAGACTGGATTGTTCGGTGAGTTTTTCGAGTTCCAGATCGGCAGCGCTGGCCTGGGCGGTGTATTGCGCTTCGTGCACCTCGTTGCGAATCTTGCCCCAGAGATCGGGCGTCCAGGTGACATCGATCGGGGCCGACCACAGCGAGGAGGTCTTTCCCACACTGGTTTGCGATGAGTTCGACAGATTGGAAGAACTGCGCGAGCGAGTCCAGGAGGGACCGGCAGTGATGGCAGGCCAGTACTGCGAGCGCGCCTCGGCGATCATGGCGCGGGCTTCCATGTATTCCTGGAACGAGACCTTGATGTTCTGGTTGTCAATGTTGAGCTGTTCTTCCAGCGCGTTCAATTCCGGTTCGCGGAAGAGCTCCCACCAATTGCCGCGGATCATGGCGTCCTGGGGGCTGGCGACCTTCCAACCGTCGGCATCGTGAAAGTTGACAGTCGATTCCTTGTAATTGGGAGCGGTGACCGCGGGTGGTGCGGGAGCGCGATAAGGCGGTCCGACATGGCAACCGGCAATGAACGCGAGCAAGCTCAAAGCGCCTGCGGCAAGGGCGAACTGGGTGCGGTAGTGTGGCTCGGGCATGGTCATTTTCCTTCTCGTGTTACGATGCCGCTCCCTCAGTTTGTGGACGAAGCCGCGCAGGAACTCTCTTCAGCGAGCGCGTGCGCATGCGGTCCATCAGCAGGTAGACGACGGGAGTGGTATAGAGCGTGAGCAGTTGGCTCAGCACCAGGCCGCCGACGATGGTGATGCCCAGGGGGTGGCGCAGTTCCGAGCCGGTGCCGGTTCCGAAGGCCAGCGGTAGCGCTCCGCAAATGGCGCACATGGTGGTCATCATGATGGGGCGGAAACGCAACATGCAGGCTTCAAAGATGGCGTCGCGCGTGCTCTTGCCGTCGTTGCGCTCGGCCTGCAACGCGAAATCGATCATCATAATGGCGTTTTTCTTCACAATGCCAATCAGAAGAATGATGCCGATAATGGAGATCACGTTGAGATCGACGTGAAAGAGCATGAGAGCGAGCATGGCGCCCACACTTGCCGAAGGCAGCGTGGAGATGATGGTGAGCGGGTGAATAAGGCTCTCATAAAGGATGCCGAGCACGATGAAGACGGAAAGCAGCGCGGTGACCACCAGAATCGGCAGCGTCGCTATCGATTGCTGGTAGGCCTGTGCGGTTCCGGCAAAGAATCCGAGGATCGTGCCGGGCATGCCCAACTGCTGCTCCATTTCAGTCACCTCGCGCGTGGCGTCTGAAAGCGAGACGCCGGCTGCGAGGTTAAAGGAGACTGTAACGGACGGAAAGAGGCCGGTATGGTTCACCTGGAGGGGCGTGGTGCCGGTGTGCGGCGTCATGATGCTAAGCAGAGGCGAAATGGAGTCGATGCTCCCGCCGGATGCGGATTTATTGGGAATGAAGTATATATTGTTGAGCCCGGAGGGGTCCTGCCAGTATGGCGGCGCCACTTCCATCACCACGTAGTACTGGTTGAGCGGCGTGTAGATGACGGAAACTTCAGACTGTCCGAAGGCGCTGTAGAGCGATGAATCGAGAGATTGGGAGGTCTGGCCCAGGCGTGCCGCGGTGGTGCGATCGTAGGAGAGCATCTCCTGCAGGCCGCCGTTCTGCTGGTCGGTATTCACGTCCTGCAGGCCGGGAAGTTTTTTCATATTATTAAGCAATATTGGGCCCCAGTGGGCCAGATCGTCGATGCTGTCGGTCTGAATGGTGTATTGATACAGCGCGCCGCCGCCGCGTCCTCCGATGCGCAGATCCTGCGCGGGCTGCAGAAAGGCCGAAGCAACGGGCAAGCGGTTCATCTTCGGCCGCAGGCGGTTGATCACGTCCATCGCCGAAGTCTGGCGTACGGCGCACGATGGACTGCTTTCAGTGCAGTTGCTGCCCAGGGGTTTGAGCGCGATGAACATGAATCCGCCGTTGCCGCTCCCGGTGTAAGCGTTGACGTGCGCTATGGCGGGATCGGCTTTGACGACGTTGACCAGCGATTGACTCGAGAAGTTCATCAACGGGAAAGAGGCATCCTGCGGCCCTTGCACCTGACCCATGATCACTCCTGTGTCCTGCTGCGGGAAGAAGCCCCAGGGGATTTTCCAGATGACGAGACCATTCAGTGCAATGGTGAGCAGGAGGACGATCAAGATCAATCCCGGATTATCAAGCACCCAAACCAGAGAGTGCCGATAGATTGAGATCATGCCATTGAATCCCTTCTCGCTGGTCCGATAGAGAAAGTTGTGCTTCTCGCCTTCCTTGTGCGCTTTGAGGATGTATGCGCACATGCACGGCGTCGCGGTGAGGGAAATGATCATCGAAATGACAATGGCCGTTGAAAGCGTCACTGCGAATTCGCGAAACAGCCGTCCGATGATGCCGGCCATCAGGAGGATGGGAATGAAAACGGCAATCAGCGACATGCTGATGGTGAAAATCGTAGAACCGATCTCCTGGGAGCCTTTCATCGCAGCGGCAAAGGGCTCCATGCCGTTTTCGACGTGCCGGGTAATGTTCTCCATGACCACGATGGCGTCGTCAACCACAAACCCGGTGGCGATGGTCAGCGCCATAAGCGACAGGTTGTCGAGCGTGTAGCCGAACATATACATCGCGGCGAAGGTCCCGATGAGCGAAGTCGGCACGGCAACAAAGGGGATGAGTGTGGCGCGCGGGCTGCGCAGAAATACGAAGACCATCAGGATGACGAGGCAAACCGATCCGATCAGCGCCTTGTACACGGTATTAACCGAGGCGCGAATCGTGGTCGTGCGGTCAAGAACGATGGTCGTGGTGATGCCCTGGGGAAGGACTGCCTCAAGAAATGGCAACTGCGCCTTGATGCGGTCCACGGTCTGAATAATGTTGGCGCCGGGCTGTCGGAAGATGGTGATAAAAGCAGCCTTTTTCCCATCCGCATATCCGGCAGAGCGCAGGTTTTGCGTGGAGTTCACCACATCGGCGACATCTTCAAGGCGCACGGCCGCGCCATTGTGGTAGCCGACAATCAGCGGCCGGTATTCGTCGGCCAGTGAGATCTGATCGTTGGTGATGATGTCGGCGGTGAGGTTGCCATTGGAGAGCTGGCCACGCGGCCGGTCGGAGTTCTGCAGACTGAGAACGGATTGCACGTTGCCGAGTGTAAGCCCGAAACTTTCGAGCTTGGTGGGATTGATCTCGACGCGTACCGAGGGCGTGGCTCCGCCTTGCACTCCCACTTGCCCGACACCTTGAATCTGCGATAGCTTCTGCTCCAGGATCGTGGAGGCAAGGTCATAGAGCTTCGTCACGTCGTACTTGTTTGAAGTGAGGCTGAGAAGCATGATCGGCGAATCGGCGGGATTCACCTTGCGATAGGAGGGATTGGAGGGCAGGTTCGCAGGCAGATAAGTCCGCGCTGCGTTAATGGCAGCCTGCACGTCACGGGCGGCGCCGTCGATGTTGCGGCTGAGGTCGAACTGGAGGGTTACATTGGTGCTGCCGAGCGAACTCGATGAGGTCATCTCGGTGATGCCGGCGATGTGGCTGAACTGGCGCTCGAGGGGTGTGGCGACAGAAGCCGCCATGATCTGCGCACTGGCGCCGGGCAGGCCGGCGGAGACGCTGATGGTGGGGAAGTCGACCTGCGGCAGCGGGGCCACGGGCAGCACCACAAAGGCGATGCCGCCTGCGATGGCCACGGCAACGGTGAGCAGCGTGGTGGCGACCGGGCGCCGGATGAATGGAGACGAAAGGCTCATGCGCTCTCCGTTCCCGGCTCCTGCTTGCTGGTGGCTACCTGCGAGGCGCGGCGGCCGGTGAACCGATGCGCGAGGTTGTCAAAGAAGATGTAAATCACCGGCGTGGTGTAAAACGTGAGGAGCTGGCTGAGCAGCAGGCCGCCGACCATGGCGATGCCGAGCGGACGGCGCAACTCAGAGCCGAGGCCGGTTCCGACGGCCAGCGGAATACCGGCCAGCAGCGCGGCCATGGTGGTCATCATGATGGGCCGGAATCGCAGCAGGCTGGCTTCGTAAATGGCTTCGGTCGCGGTCTTGCCGTGTTCGCGCTCGGCTTCGAGCGCGAAGTCAACAATCAGAATGCCGTTCTTCTTGACGATGCCGATGAGCAGAATGATGCCGATAATGCCGACCACGCTGAGGTCCTGGTGGAAAAGCATCAGGGCCAGCAGCGCGCCGACACCGGCGGAGGGCAAAGTGGAAAGAATGGTGATGGGGTGGATGAAGCTTTCGTAGAGAACGCCGAGGACAATATAAACGGTGACCAGGGCGGCAAGGATCAAGAGAACTTCGTTGGAGAGCGAATTGTGAAAAGATGCAGCGGTGCCCTGAAAGTCGGACTGCAGGCTGGCCGGGAAGTGGAGATTCGTGGCCGTTTTCTCAATGTCTTCAATGGCCGTGCCAAGCGATCCGTTTGGAGACAAATTGAAGGAGACGGTGACGGAAGGGAACTGTCCCTGGTGATTGATGGAGAGAGCTTCAGTAATTCGCGAAGCGTGAGTAAATGCGCCCAGGGGGATGGCGTTGGAGCCAACCGAGGCGATGGAGGTATTGGGCGTGGTCCCCGAAGCGGTGCCGCCGCTCACTGAGCTTCCTGAAGAACTGGTGGTTCCGGCCAGCACCGTAGCCGGCGCGGTGACAACCTCGGAAGACGGCGTGTAGCGCACCGAACTGGTGAGGGCATTGGAGCCGGCCACGCGGAGGCTGAGGAGGAATAGGATGAGGACGCGCCGGCTCCGCTGGCTCCCGAAGAAGCGCTGGACTGGATGTAGAGGTCGCTAAGATTGGCGGGATTCTGCTGCCATTCGGGCGAGGTTTCCAGGATGACGTGGTATTGGTTGAGCTGCGTGTAGAGCGTGTTGATTTGGCGCTGGCCGTAGGCGTCGTAGAGAGTGTTGTCAATGGTGGTGGGAGCAATGCCCAGACGCGAAGCGGTGACGCGGTCGATTTCGAGTTGAATGGCGCGGGCGCCGGTCTGCTGATCGGTGGCCACGTCTTCGAGTTCGGGGATTTTCTCGAGCTGGGCCACGAACTTGTCGGTCCACTCGTTCAGTTCGTCGGTGTCGGGGTCTTCCAGCGTGTACTGATACTGGGTGCGGCTGACGCGGTCATCCACTGTGATGTCTTGAACGGGTTGCATGTAAAGGTGCATTCCGTGCACCTGCTGCAGGTTGTTTTGCAGGCGGCGGATCACGTCGGAAGCGCTCATATGGCGCTGATCGAGCGGCTTGAGGTTGATGGAAACGCGGCCGCTGTTCAGCGTGGTGTTGATGCCGTCGGCGCCGATGAACGAAGACAGGCTTTCGACGGCGGGATCCTGGAGGATGATCTTCGCCAGTTCCCGCTGCTTGGAGGCCATGGCGGGGTAGGAAATGGACTGGTTGGCCTGCGAGATGCCTTGAATCACGCCGGTATCCTGTACCGGGAAAAAGCCTTTGGGAATGATGATGTAAAGAACGACAGTAAGAACCAGGGTGGCGACGGCAATGAGCAAAGTAAATGTCTGGTAACGAAGCACCACCCGGAGCGTGCGCCCATAGAAGGCGATCATGCTTTCGAACATGTGCTCGGAAAGGCGATAGAAGCGGCCCTGCTTCTCCTCCGGATCGTGGCGAAGGATGCGCGAGCACATCATGGGGGTGAGAGTCAGCGAGACTACCGCGGAGATGATGATGGTGACGGCCAGCGTGACCGCGAACTCGCGGAAGAGACGGCCGACGACGTCGCCCATGAAAAGCAGAGGGATGAGCACGGCGATGAGCGAGACGGTCAGCGAAACGATGGTGAAGCCGATCTGGCCGGCTCCGGCAAGCGCGGCTTCAAGCGGCGGCATCCCCTCCTCAAGGTAGCGGCTGATGTTCTCGATCATCACGATGGCGTCGTCGACCACGAAGCCGGTGGAGATGGTGAGCGCCATCAGCGACAGGTTGTCGAGCGAGTAGCCAAGCAGATACATCACTCCAAAGGTGCCGATGAGCGAGAGCGGGACGGCAATGGAGGGAATGATGGTGGCGCGAAGGCTGCGCAGGAACAGAAAGATGACCATTACCACCAGGCCGATGGTCAGCAACAGCTCGAATTCCACATCGTTGACCGAGGCCTGAATGCTCGTGGTCATGTCAGTGAGCGTGGTGACCTTTATGGATGCGGGGAGGTTGGTCTCCAACTGCGGCAGCACCTTCTGGATGCTTTTCACGACGGCGATGGTGTTGGCGCCTGGCTGGCGCTGGATGTTGAGAATGACCGCGGGAGTCTGATTCATCCATGCGGCCTGCTTGGTGTTCTCAACGCCGTTGACGACGTTGGCGACATCCTTCACCAGGACCGGCGCGCCGTTGGAGTAGGAAATGACCAGGTTCTTGTACTGGTTGGCTTCAGTGATCTGGTCGTTGGCGTCGATCTGGTAGTCCTGGCGGGGCCCATCGAAGTTGCCCTTGGCGGAATTGACGCTGGCCTGTGTGAGGGCAGTCCGCACATCCTCCATATTGAGGCCGTAGGAAGAGAGCTGGACGGGATTGACCTGAATGCGGACGGCGGGCTTCTGTCCGCCGCTGATGCTGACCAGTCCCACGCCGTTCAACTGGGAGAGCCGGGGCGCCAGGCGGGTGTCGACCATATCCTCGACCTGCGAAAGAGGGATGGTGTCGGAAGTGATGGCCAGGGTGAGGACGGGCGCGTCGGCAGGATTGGTCTTGTTATAGACGGGCGGCACGGGCAGGTCGGAGGGCAGGAAGGACTGGCCGCCGTTGATCGCCGACTGAACTTCTTCCTCGGCGACATCGAGGCCCAGAGAGAGATTGAACTGAAGCACGATGACCGACACGCCACCGGCGCTGGTGGAGGTCATCTGGCTCAGCCCCTGCATCTGGCCGAATTGACGCTCGAGGGGCGCGGTTACGGTGGTGGCCATCACATCGGGGCTGGCACCGGGATAGAACGTGAGCACCTGGATGGTCGGATAGTCGACCTCAGGAAGCGCCGAAACCGGCAACTGCGTGTAAGCGACGATGCCAGCCAGCAGAATTGCAGCCATCAACAGCGACGTAGCAACCGGCCGCAGGATGAATGGGCGAGACGGACTCATGGGACATTGTCCTCGGTGTCGTCGGAGGATGGCAGCTTGACCTTGGACTGGAAGACCTGTGAATTGTCGACCAGTTTCTGAAAGCTGCTGTTGGCTACGATCGTTCCGGGATTGATGCCCGTAACCACGGTGTTGCCTTTATCCGAGATGCCCGACTTGACGTTTTGCATCTTCGCGTGGCCGCTCTGAATGACATAGACGAAGTCGATGGCGCCATTGTGTTGAATGGTGGAGGACGGAATCAAGGTCTGGTTTTCAAGGGTGTTGACCAGAAGCCGCGTATTGACGAACTGGTTGGGAAAGAGCAGCCCTTTGGAGTTATCGAATTGTGCGCGAAGCTTGACCGTGCCGGTAGTGGTGTCGATCTGGTTGTCGACAGTGATGAGCTTGCCGGTGCCGAGCAGCGTCTGCTGGGTGCGGTCATAAGACTGCACGGGAAGGGCTTTGCCGCCGCGCGTCTGTTGCAGCACCTGGGGCAGGCTGTCTTCAGGCAGGGTGAAAACCACGGTGATGGGCGATGTATGCGCGACCACCACCAGCGTGGTGGTGGAGTTGGCGGTGACCAGGTTGCCGGGGTCCGCCAGGCGCAGCCCGACGTGCCCGTCAATGGGTGAAGCGATATGGCAAAAGGACAGTTCCACCTGGTCGTACTGGACCGTTCCCTGGTCGTTCTTGACAGTTCCCTGGTCCTGAAGCACCTGTTTTTCCTGATCCTCGAGCGTCTGGCGGGGGATAGCGTTCTTGGCCCACGCCTCCTTGTAGCGGTCGAGATCCATCTGCGCCTCGGCCAGCATGCTCTGATCGCGTTCGAGAGCGCCCTGCGCCTGGGCGAGTTGGGCCGCGTAGGGCCGGGGATCGATGTCGATCAGCGAATCGCCCTTGTGGACGAATTGCCCCTCACGGTAGTGCACCGCGGTAATAACGCCGGTGACCTGCGAGGTGACGGCGTCAGTGTAGACAGGGGTGACCGTACCGATGGCGTCAAGATAGACGCCGATGCTGCCCTTGGTGGCCGTCGCGTAGGTGACCGGCACGGGTCCGGTCATGGCGCGGCGTCCCGCTCCGGAGACGGCCTGCTGGCTTTGATTGTGCTGCCGGTATACCCAGTAAAACAGGAGTCCGAACAGCAGGAGGATGATTGCCCAAATCCACCAATGGCGCCTTTTTTTTGCGGGTTCGGATGGTTTGTTTGCCGCTTGCGAAACATACGGAGATTGATCCATATTCTTCTCTTATGTCCAGTTGCGGACCTGTGATTTGTCAGAAGTGCATATCTTAATCCAAATCACTGGCCGAAGGATGTGAGCGTGCATCGTTATCGCCATGCGGCTGAACCTTTACGAAAAGCCGCGAGCCGGTACCTGAAGTGTGGACAGGGATGGACTCTAGCGGGACACCTCCGTCGAATCGCGAGTCGATCCCAAATGCACACACAAGTTCTTTTCTTTCATTGACGGCGAAAAGACGTAAATAGTTGCATGAAAGGGAACCGAAAACGAGGCGAACCGCAGCCTTTGAGGGGTGAGCCGACCGGCGCGGCCGCAGCTACGCCATTTCCGCATGTCTTTCCAGGCAAATGTAACTGCAGAAAGGAGTTGCGGCGAGTGCGTCCGAAGGCATTTTGAGCCGGGACGGCGGCCCGGAGGTGATGGCTCCGAAACATTTGGGGCCTGGTGCTCACGAAGGCCGGATTTACGCTCTCTGCCTCGCCGGGGCCGGATTCCTGCCGGCCTGTGCCTGGTGGGCGCAGCGATCCGATCGGGCGGTCTGGCAGGCTGCGGAAAAATTAAAGTCTTGAAGCTCACTCCTTGCCGCGAACCTTTACCGCGAAGAGTTCATGGTGGGCGAGGATGAACAGCGTCCGATGATCGGCGCCGCCGAAAACAATGTCGATGGGACGCTCGGGAACATCGATCCTTCCGATCTGTTTGCCGGAGGGGTTGTAGACGAAGATCTGGCCATTCGCAACGTACACGTTGCCATTGCCGTCGACAGCGACACTCTCTCCGCCCCGTTCGGAGAAGGGTTGCAGATGGCTGAGCGTGCCGTCGGCATCGACGACGGCGCGGTAGGTGCGATCCTCCGACTCACTGCTGATATAAATCTGTTTTCCGGGCAACGCGCCAATGAAGCCGTAGGTATCAAGGTTGTCAGAGAAGCGCCAGCCGGTATAGTCCGGCGGGCCTTGCTGAAAGACGCGGCCCGCGGGCAGGAGCACGCTGCCGTCGGGCGAGACATACTCCTTTGCCTTGGGGACGGTCATATCCTGGGCAAACATCTCTTTGAGTGTGGTGTATGTGAAGGTGTTGAAGTCGAGCTGGTTGGCGAATTCGCCATTGTTCCACACATTGCCCGGCAGGATGGCCGCCGCGCCTGGATGCGGCTCGGTATTCTGCGGCGTGAGCACAGTAACCCGATCGTTCGGCGAGCCGGGACGGAAGGAATAGACGGTTCCTTGCGGACCATCGGACGAGGTGACCAGCAAATCGCCCGATTTGTCGAAGGCGAGATTGACAGGGTCGAGGGGATTGTCGCATTCGATGGTGAGGCCCTCGGCCTGCGACCAGCCGAAGATGCGCTGTTGATGGTGATCGACGAAGTAGAGCTTTCCGGAAGAGTCCACGGCCGCGCCGGAGATGGAAAAGAATCCGCCTTCGAGCTTTTCGACCTTGGCGCCCGGCGCCAGCACGGCAGATGAATCGGCTGGCGCCGGCTTAGGCGGAGCGGCGGGGATGTCGAGCACGGCGAACTCCCGCTCGCGGACCGCCAGATGATGCGTCCTATCTTCGATTGCGTTTTCGTAAGGGTATTTGCTGGCGCGCAGAAACGTTCCGCAACCATTTTCATCGCAGATGCCGTAGCCGCTCTCGGCGTTCACATGCACATTGCGGAAATGGATGGCGCTGGAGTTGTAGAGACGCACGGCGGCAGGGAAGGGCGCGTGAGAGCGAGTTACGCGGTAGCCGTGATAGTTGGCGACGGTGATGTTTTTCGACCAGTCGAATTCGAGCGAGACCGATTCCGGGCTTTCGGCAGCTTCTTCCTCGGTTTGCGGCGCGTTGAGATCCCAATTCTCTACGTGATCGAATTTGATCTCGCTGCGGACGTGGTGCTCGTTTGAAAGCTCATAGACGTGGCCGGGTGTCTTGGTATCTGAAACAAGGAATCCCGCCTGGGCAAAGGTATTCGGAGTCCAGATGTCGGCGAACGTGCCTCCGCCGCCCTCGGTGACCCACAAGCTGGGATACTGGTCGTCCCAGCGCATGTGCGAATTGGCGCCGGCAGTTCTGCTGTTGTTCAGTGCGAGGCCGCCGCCATGACCGCCCAGAAAACGCACATCGTCCACCAGCGAGTCTGCTCCCGCTTTCCATAGCACCGCGACCGCGCGCGCATTGGTTCCTCCGGCAAAGACTCCAAAGCCACTGATGATGTTGGAGCCGCCCGCGGGCGCAGAGAGGACGGCCCTGGGCGCGCCCACTCCCTGGTAGCCGGGTGTGGAGTCGGGCAGATCGATTTGCGTCAACGTGGGATGCAATCCGATCAGAACCGTGTCCGGTTCCAACATGAGCGTGTCGCTTACGGCGTATTGGCCGCTGGGAAAATAGAGCACGCGGTGCGTGTCGATGGCTTTTTGAATCGCGGCCGTGTCGTCGGTGACGCCGTCGCCCTGAACGCCGAGGGTATGGACGTTGACCCATTCCTCAGCAGGCGGCAGCGGGCGAATGGCCGGCGGCAGCGGCGCGGGCAGTGTGCTCAGCGGCGTAACGTCATACCGCATGCCGATTTCGCCCATCATGCCTTCGCCGGGCACGATGAGCCCATAGCTGAAACTATTGACCGCGTAGGCCGCGCCCTTGCCGGGCACTGTCTTTCCGCTCTCGCGGAACAGGGCAAAGACCGGCACGCCATTCAAAACGGCATTCTCAAACCCAATCTCGGTAAGAGGGCTTTTTTCGTTGCTGATGATGACGGCGGCTTTGGAGATTTGTTCGAATCGGCAATCCTTGACCCACAATTCGTCGGAATAGCGCGGGTCGATGTCGATGGCGGTGGGCAGGTTGCGGAAGGTGTCGCGGATGAGGGTGAGGCCGGCCTCATGCTCGCGAATCGCCGCTTCGCGCTGGCCTTCAAAGGTCGAATCGATGAGCGTGTACTGCCAGGCGGGCGAGGTCTTGTCGGTGAGGATCCCGTAGCGTCCGCCATAGAAGCGCAGATCCTCGGCTTCGTTTCCGATCTCAGTGAGGGCAGCGACGCCGGAGCCGATGTGGAAGTCCATGTGGCTGAGATAGGCGTGCTGGGCGGCGTGAAAACGGATGGCGATGGCAGCCGGATTGCCATCGCCGATCTCAAAGTCGATGTTGCTCATGGCCGAATAGAAGGTGCTGGGAGTGGCGTCGGGGATGGCATCGTTCGGCGGCACGGTTCCCGGCGGCGGGAAGGGCACGCGGCCGGTCAATTCGCCGGGATGGTAGCCGGTGAAGATCACCATGTCGCCCACGCCTTTTTGAAATCCCGGTGTGCTGGTGGCGAGGACAAATACGGGGCGCGTGACGCCGAATCCGATGACGCGTACGCCGGGCCAGACATAGAGGGTGCGCGTGAGCCGATAGCGGCCCGAAGGCACGAACACGATGCCTTCGCGGACTTTGCCGCCCGCTTTGTCAACCGCGGCCTGTAGTGCGGCGGTATCGTCTGCCGTGCCGTCGCCGTGAGCGCCGAATTCCTGCGCGGTGAGATAGACGGCCCTGGGATCTTCGAGCCGGGTGGTGAAGACAGAAGCTGCCAGGGCTGGAAAAGCGAGGCCCGGCAACAACAACGTGAACAGCAGATGTTTTTTCATGACAGCGCTCCGGCGAACGGCGGTTCTGCAATGAATCGAAGCAGGAATCCAAGATGCCGATCCCATCCGAATTTAACACTCTGAACGGGAATGCTGCTTGAAACGGGCAACCAGAAATACGACCACGCCGGCGCCGATCAGGACCATGGTTCCTCCCACGATTTTTGCGACGGCAAGAGTTGGGTTGGGATCGTCTCCAGAGGGAACCACTGCGAGTGCAATGGTGAGCAAGGTGCTTGTCAACCCAATGGCGGCCACGGCAATGGCGACGGGACGACCGCCGGGAACGCGGCGCACATTTTTTTCGGGGTTGCGGCTTTGCACGCGGATCATGGCCGCGAAGACAAAGAGGAAGGGAAGAAAGGTGGCGACGACGGCCATGCTGACCAGCACGTCATAGGCGCCGCGCACCGTGGTACCGGCCTGCCCTAAAAAAGCCACGCACATTCCGGCAAATCCGTAGCTGGCGATGGCCACCCAGGGAGTGCGAAAACGGGAGTGAATTTTTCCGAAGGCCGAAGGCAGGTAATGATGGATGCCGGCGACGAAGGGCAGGCGCGAGGTGGACGACAGGGCAGCTGCCGCTCCTCCGACGCCGTTCAAACCCACGAGCAGGGCGACAGGGGCGAGCAGCCAGGCAACACCCAGGCGGGTGCTGAGAGCGCGGATGCCGTCCACAAATCCATCCGGGCCGCCCACAGCCTGGCTGGGCAGCGCGATCAGCAGGGAGGCGGTTCCGGCCAGATAACCGATGGCGAGCACAGCGCCGCCGGCCAGGATGGCATAGGGGATGACGCGACGTGGATTACGGATCTCATCGCCCATTGCGGATCCGGATTCCACGCCGACGAAGGCAAAGAATACGGTGGACCAGAAGATCGCGTTCTTAAGCGACCAATGCGGCGCGAGACTGGCGGCAGTGAGGTGTGTGGCCGGGCCGAATTTCCAATATGAAAAGGCGCCCAGCAAAATGACTGCGGACAAGGGGATCAGCGTGCCGAAGGCACACACATTATTCAGCCACTTGCCGGCATTCACGCCGAGAATGTTAAGCAGTGTAATGATGGCCAGGCAGGCGACCGCGAAGCCGATGTGGTAGTGCGGGCTCACGGCCAGCGCCTGGGCATGGGGGCCAAATGCAAAGAGCACTGAGGCCGCGGCAAAGTAAAGCACACCGGCAAAGAAAGGAAGGTTGCACATCCAGTAAGTCCAGGCCACAATGAACCCGAAAAAGTTGCCGAAAGCTTCCTGGGCCCAAATGTAGAGACCGCCCTCTTGCGGATAACGCGAAGAAAGCTCCATGACGCAAGCGGCGAGGGGAATGAAGAAGCAGGTGAGCGCGGCAATCCAGACGATCAGGATGCTGGGTCCGGCGGCTGCGGCGCTTGCAACCCAGCGGACGCTCAGCGTGCTCACCACGTAGAACAAAGTGAGATCGCGTAACCCGATGGTTCGCTTGAGTTCAGGGGAAGGCATGTAGGGCGGAGAATAGCAGAATCAAAGAGGCAGTGAAAACTAAATTTTGGCCTGGTCGCGAAGCAGGGCCATCGCCGCGTTGCGGCCGTTGATGCCGGTGACGCTGCCGCCCGGATGGGTGCACGCACCGCAAAGATAGACGCCTTCCATGGGGGTGCGCGCCGACAGCCGGTTGGCCCACATGTATGGCGGCAGGCATTCTCCCTGGAAGATGTGGCCGCCGGTGAGACCGACCTTTTTCTCGATATCCGGTGGTCCCAGAACCTGTGCGTCGATCACGGCATAGTTGATATTCGAACAGAAGCGTTCGAGCGAGCCGAGCGCCAGCTTGAGCACCTCGCCGCGGCGTTCGTCCCAGGTTCCGCGCGCGAATTTGTAGGGCACATATTGTGCAAAGACGCTCATGGTGTGCTCGCCGGGCCCGACCACGGAGCGATCGTGAACGCTTTGGAAATACAACTCGCACCAGAGATGTTCCGGCAGCTCTCCGTTGCGTGCCGCGGCAAAGCCCGCCTTCCATTCCTGCTTGGAGAGCGGGATGTTGATCTGTCCATAGTGGTGCGGTTTATCGGTTCCAGGATCGGCGGTGAAGCTGGGCAGTTCCCTGAGAAGAACATTAAGCTTCACGGTGCAGCCCTCAATCGGTACGCGCTCCACTTGCTCCTGCCATTTTGGATCGGCCGCCTTACCGAGCATGCGCAGGGTCTGGCGCGGGTCGGCGTTGGAGATTATGGTGCGGGCGCCAATACGCTCGCCGCTCTCAAGAAGCACGCCTTCACCGGGCAGAATCTGGGCCACCGGAACTCCCGAGGCGACGGTTGCGCCGGCTTCGCGCGCGGCATCGCAAAAATAGAACGAAACCATCCCCACGCCGCCCTTTACGTAGCCCCACATTCCCGGCCTTCCGCCCAGCCGGCCTGAAGCGTGGTGGAAACGGATGGAAGCAGTGCCGGGATCAAAGGGACTGGCATTGGTGCCGATCACGCCCTGGCCCAGGTAGGCGATCTGCAGCCGTTCATCCTTGATATATTGCTCGACATACTCGGCCATCGACCATTCGAAGAGCAATGCGCGTGCCTCGGTGTCTATGCCCAGCCGATCCTCAATCTGTTCGCGCGTGGGCGCATCGCCGATCCAGACATCGCTCTCGCCCACGGGCCGTAGCGCATTGCGCAATCTCACCATCACATCGTTCATTGCGTGCCAGCCGGTTGCGTCGGCAGGAGCCAGCCTGCGCACTTCCGACGCGCAGCGCTCATCGTCGTCCCACAACTGAATGCAGGAGCCATCGAGGAATGGAATGTACATGCCGTTCAACGCGGGCTTCCACCTGAAGCCCCGGCGCGGCAACTCGAGCTCTTCGATCACCAGGGGATGCAACAGGCCGGCGAGATACGAGCAGGGCGACATTCGCACCCCGGGGAACGGCTCCTCAATGGTGCAGGCGCCGCCGACGCGGGCGCGGCTCTCAAGCACAAGCACACGCCGGCCGGCACGCGCCAGATAGGCCGCGCAGGCCAGCCCATTGTGACCCGCGCCCACGATAATCGTGTCCCAGGTCCTGGCTGCCAACTCAGAAATGGGTGCGGGAAGACCGAGCTCGCCCAGCACCGATGCCGTGGGGGAATCCATATACCGTTCTACATTAGCACTCCTGAATCCAGTCGCGGCGCGGGGAATGCACGGCCCCGAGCGCCATGGGTGTCAGGCCTACTGAACGTGCACTGTCGCACTCAGTTGAATGTCGCTCGACGAGTCGCCAATCATCACGCTGACCGGTTCGGCCTCGACCCTGAAACCGGGCAGCTTTTCGTCCCACCAGGCTAGCGCGGATGCCTTCAGCGGGATCTCGACGGTCTTGGTCTCATTGGGCTGAATGGTGACGCGCTTGAATCCTTTCAGCGCCTCGCGCGGACGCTCCACCTTCGACGCCAAGTGCTTTACGTACATCTGGACAACGGCATCGCCGGCGCGGCTGCCGGTATTGGTCACGTCCACGCTGACGGTGACCGTGCCATCCCGGGCCAGTTGCGGGGAGCTGGTGCGCAAATTGGAGTACTTGAAAGTGGTGTAGCTCAGGCCGTATCCGAAGGGATAGAGAGGCTCGCTTTTGAAGTACATGTAAGTGCGGCCGTCGCGGATGTTGTAATCCATCATCGGAGGCAATTGGTCGAGTGATTTTGGCCAGGTCACTACGAGGTGCCCACCGGGGTTGTAGTCTCCAAAAAGGACCTGCGCCAGGGCCGTTCCCTCGTCTTGCGAGGAGTGGGCCATGTGCAGAATGGCGGGAACGTGGGCCTGCGACCAATTAATGGCCAAAGGAAAGCTGGAAACCAGGATGACAACCGTCTTCGGATTGACGGCGTAGACCTGCTTCACCAGTTGTTCCTGGGCAAGGTCGATGCTTTCGCGGTCGCGGCCTTCGCGCCCGTCGCTGGGCACGGTGCAGGCAATTGTGCCTCCGCCATCGATTGTGTCGTGCCAATCATGCGCCATATCCGGGCCGCAGGTGGGGTCGTTTCCAATCACCACGACCGCGACATCGGAGTTTCTCGCCGCAGTGATGGCGGCGTTGCCGAGCTCATCGGCAGCGTAGTTCACCTTGACGTTTGGACCCACTTCGTCTTTGATTCCCTGCAACGGCGTAACCGCATAGGGAGGCGTGCCGCCGTACCAGTCCCAATGGACAGAGTCGGCGAGCGGTCCGATGACGGCGATGGACTTGATGGCGTCCTTCTTGAGCGGCAGCAGGGAGTTTTCATTCTTGAGCAGGACTACCGATTCGAGCGCCATCTGTCTTGAGACGGCGCGAACTTTGTCGGTGTTCCAGGGTTCAGGCGAGTCTTTAATCCCGGAATAAGAAACCATCTCCGGCGGGTCAAGCAGGCCCAGGCGGATGGTGACGCGGAACTTGAGGCGAACCAGCGCGTCGATCTCCGCTTCAGTGATCTCGCCATCCTTCACGGCGGCCCTGGTTTCGTCCTGATACCTGTCAAGAAACTGATTGATGCCGGCTTTGAGGCAGGCGACCACCGCCTCCTTCTGGTTGGGATAGCGATGGCGCGGATCGACAAGAAGCTTGACCGCCCCTCCATCGCTCGAAATCACGTCCACGCCCCACTGGTCGCGGACAATGCTCTTGAGAATAGGATTGACCGCCATCGGAGTGCCGTTCCAGGCGTTGTAAGAAGCCATCACGGCTGTGGCGCCGCCATCCTGAAAGCCCATCCGGAAGGGGACCGAATAATATTCCCAAAACAGGCGCTGGTCGAAATCGGATGACGAGCTATCGCGGCGATTTTCGTTGCTGTTGGCCAGAAAGTGCTTAAGCAACGCGGCAGCCTGCCAATATTTGGGATCGTCGCCCTGCAGGCCCTTGATGAAGGCCACGGCCATGGTCCCATTAAAGAAAGGGTCTTCGCCATACACTTCTTCGCTGCGGCCCCAGCGCGGGTCACGGGCAAGATCGGACTGCGGTCCCCACAGCATCAGAATCTGGCGATCGTATTTTGCGGTCTGGGTGATGAATCGGGCTTCGTAGCCCTCGACGCCGGCCGCCTGTCGCACCAGGTCCGGGTCCCACGATTCACCCATTCCCGGCGGCTGAGGAAACTGCGTTGTTGTAATGGGCAGGCGCTTGCCTCTGGCCTCACGCTGGACCACGCCGTGAATTCCTTCCGAATTGCCGAAGTTCGGAACCCCCAGCCGCGGCACCCCGGTGTTGGTGCCCAGGCAGTTGATCTTCTCGTCGATGGTCATAAGCGAAAGCAGGTTGTCGATCCGCTTCTCCATGGGCAGAGTGGGGTCGTTGAACGGATAATGCGTTTGCTGGGCGAGCGCCGGGGCAAGCCCGCAAGTCAGAAGACAGAGCAGAGTAGCGGCGTGTTTCATTCTCATGTGCGGATACCGTATCGACTTTCCTGGCATCAGGCCGGATGCGCCCGGATAAAGCCCGGGACACCGCAGCTTTCAAACGCACACAAGGCTATCACTTTACCGGGGGGGAGCGCAGGGAAGCCGGCTCCTGCGGCCGATTGCCGACCGGTACAAGGGCGGCTGATGCTTAGAACGAAGCAGCCGACCTGCAATGTGTCCTATCTGTGCTGCACCAAACGAGCACTAGACTTTCGTGGCGTCGCCTCTGCAGCCCGGATGCCTGCACGGGCAAACGATTTCAGTATGTTCCGACGTACCTTCGCAGTGGGCGCTGCAATACTTCGATCCCTTGTCAGCGGGACAGGAACAAGCAGGGTTCGCGCATTTATTCTTGGATTCAGTCATCGTTTCTCCATTCCCCGGCGACTCGATTTTTCAAGTCCGATGCGGGCATGGCGGATAAGATGCCGAATCCAAATCAAAGGATGGCGATGACAGTCTGCGGGCGTCTCGGCCCGGCGAGTGCAATCGGCGTGATGGCAGGGCATGGACTTGGAAGGTCGCGCCGGCTTGAGCGGTGATGTCCCGGGTGTGTACCTTCTTATGTATCGCAATGGCATACCGATTGATATACTGAGAATGTGACCACAACCGTCCTCGAATCCATCCCCAACGGTAGCGCCACTGGGACTTCCCCCAGCCAGAAGAGGGTGTTGTTGCTGAAACCACGTGGTTTCTGCGCCGGAGTGGTGCGCGCGATCGATATCGTCAAGATCGCTCTGGAAACCTTTGGCGCGCCTATCTACGTGCGCCGCGAAATTGTGCATAACCGCTATGTTGTGAATGAATTAGCGGAAAAAGGCGCAATCTTTGTCCATGAGATCGATGATGTGCCGGATGGGCAGAGGGTCATCTACTCGGCGCACGGCGTATCTCCGGCAGTCAGAGAGCGGAGCAAGGGCCGCAATTTAAAGGTGATCGACGCGACCTGCCCGCTGGTGACCAAGGTCCACATTGAGGCCGTCAAGTTCGCCAGGCAGGGCTATTCGCTGGTTTTGATCGGCCACCGCGACCACGACGAGATCGAAGGCACCCTGGGCGAAGCTCCGGATGTGACCCAGGTAGTTTCAAACGTGGCTGAAGTGGAGGCGCTGCAGGTTCCCGATCCAGACCGCGTGGCCTATCTGACCCAGACCACACTTTCGCTGGATGAGGCACGCGACATCATCCACGCGCTGAAGATCAAATTCCCGAATATCGTTGGGCCGCACTCCCAGGACATTTGCTATGCCACGGAAAATCGCCAGGTGGCGGTGCGCAACGTAGCCCACAATGCCGGGCTGGTGCTGGTGGTGGGATCGACGAACAGCTCCAACTCCAATCGCCTGGTGGAGGTATCGCGCAACCTGGGCACCATCGGTTATCTGATCGACAACTCTCAGGCCATCGATCCTGCATGGCTTGAAGGGGTGACCAATGTTGCGGTTACAGCCGGCGCGTCGGCTCCCGAAGTTCTGGTGGAAGACGTAGTCAGCTATCTGCGGCAAAACGGATTCAACAGCGTCGAAGAAGTGGAAGTAATGCCGGAAAATGTGCGTTTCGGTCTGCCTCCGGAGATAATTCAAGCCATCGGCAGCGCCGGCGGGAATGAACCGGTTCCAGTAAGGTGACGAAACTTCAGCATTGATGAGAAGCGGTGCGCGCGTCGCCTGGGCGCATCGTTTAACCGGATGAGCAGCAGCCGGAACCGGGAGTATTCGGTATTCCGGAGAGGAACTGAGGCGTTTCAGACCGCATGAGTCCACAGCATCAGAGATCGCAATCGACGGCGCCGCAGTTTGGCCGTCCCCGATTTGGCCGCATCGACGCGGGCCTGGCCGATGTGGAGTCGGCGATTGCGGGTTCGCGCGAATTTCTTCTCTCCTTGCAGCACCCCGAGGGTTACTGGTGCGGCGAGCTTGAGGCCGATTCGATGCTGGAGGCCGACTACATCTTTTTGCACACGTTGCTGGAGAGCGGCGATCCGGGACGGTTGCAGCGCGCCGTGACCGAGATGCTGCGCTACCAGAACGAAGACGGCAGTTGGAGCATTTATCCGGGCGGACCGGGCAACATCTCGCTCTCAGTGAAATGCTATTTTTCAGCCAAGCTGATGGGCATCGGCGCGGACGATCCGCGGCTGTCGCTTTGCCGCGAGTGGATCCTGGCGCATGGCGGCGTGGTGGAGTGCAACACGTTTACCAAGATGTACCTTTGCGCGCTGGGCCAGTACGACTACGACGCGGTGCCGGCCATCCCTCCCGAGATTGTTCTTTTTCCCAACTGGTTCTATTTCAATCTCTACGAGATTTCGGCATGGTCGCGCTCGATTCTGGTACCGCTGGCAATCATTTACGCCAAGAAGCCTTACAAGAAGATTCCTCCGGAGCACGGAATCGGCGAGTTGTTTGTGGGCGGCCGGGCCAACTCGATTCTTCGCCTGCGCATGAACCGGAAATCGCTTTTCTCGTGGCGCAACTTCTTCCTGATTTTGGACAGGATCACGCATTGGGCTGAGGCGGTTCACATCCGCCCCCTGCGCCGGTTGGCGCTGCGCAAAGCGGAAAAATGGATGCTCGACCGGTTGGAAATGACCGATGGGCTGGGCGCAATCTATCCGGCCATGTTGAACGCAATCATCGCGCTGCGCTGCCTGGGCTATTCCGAGGACGATCCCCAGGTGATAAGGGCGCGCGACGAGTTTGAGAAGCTGGGCATTGAGCAGGCGGCCACCGCAGACCTGCAGGAGCCGACCTTCCGCATGCAGCCCTGCGCCTCGCCGGTGTGGGATACGGCGCAGGCGGTCTACGCGCTGGGTGAAGCAGGCGTGCCGCGCGACGATCCGCGCATGGTGAAGGCAGCCGACTGGATTCTCTCAAAGGAAGTTCGCCAAAAAGGCGACTGGGCCGTGAAGGTTCCCCGGACCGACGCAGGCGGCTGGTATTTCGAGTTCAATAACGAGTTTTATCCCGATACCGACGATACGGGACAGGTTCTGCTGGCGCTGAGCAAGGTCGATAATCCCCGCGAACGCTATCAGCACCAGGTGACGCAGCGCGCCATCGAGTGGATCTTCGCCATGCAGTGCAGGAGCGGCGGCTGGGGCAGCTTCGACAAAGACAATACCAAGATGATCTTCCAGTACATCCCGTTCGCGGATCACAACGCCATGCTCGATCCGCCGACCGTGGACATTACGGGAAGAATTCTGGAGATGCTTGCGACTTATGGTTACACGGGGGACGACAAGCGGGTTCAAAAGGCCATCAAGTTCGTCTTTGCCCAGCAGGAGCCGGATGGAAGCTGGTTCGGGCGCTGGGGCGTGAATTACATCTACGGCACATTCCTGGTGCTGCGCGGGCTCGACGCCATCGGCATCGATCGTCACGAGCCGCAGATTCAGCAGGCTGCGGAGTGGATTCGCATGGTGCAGAACCCCGACGGCGGTTGGGGCGAGACGTGCGGCAGCTACGACGACCCTGACACGCGCGGCATTGGGCCGAGCACGCCGTCACAGACCGCGTGGGCGCTGCTCGGGCTGCTGGCCGCCGGCGACGACCGGTCGGACTCCCTGGCCAAGGGCGTGCGCTGGCTGTTAACCCGGCAGAGACCCGACGGCGGCTGGGACGAGAGCGCCGGGGCCGGCTTTGCACGCCAGGCGCTTTACACTGGAACGGGCTTCCCCAGAGTCTTTTATCTGGCTTACACAATGTACCGCGATTACTTCCCGCTGCTGGCTCTGACGAGCTACAAGCGGGCTATGGAACGCGCCGAACTCGGCGCCGGAGGTTAACCCCAGAATGGCAGTTCCGATCTCTCAAATGTGGACGGTTGCCACATATGTCTTGAAGAAGCGGCTCAACGGCACCAAACGCTATCCGCTGGTGCTGATGCTGGAGCCGTTGTTCCGCTGCAACCTGGCCTGCGCCGGCTGCGGCAAAGTGCAATATCCGCCGCATATTCTGAAGAAGCAGCTCACGCCGGCGGAGTGTTTTGCCGCGGTGGAAGAATGCGGCGCGCCCATGGTCTCGCTTCCGGGCGGGGAGCCGCTGCTGCATCCGCAGATTGTGGAGATTGTGAATGGGCTGATTGCACGCAAGAAATACATCTACCTATGCACCAATGCGCTGGAACTCAAGCGGCGGCTGCCGGAGTTTACGCCGTCGAAGTACCTCACCTTCTCGGTTCACCTTGACGGTACGCGCGAGCATCATGATTTTTCAGTGTGCCGCGAAGGCGGCTACGATATCGCCGTCGAAGGCATCAAGGAGGCCGTGAAGCGCGGCTTCCGCGTGACTACCAACGCGACGTTCTTCGACGGGACCGATCCAAACGGAGTGCGGGCCTTTTTTGACGAAGTAATGGATATGGGCGTCGAAGGTATTGTGCTCTCGCCGGGCTACAGCTACGACAAGGCGCCGGATCAGAACCGGTTCATGGGCCGCGCCCGCGTGCGCAGGCTCTTCCGCGCCATTCTGTCGAATCGCAAGCCGACCTGGAAGTTCAACATGTCGCCCCTGTTTCTCGAGTTCCTGATGGGCGACCGCAAGTACGAGTGCACGCCCTGGGGCTCGCCGGCTTATAACATTTTCGGCTGGCAGCGGCCGTGCTACCTGCTTCAGGACGGCTACACCGAGACCTACAAGGAACTGCTGGCAACCACGAAATGGGAAGAGTACGGCGTGGCCAGCGGCAATCCCAAGTGCGCCAACTGCATGGTGAGTTGCGGGTACGAACCCACGGCGGTGATCGATGGATTCGGATCGCTGAAAGGATTTTGGAGCATGGTGCGGGGCAGCTTCAGCCGATATCCTGACCAGCACGCGCTGAACCTGCTGAACGAGCCCGCGCCGCACGGGCCTGCGCCGCTGGTGCAGATCAAGCACCCGGACCGGGAACTTGAGAGGACTCGCGCATGACGGCCGAGGTGCTGAAGTACACGCTGGAACAGGTGGAAGAACTGGAACTGGCTCCGGGAACGGAGCACGAGCAGCTTGAGGGCCTGGTTCCTGAGATGGCCAGCGACGAGGATGTGCGCCAGGCGCTTGAAAAGGCGTTCGACTATCGCGGAGACGTGACCATGACCCTCAAGTCCGGTGAGCGCATTGAGGCGTACATCTTCAATCGTTATACCGGCGCCACGCTGGCAGAATCGTGGGTGCAGTATTTTGCGCCTAACGCCGCGGAGAAGCGCAAAGTGAGCTACGCGGAGATTGCGCGGCTCGAGTTCAGCGGCAAAGATCGCGCCGCAGGCAAGCACTGGGAAGACTGGGTGAAGGCCTGGAACGAGAAGAAGGCTGCCGGGGAAAAGAACATAGCGCTGCATCCGGAGAAGCTGGACTAGCAAGGCAGTGACCAGTGAACAGTGGTCAGTGAACAGTTTGGGGCTAACCTGGTTCCGACTTTTCAGCCAGCCTTTGCAATCTGCCTTATACTGACCACTGATCACTGACAACTGTTCACTGAGATGAAAATCTTCCTTACAGGCGCGACTGGATTTGTAGGCCATCATGTAGCCAAAGCCTTGGCCGCCGAGGGCGCCGATCTGCGTTTTCTGGTTCGCAAGACCAGCAAGCTGTCCAACCTTGAGGGTATTCGGGGCGAGACGCATGTGGGCGACCTGGCTCAGCCGGAGACGCTCCGACCCGCGCTCGAGGACTGCGATGCCGTGGTTCACGTGGCCGCCGACTACCGGCTCTGGATTCCCGATCCCGCGGCCATGTATCGCGCCAACGTGGATGGCACGCGCGAATTGCTTCGCATGGCGCGCGAGGCCGGCGTGCCGCGGTTTGTCTATACGTCGAGCGTGGCCACCATGCACTTCAGAACCGACGGGATTGTCATCAACGAGGACACGCCGGTTTCGCTCGCCGATATGGTGGGGCATTACAAGCGATCGAAGTTCATGGCCGAGCAGGAGGCCGTGAAAGCAGCGGCGGATGGGCAGCGGGTGATTATCCTGAACCCGACCACGCCCATTGGGCCCAACGATGCGAAGCCGACGCCCACCGGGCGAATTTTCGTCGATTTCCTCAACGGCAAATTTCCGGCCTACGTCGACACGGGGCTCAACCTTGTGGATGTGGCAGAAGTGGCGCGCACGCATGTTTCGGCGCTGACCAGGGGTGAGCCGGGGCATCGGTATATTCTCGGCGGCGAGAATCTGACGCTGAAGCAGATTCTCGATAAGATGTCGGCGATTACCGGCATTCGATCGCCGACGGTCAAGATTCCATTCGCAGTGGCCGCGACGTATGCGTTCTTTGAGGAGTGGATCACGGGACGCATCCGGGGCAAGGAGCCGCGGGCTACGCTCGAAGAGGTTCGCATGGGGCGGAAGAAGATGTACGCGTCGAGCGCGCACGCGCAGCAGGAGCTGGACTTCAGGATCGTGCCGGTTTATCCAGCGATGCGGGCGGCTATCGAGTGGTTCCGGGCGAATGGGTATGCGCCGGCTGCCGTATGACCCGCGTCGCCATCATCGCCGCCATGCCCGGCGAGCTGAAGCCGCTGGTGCGCGGCTGGCAATCCGGCAGTCGCAATGGTGTGCGGTTCTGGTCCCGGCTTGGCCCGGAAGAGGAATGGATTGCGGCTTGCGCCGGAGCGGGCCAGGCTGCGGCGACCCGCGCTTTTGCCGCCCTTGAAGATGGCGGCCCGATCAGCATGGTTTTCTCCGTCGGCTGGGCCGGCGCTCTCCGGCCGGACATCGGAACAGGAGCAGCTTACAACGTTGCCGGCGTGATCGACATTCGTACTGGCGAGCGTTTTCGTTGCGATGCAGGCGCTGGTGATATCTGGCTCGCAACCAGCCCCATGGTGGCGAACCAGGCGGAAAAGAAGCGCCTTGCCGCGGCCTACCAGGCCGGGCTGGTGGATATGGAGGCCGCGGCGATTGGGCGGCTGGCGGCGATGCGCGGCATCCCGTTTTACTGCATCAAAGGCGTGAGCGACGGTTTCGATGACAGATTACCCGACTTCAACCGCTTTATTTCCTCCCAGGGGCAGTTCCTGATGGCCCGGTTTACTCTTTTTTCCGTTCTTCGGCCCTGGTACTGGCCTGCACTGATCCGGATGGGCGAGAATAGTAGAAAGGCTTCCCAAAGCATTGCGGAGTCGCTGCTCGATTTTCTCGATGAGTGAGGTCACATCAGGAAACGGAATGGCTACCCAGACATCAGGCGCTGAAACGATTATTGAGTCCAAAATCCCCTCCACCATGCGAGCCGTGGTCTACCGCGGCGTCAACGACATGCGGGTTGAGACCGTGCCCGTGCCTCGGATTGGCCCCGGCGAGCTATTGATAAAGATCGCCACCTGCGGCATCTGCGGGACGGATCTGAAGAAGATTCACATGGGCTCGCACTCCGCGCCGCGCATCTTCGGCCACGAGATGGCTGGTGTGGTCGCGGAGGTGGGCACAGGCGTCACCAAATTTGCCGTGGGCGACCGCGTCATGTCCTTTCATCATGTCCCCTGCGGCCAGTGCTACTACTGCCGCAAGCAAACGCCGGCGCAGTGCCCGCTTTATAAGAAAACCGGCGCGACGGCCGGCTTTGAGGCGTCTGGCGGAGGGTTTGCCGAGTACATTCGCGTGATGGACTTTGTGGTGGCGAACCGCGGCGTGGTGCACATTCCGGACGGCGTCCCATTTGAGCAGGCTGCTTTCATCGAACCACTCAACACGGTGCTCAAAGGACTGAAGCTGCTCAATCTTGCCGCCGACGATACGGTGCTGGTGATTGGCCAGGGTCCGATCGGGCTGATGCACGCGGCGCTGGCGCGGCGCATAGGCGCTCGGGTTCTTACTTCGGACCTGTTTGCCGAGCGCCACGCCATTGCCGCCCGTTTCGGCCTGAAGGATCCCATCCACGCGGGGAGCGAGAATGTGGTGGAGCGGGTGTTTGCCGAGACAGAAGGCCGCGGCGCGGACGCGGTGATCCTGGCGGTGGGCGGGAACGCGCTGATCCGGACGGCGATGGACGCGGTGCGGCCGGGCGGCAAGGTGATGCTGTTTGCGCAGACGCAGCATGGTGAAGCCACCATCGATCCCGCGGCGGTTTGTGTGGACGAAAAGACCCTTCTCGGCTCATACTCTTCTTCGTTCCCGATCCTCGACGAAGTGACGGGCCTGGTGTTTGACGGTTACCGCAACGGATTCGACCTGACGCAGCTGATTTCGCATCGTTTTCCGTTTGAAGATGCTGTTGCGGCCATCGAAATTGCATCCCATCCCCAGCCCGGCTCGATGAAGATTATGATGGAGCCTGTGCCAGGGTCCGGCGCAGAGTAGGGGGATTCGATGGCGAACACGGTGAAAGACGCGATCCGCCGTGGCCGCAAGACGGTCGAGGACGTCGTCGAGGGAGGCCTGGATACCGTCGAGACCGTCGTCGAAGCAGGTCTGAATACAGTCGACGCGGTGGTCGGCAAGGGCCGTCAGACGGTCGAATCCGCTGTCAGCCTGGGCCGCAGAACCGTCGAGCACACCCTTCTTTACGGACGCAGCACCATGCAGGCCGCCGTCCTCCACGGCCGCGAAGACGTTCGCATCGAGCAGGTTCCCATTCCCAAAGCCGAAACCGGCGAGCTGGTCGTGCGCGTGGGCGCGGCTCTGACCTGCGGAACCGATCTGAAGGTGTTTCGCCGCGGCTACCACGCGCGGATGATTGTGCCGCCGGCACTCTTCGGCCATGAACTTGCTGGAACGGTAGAAGAGGCGGGCGAGGGAGTTACGGGCTTTACTTCCGGCGATCGCGTGGTGGCTCTCAACTCCGCGCCATGCGGAAAGTGCTACTTTTGCGCGCGCGGTCAGGAGAATCTGTGCGACGACCTGCTCTTCAATAATGGGGCTTATGCCGAATTCATCCGCATCCCGTCGCGGATTGTGGAGATGAACACGCTTCATATTCCCGACAACGTGCCTCTGGAGCACGCGGCGCTGACCGAGCCGCTGGCCTGCGCGGTACACGGGTTTGAAGATTCGCGGCCGCGCAAGGGCGACATTGTTGCCGTCATCGGCGGTGGTCCGCTGGGACTGATGATTCTGCACGTGGCGGCGCTGGCCGGGTACGAGGTGATTGCGCTGGTCAAGCACGATGGGCAGGTGGAAGCGGCGCGTCAACTGGGAGCGGCGCACGTGGTGCAGACTTCGAGCATACCCAAGGCGATTCTCGAAACGCGGGCGCTGACGCCGAAGGACCGGGGCGTGGACATTGCGATTGAAGCAGTGGGCGTGCCCGAGGCGTGGCAGGAAGCGGTCGACCTGGTGCGCAAGGGAGGCACCGTCAACTTTTTCGGAGGCTGCGCGGCAAAGACCCGGGTCACGCTCGATACCAACCGCATCCACTACAGCGACATCACCCTGCGCGCGACATTCCACCACACGCCGGCCATCTGCCGCCAGGCTCTCGACATCATTGCCGGAGGGCGGTTCCAGGCGGGCGCATTCATCACCGGCCATGCAAACCTGTACGAACTCAACCGCGTTTTCGAGAAGCTGATGAAGCGCTCGAGCGAGATCAAGACCGCGATTGTGCCCTGAGGCTCACCCCAATGACCGCGGCGACAGAGAATTCGCAAAGCGATTCCAAAGCGTCCACGCAGGACGAACTGGCGGCCCTCGGCTGGGCTGCGCTGCCGGCTTCCTATCGCATTCCGGAGACTGCGCCAACTCTTGACGAGGCGCGCGCGTATTGCCGGCTGCGGGCCGAATCGCACTATGAAAATTTCCACGTTGTTTCGCGGTTTTTGCCCAAGGCTTTGCGCCCGCATTTTCATTCGATCTACGCGTACTGCCGCATCTCAGACGACCTGGGCGATGAAGTTCCCGACACGGCGCAGGCCCTGGCGCTGCTCGATCTGTGGGGACGCGAGCTGGATGCCTGCTATGAGGGCAGGGCGCGGCACCCGGTGTTTGTGGCGCTGGCCGAGACGATCTGCGCCTGCTCGATTCCCAAACAGCCGTTTGCCGATCTGCTGACCGCCTTTCGCCAGGATCAGACCGTTGCCCGCTACGAATCGATGCACGACGTGCTCGGCTATTGCCGCTATTCGGCCAATCCCGTGGGGCGGCTGGTGCTTTATGCGAGCGGCGAAGTGAGCGAAGAGAATTTTCGACTTTCGGATGCAACCTGTTCGGCGCTGCAACTGGCGAATTTCTGGCAGGACGTGCGCGTGGATTTTGCCAAGGGCCGCGTGTATCTGCCGCAGGACGATATGCGCCGGTTTGGGGTGAGCGACGAGACGATTGAGCAAGGAAAGGCCACGTCTGAGTTTCGCGCCCTGCTGCGGCACGAGGTTGAGTTCGCGCGGTTGCTGTTCGAAGAAGGGCTGCCGCTGATCGGCAGGGTGAACCGCGATTTGGCGCTGGATCTGGATCTCTTCAGCCGCGGCGGGCTGGAGATTTTGCGCGCCATCGAACGGCAGGGTTATGACGTGCTGAGCGCGCGGCCGGCCATCTCAAAACGCTCGAAGCTGGCGCTGGCGCTGCGCGCGATTGGCGGCAAGGCGCTGCCATTTTTGCGTCTGGGACCAAAGACCACGGGGAATGCGGCTTGACCGACGATCACACATTGGCAGAGAGCTACGCAATCTGCCGGGCCATCGCCAGGAAAGAAGCGAAAAACTTCTATTACGCATTTGTCGCGCTGCCGCTGCCGCGGCGCAACGCGATCTGCGCCATCTATGCTTTCATGCGCCAGGCCGATGACCTGGCCGACGATGAGAGCCTGGCGCGGGAGGAGCGGCGACGCCGGCTCGATGCGTGGCTGGAGGATTGGCGCAGCGTTTGCCACGGCGGTGACTCGTCCAATCCCGTATTCCTGGCGACGCGCGCCGCCACCGAGAGATTCGAGATTCCGCTCAATTTACTGGACGAGCTGATTGCGGGCGTGACCATGGATCTGACGCCTGCCGGCGATGCGCCCGACACGTACGCCACTTTCGCGGACCTCTACCGCTATTGCTATCTTGTGGCGTCAGTGGTGGGGCTGGTTTGCATTCGCATCTTCGGCTATACGGACCCTCGGGCCGAAAAGCTGGCCGAGGAAACCGGCATCGCATTCCAGCTTACAAATATTCTGCGCGACGTGGCTGAAGACGCGGCGCGAAACCGGGTGTATCTGCCGCTTGAGGACCTGGCCGCGCAGGGCGTTTCGCTCGACTCGCTGTTGCATAGAACTCCCAATGCGCCGCCTACGGTGAATGCGCGCGCGCTGCTGGCCTCGATTGCGAATCGGGCTGAGGATTACTATCGCTCGGCCGAAGAATTGCTGCCGCTGATCGATCGCGAAAGCAGGCCGGCGCTGTGGGTGCTGGTGCGGATTTATCATGCGCTGCTCAAGCGCATCGAACGCGCGGATTACGATGTATTTACGCAGCGCGCGAGCGTGCCGATGGCGCAGAAGCTGGCGATTTTTTCTGTCGGGCTGGCGCGGATGGCGCTGGTGCGGATCGCAATCGGATAGCTTCTTTTTGAAAGGATCAAGTATTGAGTGAATTGCCCGTCAATCCGCAGAATAGCGTCACCGTGGTTGGCGGCGGCGTAGCCGGCATGAGCGCGGCTTGCGCCTTGGCTGAGGCCGGGTTCCGCGTGCGGATTATCGAGCGGCGCGGTTATCTGGGCGGACGAGCTTCGTCGTATCTGCATCCCGGCGTGGACGAGGTGATCGACAATTGCCAGCACGTTCTGTTTGGCTGCTGCACAAATCTGACCGGCTTTTACCGGCGCATCGGCGTGGATGATCGCATCCGCTGGACGAGCGAGATGATGATGATCGAGCCGGGCGGACGGCGCTCCGAGCTGGGGCCAAGCTGGCTGCCGGCGCCGTTGCACGGCTTGCCAAAGCTGATGGCGGCGAAGGCTTTCACGTTTGACGACAAGCTGGCGCTGGCCCGCGCGTTTCGCGCTCTCATGCGCCCGGTGCCGAGCGATTCAACTGAGACTCTTGGCGCCTGGCTCAAGCGCAACCGGCAGACAAAAGGAGCGGTCGAACACTTCTGGCGGTTGGTGATTGCCAGCGCGCTCAACGCGGATCTCGATTCGATTGCCCTGCCGTACGCGGCCAAGGTGATTCGCGAACTGTTCATGAATTCGGCGTTCGCGGGGAGCATGGGCATGAGCACCGTTCCTCTAAGCCGGCTTTACGAGGGCGCGGAGCGGTTCCTCGTAAAGCGCGGTTCGGAAGTGCTGTTCAACACCAATGTTGAGTCGGCCGCGTTTGACGAGGAGACTTCGCAGTGGACGCTGGCGACGCGCGGCGGTGAGGTGGTTTCGGATTTTCTGGTGCTTGCGCTGCCTTTCGAGGCCACGGGGAAGCTGGTCGAGCACATGCCGCCGGCCGATGGAGCGGACAGGTTGATCGGGCAGATCGAGCAACTGACGCACTGGCCGATCTGCAGCGTGCATCTGTGGTTTGACCGCGAGATTACGGATCTGGATCATGCGGTGCTGCTGGACCGCGAGATTCACTGGATGTACAACAAGAGCCGGCTGCAGCCGTGGCGCAATCTGAAGGGCAGCTACCTGGAGTTGGTGGTGAGCGCTTCGCGGACCTTCGCGGCCCTCGATCGTAAGGAGGCGATTGACTTGGCGCTCAGCGAGCTGAGCGAGTATTTTCCCGCGGTTGGTCAAGCGAAGCTCGAAAAGGCAGCGCTGGTGAAGGAGGTGCGGGCGACATTTGGCGTTCCTCCGGGGGTTGACGCTTTCCGGCCGAACAGCATTTCACCGTGGACGAATTGTCTTCTGGCCGGAGACTGGACGGCGACCGGCTGGCCGTCGACGATGGAGAGCGCGGCCCGGTCAGGGCACTTGGCGGCTGAGGCGGTGTGCGAATCGACTGGAAAAGCGGTGAAAATGGTGAACCCCGATTTGCGGCCAAAGGGGTTTATGCGCTGGCTAAAGATGGCTAAGTAATTCCAAAAGCCCAGCTTTAACAGATAATTCGTTGAGCGGCGGATCGAAATCGCCGATTTCGGCTTGCGGCCGAGATTTCAAAATGCCTTTCAAGATGTTTGCTGTTTCGACGCCAGTCAAGCTATTGGTTATAAACGGCTTCCGTTTTTCCATCGGGAAATCTGCACATTCCTGGGTGCATTTTTGGGGGGCGCCCTCCCATCTCTGCAAAGAAGCCGTTTGTTTTCAGCGACATGCGAGGCGACCCCCCTCCGCAGCTCATTGATTCTGCGCGAGATGACTTGCAGATACCTCTGCACCAAGGGTTTACGGTTTTTTTGAACGGAAGCGGCGACGCCGGTGGGCGGTGAGCTTCTTGCGTTGCCTCTCTATTTATGATTGTGCGCCAACCGGGGAATTAATCTGCAAAAGGGGCGAAAGAAAAAATCGGACGGGTGGGACCGGGTGCCCAGGTCGTAAAGTACGCGTGTTTGGCATGGTCAAAATAAGGCGGTGAGCAGGTGGGCCAGCCACCGTGGCGGAGGGATTCTGCACCGGAAGCAGCCGCCTTGAGGTTCCCCTTGCGCCAGAAAAAAGCGGAAGGATGGGGCACCCAGCTTTGGTGGGGATTGAAAGGGTGGCCCGCCTGCCCTTTTCGGCGACTGCCCGTCAATATGAACGGAGTTAGCTCAGGTGCTACGGCGTTACGCTGACCCCGGAAGTTGCTTCGATGGCGCGAGCGCGATTAAGACGGCGCCGATGAGCACAAGAACAGCTACCCCGATCAGTTCTCCGCGTGCGACCATGTTGCGACATGCCTGGGTGCCCATGAGTGCGGCGTGAGCGAAACTCGACCATGCTGCGAAGGCGATTACGCTGCGACTCGCCGACGGATTGCGGATGGCTAAAAGTAGAAAGACGCCGAGTGTGACGTACAGGCTGAACTGCATAGAAAGTGCAGGCGCTTGCCGGATGAACACCACCATGGGGTAGGCCAGAGCGATAAAGAGCAATCCCACCACCGCCAGCGCGATCTTCAATGCCAATTCACGATTCAAGGATCTCCTCCAAAACGGCGGCCTGACAGACCTGCGACCTGTTGGCGCGTTCGTCTGCCTGTGTAGACTCAGTGAGCATCATACGCGGGCCAACTCCTGTTTGATGGCGTCTTCAGTTTTCAACCATTGCCATGAGATCAATTGTCGATTTGGGATTCTCTCTATGACCACTGGCAGAGTGCTCAACTCAACGGGAGCTAAAAAACGTGATTTGGCCAAAATGCACGCCGTGGAAATGCCGGGGTACGGAAAGCATGGAGCCGGCTTTCCACCCTTCCCACACCCCTTGGAAATCCTGCGGGGATTCCCCCATTACCACGGCTACGGCGACGACTAGGTCTGTGACCGGGAGAAGATGTTCTATCTAATGAGCGAACGTGGGCCAGGAGGCCCACATTACAGCCGGCCGGGAGGCCGGCGCTACATTTCCAAATGGAACATTTTCATACGGCC
>Ga0182030_10002297_pt1 | contig 40484 bp, 34 predicted proteins | sample 812S3MmetaG_FD_121299 | JGI IMG/M metagenome (GOLD analysis project Ga0182030, IMG submission 121299) | Permafrost microbial communities from Stordalen Mire, Sweden - 812S3M metaG (Illumina Assembly) | ecosystem: Environmental > Terrestrial > Soil > Wetlands > Permafrost | place: Sweden...
CCACTGACGGTGAGCATTATATTTTCTGGTTTCAAATCTCGATGGACAAGATTGACTGAGTGCGCCGATGCAAGAGCATCACAGACCTGAGCATAGATGTTTGCCGCTCTCTCAATTGACACCGGTCCATTGTCTTTGATCTCGGTTTTGAGACTGACGCCCTCAAGGTAATCCATGACCAGATACGGCTGACCAACCTTACTCATGCCAAAGTCATAAAGAGTGATTATGTGATGGTGCTTTACTTGTGAAACTGTTTTCGCCTCACGAAAAAAACGTTTCACGGCTTCTGAATCTGCCACCATATGCGAGTGCAACATTTTGATCGCCATGTAGCGATCCATGTATTCTTGACGCACTTTATAAACAACGCCCATGCCGCCGCGACCGATCACCGAAACAACTTCGTAGCGGTCTGATAATTTCTGTCCAATCAAAGGGTCGCGTTCAATTACGCGCAAAGCGGTAGAGTCGTCAGGACAAATGTCCTGCGCGTCATCGTACTCCGAATAGCATTCTGGGCAACTTTTCACCGACCGTGCAACCTCGCCCGGACCCCAAACACACCTACACCATGCCTATTATGCCAATACCCTTCTTGCCCTGAAATTAAACAAAAATGGCACTTTACGAGGGAACTAAGAGCTAATTAAGGTGCCTATTCGGACGTTCAAAAGGGGAGGTAGAAGACATACAAATGCTTCAGAAAAATTCGGCAATAATCGAATTACTGACCGGAACGCCTTTAGTCGTAATAGCTAAGTATCCCTCGGTTAAATGCATAAGTCCACCATCAACGAGTTTCTTCACTGTCGATGAGTGTTTTTGCAACAAATCAAAGCCGTACTTGGAAGTGAAAGTATCAAGTTGAATGCCTGAACGCATTCTCAGCCCCAGCATAATAGCTTCTCTAATTTTCATCTCGGCATCAATTTCTTCGTAAGTTTCATCGCCGAGGGGATCTTTCATGTAGCGAGAAAGAGAACGCCAATTGCTCGATCGAATCTCTTTGTAATAGCGATGCGAACCGACCCCAAAAGCCACATAGGGATTGTGATTCCAGTAAGCCATATTATGTTTGGACTGAAAACCTGGCTTGCTGAAATTGGAAACTTCGTATTGCAAAAATCCGTTCTTCTCGGTTTGCTCGGTAAGCTCCAGATACATGCTTTCGTAAATTTCATCATCGGGATAGCTGACCGATTCTTTGGGAAAGCGTGAAAAAAGCGGTGAATTATTTGCCAGATGCAGGCTATAGGCAGAAATGTGCTTAATCTCAGCATTATCTTCAGCCAGATTAAGAATTTCATCCAGGGTCTGTCGCCAACTGCTTAGAGTTTGAGTGGGCAAACTGTACATGAAATCACAATTTATATTTTTGAAACCGGCGGCTATAGCTGTCTCGATACCAGTTAAAGCCTGAGCACGAGTGTGATCCCGGCCAATTGCTTTCAATTCGTTATCGTTGAAAGACTCAACACCAATTGACAGGCGACTGACGCCAAGCTCAAGCCAGGCTTTAGCTTTCTCTAAGGTAATGGAGTGAGGCGTAGTCTCAAGCTCTATTTCGGCATCAGGCGAAATAGTGGCGTGGCTCAACAATTTATTTTTTAGCGCAGCAATATTTTTGGGGTCGATTAAACCTGGCGTGCCACCGCCAAAAAAGATGGAGACCAATTCTTCTTTCAGCGGGTCACGCTTTAAGCGGGTTTCCATCTCATGCATTACCGTTGCACAATACTCATTTTCCAGATGATTTAATCCGGCAAAGGCTGCAAAATCACAAAAATCGCATTTGTGAGAACAAAAGGGAATGTGGATATACGCGCTTATTGGCATGGCGTTTGCTATTATGCCCGAAAGTTCTTTCGGCGACCGACATTTTGCACCATCCAGCGTCAATATCGATGTTTACAACCAGGCACCTATCAATTTGTTTAGCCAATGCCGCTGTCGCCGGTCTCTGTTTTCAGATATCGGTTGTGGGTTTTGAGGGCAAAGGGGACTTACCCAACAACTGGTCGTTGCCGCCGACAGCCAAAATTAGCCCAGCCGGTAAAAAGGACGGAGCCTCCACAACGACAAAAAATGCCACCGATTTTGAATCTGTTGTAACAGTAATCAAAACAGATCCTTCAAGCCTGGACTTGAGAGTAATTGGCGATCAAATTCTCAACTATCGAAAAGCAGTTACAGCCAAGCCACAAGAAGCGATGCTGCGCACTCGTTTAGCTGGTTGTCTGTTTTTAGCAGGTGATCTCGAAGGGGCAGCCACTGAGTTGAAACGCTCTGTCGCTCTGCGACCAAACGATTACCAGTCTCATGCATTTCTAGCCCTGTTACTGGATGAAGTTGGAGACCGCGAATCAGCCACCAGCGAATACCGCCGCGCCATCGAATTGTCGCCTGAATCAAATGATCCCCATCTTCTCTACGCCGAAAGTCTGGTCAATCACGGAGAAATTTCTCAAGGCATTAACGAATTTAGAAGAGCTATTACAGCCAAGCCAACAGCAGACGAATATTCAGGTTTGTCTGAGGCGTTGCTACAATCTCATGATACTGCCGGTGCCATCAAAGCGGCCAGACAATCAGTGTCGAAAGATCCAGGATCGGCAAGAGCTCACGTCGCTCTGACAAAAGCGCTGGTGCTCGCTGGAGAAAACCAGGCAGCTTTGAGAATCGCCCGTCAAGCCGTTCTGCTCAATCCAGCCTCGGCTGATAGTCACATCGCACTTGGTCGCTCGCTATATGCTAAAGGCGATCGCAGTGGCGCTGTCGACGAATTCAAACAAGCGGTGGCACTTGATCCACTGAGCGCGCAAGCAAGAAATGACCTCGGATATGCTTTATACGGTCGTGGAGACATACTATCCGCTGTGATCGAATTTCGTTTAGCCTTGCGTCTAAATCCGCATTTAAGCGAAGCCAGAAACAACCTGGAAGTGGCTATTCATGGGCTGACAGGACGGAAAAAGATCTAACCACATGCGGTGCCTAAGGCACCATTTTTCAAGAACTTTCTTTGCATTTTGAGCTGATGCCTGTAAAATGACAGTCTAGGTACCTGATCGAGCAAAGATCCTTAATCATCAGATGAGATTCAAAGAGAATCGAAAATTTGCTCTCCTGGTTTATCGGCCAGGACAAAAATGTCTAATACTGGCCGTGGTATCAGCTCTTACGTTGCCATTGACTGCGCTTTTGCCCGTATGTGCGTCAGATCCAACAGTGCAGCTGGAGCAAAGCCCTGCCAATGCTCACAAAATGTCTGGCGCGACTCCGCCACTTTTACTTTTTACTCCTTCCAATTCTAGCGAAGCAACAGGCACTCTCGTCGTGGCCCCTGCTACTACTGCTGCCGCCACAAAGGCACCCGTTAATTCAGAAGCAGTGCCTACCAAGTCCGCTCAGACGCCTGCAGTTTTGAGCAGGCCAATTGCCATCACCGCAAAAGCCCCACTCGCCAATTCAAGCGATGCAAAAGATCTTCCAACTATATCTGAGGAGCCGGAGCCAACTGCATCTACAAATGCTACAGCGACCTCAAAACCAAAGAGTTCGACAAGCTCGAAAGACTCAAAGGACGAACCCGAGACCAAGAATTCTGCCGATAAAAAGTCTGTTGCGCAATGGATGGGCGCTCCCGATCCGACCAGACATACGCCTCTACCGGCCGTAACTGGCACTGTCAAAATCCGCAAACCATTCAAAATTTTTGTGCAAGAACAGCTCATTCATAACATGAGTTTCCGCGAAACACCCGTGCGTGAGGTGATAGCCGAAATTGCCAGACGCGGCAATCTAAATATCATTATCGACAAATCCGTGACCGGTAAAATTACTGGCGAATTACGCGATGTCACATACAACGAAGCCATGGACAGTGTTCTAGCAGCAGCAGGTTTGCAAAATCGCACACTGGATAATAACACTGTCATCATCGCCACCACCCAGGCCATGGTCCAACTTGGTCTCAATCGACCAATCGCCCGTGCGTTCAAATTGAGTTATGCGCATCCATATGACGTAGCGATGATCCTCCACGCATCTATTTTCAACAAAGGTCTAATTCCTGATTTCCAGACACTTTTAAAGCACGATAACGCCAGCAGCACAGGCGAAGAGTCTGAACCATCAAGAGAAAAAGGCGGCAAAGCGGAGATTGATAAAACCTCTGACGAAAGCGCCAGTTCCCAAACCAGTCGACCTGACGTGCAACGTACTGTCAGAGGCTCTAGTCGCAGTCAAACGCAAGAAGGTGTTGGCTTCAACAATTCGGCTGTCGATCCAGGCTCGCAGCAAATCCGCGCTTTTCAGGAAGTTAATACCGATTACATCGTCGAGCAAAATGGTGGCGGAGCAATCTGTATTCCCGATGCCAAAAATCGCCAGATCATAGTGGTTGGAACAGCCGAGGACGTGGCAATCGCTGAAGAATCGATTCGACTTCTCGATAGACGCCCAAGACAGGTTCACATCCAGACTTCGCTAATTGAATTAACCAATCAAGGGGTCAGACAGCTGGGAGCAAATCTGGCGCTGCAAGGTGAAGGCTCGTCTGGTACCATTCTCGGCAACCAGCTTGCACCACTAGTAAACACTTTGCCGGGCTTTACTTCACCCATTGTCGGCGACGCTCTCACAGCCGTACCAACCATCGCTGGAATACAAGCAGCTAATACTTCACAAAGCGGGTTCAATTATCTCACTCTAGCAAAAACTGCGGGCGGCAAAAGCAATATTGCCACTGTTCCTGGTGCCCTTTCTGTAAATCTCAATCTTTTGCTGCAAACCAATAAAGCTAAAGTGGTGGCAAATCCGAGTGTAGTCGTTGTAGACAATACCGAAGCGTTAATAACCATCGCCAATGAAGTTGTTCATAAAGTGACATCTACGGTCAGTTTAGGCGTGGTCACAACAAACGTAGAGCTGACCAAGGCCGGAATTTTCCTCAACGTTTTACCCAAACTCGCTCAGGACGGATTTGTCACAATGCGCTTGAGACCGCAGGTCTCAACTCCAATTGGTGGTCCACAAACATTTGGCACCACCGTTGTCACTTTACTTTCAGTGCGTGAAATTATGACCCAGGAGGTACGAGTAAAAGACGGACAAACACTCATTCTTGGCGGACTGTTTACCGAACAAGAAGCAGCGACTTTGTCTAAAGTACCCTATGCTGCCGAAGCACCAATTCTTGGAGCACTCTTTAGAAACACGCTCAAAGGTCGTAATCGCACCGAATTGATGCTTCTCATTACGCCAAAAATCGTGGAAGAAGAGCCGCCATCATCTTTAACTGAAGGTCAAGTCAGCCCAACGATGTAAGCGGATAACTTCTCCATTTTTTCTCCTATGCCAATTCTTTGGCGCGTTGTTGTTTGGGTGTGAAGATTGAGTATTGAGTTAGCCTCATGTGGATATGAGATTAAATCGACCACTATAAAATCTTCGTCAAACATCTTTCGTAAGCCTACGAAGTCTGTAGCGACTCGTTGCCAACTCGCCGCCCTGATGATACAATATATATACAAAAGCAAGCATAAACAGGACCCCATACGTGCCCGTCAACAACAAAATAATCCTGTACATAAGTGACGATGTAGCGAAAAAACTAAAAGAAAAGCACGGTGTCGGCCTTGAGCAAGTTCAAGCCTGCTTCGAAAACAGGGAGAGAGCTTATTTATTCGATAAACGCGAAGAACATTTGACGGATCCGCAAACAAGATGGTTTATCGCCGAGTACGAGTCAGGAAAATTGCTAAAGGTTTGCTTCATGTATTTCGCTCAGGAAAGACGTTTCGAAATTAAGACCGCCTACACGCCGAACCAAACCGAAATTGAGATCTACGAAAAAAATGCACCTCAGAGGGCAATGCCATGACTAGGCAAAAATTGAAAACGAACACTGAGCAATGGGAGGACGGAACACTCGGACAATCAGCCGAACATGTGGGAGTAGTTTCCGTTGACGAAGAATTAGAAATTGACGATGCACTAGGGCTACAACTAGTCTCGGTGCGTTTGCAAAAAACTCTCATCAAAGATCTAAAAGAGTTAGCTGTAAAAGAAGGTCTCGGTTATCAGCCCTATCTTCGGCAGATTCTCACAAAATACGTGCGAAATCAAAAGCAACTAGCTTAGGCTATCGACTTGGCAGTTCAAACGCCGACTTAGAATTTGCGAAGTGAAAGCCAATCCAAAGGCCGAGACGCGATTAGCATTGAAGGCAGACAAATGGCTTGCTCTATTTTGCTGGATGCCTCAAGCTAGCCTCCCGCGTTTAACATTACATTCATTTTGTTAAAGGATGCTTGGCGCATGCCCCTTTCTTAGTCATGTTGGCACGGAGTGTCTGAGATGCTTATTCTTCACGGTTCGATTTTTCGCAATCAATTATGAGACGGCACCAGAACGGACAAAAAGCATTTTCACCGCGCGCGAACTCCCTTCCTCGAAATTCTAAGAAGTAATATATTCTAAGCAATCATAATTTGCGCTACAACCTCTTGCATCGAAATATCTTGCGTTAGATTGTCTGCCACTATGGTGCCACTCCGCAAAACAATGATTCGGTCGCTCACGGCAAATACATCGTTAAGACGATGGCTTATTAAAAGTACTATTATTCCTCGCTCCTTGAGTTTTTTGATCAAATCAAGAATGTGCTCGATTTCGCGAGCTGCAAGAGCCGCGGTTGGTTCATCCATAATCAAAACTTTGGGTGAAAACAATAATGCTCGCGCAATGGCTATGGCTTGTTGTTGCCCACCCGAAAGAACTCCAACGGGCTTGCTTAAATCTTTTAGATTAATGCCCATAGATTTCAAAACCTCATTACCTTGTTCTTTCATGGTTTTTCAATCGAGCATACCGGCAAATCCTGTGAGTTCTCGACCGAAATACAAATTGCTGATCACATCGTGCTGCCTGGCAAGAGCCAGATCTTGATAGATCATTTCAATCCCTTTTGCTCTGGTTTCATGTGGATTGAGATGAGTGAGCTTGGCATCATCCAGGCTAAGCTCGCCGCTTGTGGGATGGTAGACACCGGCAATAGTTTTGCAAAGGGTTGATTTTCCGGCGCCATTGTCTCCGACAATTGCTGACACGGTGCCGGACGAAAAGCTCGTGGTAATGCCATTCAAAACAGTTGTAGCACCAAAAATTTTAACCACCGATTGGAGATTCAATATGCTCATCGGGTGCCACCAAGACGACGCAAAAATGAAGCCAGAACCAATACAAGACCAATAAATAGAGATTGATAGAAGGTGCTTATGGCCATTAAGTTCAGTCCGTTCTGCAGAACGCCCAGGCATAATATTCCTGCCAGAGTTCCGACGATGGTGGCACGACCGCCGAATAAATTTGCCCCGCCCAGGACAACAGCGGTTATTGCTGTGAGTTCGTAATTTGTACCACCTGAAGGATCGCCGGAATTAGTGCGAGCCATAAAAATAAATCCCGCAAACCCAGCAAACGAGCCAGCAAGGGCAAAGAATGTTAGACGCAAACGTGCAACTTCAAGCCCCATTGCTTCTGAAGCTTGGGCATTATCTCCCAGCAGCAATGTGTGCGCACCGAATCTAGTGCGGGCTAATAAGTAGTGTGCCATTATCATGCCGAGCAACAGGGCTATAGCTGGAAAAGAAAGCCCACAGATAGACAGATCAGAAATTTTAGTGATGCGCTCATCTAGACCATAAATAGGTATGCCGCCGGTAAAGATGAAAGCTAGAGCGCGATTGATACTAAGCATTCCCAGGGTGATGATAAAACTTGGCGCTTGTGTGATATTTATGAGCCAGCCAGTAATTGCTCCACAAATAGCACCAATTGAAATCGAAACTATAGCTGAACCAAATAAATCAAAATGATAATTTTGCACAGTCCAGGCGCAAATCACGCTAGACAAAGCCATTGTGGCTGCTGTAGACAGGTCAATGGAGCCCCCCGCAATAACGAATGTTGAACCAACAGCAAGCAGTCCTATGACTGAACATGCTGTCAAAATATTTGCGACATTAGCTGAGGAAAGAAATACAGGCGAGCTGAAACCCAAAAAAACGATCATCATGCCAAGAAACAACAGGCATTGCAAAAGGGATGCCTGTTGGTGCCAGATTGGAATTTGTTAGCGAACATATTTTAATAGCGGATCAGACTTAGATTCCAGAACACTCTTTGTCAAAATCAAAAATTGAGTGTCTTCAGTCTTCAGATAACAATGCCCAAGAACACTATCTCTGGCCAGCATAGCCGAACGCTTGCCGATAAGGTAAGGCACTGAGCCACTGAAGCAGCCATATGCCCAGCCAAAATGGCTTTGCGCGCGTCGGCATTGCCATCAACACCAATTACTTTCACTTGATTGTTTTTTTCGCAGCGCGGACAGCCTCAACTGCGCCTAAAGCCATGACATCATTAGCCGCAAAAACGACATTCAAATCGGGTGTTCTCGTTAAAGTATCGGCAGTAATGTTGAGTGCGCGCAGCCTGTCCCAATCGGCCGAAATGGAACTAATTATTTTTGCATGTGGCGATACTCTAACTAATTCTTCTTTGAACCCCCGCACTCTGTTAGCACTGTTCAAACTTCCGGCGATGCCTTCTAGTATCAATATTTTGGGTGCAGTGTTTTGACAGCTTGCTGGTACTAAGTCGGCGGCCTTTGCGCCAACTTTTACATTATCGGTGCCTACTGAAAAAGAAAGATTCACGCCGGCTTTTTTTGCCTGCTCGACCGAGATTGTGGCGTCTAAAACAGCTACTTTTATGCCTTTGCTTTGAGCCTCATGCAAACATTGAAGACCAACTGCCGTGGTTGTTGGGCAGAGAACGATAATAGATGGGTTTTGAGATATCGCAGATTGACAAAGATTTAAATTCTCTTCGTTCGTCAAATCGCTGGTTGCAGACAAGACGGTCAGTTTTATATCAGCTTCTTTGCCACCATCTTCAATGCCATGTTTAACTGTTTGCCAGTATGGATTTGCCAGCGATGACAAAATGAAAATGTACTTCTCGCCGGCAGCAGCAGCACTTGCACAGACGCTCAAAGCCAAAATGAAAACAAGGTTGATTATTGAAATAATAATTTTGTGTTTCGTCATTCTTTTTTGACTGTTTTTCTTCTGTTTAGCGTAAATATTTCAGCAATGGTTCTTGTTGTGACTGCAGCAGTTTCTTTGTAAGCACAAGCAGTGGCGCCCGCTCGGTTTTTTCATGGCATTGCCCGTGCACACTTTGAACCGCCATCTCGGCTGAGCGCTTACCAATCAGGTAAGGCAATTGGGTAATAGAAGCGGTCATATGACCAGCCAGGATTGCTTTACGAGCGTCAGAGATCCCATCTACGCCAATCACTATAACCTGGCGAGTTTTTCCTGCCGCTCTAATTGCCTCTACAGCCCCGAGCGCCATAACATCATTGGCCGCAAAGACAACTGACAAATCAGGAGACCTGGCTAGCGTGTCGGCGGTAATATTTAGAGCTCTGAGACGGTCCCATTCAGCAGATTTGCAGCCAACTATCTGGGCTCCAGGCATCAGTTTTGGTAATTCCTGCTTAAAGCCAAGAACGCGGTCTGTGCTGGGTGGGCTGCCAATTACTCCTTCCAATATAAGTACTTTAGGCGAACGCGTTGCGCTTGCGCTAGAAATAAATTGTGCAGCTCTTCGACCGATAAAAATGTTGTCTGCACCAATTGTAAAAGACAAATCAATGCCAGCTTTTTTAGCATCTTCTACTGAAACTGTGGCATCTATATCAGCGACTTTGATTCCTTGTTTTTGACTTTGTCGAAAACACTGTAAACCAATTGCGGTGGTTTCAGCACCAAGAACAACTATTTACTGTCTGCACTGCTTGCACCGTATGTGCAGCAATTCCGATAACTTTGGCTAGAGTGTAGGGAGTCATGCACTTCCAGTCACTCTTGGCATTACAGTCCAGTAGTTTTATTTCTAAGATGTCGTGTAGATTTTGCGATTTGCAGCTCGGATTGTGCCTGGATCGATTATTGAAAAAACGCGTCCGAGCGTATCGGCGCTGGGTAATGCCGCGCCAAGAAATTCGACCAAGTTGGAAGCGTCTCTGTTGAAAATGAGAGTATTCAGGGAAGAACGATTAATACTGTCGGCTTTAGAACCAGATACCAGCTCGAAATTCTCCTTTCTACCCCTGTAACAAATAAAAATTATTTTCTTACACTAACAACAAAACGATTTTCGAGAATATGTGTAATTCAACAGTTTTTGAGCCTGGTCTGAACTTTCAATAATCGAACCTCTACTTTCTAATTAAGACTAAAATCAGAACCCAATTCGATGTTTAAAGAGCCAAACAAAGTTGATACTAAATTGATAGCAAGTCGCTCATTATGCGGCAAGCCTATCGAGATGAATGACAGTGTCCGGTCTTCGGCAAGTTTGAACGCAGAGACAATTTGCCAATGCCCTAGAAATTCGTTTAACTCTCAAGAGCAAACAATTCAGCAACGACAGTTGTAAACATGCTGAATACTTCAGAAGAAAAACAAGCAATCAAAGAGTTAAGAAACGCTTTGACAAATACTGCATTATTTAAAATATCAATATCAACAACAACAACAACAACAACAACAAATTTTCCTGATCTAGGTTCTCGCTATGAATTTCTAGAACTCCTCGGGCAGGGCGACATGGGCACAGTTTATCGAGTCAAAGATAAAGCTCTCAAGTCAACCGGAAGATGTAAGCGGATAGCGCTCCAGTTTCTTTTTCAAACTTTGATATAACTGCGGCACCCAGGCGGGCTGTCGATTGAAATCAATGTCTGGCGACGATTTTAAAAGATTGCATGGCACAATGATCAAAGTGACATTGCTCAGGCCAACATCATTTGCAGCGATAAAAAGTTCTTGCATATCAGGCATCGAAAGCACCAGACAGCCCGTTGAAACTGTGCCGTTGTGCACGAGTATGTCGCTACCAAGAGCGGTGCGCTTGTCCTGAGAAGCCATGCGCAAATCAAATAGATTGGGATACTTCACTTTTAGAGCCAGGCGAAAATTTGCAGCACGGCCATTAATTTGGTAAACACCTTCTGGAATTTGCAAATCGCCCTGACGCAATTTTGGTCCCAGTTTGCCGCTGAATGTGGTCAGCGGGTAACTGCCAATCAAAACTGGACTTTTGTTCTCAGCAAACAAATAGACCAGGCGTTCCTGCTTCAAAGCAATCAGGGTGATTTTTGCAGCAGGGTAGGCAACACCCGATTCTGTAAATCTTCGTTTCAAAACCGCTCGTGCCGAAGGACCAAAGCGCTGCAAAGCCTGATTGACAGTCAGCCCAAGCGGCGGCTCCATTTTCGGTGTCTCAAAGGTATATTGCAGATCGAGAGTTTGTGCAGTGAAAGGCGGCGGTGGCAGTGGAGTCACTCGCTTGAGAGCATCAATAGCTAATTGTGCCTGCTCTGGATCACAACCTGGATGCAAAACTTTCACAGCCGAGACTTGACCGTTTTTATCGACGGTCCAGCAAAGGGTTATCTTTACTGGAGTTTGTGAGGATTGAGGATGCCACTGCTTTCTCAAAATGAAATTGACCTGAGCAACATAGGCACGAGAGTCACTCTGCAAATTTTCGGCAAAAGAGCCAACGCATAGCACCAAACACAGACAGGCTGTAACGAGGCTATGCGTTAACCATTTACTGATGAAAGGGCTGGACAGGAAATTACTCCACAGTCACTGATTTTGCCAGATTACGAGGTTGATCGACATCTTTGCCCAGATAATCAGCCACCGAATACGACATCAATTGCAACGGCAATACTGTCAAAAGCGGTGAGAAGAATTCATCAACGGCAGGAATGCTCAAGACAGTATCGAACATTTTAGCCACTTGCTCATCGCCTTCGACAGCGACAGCTATCATTTTGGCAGCGCGGGCTCTGGCTTCTTGAGCGTTCGACAATGTCTTTTCATAAACAGCGCCTGGAACAACAATGCAAACAACCGGTACTGATGCATCAAGAACGGCAATCGGTCCGTGTTTCAATTCGCCGGCGGCATAACCAGAAGCGTGGATATAACTCAATTCTTTCAGTTTCAATGCGCCTTCAAGGGCTGTAGGGTAATTCAAGCCGCGACCGATGAAGACAACGTCATGGGCATCTGCATACTTCAATGAAGCTTGGCGAATCTCTTGTTCTTTAGCCAGGATTTGTTCCTGTAAAGCAGGAATGGTGCCCAGAGTGACTTTAAGTTGACGCGCTCTCTCAGGTGTGATGGCGTTTCGCACTTCAGCCAGGTGAATAGCCAGAAGATAAAAGCAGACCAATTGAGCGACATAGGTTTTAGTGGCAGCGACTGAAACTTCAATACCGCACTCTGACACAATTAGATTTGGTGTAATTTGTCCCAGATGAGAATCTGGACGATTGGTGATACCAGCGGTGAAAGAGCCACGTTTTTTCGCTTCTTGCAGTGCGGCAATTGTGTCAGCGGTTTCGCCGGATTGGCTCACGGCAACAGTCAATGTACTTTCATTGACCAGCAGCTTGCGACCGCGGATTTCAGAAGCAATTTCAACATCGCAGGGAATTCCCACTAATTCTTCGATTAGATACTTGCCGACCATGCCAGCGTGATATGCAGTTCCGCAGGCGACGATGTGCACACGATCGATACCTTTAATTTCGGTGTCGGTCATGCGGAAACCATAACTTGGCACATCGCCGTTGTGGCTAGCGTCAAGCGAAAGACGTCCAGTACGGGAAAGATATTTGCCCAGTGTGCGGCGCAAAACATGTGGCTGTTCGTGAATTTCTTTGAGCAAAAAGTGTTTGAAGCCAGCTTTATCGATAATGTAGGGGCTACCGTCCATAGTGGCTGCTTTACGATGCACTTCAGTGCCGTCAAAATTAAATAAACGGACACCGTCAGCTGTAATCTCAGCGACTTCGCTCATTTCCAATTTGAGAATCTGGTTTGTGTACTGACGTACTGCCATGCTATCTGAAGCAAGGAAATTCTCGTGTTTACCAAGACCGACAGACAATGAATAGTGATGATTAACGGCATAGATTTTATCTGGATGCGCCTGGCAAACAATACCGAGGGCGTAGATGCCATCCAATCTCTTCACTGCGCGCAAAATCGACTTGAGAATGTCTTTGTCTTGGGCATATTCTTGCGATACCAGATGCGCCACTACTTCAGTATCAGTATCTGAGTTGAAATGGTAGCCAGCTTTTTCCAGTTCGTGGCGTAAGTCTTCATGGTTTTCGATAATGCCGTTGTGAACGACAGCGATGTTGCCGGTGTTATCCATATGTGGATGAGCATTCTGATCGTTTGGTATACCGTGTGTGGCCCAGCGTGTGTGACCAATACCAACTTTTGCAGCAGGCTTTGCTTTAGTCAATAAAATTTCTAAGTTAGACAACTTACCAGCCGATTTCATAACGACTAGTTGACCATCTTCAATCACTGCCACACCGGCTGAGTCATAACCACGATATTCCAGGCAACGAAGCTCAGACAGAAGCACTGGAGCCGCTGCTAAGGGACCGAGATAACCAACAATTCCACACATTTGTAAGAATCCTCATTGCGCCAGAACTAGCCTTTCAGCATTAACCTTTAATTGTCAGGACTGATAGATCATCCTATAAGTTGCTTACACTTCCATTACATCGACTTCTTTATCAGCTACGTGTTTATCGATTTCTTTCACATATTTGTCAGTCAACTTCTGCAGGGACTCTTCTTGCGAACGCATATCGTCTTCGGACAAATTCAATTCTGTTTTCAGTTTCTTTAATTGATCGCCTGCGTCACGTCGAATGTTTCGAATCGCCACGCGTGATTCTTCGCCAAACTTTTTCACCATCTTCACCATCTCTTTCCGTCTTTCCTCAGTCATAGGCGGAATATTGATGCGGATGACAGAGCCATCATTGTTGGGAGTCAGTCCCAATCCAGATTTGTGAATCGCCTGTTCGATGTCCTTCAAACCAGTTTTGTCATAAGGCTGAATGACGAGCGTTCGACCTTCTTGAGTGGCAATATTAGCGAGCGCTTTAAGAGGCGTAGGGGTGCCATAATATTCCACTTCAACGCGATCCAACAACGAAGGGTTAGCTCGGCCGGTGCGAATAGTTTGAAATTCGCCCATCAAACTGCCGACGGCTTTCTTCATGCGATCTTCTGATACTTGCATAACTTCAGTCGCTGTACTCATAAATCTCCCTCGAATCCAACTAGCGTTCCCACTTTATCTCCGCGCACGATGCGCTCTATGCTTCCTGGCTTGGCGAAATCAAAAACGACAAGCGGTATTTTGCTTTCTTCGCAAATTGAAAGTGCGGCTGAATCCATGACTTTCAAGCCTTCTCGGCGAATCTGTCCAAACGATATGTTGTCGAATTTAATCGCTTGAGTATTCATTTTAGGATCATCTGAATAAACACCATCGACTTTATTCTTGGCCATCAAGACGACTTCCGCTTTGATTTCAGCTGCTCTTAACGCAGCAGCGGTATCGGTTGTGACGTGCGGGTTGCCGGTGCCGCCTCCAAAAATAACGACACGCCCCTTCTCCAGATGGCGAATGGCGCGTAAACGGATAAACGGCTCTGCCACTTCTGGCATGGCTATTGCGGTCTGTACTCTTACCTGCACACCCTTTGACCGCAATACTTCCTGCAAAATGAGGCAATTCATAATTGTCGCGAGCATGCCGACATAGTCAGCCGCTGCCTTGTCCATACCCCATTCGCTGCCTTTGACGCCGCGAAAAATGTTGCCACCACCAACCACAATCGCAACCTGTACACCCAGGTGATATGCGATCGCTATTTCCTCGGCAATTCCTTCGATTACTTTCGGATTGATGCCAAAGCCCTCGGCTCCCATGAGAGCCTCTCCGCTTAGCTTGAGGAGAATTCTTTTGTACTTAGTAGATGCCATTCAAACCGACCGTAATTTATAGGATTCCATTTCACAGCATAATAACTTTTCAGGCTATTTATTCCATGACCGCAATTTCATCGGCTGTCGAGTGGCCGGCAAGTTGTCTGTCCCATAAATTGATTTTGGCTGCGACAAAAAAAATGGAGTGAGCCCGAATAGCTCACCCCATAATGCTTTGACTGATTTACTGTACGGTTTGACACCACCAGTAATTATTCGGCTTTTGCTTCACCAGCTACTTCACCAAGAATGAACATTGCGAAACGAACTGGCTTCAATTCGGTACCAAGCTCAGTGCCTTTAGCGGCGAGGAATTTGGCGATGGTCAAAGTTTGGTCTTTAACGAAAGGTTGTTCGAGCAATACACGTTCGCCAAGAATCTTATCGACACGACCAGTAACGATTTTTTCTTTCATTTCTGGTTTCTTTTCAGCCAGATCGGCTTTGCCGAGTTCAATGCGACGTTCGTTTTCGATTACTTCAGCAGGCACTTCAGAGCGCGACAGGAATTGTGGCTTAGCTGAAACAACGTGCATGGCCACTTCACGAGCGAGAGCTTGCAATTTATCGGCGTCCACTTTCTTGCTGGATTCGAGTTCAACGATTGCACCCATCTTGCCACCAAGAGCGTGAACATAAAGACCAATGCAGCCATGTTCGGAAGCAAGATCAAATGTGGCAACGCGGCGAATCAAGATATTTTCGCCAGTTTTAGCAATGGCTGCTGTGACAAAGTCTTTAACAGTTCCCTGAGCATGCTTTTGAGCGAGAAATGCTTCAGAGTTAGCGGGCTTGTTAGCAAGAGCCATGTCGACGAGTTCATTGACGAGCGCGCCGAATTGCTCGTTGCGAGCAACGAAATCTGTTTCGCAATTGACTTCGACAAGCGCGCCCGAGCGACCATCTTGAGAAATCTTGCCGACGACCAGACCTTCAGAAGCGATGCGATCGGCTTTCTTACCAGCTGACGCTGCGCCTTTTTGTCTCAACACTTCAAACGCTTTTTCAAAATCGCCGGAGGATTCAACAAGGGCTTTCTTGCAATCCATCATTGCTGCACCGGACTTTTCTCGAAGTTCTTTGACCATCGAAGCCGAAATTTCGACCATTACCATATCTCTCCTTTCAATTACGCTATGCAAAGTTATTCAAAAATTCTATTTGATCAGTTAAAAGTAGCTAAAGCGGTCACGCATGACCGCTTTGCAAGCTATTTTCTTTATCTTCCAGCTTTAGACAACGATTCGCTGCTTAAGCCTTTTCGTCATCCAGGAATTCTGCTTCAACAGCTTGAACTGCTGGCACGGTGACCAGAGAAGCCTTCAAAGCGTTGAATTCTTCCGAAGGATCGGCTTCAGGCTTGTCGCCTTCCCAGGCTTTCTCAGCGTGTTGCATTGGTTGAACAGCAGATGTATTACCAGCTTTTCCGTCGCTAATGGAATCGGCGATCTTACCCATGATCAGCTTGATTGAACGAATGGAGTCATCGTTGCCAGGAATTACATAGTCGATGCCTTCTGGATCGCAGTTGGTATCGATAATTCCGACAGTGGTGATGCCAATCTTCTTGGCTTCGGCAACGGCGATGAATTCGCGCTTCTGGTCGATGATGAACAAGATGTCTGGCTTACCGCGCATATTTTTGATGCCACCAAGAGACTTCTCGAGTTTATCGAGTTCACGATTCATTACCGATTGTTCTTTCTTCGGACGACGGAAGAATTCGCCGGTATCGCGCATTTCTTCTAATTCTTTGAGGCGGTTGATGCGCAAACGAATCGTTTCGAAATTGGTGAGCATACCGCCCAGCCAGCGACGATTAACAAAGTGAGCTCCGCAACGACGGGCTTCTTCTTCTACGATGTCTGCTGCTTGCTTTTTGGTACCAACGAAGATGATGTTCTTCTTTTCCGACGCTGCCTTGCGCATGTAGTCGCAAGCCTTATCTAAAGCACGGGTAGTTTGTTCCAGGTCAATAATGTAGATGCCGTTCCGTTCGCCATAAATGTATGGACGCATTTTGGGATTCCAGCGACGGGTTTGGTGTCCGAAGTGGACGCCCGCATCCAACAGTTGTTTCATCGATGCTACTGACAAAGCTTGAAAACCTCTTCTCCTTGGGAATGTTTGAATTGGACGACCAGAGAACAACTCAAGGCGCCGGGTGAGTTCTGAAGCAAAAACGCCACTCAAATTGAGTGTTTGCTGAATCTATCAGCTAACTCAGTTTACCCTTCATGCGTCACGAATAACGGCAATTACACCGGTCTTGAAGACCTAATTCGGAGCGGCACAGTGATGGTCATTGTATCACAGGCAGATATCTCAGCCTTTTTTCTGGACATAGAGGTACTGAGCTAGTTATAATATCGCAACGTAACAATTTGCTAAGTGACCTGTAAAGGAGAGCAATTGTCCAAGGTTCTGGTGATCAACGCATCTTACGAGCCACTGAATATCTGCAGTTGGCGCCGCGCCGTCATCCTTATTCTCAAAGGCAAAGCCGAACAAATTGAGCACGGAAGTAAACCGATAGGCGACGATTTCCTCATACCGACCGTCATTCGTCTTCGAAGCTACGTCAAAATTCCCTACAAAGAAATCAATTTATCCCGGCGCAATCTTATGCACCGGGATAATTATTTGTGCCAGTATTGCGGCGCCAATCGTCACGATCTGACAATCGATCACATCATCCCTCGCTCTAGAGGCGGCGCGGACACCTGGGACAATGTAGTGGCAGCGTGCCTGTCCTGCAATGTCAAAAAGGGTAATCGCACCCCTAAAGAAGCCAATATGCCTTTGCACGTAACACCAAGACGCCCTGCCAATCAGGTTAGTTTTGAAATTTCTAAACACGCAAATGGCACAGAACAGTGCTGGCAAAAGTATGTCATCGGCGCCTAAGTGGTTAAGTGGTCTGGAAGCTTGCTGGTATAAAAGTAATTTGCTTGGTCAACCAACCAAATTACCCCAAAAAATTCCTAAACCATTTGCTCCTCTGGACACTTAAATAAGCTCAAATTGGACAATTTAAGTCTTAGTTAGTTATAATGTAAAGTGGTAACATTTTGCAAAGTGACTGGTAAGAATTCTTGTCAAAAGTACTCGTACTCAACGCCTCTTATGAACCGCTCAACATCTGTAGTTGGCGCCGGGCGGTGCTGCTTCTTCTAAACGGCAAAGCAGAACAAATAGAGCACAATGGTAAATTGATCTATGCAGACTTTCCATTACCTACTGTGATCCGCCTGCGTTCTTACGTCAAAATTCCCTACAAAGAAATCAGCCTTTCACGCAGAAATCTTTTGCATCGAGACAATTACACCTGCCAGTACTGCGGTGACCGTCGTCACGATCTGACAATTGACCATATTGTGCCGCGCAGCAAAGGGGGCACCGATACCTGGGAAAACGTCGTCGCGGCCTGTCTCAAGTGCAATGTCAAAAAGGGCTCTCGCACTCCCAAAGAAGCCAATATGGTGCTGAGCTTCACGCCTCGCCGCCCTTCTAGTCATGTTTATTTTGAGATATCAAAACATTCAAGCGCCGGCGAATACTCCTGGAAAAAATATGTGATCGGCGCCTGATACCTTGCCGATCTGGCGCTTGCAAATATTTTTAGTGCCAAGTGGTCAGACCTTTGTCTGGCGGTAAAATTGGCGAGAGCCAGAATCAGCGCTCGATTCATGCCGCTCGATTAGATTAAAAGCAAAAATTCTTCTCCCAAAACGACTTATTTCAAGCCGTATACTGAATGCGCAGCGAAAGACAAAGATATCTCGTCTGTTTGAATTTCTGGTGATTATAAGTAGTGTTTGCAAACATCATTATCGACATTCAGGCCCGCGAGCTGAAAGACCGATTATTTACTTACCGCATTCCTGAACATCTCGCGAATGAGGCGTTTATCGGCGCGCAGGTTCTGGTTCCTTTCGGTCATCGCAATGTTGTTGGCGGTTACATAATCTCATTGACTGAGCATGTAGACAGTCAAATGAAAGTCAAAGACATTGACGAAGTTGTAGTTCCAGAGCCACTTTTCGATAAAAATTATGTCGATTTTTTATACTGGATTGCTGACTACTATTGCGCCAGTCTATCGGATGTAATATCAGCGGCGATACCAGCTGTTTTTACTTCGCATGTGAAAAAAATTGTTTCTTTGACTGAAAAAAGTCGAGACAAAAAACAACTAGAAACGTGCGACGCTGCGCAGAAAGCGGTTATTAACTGTATCAGTGAAACCAAAAACGCAAGTCTTGCCATGACTGCTTTAAAACAAAGAGCACAAAAGCGAGGAAAGCTTTCAGGCACCAATTTTTATCGAGCGATCACTGAGTTGATGAAAGATGATTTGATTCAGGTGTCAGCTGAAACGTCCCAAGCTCAGGCGCCAAAACTAATTACAAGCGTCATTCTCAAAGGAAATAGTCCGGTACCTGAATCTTCTCGCCAGAAAGAACTCGTAGCCTTACTGCGCAACGGCGATGGTTTGATGTCGTTGAAAGATTTTCTAGAAACTGGATCGACAACCCACGCGACTGTAAAAAAGCTCCAGTCCCTGGGCATCATCGAGCTTGTCAGCAACGAGGACTATCGCGATCCGTTGGCCCATTTGCACAACAAAAACAACGGTAAGCAGCAAGCTCCGCCTTTAACTGATGAACAAAGTGTGGTCTTTGCCACTTTATCGAAAGCCCTTGCTCAATCCACTTCAGACTCTGATCAAAATCACGCAAGCAGACCACCCTGGCTGTTACACGGAGTAACTGGTTCAGGAAAAACAGAAATTTATTTACGCTTGATCGAACAAAATCTGCAAGCTGGCCGCACAGCGCTCATGCTCGTACCCGAAATCAGTCTTACGCCTCAGCTTGCGCGCCGACTGACTGACCGATTCGGCGCCAAAATCTCAATCTGGCATTCAGGCCTTTCTGACGGCGAAAAATACGACACCTGGAAAAGAATTAGAGCAGGGAAGGTACGGATTCTGCTTGGTGCACGCTCGGCTGTTCTGGCAAATTTGCCCAATATCGGCTTGATAATTCTCGATGAAGAACACGATGGTAGCTACAAACAAAGCAGTCCCAGTCCACGCTATAACGCAAAAGATGTGGCTATAGAAAGAGCAAAGGAGGAAAACGCCCTCGTTGTCTTCGGCTCTGCCACTCCCGATATCGCCACTTACAAAAGAGCAATCGAAACAACTCACCTGCTAGAAATGACCAACCGAGTACACAAACAGGCTATGCCTAAAGTGACGATTGTCGATATGCGCCAAGAATTTCAAACCGGAAATCGAGGCATCCTCTCGACACTGCTCGAAACACGCTTGCGCAAATGTTTGCAAAATAAAGAACAAGCAATTCTGTTGATGAATAGACGTGGATTTGCCAGTCATGTCTTTTGTCGAGCCTGCGGTTATGTGGCCAGATGTCGCCATTGCAGCGTTTCTCTAGTTTTTCACCAAAGCGGTAAAGGCGGTGAAACGAGCCGTCAAATCTACGAGAACGGCCACCTCTGCTGTCACCATTGTGGCTTCACCTGCCCGGCATTTGTAGACTGCCCGGCCTGTCGCAGCCCCTTCATCCGCCAATCAGGTCTTGGTACTCAAAAAGTCGAGCAAGAAGTGCAAGAACTTTTTCCAGAATGTCGCATTCTTCGACTAGACAGCGACACAGCCGCTCGCAAAGGCTCTCATGAAGAGGTTTTGACCAGTTTTGCAGACGGCGGGGCCGATATCTTGATTGGCACACAGATGGTCTCAAAAGGTCTCGATATTGCCAATGTTACGCTCGTTGGCGTAATTGCCGCCGATGGTGCGTTCAATGTGCCCGATTATCGTTCGATGGAGCGAGGTTTTCAGCTTCTCACCCAAGTGTCAGGACGAGCAGGCCGGGGCGATCAGGTCGGCTCAGTGGTATTGCAGACTTACAATCCAGAAATTCCAGTCCTCAATCTAGCTAAAATGCATGACTACAAAAAGTTTGCGCTAGCAGAGCTGGCTGCCCGAGAAAGCTTTAGCTATCCTCCCTTTAGCCAACTAATTCGCATTGTTATTTATGGCGCTGACGTCAATGAAGTCGAACGAGAATCGGATATTCTGGCCGAGCAAATCAGTAAATATCTTGAAGATGCCTTCAGCGCATCGGCCATTCAAGTTTTAGGACCAGCACCTTGTTTGCTGGAGCGCTTGCGCGGCAAACACCGCTATCACCTTTTGATCAAAAACTTTGCAGGCCCAATGGGCCAACAGGCATTGACCACTTTCTTCCGTCACGTGAAAATGCCGCCAGACATCGTCATGGCCATTGATGTAGACGCGCTCGACCTGATGTAAATGTGTTTCTCTAAAAGATGATAATTAGCATGTTGGTTCCGAAGTCGCTAAACTGGTTTGATGTTCAACTTCTTTTATGGCTGCCTGGCAAGTATTGTCGTGCTTCTTGTTGCACCATTCCTTTTGCTGCGCAAAAAGTCACGCAGCGGGTTGAGCCAAAAACTGGGTTTTGTTCCGCCTGACTTTGCCACGCTTGCCAATTCAATCTGGTTTCACGCAGTATCTGTAGGTGAATTCAACGCGATATTGCCTTTGCTGGAAGAATTTCACTGCAAACATGGCCAGTTTGACATCATTGTTTCCACAACAACCGCAACGGGCAATGCCTTAGCTAAAGAAAAAGTGGGGCAATTTGCTCGAGTTGTTTACATGCCGCTTGATGCACCATTTGCCATTAATAACTGGCTTGACCGCAGCAAACCTTGCGCAGTAGTTATTGCCGAAACTGAAATCTGGCCTGGATTGACGGCTGCCTGTTCGGCTCGCAAAATTCCCCTCATTGTCGTCAACGGACGTATTTCACCAAGGTCATTTCGCACATACTTGCGCTTGCGCTTTATTTTCCGAGCGGTGCTAAAACAATTTACATACATTGGCGTGCAATCTCTCGATGAACAAAAGCGTTACGCTCAATTATTGGGACACGAGCAAAAGCCAGAGCAGATAAGAGTTCTGGGTAATTTAAAATTTGATGGACTGAAACAAAAAAATGGAGCCGAAATTGCTTCTTTACGCGAGAGCATGAAAATTAGCGACAACGAAAATATCATCATTGGTGGCTCAACACACGAAGGCGAAGAAAGCTGCCTCCTCGATGCCTTTGCCCAGTTGCGTAAAAAATACACTAATTTAAAGCTAATTCTTGTGCCAAGACATCCTGATCGTTTCGAAAAAGTCGCCTCCTTAATCGAGTCTTACGGATTCAAAATGGGGCGCTTCACTCGCTCAGAGAACTTTGCAGACGGAGTTGAAGTCTACTTACTCGACGTCATTGGCAAACTCAGCGATTACTACGCTCTATCGACTATCGCCTTCGTGGGTGGAACAATAGCGCCTATCGGCGGTCACAATCTTCTCGAACCATACTCGTACAATGTTCCAGTCATTTGCGGCCCACATGTGGAAAAAGCTAAGGATATGGTGCAAGCTTTGAACGAACGTAAGGCACTGCAGATGGTACCAGATGGACAGGCGTTGATTGAGCAAATCGATCGTCTTATTAGCGACAAAGCATTTTGCGAAAATATAGGGGCCAAAGGACACGCCTTGATTTTAGAAAGTAAAGGAGCGACTTTGCGGGCCCTCACTTTAATTGAACAAGCCATTAAAATAGGCCAGAGCCATGGCACAGGTGTAATTCCAGCCCATGACCAAACTTCAGTTGGAATCAAATCATGACGTTAGAACTCGACAAGAAACTAAAATCTCTGCTCAAGCCAGCGTCTTACGCATATGGACTGGGCGCGTATTGCCGATTACGAGCGTATGCCAGTCACTTTCTCAAACAATCGAGCGTAAATATTCCAGTTGTAAGCGTCGGCAATTTGACGGTTGGTGGCACGGGGAAAACTCCGCTGACGATTGATATCGCCAAACAATTCGTGGCTTCAGGATACAAACCGGCAATACTCAGTCGCGGTTATAAGCGCAAATCAAAAGCCGCGTGTGTTATCGTCAGCGATGGTTCAACAATCAAAGCTAGCTGCAAAGACGCAGGCGATGAGCCCTTCTTGATGGCTTTAAGAGTGCCAGAAGCGATAGTCATCGTCGGCAGCAAAAGAATAGACACAGCGAAAATCGCCATCGAAGAATTAAAAGCAAATATTCTCATACTGGATGACGGCTTTCAGCACATTGCCCTGCGGCGCGATCTAGACATCGTCTTGCTCGATTACAATGAAGATTTGACAGATGCTGCGCTACTGCCAGCAGGAAGACTGCGCGAGCCACTGGCGGCCCTAAATAGAGCCAACAGCATTCTCATCACCAAAGTCCCAGCAAAACCAGATTTAGAACGTCTGGAGAAATTGGGCTCCATCGCCCACACGCACTCACCGAAATCGTCGCTTGGTCTAATTAGCTTTACGCCCAATCATGTCTCTTCCTGGCAAGCAGAAGCCCGACTTTTTAATACGGCCAAATTGGACTTCCTCAAAGGACGCAAAGCTTACGCATTTTGCGCTCTGGCCAAATCCGAACCATTTTTCACATCTTTGAAAAATGCCGGATTGAATATCGTCGGTCAAAAAGCATTTACCGACCACCACTGGTACAGTGAAAAAGACTGCCAGAAAATACTGATCGAGGCAGAAAAGGCTTCAGCCGAACTTCTTTTAACCACAGAAAAAGACTTGGTCAAGCTTGAACAATTTGCCCGCACGGCATCAAAACCACTGTACGCAATCGCGCTCACAACCAAGTGGATCGGTCCAAAGCCCGTGTATCTATCGACCCTGCTAACTCAGAATCAAGTGTAACTACTTTATACTAATTGTGGTACCCCGTTTCTCTTTTGTTTACTCAAAAGAACCGCAGGCTCAAGCATGCTCAGAAACAAGAGAAAGGGGCAACCAATCCTTGCCCGCCACCATTTTACTTCTAGGAATGTGATTTCAGATTGAATAATAGTCAGCCGATCGCAAAAAAAATTCTGGTCATCCGCTATCGCTTCATCGGCGATACCATTTTAACAGTGCCTTTTCTTCGCAATTTACGCAATTGTTATCCAGAAGCGCAAATTGATGTACTGGTTGGTCCACAAAGCGGGGAAGTCCTGACCGGCTGTCCTTATATCAACAATCTCATCGTTTACGATACAACACGCTTTCATAAATATGACAGTGGTGCAGGCCAGAAAAAGAGTTTCTGGAGCTATGTTTTCAATCTACGCAGAGAAAAATATGACACAGCTTTCGTCTTAAAACGCTCCTGGTCTTCAGCACTTCTCTCTCTTTTGATTGGTTGTAAAAATCGCATTGGTTACGCCACGCAAGGGCGTCAAATAATTTTGACTAAAAGCATTCCATTTGATCCGCATATGCATGAAGTAGATTCGACTTTGACTGTGCTTTCTGCAGCTGACATTCCTATCAAAGACCGATATTTAGAAGGCTTCATCAGCTCTTCCGAACACGAGCAAGTGCAAAAATATTTGCAGGATGCTCAGAAAAAAGTTTTGATACACGCAGCTGCTGCGCATCCAGATAAACTTTATCCGCTGCAATCATGGGCTAAAATCGTTTCCGAATTGCACGAAAAGCATGGCTTTATACCTTATTTTACAGGGGCCGCACAAGATTTCGAACTCTATGAGCAAGTGCAGGAGTTAGCGGATGTAAAAGGCATTAATCTCGCAGGCAAGCTTTCTTTGCGTCAAAGCATGGCTTTGTATGCCGGTCTCGATCTGGCAATTTGCACAGACTCTGGTCCAGCGCATCTGGCTGCATGTGTAGGAACGCCAACTATTGCTGTTTTCGGTCCGACAGATCCAGTGCGCTGGCGTCCGTATGAAGCCCTGAACAAAAGACTGCAATCGCCGAGCATGGTGGCTGTATCTGAAACAAAAAAGACAAATTTAGAGGCGCCTCTCGTCGAAAATGAAGCAGTATTTGACGAGACTTTGCCATGTCGCCCCTGTAATTACGACAAGACCTGCATAGACAGACCTTGTCTCAATGAGCTTGCCCCATCTGCGATCATTCAAAGGGCTCTTGCTCTGCTGAATAATGCAATCCATTCAAACTAAATCAAACTAAATCTATTTTCTTTCGCCTAAAATCGGCAAATCGGCTCCCGATTCCATCAAGGTTTCGCTAACATCAAAATTAATAGCCGCATGAACACCTGAACGAGTCCAACGTCCTGTGGAATTACCGGCAAATCGCGCTTTCATCACCTCTGCTTCAACCGCTCGCCCGAGCGCGATCAAAACATTGGAATAATTCATCATCAAATTAAAGACAGCCGGATGCCGAGGACCTAGTGTTTGCACACGAATCGGCAAAGAGCGCCTGTACATTGACTCCGCCAGCTGCAATTTACCCATGGCATGATAAAGCATGGCCAGATTATTGGTAATGACACCAACATCTGCGTGCTCCGGTCCCAGGACTGATTCATAAATGTTAAAGCAGCGCCTGCAAAGTGGCTCAGCCAGATCAAATCGTCCCTGTTTCCAGTAGACTTCCGCGAGCCCTTCGAGACTTGTCGGTAATCTAGGATCATTAACAGGCAAACGCTGAGCCATCTCGATTGCCTGCTTCCAGGCATTCTCAGCGGCGGGCAGGGCGTTCATTTCGGCATATCGCAAAGCCTCGGCTCGCAGCTGGGCCCAGGGGTCTAAGTCGTTTGCGGCAGCTTCGGTAATTTGCTGGCCGGGTTCAGGCTGCAGATTGTCCCTACTGGACGCTTCTACTGACTGATATTGCCCTGAGCGCGTCAGATCACCGCCAGTGACCATTTCAGAATTTAATTGTTCAGCTTCTTCCTGTCGTCCAAGCAACTTAAGCAAATCGGCGTAATTGGTTCTTACAGCTAGAACATCTGGATTATCTGGACTTAGATCTTTCGTTAAAATCGTCATGGACTGACGATAAAGAGGTTCAGCCTCCAGATATTTGCCCTGGAAGTGATAAAGCATCGCCAGATTCTTGCAAACAATGCCATAGTCAGGATGGTCAACCCCTCTCGTCTTGGCAAAAATGGCGAGAGTATGTTGCACAAGAATTTGCGCTTCGTTGAATTTGCCCTGATGCCAGAGTGCCTCAGATAGCCCCTCTAATGTGATGCTGACGCGGGGATCGTATTTTTTGAAAGAGCGCGCTTTCTGGTATGCGGCACGCCATATCACTTCAGCCGCAGCAAAATCACCCTCTTCTAAAGCGGCTTCACCGGCACTTTGATACTGTTCCCAATCCGCGTCCAATGAGCGAGACCCCAACTAAAGATAAATAAATGCCCTGCTTCTCACTAGCATAGATGAGTGACAGTTCTGAGGCAAGCCAATAGCAAATCTGTTCTCACTCACTTTAGCCTCACTTGAACTCTGCGTATAGATTGTACTGAGGTCCGGCAAAAACTACTCATTTTTGAGCCGAGAAAAGTTCTCTTGCTTCAATTAAAACCGGAAGACCTCGTATAACGCAAAAAGCGCCTGAAAAATATACAAAAAACAGAGCTATTGAGCAGAGGTCAAGGTTACGGCCAAAAGCCGTGTGTCCGGCAATCAGTAAGCAAAATGCCACTGCTTTGGAGACTGCATACGAAAACCGACTGAAGTTAGAAGCCACCAGAAATTTGCCAAGCTTCGATTGCATCATCGTTTTGGCACCAAATGCGGTGTACCCCTGATCACTGAGCGCCGATCTGACAGCGTCTACAAACGTGCCGCGCACCATGAACAATAATGGTACCCAGAGCGGAATCCACAGCAATACGCTAAAAACAATCCAGTAAACCATCTCGACACAACGGTCACCGGCAATATCGAGAATACCACCAAGTTTGGAACTTAAATTCAGCTTGCGAGCGAGGTAACCATCAAGCGCGTCTGCATAAATGACAAAGGCGGTTAAGCCAAAAGCCACCCACATCAAATTATCGTCAGCCTGAAAAAGCAATGGCATAATGCCAAGAGCCAGAAAGACTCGCGATACGGTAACAACGTTAGCAACGTTTACCACTGTTTACCTTAGATGTCGAGGTTGCCATAAAGAGCATTCGCTTCGATGAAAGCGCGACGTGGAGCCACAGATTCACCCATGAGCAAATCGAAAACGTGGTCTGCTTCGGAAGCGTCTTCCACTGCCACTTGCTTCAAGGTGCGGGTGGCCGGATTCATCGTGGTATCCCACAATTCTGCCGCGTCCATTTCTCCAAGCCCCTTAAAGCGAGAAATTTCGGCTTTATCACCGAATTCGGCAAGCAAAGCTTCCAGCCTATGCTCGTTATAGCAATATTCAATGCGCTTGCCTTTTTTCACCTTAAACAAAGGTGGTTGAGCGATATAGATATAACCCTTTGTCACCAGCGGTCTTGCATAACGGAAGAAAAAGGTCAAAAGCAAAGTACGAATGTGACTACCGTCAACGTCAGCATCGGTCATGATGATCACTTTGTGATAGCGAATTTTGCTCAAATCCAAATTTTCGGAATTTGGCCGCAACAGGCCAGTGCTCTTGCCACCAGTTTCTTCGTCCTCTTCTTTGACGCTCAGACCAAGAGCTTGAATCATTGCCTGAACTTCAGCGTTTTCATAAATACGAGTCGGTTGCACTCTTTCTACGTTGAGGATTTTTCCTCGCAGGGGCAAAATCGCCTGGAAAGTTCGATCGCGACCACCTTTAGCTGAACCACCGGCGGAATCGCCTTCCACCAGATAAATTTCGCAGCGGCCTGGATCTTTATCGGAGCAGTCTGACAATTTGTCAGGCAGTGCAGAACTTTCCAGAGCCGACTGCTTACGCACAGCAAGTTTGGCTTTCTGAGCGGCTTCACGAGCAGTTCTCGCTTGAATAGCTTTAGTGATAACTTCTTTGGCTTGCTTGGGATTAAGACCGAGCCAATCTTTCAATGACTCCGAAACAACCGCCTGAGTAACGCCCTGCACTTCTCGGTTGCCCAGTTTTTCTTTGGTTTGACCTTCAAATTGTGGCTCAGGCACTTTCACTGACACGATGGCAGTCAGTCCTTCGCGAACGTCTTCCCCAGTGAAATTAACATCGCCTTCTTTGAGTAATTTTTGCTCTCTGGCGTAATCATTTATTACTCTTGTCAGAGCATTACGGAAGCCAGTCAGGTGAGTGCCACCATCGCCGGTTTTGATGTTGTTGACGAATGTGTAAATCGACTCCGCATACATTTCAGTCCACTGCAAAGCGCATTCCACAACGATGACAGCGCCTCGATCGTCGCTACGCTCTTGCTCGAAATAAATAGGCGGCTTGAACAAAACATTGCGCGTATCATTTATATACTCGACGAAAGTGGCGATACCACCTTCGTAGTGGAATTTTTCAGTTTTTTCGATGCGCGCATCGGTCAAAGTAATAGCCAGACCTTTATTCAAGAAGGCCATTTCGCGCAGACGGACTTCCAATTGTCCCCATTCGACCTTGATCGCAATGCGTTCATTGTCTTCGTTGATATCATGAAAAATCTGGTCATCAGGCCAGAAAGTCACTTTCGTGCCGCGTTTGTCAGTTGTGCCAACCACTTCTAGAATGCCGTCTGGATCTCCACGACGATAAACTTGCTGGAATATCTTGCCTTCGCGATAAACCTGCACTTCTAATTTTTCTGAGAGCGCATTTACAACAGACGCACCAACACCGTGCAATCCACCAGACACTTTATATCCGCTACCGCCGAATTTGCCCCCGGCGTGCAACACGGTGAACACAGTTTCGATGCCCGATTTGCCTGTTTTTTCGACGATTCCTGTGGGAATGCCACGACCATCATCAATAACTGTTACTGAGTCATCGAGATTGACCGTAATATCGATATTTTTGCAATGACCGGCAAGAGCTTCATCGACCGAATTATCGACAATCTCCCAGACAAGGTGATGCAAACCTCTTGGACCGGTCGTACCAATGTACATACCAGGACGCTTACGAACAGCTTCGAGCCCTTCCAGAACGTCAATTGAATCGGCGCCATAAGCTGTGTCGCCTGTGTGTCCTTGAGTTGAACCTGACGAGGACACTTTGTCTTTGTCTTTGTCTTTGTCAGACGATGCTGAATCTTCTGGCTTCCCCGGGTTATCAGAATTTTCCAATTTTTCCTCTTCCCCTAACGCTTTAACCGTGCCAGGCTCATTGTTCACCATTAAAAATCCACCAAATAGAAGCGGTCTGCTGCGGCAAGACCAGGTAATCAAACAGCTCAAATAAACAGAGCCGAAGTCTGAAGTCATTCGTCGCAAGAGGCAAATGGAGCTTCAACTTGTATGGCGAATTTTAGCATAATATCGGGCTGATAAGCCGCTTGCTATGGCTCATTGAAGCAACCCGCGCACTTTTATTTGCTCAAAGTGTTCTAACATAAGCAGCCGCACATTCTCTAGGATAGAATAAGCGAAGCTTTAACATCACAAAAGAGACTTATCCTTGGAAACCTTCTACGAAGCGAAACCCGGTCTTTTAAAAAAGTCAGCGATTGCCCTCGGCTTCTTCGATGGCGTCCATCCCGGGCATCAGGTTGTAATTAGTAAAGCCGTTAAGGAAGCAAAGCGAATTGGCGCTGCGGCAGCCGTTGTCACATTCAAAGATCACCCCAGATTATTGACCAGGGGAGCGTCGCCTTTGCTTTTGACAGTAATTGAGCAAAGGCTGGAATTATTCGCCAGTTTGGGTGTAGAAGCCACTCTGGCATTATCATTTACCGAAGAATTATGTAAATTGTCGCCAAGACAATATGTACAATCTGTGCTCAAAGACGCACTGGGAGCAGCTTCGATATCGGTCGGATATAACCATCATTTTGGTCGTGACCGCGAAGGCAATCCTGCTCTTTTGAAAGTACTGGGGCAGGAATTTGACTTTACTGTAGACGTGGCGCCAATGGTGCTGGTCGACCAGACAGAGGTCTCAAGCTCGCGAGTAAGAGAATTCATAATGGAAGGAGACGTAGCGACAGCTGCTGCCCTTTTAACACATCCATTTGCTATCTACGGCGAAGTCGTGCACGGTGAAGGAAGAGGACGCAAAATTGGATATCCGACAGCCAATATGCAGTTATACGAATATCAATGCGTGCCCAAACGCGGCGTCTATGCAGGTCTTGCCAAACTGACTAAAGATCACGCTGTTCCGTGCGTCATCAACATTGGTTTTCGTCCGACTTTTAAAGGCGAACCGGATACAAAAGAAGCGGCCAGAGCAGAAAATATGCTTGTAGAAGTACATTTGCTCGATTTCGATGGCGACTTATATGGCCAGAAATTTTCAGTGGAATTTCTGCATTATTTGCGCACAGAACAAAAATTCGACGGCATTGATTCTTTGAAAAAACAAATCTCCCTTGACTGCGACACAGCCAGAGGCTTGATTGATTCAAGTTCAAATCCTGGTTCAAATTCTGGTTCATCATTCAAGCAACTAGCTTAAATTTATGCAAGTTCGAAAAGTTAGTATGAGACGCACCGCATACGATGGCGATGCCGGTTCCGGTCAGATGCAAATATCCAGTTGGTGCCGATATGCAAACAATCATCACAACCACTCATATTTCGGGATTTAAGAGCGAATGGTTGGAAGGGGCTCTATTTTTATCGGTCGAAGACGGACAGATAAAAAGCGAACAGAAATGAAAGTAGACCACCTACACTTCGGTAATAACTTCCAAGCCTGATATTCTGATGATGTCAGAACCTGCCCGATTCGCGAAAAAGCGGTCTACGCACATCTCTTGACCACTCGGAGATGGTTTGTTCGCTCCTCACTCGGGTACATAAATAGTGCTTTGAGTCAACATCCAGGAGGGACGCCACACACAACTTCCACGTTTCAGTTTTAACATCAATTTTAATATCAGTGTTAACAACTGGTTTAAAAATAAGCAGCTACAGTTCGTGCAGGCGGTTTCACTATTTCAAACCATGCCACTCAAAAAGTTTGCATCCAATGCAGCCGAAAATTCGGCGGCGGTGAAACTGCATGCCCGCAAGATGGCACGCTGCTCGTGGCATTGATGCAGGACCCATTGATTGGTTCGACCCTTGCTGGTTGTTATCAAATTCAATCACTGCTTGGCGCAGGCGGCATGGGCGTTGTCTACAAAGCCAGACACGGCTTGATGGACCGCATCGTCGCCATCAAAATGCTTCAAGCCCAACTTGTTTCGGACCAGCTTAGCGTCGCTCGTTTTCATCAAGAAAGCAAAGCCGCCAGTCGCATTAACCATCCTAATGTCATCACCATTTACGATTTTGGTATTTCGCCGCAAGGCTTACCGTATATTGTCATGGATTATCTTAACGGTCAGCCGCTCTCTGACGTTATTCGTGAGAATGGACAAATTGCCGTTGACCGCACACTCAAAATCGCTATTCAAACCTGCGATGCCCTTGCTCATGCCCATAAACAGGGCGTAGTGCATCGTGATCTCAAACCTGGCAACATAGTTTTGACCACCTTTAACGACGATAAAGATTACGTCAAAGTGGTCGATTTTGGCGTCGCTAAATTGATGAATCAAGATGGACAACGTTTGACTCAAGCAGGCGAAGTCTGCGGTAGCCCCGTTTATATGAGCCCTGAACAATGTTTGGGACAGGAGCTAGATTCACGCTCCGACATATATTCAATGGGAATTGTTTTGTATGAGACTCTTACAGGCAAACTACCAATTCTCGGCAAAACCATGGTAGATACAATGTCTAAGCATTGTTCGGAAATGCCACCAACGTTTAAAGTTTCACGTCCCGATTTATATATCCCGGAAAGACTGGAAACAATCATATTTAAGGCTCTAGCTAAAGCTCCAGCCGATCGCCAGCAGTCCATGGACGAATTAAAAAGCGACCTGGAATCAGCCATTCCGCGTGCTGGTCGCACAGCGACTTTGCGCACAGCCAATCCCATAGGGGCGCCTGATTTAAGCAAAAACGTTCTGTCTCAACAAGCTCACAACCATTTCAGCAATGCCAAGTATTCTTTCTTGCTCATTGGGCTGGGGGCGCTTTTGACCTTTTTGATTGCCTTTGTTGGTTTCAAAATGATGACACTGAATACGGTGATGAACAAAAAACAGGCGACAGCTACAACTGGCACCACAAGAAACACCATTCCATCAAATACAGTTGATTCGACCACGCCAGCAAAAACTGACGTTCAGGAAAAAGAAGATGAAAGCAGTCAAACCAAAACCAGCAGCGATATTCAAAAGCTAGTCAGGCCCGTTCACCATAAACTGGGCACTGTGCAAAGAGAGCCAGTTGAGCAAACCATACCCACGGAATCCACTGAGGCGAAAACTGAGACAGAGCAGCCAAGCAAATCGACAGTGCCAGTGAAAAAAGCAGTTAGCAAGATTGTGGTTGCGCCTGAAGCGCACAAGCAAAAACATCCACGCCATATCGTTGAAAAAGGCTCCGCTCAAGAAACTCCGCACGCAGCGGCAGCGCATCCGACGCCAGCAAAATCCGCAAAGAATCCCTGGGACACTCTTCGCTCTCAGCTCAATAACTAAATCGATCACTAATTAAGTTAAACAGCAAGCGCATGCGCTAGATTTTCAACGCGCTTGGGATCGACTGCGTTTACCCAGTTTCCGTCAAATTTAGCGGAGGTGCCGACGATAACGGCATCAGCGAATTGAGCAAAAGTGCCAATATTTTCTGGAGTAACGCCTGAGCCAACAAGAACAGGAATTGAAACTTCGTTTTTGACCTGAGCAATTTGCTGCGGTGGCGGCGGATAGCCAGTTGAAGCGCCAGTGATAATGACACCATCGGCGCGAAAGAATTGCGCATCGCGTGCAGTTTCACCAAGGCTCACATCAGCCGTGATTGTGTGCGCAGAATGTTTTTTCTTGATATCGACGAAAATCTTGAGTGAGTCGGCTTTCAAATTGGCTCTGCGTCTAATCAACTCGGCAGCGCAAGATTGATGTATACCTTCATCGCCTATGTGAGCGTAAATAAAGCCCTCTACTCGCAAAAAATCAAGATTGGCTGCAACTGCCACTCCAAGGGCTTCGAGATTGGCTGCTGCGAGTAATTGCACGCCGGTTGGCAATTTCGTCTCTGCTTTGACCGCTCGAGCAATAACTGCCATCGCCGCTGTGGTTTCAGGTTCGACACGACCTCGCAAAAAAGGCACATCATGCATATTTTCGACTATCAAAGCATCCACGCCCGCGGCTTTGTAGGCCGACGCATCCCACAAAGCGGTGTGAATAATTTCGTCAATTTGTCCTGAGTAATTAGAAGCTCCAGGTAAAGCCTGAACATGTATGCAACCGATCAAAGAACATTTTTTACCGAACATCATAACCTCACAATCACAACAAATTACTTCAACTATTCATTTCAACTATTCAACTAATCGAGAAGCACTGCACGCACCGGCGCTGCCTCGGCCTGCATCAATTTAATAGGCAACGCCATCAGAAAATAATCCTTGGCATGAGCCTCGGTCAAATCCAGATTTTCCAACCAACTGATTTTTCTCTCCAGCAATTTATGATGCGACTCCAGTCCTTTAGAATCAATATGATCGACAGATGGAGTATCCAGTCCAATTAAGCAAACGCCCGAATCAGCAAGCATATCAATAAGGTCAGGCGTCAAAAATGCATAAGCGTTTTCAAAAACGTGGTATCTAATTTTAGTCAATGTTTTAAACAAAACACGGTTTGGTGGCGTCTTGCGCTCCGATAATATTCTTTCGACGTGACTTGGTTCAATTGCGCCCCGATGCGGCGACAGATCGATGACCGTTACCGGACCAACAAATGGCTCGAGAGGGACTGTTCCTATAGATTCCGTCACACCTTGCGCACCATTCATAGTGCCTCGCACATGAACAGGAGCGTCGGCATGAGTACCTACATGCGGACTCATTGTAATTGCCGATAGATTCAAGACCTGACTCGATTCATAAGTCACTTTTACTTTCAAACTGAAAGGTGTATCACCAGGAAAGCAAGCCGTTGTTTCGCTCACCGGCTGCGATATATCTATGATGCGATATTTCCCAAGCGCCTCGATTTTATCCAGATTCATGAAGACAGTGCACCATGAAGAGCATTCACGCCAACTTGAAAATGAAAATGAGTTTTGATGTGATCTGTTTTAATTTCCGCCTTATCGTTGGAAACTATAGTCAAAGTGGGCTTCACTTCGTAAAGACCCAATTGACGCAGCAATTCACCGAGTATGGCTTCCATATGACGAATCTCGTAACCAGATGAAACTTTGATCAAAATACCCAGTCCATCTGGATACTTATCATTGGGCAGGACACCCACTGCGAGCAAGCCATCTGCTCCGTCCTTAGCAATTAACGACAATTGTTTGGCCTTTGCAAAACGTCCCTGCATCAGCCTGGTGTCAAAACGATCACTACCACCAATAACTTGCGGATACTGACGCATCAAACTTCTCAGTTCGCTTCGATACTGCAAAGCTGACTCTGCATTATAGGCTCCAGAGCGCCGTTGCTGCAAAGCGGCAAGCGACGGTTGTTGCTCGCTTGTATCATCAGCTTGATTTAACTGTTCATCTCCTTCGGCTGCGCTCAGATGCGAATATAAAACCGCAAGCTCTCTTGCACCAAATCCATAGTTAGGCAACTGGCAACCATCTGTGGTGACCAGAAAAGAATCGGCAGCACGTCCCAATTCGGCAGCAAGCAGCGCTTCTAAACGACGATGTTCCGGATTATCAAGATTGACATAATCAGCGGTCGATTTATGTTGCGCTCTTAGTGAAAGCAAATAACTCAAATGTTTGCCACTGCAATTATGAAATAGAGCAGAAGGTTGCTGACCACTCGTTTTAAAACGCATGCGCATATCTGCCGACATCGGCAATGAAGGCGGGCACATCAGCAGATCTTCTTCTAATTTGCCAATTGCAATTATGTCCGCAAGCAAGTCAAGGTGTATTTGTTCGCAGCTGTGAGAGGCCATCATCAATGCCAGATGTTTAGGCTTCAACTTTGGGAAATTGTCTTTGATGACTTCGTAATGACTCAACAACTGCCAAGGTTTGAGGAGAGAGCGACTCCAGAGAATGTGATTGACATCCCCGTAAGCAAGAATTTCATCAGCCTTGCCAGTAGACAAATCCACACCGACAACGGAAATAATTCCGTAGACAGTGACTTCCGGTTGCTCCGACCGTTCGATGGTATAGAGCGGCTGCCATGGCAATTGCGACATAGTCTAATAAGGATACGGGAATCGCGGTCAATATTCAAAACTTTGTTGCTGGTTTGTTTATCCTTAGGTGCCGATATGCTTTCCAGCGCTTGTGGCGCGCTAAAATATCGATTCTTCCTTGCTCGTCGCCAAGTTTGGTCGAATGAGCTGAGTTAAAAGCTGACACATTATGTCTGGAGAATCATGCCACAACCGCCCAAACCTATTACTCACACTGACAGCGACCCACTCTGGTTCAAAGATGCGATCATTTATCAGGTGCATATCAAGTCATTTTTCGACAGTGATGGGGACGGTTACGGCGACTTCGTCGGACTGATTCAAAAACTTGACTATATTCAAAGCCTTGGCATCACCTGTATCTGGATTTTGCCTTTCTACCCTTCACCACTTAAAGATGATGGGTATGACATCGCCGATTACGAGCAGGTCAATCCAACGTACGGCAATCTGCACGACTTCCAAACATTCATTAAGGAAGCTCATCAACGCGGCCTCAGAGTAATTACCGAGCTTATCATCAATCACACCTCTGATATGCATCCCTGGTTTCAACGCGCTCGAGTGGCTGAAGCCGGTTCAAAAGAGCGCGACTTCTATGTTTGGAGCGACACCGATCAAAAGTACAAAGACGCCCGCATCATTTTCTGTGATACAGAGCCATCCAACTGGACCTGGGATCCAGTTGCCAAAGCCTTCTACTGGCACCGCTTTTTCAGCCATCAACCGGATTTGAATTTCGACAATCCAGAAGTTCTCGCCGAAGTCATTCGTGTGATGAAACACTGGCTAGATATGGGCGTCGATGGTCTGAGGCTGGACGCCATTCCTTATTTGATCGAACGTGATGGCACGAACTGCGAGAATCTGGCCGAAACCCATGTCATTCTCAAAGAATTGCGCAAAGCCATGGAAGACAACTACGAATCGCGTTTGTTTCTCGCTGAAGCCAATCAATGGCCAGAAGATGTCGTAGAATATTTTGGCGATGGTGACGAATGCCAGATGGCCTATCACTTCCCCGTGATGCCGCGCTTGTATTTAGCTTTGCACCAGCAAGACAGCCGAGCAATTATCGACATTATGGCGCGCACACCGGCTATACCAGAGCAATGCCAGTGGGCAATGTTCTTGCGCAATCACGACGAATTGACACTGGAGATGGTGACCGACGACGAACGTGCTTATATGTATGCGGCATACGCAGAAGAGCCGCGCATGAAGATAAATGTCGGAATTAGAAGAAGATTGGCACCACTTTTAAAATACAGTCGTCCTCGAATTGAACTGATGAATGGATTACTGCTTTCACTGCTAGGCACTCCAATCCTCTATTACGGTGACGAAATCGGCATGGGTGACAACATTCAATTGAACGACCGCAATGGTGTACGAACACCAATGCAATGGAATTGCGATCGCAACGGCGGCTTTTCAAAAGCACCATTCGCCAATTTATATTCACCACCTTTGATGGACATAGTGACCGGATTCGAAGCGGTCAATGTAGAAGCACAACAAACGAATCCATCCTCTTTGCTCAACTGGGTACGCGCCATCATCGACACCAGAAAGAAATACAAAGCCTTTGGTCGTGGCACATTTGAAGCAGTCACTTGCAACAATCACAAAATCCTCAGCTACATCAGACGCTTTGAAGAACAAACAATTCTGGTGGTGGCGAACCTTGCTCAATCCGCTCAGTCAGTTGGATTGGAACTAGCTGAATTCAAAGGCGTCAGTCCACTAGAAATAAAAGGCGACACTGTGTTTCACGAAATAGGTGTTTCTCCTTATGTGCTAACTCTAAGTCCGCATGCCTTCTACTGGCTCAAACTGGATTCGTAAACCAAAATGCAAAAACCAACGGATAAAGACAAGATGATGAAGCTCCAATTTCTCAGCGATTATGATTTGCACCTTTTTGGTGAGGGTTCGCATTATCGCCTCTACGACAAGATGGGAGCCCATCTAACCGAAGAAAATGGCGTCAAAGGAACGCACTTTGCAGTGTGGGCACCAAGCGCTCAATACGTCTCTGTCGTTGGTGACTTCAATAGTTGGAACAGTGCCTCAAATCAGATGCAGGCGGTTGGTCAAACCGGCATCTGGACCACATTTATTCCTAAAGTGACACAAGGCGCTAATTACAAATACTGGGTCACGCCATCAAATGGTGTACCATCTTCGGAACGTTCAGATCCCTATGGTTTCTTTGCTGAAGTGAGACCCAAGACAGCTTCACGCGTCTGGGATCTCGATGTCTACAAATGGCAAGATTCCGATTGGATGGACCGCCGCAAAAAAGCGCAAGCACTGGATGCTCCCATCTCAATTTACGAAGTACATTTGGGCTCGTGGATGCGTGTTCCAGAAGAAGAAAATCGCTGGCTCACTTACCGCGAGATGGCCGATAAGTTGGTCAATTATGTGGCGGATATGGGTTTTACACATATTGAGCTGCTCCCTATTTCTGAACATCCGCTCGATATGTCCTGGGGCTATCAAACAGTTGGTTTCTTTTCGCCCACAAGCCGATTTGGCGAACCAGATGATTTGATGTATTTGATCGATTGCTTGCACCAGAAAAACATCGGCGTCATCGTCGACTGGGTGCCTGCACACTTTCCTAAAGACGGGCATGGACTGGGCATGTTTGATGGCACCCATCTTTATGAACACGCAGATTCAAGACAAGGCGAGCACAAAGAGTGGGGAACATACATCTTCAATTATGGTCGTTATGAAGTTGAAAATTTTTTGACCAGTAATGCATTTTTCTGGCTGGATAAATATCACATCGATGGATTGCGCGTGGACGCAGTTGCTTCCATGCTTTATCTCGATTACGGCAGACCAGACGGTGAATGGCTGGCCAATGATTACGGTGGTCGTGAAAATATCGAAGCAATCAACTTTTTGAAAAAATTGAACGAACGTATTTATCTCAATTATCCCGATGTAATGACAATCGCTGAAGAGTCGACTGCATGGCCTCTGGTATCACGCCCGACATATTTAGGTGGACTTGGTTTTGGTCAAAAGTGGGACATGGGCTGGATGCATGACACACTTGAATACATGCAGCTGGAGCCAGTACACCGAAAATACCACCACAATCAGTTGACCTTTCGAGCAATGTATATGTTCTCTGAAAATTTTAATTTGCCGCTCTCGCACGATGAAGTTGTCTACGGCAAACGTTCATTGTTGAATAAAATGCCAGGCGACATCTGGCAGCAATTCGCTAATTTGCGCCTGCTCTTTGGCAATATGTTCATGAACCCGGCTAAGAAATTGATTTTCATGGGCGGTGAATTTGGTCAATGGAATGAGTGGAATCATGCAAGTAGTCTCGACTGGCATTTATTGGATTATCCAATGCACAAAGGTGTGCAGAACTGGGTGCGCGATTTAAATAAGCTCTATAAAAACGAACCTGCTTTATACGAAAACGATTGCAATCAGCAGGGTTTTGAATGGATTGATTGCCAAGATTGCGAACAAAGTGTTTTGAGCTTTATGCGCCACGGTAAAGATCATCGTGACGCAATTTTAGTTGTCTATAATTACACCCCTGTCGTCCGACATAATTATACGGTCGGAGCGCCTTATGGTGGCACCTGGAAAGAAGTCTTAAATAGCGATAGCACTGAATACGGTGGCAGTGGTATCGGTAATTACGGCAAAGTAATAGCCACAGACGAACACAAACATGCAAGACCTCACATGCTCACTTTAACCTTGCCACCACTGGGCGTTGTCATTTTCAAACTCGAAAAATAAAGTAAAGACGTCAAGCCATGAGCTATACAGGAAAGTTTTTCGAAGCACTGCTGGACCTTCACAGCTGGATTAATCCGAAAGACTTTCACATTCCAAATGAAATACTGCCCCATGCAGAACATCTACTTGGGCTGTATTTAAACACGCCCGAAGACTATATGTTGGTGACTGATCGTGGCTTGCACTGGGTCTCTGGCGAATACGTCAGAAATATTCCATACAATTCGATAATTTCGGTCCAGGCTCCTGCCACTAAAAGTAGTCGCAGACTGGGGCTAATAACACGAGAAGCGGAAATTATTCAACTGCCGATTCTTAATGAAACCGAGGGCATCAGTGACTTCTACGCGTTTCGAGAATTTCTCATCGCCAAGATTTATTTTCCGTTTTACGCCGAAGAAATAGAAAAAGTAAAGACTATCGAGTCAAAAGAGGATCTTGTTCATTTTCTCGAAAAAGAAGATGCTGGATGGGGACGTCATCGCATTACAATCGATGCCCTTCGAGACGGTTTTCCGAAACTCTGGCAAATTGAATTTTTTCGCATCAATCCAGAGATTGTCAAACAAGGCGACGTCTGGAAAATGCTTGCTCTGTTCTTGTGCCGCGAATCACCAGATCACGATCCTCGCTCTCACTCTGACTAGAACGAATTGATATCAGACGCTTAGTGGCTTGAGCTGAAGAAGTATTTAGATCATCAGTCGACCGACAATGCTTCAATAAGAGCAAGAAAAGCAATGAGAGTGGAGAAAGGCTGTGGGTATTTCGGTAAAAAAGGGATTACTCTGGCGCGGTGAAGTTGAAAACGAGCCCGGTGCTTTTGCAGGCGCACTTGAGCCATTTGCGCAAAATTCCACGAATCTACAAATTGTAGTTGGTTATTCGTCGTCAAAACCTGGTGGCAAAGGGACTGTAGAAATCTATCCCGTCGATGACGAAAAAAGCAAAAAGGCTGCGACGGTCTCTGGTCTGTCTGTCGCCAGCGAATCGTCTTGCTTGATAGTTGAAGGCGACGACCAGCCAGGAATCATCCATAAAATCGCTCGAGCGATCGCTCAGGCGAGAATCAATTTGAATTTTGCCATGTGCCAGAGCATCGATAAAAAATTCCAGGCATTTTTGGGTTTTTACTCTAGCGGCGATGCAAATTCGGCCGAGAAAATAATTAGAGCACTAAATCTGTGAAATTTAATTCTGCGCTAAACGAAATAGCTGCTCTTCACTCAATGGTCGAATCAGCTCAAACACCACTGAATACTCGTTGATTCTTTGCCACCGATCGCCTGCGACCTCCAGAAGATCGATTATTTGGTTTTGTTTTACAGTGTGTAGTCGATGCCAGAAAGTTGACTGGGCTTTCCCGATCATTGTATATGCAGTTTTTCGGCTCAAAAGAAACGGATTTAAAATTTTAAGGATCCGCGAGCCTGGCTAACGGTCTGCTTTTTGTCCTCGCATAGCTTATTCTGCATGAGTCTGTCAAAAAATGCTTGATC
>Ga0182030_10002299_pt1 | contig 40479 bp, 36 predicted proteins | sample 812S3MmetaG_FD_121299 | JGI IMG/M metagenome (GOLD analysis project Ga0182030, IMG submission 121299) | Permafrost microbial communities from Stordalen Mire, Sweden - 812S3M metaG (Illumina Assembly) | ecosystem: Environmental > Terrestrial > Soil > Wetlands > Permafrost | place: Sweden...
CATTTGAGATTTCTGTCGCCATACACTGTATGGCGGGATGTCAACCAATCTGCATTTGCTATGCGTTCCGTTATGCAAGCGCCCGCTACTCACTTAAGTAACTGATATTCCAGCATTCTTGCGACGGTCATAGACCGCCGCTACAACTAAGAATCAATCCTCGTACTGAACTGCCGCAGGAAGCGGACGTCGTTGTCGGTGAAGAAACGAAGGTCGGGAATGCCGTGGCGCATGATCGCGATCCGCTCGATGCCGAAGCCGAACGCGTAGCCGGTGTACTTCTCTGAGTCGTAGCCGACCTGATCGAAGACCGCCGGATCGACCATGCCGCAGCCGCAAATCTCGAGCCATTCCTTGCCCTTCACCTGGCTGCCCGTGCGCGAACAATCGACCTCAAAGCTCGGTTCGGTGAACGGAAAGAAATGGGGCCGAAAGCGGAACTTCAAGTCCTCGCCCAGCAGCTCGCGGAAGAAATATTCGAGCGTCCCTTTCAGGTCGGCCAGCGTCACGCCCTCATCGACGACCAGCCCCTCCATCTGGAAGAACGACATCCCGTGCGTCGCGTCGATCTCGTCGCGACGATAGCAACGGCCCGGCGCGATGATCCGGATCGGCGGCGGTTGCTTGAGCATCGTGTGGATCTGCACCGTGGAAGTCTGCGTCCGCATCAGGCGGCGGCCACCCGGCGATTTTCCGTCCAGCCCGAGGCTCGGCGCGAGGCCGTCTTCCTTGAGATAAAAGGTGTCCTGCTCGTTGCGGGCCGGATGATCGGCTGGTGTGTTGAGCGCGTCGAAATTGAAGACCTCGTTTTCGATGTCAGGCCCGTCGGCAAGCGCGAATCCGAGCCGTCGGAAAATCTCAATCGCGCGGTCCCGTACCTGAAGCACGGGATGCAGCGAGCCGGGCGCATTGTAACGTCCCGGTAGAGTCGGATCGAAATCAGCCGATTCGGCGGCGGCGGTCAGTTCGGCTTTACGGGTGTCGAAGGCGGTCGTGATAACGCCTTTCGCCTCGTTGGCAGCCTTGCCGACGATGGGCTTCTGATCGCCTGGAACGGTCGCCATCTTCGCGAGCAACTGCGGCCACGAGCCGCTGCGGGAAAGATATTGGATGCGCACCGCTTCGAGCGCATCCGCGTTGGTTGCGGCGGCAATGGCGGCCAGGATTTGGTCTTTAAGGGAGATAATTTCGTCGAGCATGGGAAAGAATGGAAAGTAGAGCGTGCAAGAAAGTTTCCCAAGAAAATACTGCCATCCGCAAAATACCGCCTCGCAGGAGCTTGCCCTATTAAAGAGACAGCCTAGCGTGGACGAATGCCGCAAAACGTTCCCGAAGGTTGGACGCAGGCAGACAACGCCCTGACTCGCACGATTCAGCGCGCCGATTTTGTCGAGGCGCTTGCGCTGGTTGTCGAAATCGGCAAGCTGGCCGAAGCTGCCAATCATCACCCCGACATTGACATCCGTTATCGCACGGTGCATCTCAGTCTCTCAACCCACGACGCTGGTCACACAGTCACCGCCAAGGATTTTGCCCTCGCCCAAAAAATTCATGACTTAAAAGAGGAAACCATTCGTCTTACGAAGGATGAACTGCGCTGCCGCTTTAAAGCCTGAACTATTTTACTTATGAAATTCCCTTACTCCACACGCTTGAAATCTCTCCGCGCGAACGCGCTCCTGATCCTCGGCCTCGGAATCCTCGTCGCCGCTCCGCTCCGGGCCGACCTCAACAGCGATCTGGCCTTCTCCGCCTTCCATGACGTGGATGTCAAAGCGATGGCCGGTGGCACCGTTCTCCAGGCGCGCGGCCCCCTGCTCAGCTTTCCGCGCGGCATCACGTCGCAATCGCTTTTCATCATCGATGCCCAGCCCGCCGAGGTTGCAAACAAACTGGCCAAGTGGAATCCAGTCAACCATCCCGAACTCAAGGTCTGGTTTCATAAGTCGGCTCTGCCCGTGCCGCCGACCGCCGCTGATTTCTCAGAACTGGGCAACCTGCCTGATAATAGCTCCGTTCAATTCCAGATCAAATCGACGGCCAATTTTGACCCCGCCAATCCTTCACTGCAGGTCAGCAAGGAGGAAGCGCAACTGATCGCCGCGACCGCAGCGCAAGAGAAGGATCCCAAGGCGCTCTTCGTCAAGGTCTGGAGCCAGATACTAGCCGGGCGCGTCAACAGCTTCCTGGGCGGTCGAAGCGGCTCCGACTACGATATGGCCTCCGGCGGCGATATTCATCCGTTGAGCGAGGTGAAAAGCCTCTTCCATGCCGACATCAAGGTTTACGGGCAATACCAGCGGCTGCTCAACCAGACTCCCTTCAAGGCCCTGGCCGGCCCCGCAGGCACTAAGATTGCCCCCGTCGATCTCTACTGCGATATGTTCGACGTCCAAGGTTCAGCCGCCTTGGGCACGGGTGTGGCCTACCAGGCCGCAAGCGGGAATTCGATCCAATCGCTGGATGTTGAGTATTATTGCAACTACGGCGTCTACACGACGATCGAATTGGAACAGATGTGGCCGGTCACCGTGAACGGGAAAACGGAAACCCTTGTCTGGCGCGACGACCTGGTCTCCGCCCCGAACATCGCCTATCTTCACGGTACGGAGCGCCTAGCCTCCGGCATGATCATGCTCCAAGAAACAAAGGAGGGGGTCGAAGCCTTCCGGGCTGAGTTCAAGTAATCGCTTGAAGCTGTCGCCGTGAGGCGGTGGAGAACCACCCTCTTATGGGCGTGGCTACGAAGTGCTACAAGTCTCTCATCACCAAAGTTTTGTTTGTCTTTTTCCTCTCTTCCGCCTTTTATTATCACGTCCAATGACGAAATCGAAACTTACCTCCACACTGCTAATCGCAGCCTTTTGTTCCTTAACGGCATCGAGCGTGTGGGCGGATGGCAAGGATGAACTCGCCCCGACCGTCGCGCCCCCGCAGGAAACCAATATTCCCGTTTCCCAGGAATTCACCATGGAGGGCAGCTACACGGGCACGTCGATCACAAAGCAGGGGAATGCCAAGCTCGGCGGCGTTAGCAATATCAACTCTCATCTCAACTACGTCGTTTCTCCGCAAATCAAGGATGGAGTCCTCCTCCGGTTCGGTGTGGATACGGAACGCAATTCCTTCGGCCTTTTTTCCGCTGCGCCCCTCCCCAACACGCTGCAATCGGTCAACGCCATCATCGGCGCCGATCTGGCTCTCGGTGACAAGATCATCATGCGCGCCGAACTCCACCCCGGTATTTACAGTGATTTCGTCGATGTATCCGGAAGCGACTTTGACATGCCCGTGCAAATCGGCGGCACTTACCTTTGGAACAAGGATTTCCAGATCATCTTCGGAGTTCAGATTGACCTCAAATCGAACTACCCGCTGATCGGCCTGCCTGGTTTTCGCTGGCAGTTTGCCGATAAGTGGGTGCTATCGGCCATCCCCCCCAAGCCGCAAATCCAATACGAAATCAACAACGCCCTGACACTCTACGCCGGTGCCGATATTCTGGGAGGCACCTATCATCTCAACAATAACTTCGGCTCGAACCACGGCCACGGCCCTAATACGACGAACAGCCAGATGAACGACAATATCTGCGATTTCACCGAGTTGCATGTGGGAGCCGGGTTGACCTGGAAATTTACGCCCAATCTCAGTCTCGACGTCTCAGGCGGTTATATGCCCTATCGCAGTTTCGACATCCATGCCGACCGCATCGGTTACGACACGCACAGCACGACGTTCAAGAATGACGTCGGCGATGGCGCGCCCTACGGTGCACTCGGCATCAGCGGCTCGTTTTAGGTCTGCAAAGCTCGGAAGCCGCCCCACGCCGGGTAGCGGTAGGCGCGGGACCTGAGACATCGCCGCACAACTTCTTTACAAACTTTTTACTGCGTACAAACATTCAGTTTCCTGATCGCGTCAGGATGGGAACGTGAATATTCGAACCTCATTCCTGACAATGGGCCTAGCTGTCGTCAGTGCATTAACTTCGGCCCACGCCGCAAGCAGTTCAAAAAAGCCCGATCCGGACTGCGTCTACAAGCATCCGCCCTCCAGACTCTTTCGCGACTTTACTGGCGCCTGTTCCCGTAGGGATGAGACTAAAGCACTCTCGATCATTAACAATGGATTGGATGCAAACGAAACGGATGAAGATGGCAACACGGTTCTCGGCTGGGCCGCTCGTGGGGGGCTTCCCCACGCTGCGAAGACACTCGTTGAGCACGGAGCCGACGTGAATGCCATCACGGATTACCATTACACGATCCTTCGTCTTGCCATCGGGGGCAAAAGCGCGGAAGTGGTTTCCTACCTGATTTCCAAAGGCGTCGATGTGAACAAGGCCTGTGACGGCATCGACTATACGCCTTTGATGGAGGCAGCGAGTTTTGGTGTCACTGACATCACCAATCTGCTGATCGCGAAGGGAGCCAATGTAAATGCTCGCGCCAAGAATGGAACCGATGCCCTGTCGCTAGCCGCGGAAAACGGTCGTCAGGAGGTCATCGCGCTGCTGGCCGACCATGGGGCGAATCTCAACCGCCTCGGCAGTCAAGGTATGACGCCGCTCATGTGGGCTTCGCTTTTCGGGCATTTGGAAGCGGTAAAAATGTTGGCGCAAAAAGGAGCCAAGATAAATTTACAAAGCGAGCCTTACAGGATGGCGGCTCTCTCCTCCGCCAGTTCGCCCGTTGACGAAAAGGGCAGCGATCACCTCGGCGTGGTGAAATATCTCCTCGAGCATGGCGCAAACCCAAGTCTTTCGGACAAAAACGGAGAGACAGCGCTGACGATCGCAGCAGCCTACGGTCGCGTGGAAGTCATGAAAGCCCTCGTGGCGGCGGGGGCCGACATCAAGAGTGCAGAGGGCGAGGGAGCGAAAGCATGCCGAGAGTCTCTTCAGGAGAACCGGCATTCGTCCCTGCAAACTCTTCTGGATTTAGGCGCCAATCCCAACTGGAAATTAGACAACGATTATCCGGCCCTTATTTATGCGATTGAGATCAGGCAGGATGTCAAAACGGTGGAGATGCTGGTCAAGGCAAAGGCCGATGTGAATGTTACCCGCAAGCAGGTGATTATTTTTTCAGGACCTTCCATCGGTACCCCCATGCCTCATTTCTACGAATATAGCGCGCTTATTGCGGCGGTGCAGCGCGGGTCAGTTCCCATTGTCAAAATCCTTCTTCAAGCCGATGCGAACGCCGCCTATAAGGATAGCGAAGGCAAGACGGCGCTCGACCACGCCCGTGAAGGAAAGAATCCGGAGATTACCCAGCTTCTCGCCGATCGATAAGAAATGCTGCCTTTGTAAAATAGCGCAGGGCTTACGCCAGCTACCTAGGAAATAAGTTGCGGGTAAGCCTCGCGCCACGCGGAGGGGACGCGTTGCGGGCGTCCGCCGGGCAGTTGGACGGTGACCATGGTCTGGACGCATCGGACAAAGATGAGGTCGGGTTGGGCCGCCGTGGCGATCTCAAATCGGATGAGAAAGCGGACTTTTTCCATGCGGACAAGCTCGGCGGAGACGACCAGGTGTTCACCAAGTCGGGCCGGTTTGAGGTAATCGATTTCGGTTCGCGCCACGACCGGGACGAGTCCGGTGCGGCCCATTTCTGCCAGCGACCAGCCGAGCGCGGTGGCGAGTTGCGAGCGGGCGATTTCGATCATGCGGAGATAGGCGATGTTATGGACCACACCGCCGGCGTCAGTGTCGAAGTAGTAGACTTCCAGAGTGACGGTGAGGCGGGGAGGGTTTGGTAACGACGTTCCAGGCTGCATGGCTAATTGGAATCAGGTCTGGTCGATGGATCGAGGATTTTTTGCAAAAAAATAAGATCCAACCACCGGTCAAACTTGTAACCTACCTCTCTAAAATGAGCGACTTGAGCAAATCCCAGCTTCAAATGAAGATGGATGCTGATTTCATTCTGCGCATCCACACTTGCAATCATCGTATGCATACTGTGCCTGGAGGCAGCCTCAATCAGCGTGGAAAGAAGGAGCCTGCCGTGGCCGAGTCCTCGTTTTGCTTCTGAAATATAGACCGAATGTTCAACGCTGTAGCGATAGCCAGCCCGGTTTCTAAATGCTCCGTAAGTAGCGAAGCCTGAAACACCGTCCTCATCTTCCGAGACAAATACCGGCATCCCGGATTTTGTCTTAGCGGCGAACCACGCTTGGCGCATAACCATCGTATCGGGTTCGTAGTCATAAACCGCCGTGCTGGTAAGAATGGCGTGGTTATAGATGGCAAGTATCGCGGGCAAGTCCGATTCCATCGCCGTACGCGCTTTCATGGCCAATCAGAACGTAAGTGCTACTCCCCGAATTCCTGGGTGAATTTTTTAACGATGGTTTTGAGAACTTTGATGCGGGCGTACCACTTGAATTCACTTTCGACGAGGGTCCATGGCGCGACCTTAGTCGAGGTCTGGGCGAACATTTCCTCGGCGGCCTCGATATGTTCCTTCCATTTTTTGCGATTGCGCCAGTCTTCCTCGCTGATCTTCCAGTGTTTGTAGGGATCGGCGGCGCGCTGTTCAAAGCGGCGCAACTGTTCTTCCTTGCTGATGTGAAGATAGAATTTGAGGATAAGGGCTCCGCCGTCTACCAGGGTCTTTTCCATGGAGTTGATCTCCTCGTAAGCGCGGCGCCACTCTTTTTCTGTACAGAATCCCTCGACGCGCTCGACGAGGACGCGTCCGTACCAGGAGCGGTCGAAGATGGCAATTTCGCCTTGCGAGGGCATTTTGTTCCAGAAGCGCCAGAGGTAGTGATGGCGGTGCTCCTGCTCGGTCGGCTTGACGATGGCGTAGACGCGGATGACGCGGGGGTCGAGCTTTTCGGTGATGCGCTTGATGACGCCTCCCTTGCCGGCGGCGTCGGGGCCTTCAAAGACGAGGATGACGTGGTGTTTGCTTTCGAGGATTTTGCGCTGAAAGTGGAGCAGATTGAGTTGGAGATCCTGTACCCGCTCACGGTAGTCGGATTTGCCTTCGATCTGCTTGGTAAGGTCGAGTTCGCTGAGCAAGCCGGGCATACAATTTATTAGATTGTCGTCTGTCAGCCGGGAGGCGAGAAGATTTCGCGGGATTATGCGGCTGCCCGTTAATCTTGCGTAATGAGTGGAAGCAAGATTGCCTTTTGCGGGAGGGAACTTACTCTATTATCCAGCGTATTCCGCAGGTGGCTCGTTTGACTTGCGGAAGAGCAAAAAAAGCTCATGGATCCCGGTCAACAACTTTTCTCAGCGGGTTCCCGCGTCGGCCAGTATCTCGTTTTGGAGAAGCTGGGCGAAGGGGGCATGAGCGAGGTCTTCAAAGCGATCGAGCCGACGCTTGAACGCTACGTGGCGATCAAGATCATGCATCGCACGAATCTGAGCAGTCCCGATGTGATGGCAAACTTCCTCGAGGAGGCGCGGGCCATCGCGGCGCTGCGCCATACCAATATTGTTCCGCTTTACTCGGCGGGAGAGGAGCAGGGCGTGCCCTATCTGGCCATGGGCTACATCGAGGGGCAGACTCTGGAGGATTGGATTCTCGCCGGGCGCATCTTGAACATGGAGGATGCCATGTGGTTCATGCGGCAGGCCGTCGCGGCGTTGGAATACGCGGCGCGTTCCAACATCATCCATCTCGACGTCAAGCCGGCCAACTTCATGGTCGATAACGAAAACGTGGTCATGTTGACCGACTTCGGGTTGGCGCGAAAACAGACCGAGGTTGCCAGTGGAGCACGCGATGATGAGTTGCAGGGAACACCCGCTTACGCCTCGCCGGAGCATGTGTTGCAGGAAAAGCCCGACCTGCGAACGGACATCTATTGTCTCGGGGCGAGCCTCTATCACCTGATCACTGGCGAGTTTCCATATCCGGGAGATACCACGGAGGAAGTCTGCCGCGCCCACGTCTTTGCCCCGTTTCCGATAGAGACGTTGCAGCAGCATGATGTCCCGCCGGGCTGGTGCAGTCTCATCCGCAAGATGATGGAAAAGAAGCCGGAAGACCGCTTTCAAAATTATCAGGAAATCACCTTCGCCCTGGATAACATCAATTATTTCCAGTACGGAAAGAAAATGCTGACGGTCGTCGAGACCGTGGAGCGGCGCGCCCTGCCGCGAAGCGAGGGGCCGGCGGAAAGCCTGTTCGACCTGGTACCGGATGACATGGCCTCCCAGGGCGACCACCTCTTCACGCTTCAGGACTCGTACGATGCGCAGGAGGTTTACCACAGCCTCGATACCCGCTGGCCGGTGCTTTGCCTCAACGAGATGGCGCCTGACTTGCGGGCCATGCAGAAGGGATCGTCCGAGGATTTACGCTCGCTGATCGAGGCGCTCCTGCTAGTGCCCAGTTACAAGGAAACGCTTGATGTCCTGAGCACCTTCATGGCCAATGCCTCCGACGCGCGCCCCCAGAGTGACGCGGAAAAAATTGAACTGGTGGGGCTGGAACGCTCACGCAACGTCGCGTTGACAGCCATCTCCCTCTACCGGCCCTGGCAGGGCGAACGTCCCCTCAATTTGCACGGTTTGTGGCAGCACCAAATCTACACCGGCTTGCTGGCGGAATTTATCGTCGATATGTTGGGACTACCCTCAACTGGCATGGAATATCTGTGCGGGGTGGTGCACGACATCGGCAAGCTCGTGCTTTTTGAACTTTATCCGGCCAAGACGATCGGTGTCTGGATGCACGCCTACGAGCAGAACCTGCCGCTGACGCAGGTGGAACATCAATACTTCGGAGTGGACCATGCTCAGTTAGGGCAGGAATGGCTCAATCGACATAGATTTGACCGCACGGTGCGTTACGTGACGGCCTACCATGAAGAGCCGGAAAATTGTTCCGAGGCCTTGTCGAAGTCTGGCAAAATGGCTTTTGTCACGGCGATGATCACCGTGAACAAGGATGATGAGATCAATTTACTGACGCACTTGGTCTACTGCGCGAATACGCTGGCCAAGGAGTTGGGGCTAGGCTACTCCGGTAATCCCCGACTCGATCAGGCTGCCTGGATAGATCAACCGACGACGCAGTTAATTTTCGATTCCAGATCCAAGGAAGAGGTGACGCTGGAAGAATTCGGGGAGTTTTTCATGGAAACATGCAAGGCGCTTCCAGACCTGCCCTTCACCCAACTGGCCCATGCCACCGAAGCGAAGCAACGCAACTGGGAGAGATCCCAACGCGAAGCCAAGGGAAAGAAGTAAGAATCCATTTTCTTCTTTCACGATAGTCCTGATCTTGGTCGCTTTAAGAGCCTCCTTTAGATCTTGACACTTTCTAGTTTATTTTTAGAACTATCTTGTTATAAAGCAATGTGTTGTGTTAGTATTTCCATCTATTTAAAGCGATTGGCAATAATAACAGTGAGCGGAGCCCGCGCGATTGACATGAACAAGAACAAATTTTTCAGATCTAACCCTATCTTGCTTTCTCACGGTAATAAGAGCGGCCAAACCTTGGTGGAATATGCTCTTATTGTCGCCTTGATTTCCCTCGTCGCTGTCTCCGTCCTCTCCGCCATGGGCATCCAGGCCAAGGGAGTATTCTCGGCGGTCAGCAGTCAGCTTGCGACTGCGGGAAGTGGTGGAAGTGGAGGGAGTGGAGGAAGCAGTGGATCGTCAGGTCACGGAGGATAGCAAGATCCCAAGCTTCTAGGCTCGCGGGGAACGGAGAGCGCACTTTCTTGCCAAAACGAGGCCGACACAGCTCAACGCAAGAAGCTCCCACGCACTTGGCTCAGGAACGTCCAAGCTCTGGAGCTGAAATGAAAGGGCATCTGGCCCGGTGGCACTGAAGGTGCTGGTGCCTGCAATACGAGAAAATTCGGCGGTGGAGCCCCCCGCCGGGACTGTATCGCTTATGACGACGGCAAAATTCTGATAAGGGTTGGAGGTATCGCTAATGCCAAAATAATAGCTGGTACCTGCGGCCAGTGTAAGTGGCGTTTGGACGAATCCGCTGAATTGATAAACCGTCAAGGTACCGCCTGTTGTAGTGGTATGAGTTCCCACTGGCGTCCGCGAAAAACTTGGAAGCAGGCTCGTGGTCGAGGCAATCAGCGTGTTGGGAGCGCCTGAATTGACTGAGTAAAGACTAAGAACAAAGCTGTCCGTTGTCGGCGTACTACCACCGTAATAAAGGCCGGAAAAATCAACAAAATTGACTGTGCCGCTTAATCCAGCCGTAAAGACATCGCCAGCCTCAGAAAAAGTACTACCGACATCAGCGTAATAACCGTAACCACCCGTACCCACCCCGTTGTCGTACAGAATCTGGGCTGAAGTTGGGGTAGATGCGAAAGACAGGAAAGTCACCAGCAGTACGACCAGAAGAGAGATCTTTTTCATAGTGCTTTAGCGCCAAGGTGCATCATTTATCTTAATAAATGAGGTACTTTGTAGGAAGACATAGCCACATAGTCAATGGCTTTCGAGCGATTCTCTGCAGTTGTCTGCTTTCCGGCCCTCCAAGCCTGGTTGAGTGATCCGCGAAGACTATTTCGGCGTGGGATTTTTAAGCAGAGGAGGCGGTGTCACATCCGAGGTCGGGCCCTTTTCGGGCGAGGTAAAAACTTCGAGATACGTTTTGAGATAACGGTTGGTGACCGTGATGCCGTAGATGGTGCGGGCGGTTTGAATAGCGTCCTCGGCTTCCTGGGCCTTGCCGGTCGACTGGGCGAGGGCGGCTTTGGCAAAGTAGTAGCAGGGATGGTCAGTATCTAAAGGCTTGAGCTGGCTGGCATATTTTCCGGCGGCCAAAAGATCGGAAGCGCAGGTCTTGGCGTAAACGAGTTTCAAGGTGATATCGGGATCGTTCGGTTTGGCCTGTAACGCGAGGCTGTAATACTTCGCGGCGTGGTCAAAGCTGTGCTTGCGCAGGAAGAGATCGCCGAGGGCAAGTTGAACTTGGAGCCGGACGTCCGCAGTTACCTGGATGGGGGTTCCGGTCAAAAGCGAGAGTAACAGTTTTTCGCCCTCGGCGTATTCGTGCTGCTCGGTCAGAATGCGTGCCTTGAGAATTTCTGTGGCTGGATCGCCCGGCTTGGCTTTTTCGGCCACATCGATGGCGGTGTGGGCCTCTTCGTACTTGCCGCTTTTATAGTCGAGAAGGGCGGTCTGGTACGGAGTGAGGGGTTGGTCGTCCGGAGCATCTTCGGAGCGCAACACGGCGGTCAATCCCAGCAGGATCAAGCCGAGCGCTGCGCACTTGGAGGTCATGGGGTGAGTTCCTTCGGTTGAACCCAATGGCGACCGTCTTTTTCCAGCAGGAGGTCCGCTTCCACCGGTCCCATCGAGCCGCAGGCATAAAGCGGCAAATCACGCAGCGCCTGCTTGTCCCACATCCCCCGGAGGGAATCGACCAGGCGCCAGGCTTGCTCGACTTCGTCCGAACGGGTGAAAAGGGTCGACTCACCGATGAGCGCATCGACAATAAGCCGTTCGTAGGCTTCAGGCAGGTAATGGTCGAAGCCGCTCTTGTAGAGAAAATCCATCTCGACGAGTTCGGCCGCGCCTTTGCCAGGCACCTTGGCATTGAAGTTGAGGCTGATGGCTTCGTTGGGCTGGATGCGAATGCGCAGGGCATTGCGGCGCAGTCGGTCGTCGCCGGAAGCGGCGAAGAGGACACTGGGCGGCCGGTTGAAAATGATGTTGATTTCCGTGAATTGCGTGGCCAACGCCTTGCCGGTGCGCAGGTAGAACGGGACGCCGCTCCAACGCCAGTTATCGACCTCGAAGCGGGCGGCGACAAAAGTCTCGGTGAGGGAATCGTGAGCGACCTTTTCTTCCTGACGATAGGCGGGGATGGCCTTGCCGTTGATGTAGCCGCCGCCGTACTGGGCGCGGACGACGTTTTTTTGAAGGAAGTCGAGGGAGGGCGTGGCAATGGAGCGAAGGACTTTGACCTTCTCATCGCGGATCGACTCGGCGTCGAGCGAGGCGGGGGGCTCCATGGCCGTGAGAGTGAAGAGCTGAAAGAGATGGTTCTGGAGCATGTCGCGTGAAGCTCCGGCATGATCGTAGTAGCCGCCACGCCCTTCGACGCCAACCTGCTCGGCAACGGTGATCTGGACATGGTCAATGTAGCGACGGTTCCAGAGCGGCTCGTAGATCGCGTTGGCGAACCGAAAGTACATGAGGTTCTGGACGGTTTCCTTGCCGAGGTAATGGTCGATGCGGAAGATGTCCTTCTCAGCAAAGGCGCCTTGCAAGTCGCGGTTGAGGGCGCGGGCGCTTTCGAGGTCGGTCCCGAACGGCTTTTCCACGATCAACCGGTGCCGGCTTCCGTCCTGCTTGCTGGCCAGGCCGGCGGCGGCGAGGTTCTGCGCGGCGGGACCGAAGAACTCCGGAGAGGTCGCAAGGTAGAAGAGATAATTTTCCCCGATCTTCGCGCTTTCCGGCAACTGTTTTAATTTTTCCGCCAGCCGCTTGTAGGCTTCGGGATCGTCGAGTTCGCCCTGAAAATAATAGATGCGGGCGGCGAGCTTTTTCCAGACTTCCTCATCGATCGGTTTTGTGTGGGAGAACTTTTGCAGTGCTTCCCCCAAGTCCTGCCGAAATTCATCGTCGCTCTTGGGACGACGGGCGAATCCGATGATGGCAAAGTCATCCGGCAACAGGCAGTTTTTGGCCAGATGATAAAAGGCGGGGATGATCTTGCGATGGGTCAGGTCGCCTGTGGCCCCGAAGATGACCGCCGCCGTGGGCGGGAGCTTCGGTTGAGCCTTGGAAATCAAAGGCGGGCACTGCGTGCCGATGGAGAGGAGGGACATGGCGGTAAAGGGTAAAAGTTAAAAGTGAAAAGGTAAAAGGAAGAAATCGGAATCAGGTAAATCAGACATTTTTCTTTCATCCTTTACTCTTTTCCCTTCTTGGTTAGGCGTTGTAGGTCGTGGAGGCCGTGACGCCGCCCTGCCCGGTCCAGTTGGTGTGGAAGAATTCCTTCCGTGGTTTATCGATGCGCTCGTAGGTGTGGGCGCCAAAATAATCGCGCTGGGCCTGGAGCAGATTGGCGGGCAGCCGGGCGGAACGGTAAGAATCGTAAAAGGCCAGCGCGTTGGAGAAGGTCGGGGTGGGGATGCCCAGCGTCGCGCCGAGGGCGACGGTGCGCCTCCATCCGCCCTGGGCTTCTTTGAGCGCGTCGGTGAAGAAGGGATCGAGGACGAGATTGGTCAGGTCGTGATTGCGGTCGAACGCGGCCTTGATGTCACCGAGGAAACGGCTGCGGATGATGCAACCGCCGCGCCACATCAGGGCGATGCCGCCGAAGTTGAGCTTCCAGTTGAACTGCTCGGAGACCTGCCGCATGAGCATGTAGCCTTGGGCGTAGGAGATGATCTTGGAGGCGTAAAGAGCCTGGCGGATATCTTCGATGGTTTGGCGGGTGTCGCCGGAGAATTTCCCTTTCCCGGTCGGTCCGGCCAGGACCTCGGAGGCCGCGACCCGCTCCTCTTTGAGCGAGGAGATGAGGCGCGCGAAGACCGCTTCGGCGATGAGCGTGACGGGAGCGCCGTGATCAAGCCCGGAGAGGACCGTCCACTTGCCGGTACCTTTTTGGCCTGCGGCATCGAGGATTTTATCGACGAGATAACTGCCGTCGGCTTCCTTGAACTTGAAGATATGGGAGGTGATTTCGATCAGGTAGGAATCGAGTTCGCCCTTGTTCCACCCGGTGAAGGTTTGGGCGAGATGCTCATTGTTCAGACCCAGACCGGCAGACATGAGGCTGTAGGCTTCGCAGATGAGCTGCATGTCGCCGTATTCGATGCCGTTGTGGACCATCTTGACGAAGTGGCCTGCGCCCGCGTCGCCGACCCAGTCGCAACAAGGCACGCCGTTGTCGACCTTGGCCGCGATGGATTGGAAGATGGTCTTGATGTGTGGCCAGGCTTTGGCATTGCCGCCAGGCATGAGGGACGGGCCGTGCCGTGCGCCTTCCTCGCCGCCCGAAACACCGGAGCCGACAAAAAGGATGCCCTTTTCCTTGAGCGCGTTGTAACGGCGCACAGTGTCTTCATAGAAGGAATTGCCGCCGTCGATGATGATGTCGCCCGGTTCGAGCAGGGGAAGAAGCAGGTCGATAAATTCATCGACCGGAGCACCCGCCTTGACCAGCAGCATGATGCGGCGCGGTTTTTTAAGGAGGCCGACCAGTTCCTGAAGACTGTGCGCGCCGACGACCTGGGTGCCTTTGGCTTCGTTAGCAAGGAACTCATCCACCTTGCTGACAGTGCGATTGTAAACAGCGACCACGTAGCCGTGGTCGTTCATGTTGAGGACGATGTTCTGGCCCATGACGGCCAGTCCGATGAGTGCGATGTCGGCAGTTTGAGGCATAAGAAAAACGAGGTGGGGGTTAAGTGGAACGTCGCTGGCCAGCCCTTTCAAAATAACGTAACGGGCGAAGCCGCCGGGGCAACCTTAATTCAATCGGTGCTGCGCACCCGTTTACAAAGACCCGAGTTCGTCCAGATCGGGGACAATCTGGGTTTTCTTCGACACCCTTTTATCCTGATAACTTGCGGGAACCTCCAAGTGAGGGGCGGCGGGGGTTTTCTTAGACTGCTCGGCGGGTGCTGTCGCGGCGGCAGTCGCCGGTTTCTCGGATTCGTCTGCTGGGGCTTGTGGCGGCAATTCCGGGGAATCGACCACGGCATAAGTGCTCAAGCCGAAGGCCCTGGGATTCATCTGCCGCAGACGCTGGGCAAGAATCGAAGCCAGCGTGCGCAGAAGGACGTTGCCCGCGCCCGGATTTTCCTCCATGAAATGTATCAAGTCGGCATCGGCGATGCGCCAGAGTTGGCTGAATTCAGACGCCGTGACAGTGGCGGCCGCAGGGCCCGGATTAAAGAGGCTGATTTCTCCCAGGGTCTCGCCGGGGCCAATCTGAGCCAGCAGGATTTCGCTACCGTCGTCCTGCCTGGCGCGTACTTCGAGCTTGCCGCTGATGACGACAAACACTTCTGTCTGCATGGCACCTTCCTCGATAATCACGTTGCCTGGATGGCCGGGAAAAAATTCGCCATAAGAACTTAACAATTCCCGATCATCCTGCTTCAGGTGACCGATCCAGCTAAATGTGGGCAGTGTGGGCCTGGATAGTATTTCAGTCATTTGATGCTCCGGGTTGATGTCTGTTTGTAACACTTACAATATAGACTCACTTAAATCTCATGGGCAACTCTGTCGTGCATTAAATGTACTTCGCCGCGATATTTTTCTTCCCGCGCGATTAGTTTGATTTCGGCTTCCCGCCGCACCAGATGATCCGGATAATGGGTAATCCACACCGACTGTACAGAATATTTAGCCACTTCGTGAAAAAGCTCACGCTCCGGGAAGTGGGTCAGCTCGCAGAGCAGGGCCGTGATTTTCCCATTCTTCAGGGCGGGAGCGAGTTCGACGGGATGCGCCAAGTCGGCGGAATAGACGTAACGACGCCCCTCGTATTGGATCAGGAGGCCGTAGCAGTCAAAGCAGGTCTTGGGATAGGCGCGTTTGAAGTGGCTGGCCAGGCTGACAAGATGCTGGGTGGCGAAAGCCGTGAGGGTAAACGGGCCGTGGGTCCAGGGGCGGCCCGGCTTGACGGCGTGCCATTCGATCGGGAAGCCGATTAATTCGGGGAAGAGGAGGCACTTTTCCATCCAGTCCTTCATGGTGGCCATGACTTCCGCCGGGCCGAAGACGTGCAGGGGCGCGCGCCGGGTGCGCAGCCAAAGGGACTGGATGAGCGAGGCAACCTGACCGTTGTGGTCGCTGTGCATGTGACTGATCCAAAGAATCTCGGGGATGTCGGGCTCGATTTTTTTATGCAAAAGGAATCGGGCGGCCGCGGCGCCGCAATCGAGGAGCAGACTGGCTTCCCGGGTTTGAATGAGAATACCGGAATGTTCGCGGCGCGAGCTGGTGTGCCCGTCCGCCGTGCCGAGGAAAATGGCCCGCATGAAGGTGACGTTGCTAGAGCCTGTCGAAAAAGTCAACGCGGGTCATGCCCAAAGCGCTTTTGCCTTGGGCAATACGTCCGTCCGCAGGAGCAATCGAAATGGACTTGGCATGTAATCTCCCGGGCGGGCTTAATCGACCGGAGCTTTCTGGAAGTGCTCGATGTCGTTGAGGATGTCGCGCAGGACTTGGTACGGCCACTGGTCGGCGTTGACATGGGTGATCAGGGCGGGGCCGTAGAAATCGAGGACGGGCTTCGTTTCCTCCTCGTACACCTTGAGCCGGCGCTCAATGACATCCTCATTGATGTCGTCGAGCCGGTTTTCCTTCAGGGCCCGGCGTTTCAGTCGGTCGTATATCTTGGTTTTATCGGAACAGGTCAGATGGAAAACGCGGCGCACATCAAGCTTCGAACCCACGATCTTGGCCTGGTTGTAAGTGCGGGGAATGCCGTCCAGTACGAGAAAATCGATATCGGGCTTGTATCGGCCGGCCTGCACCATCCCGTCGATGTGCGCCGACCAGATGCCGATGCTGACATCGTCCGGCACAAGCTGGCCCTTGCTTGAATATTTCAGGAAGGCCTTGCCGAAATCGGATCGTACATCTACCGCGCGAAAAACGTCGCCGCAGGCACAATGATAAAAGCCGGGGATGGTACCGAGAATTTTGCCTTGGGTTCCCTTGCCGGATCCCGGCGCGCCGAAGAGTAGAAGAGATTTGTATACCACGATTAGATTAATTGAGCCCATATTGGCTTATATTGCAATCCCAACTCCTGAGGAGGGCTGTAAAGCTTCGCCGGAGAAATACTTGTTGCCATAGGATCGCAACGCGACCTTGACCTGTTTTGAAAGCACGCCCTAACCTGAAAGCCCATGCTCGACGCCGAACTTCTCGCCCTCCTGGTTTGCCCTGCGACCCACCAGGACGTGGCCTTGGCGACGCCCGGCGAAATCGCCCTGCTTAACGAGGCCATTCGCGAGAAGCGCGTGAGGACGGCGGCGGGAAACCCGGTAGATCAGCCGCTGGAAGCTGCGCTCATCCGGGCTGACCAGGCCATTGCCTATCCGATCCGGGACGACATTCCGGTGATGCTGGTGGCGGAGGGCCTGGTCATTTCGCAGGTGAAGCTGAACGCCCATGCCTGATCTTAAGGGCAAAAAATTGGGCGCACTGCTCACAACGGCCCCGGAGCATCCGAATTTTCATCCCGCACTGGCGCTGATGAACGCGGCGATCGACGGCGGTGTCCTGGTCTATCTTTATTGCGTGGATGAAGGCGTGCGCTCGGTGGCGACGCCCGAAGTGCAGGCACTCAAGGAGCGAGGCGCGAGTCTCTTTGGCTGCGCCTACGGAGCGGGCCGCCGCAATATTCCGCTGGACGAGAGCGCGGCCTGGTCCGGGTTGACTGTACTGGCCGATGTGGTCGGGAGCACCGACCGGTTTGTTTCGTTTTGAGGATGAGATGAAAACAAGAGAGGAATTTTTGGCGGCGGTGAAGCGCTATCAAGCGAAGGTACTTCAGGTGGCGATTATTCTTTTGCTCCTTATTGGAGCACAGACAATCGGCCCTGATGTTTTTCAATGGATTTCCGGAAAGAATCCCAATCCTGTAGCGGTTCGGCTTGCAATAGTTTGGTGGTTCACCCTCTTCGCGGCGATCTTGACATGGTGTTGGTGGTGTCGGCCTGCTAAAATAATGCGCGATTGTGGAGTCGATTGTTCCGCGTGTGAATGCTCTCCGTCTCCCATGAAGCTCAAGGCAGCTCTGGCGCAAAACAAATGTTCGAAATGCGGCCAACCACTCTATAGTTAATGGTCATGTCACTTCCCAAAACCCTCGTTATCATCGAAACCGATCCGCGCAACAGCGCGCGCCCGGCCGAAGCGATCCGCATCGCGGCGGGCATCGGCGTCTGGAAGAAGACCGACGTGACGCTGCTCCTGCGCGGGCCGGTCGCGGGCTACAGCCTCCAGGAATATGCGGACGAGTTGGTGGATGAAGATAATTTCACGCGTTACCTGCCGCTGGTCGCCGAATCGCCCCGCCCGATTTACCTGGAAGATTCCTTCACCGATTTGGCCGCGCTGGAAGCTTCCCCATGGAAATTTAAAATTATTTCCGCCGCAAAAACCGCCGAACTGGTGCGCACCAACGATTACCTGATCCGCTTATGAATGAGGAAACTTCCGCTCCGCGCCGCGTCCTGCATCTGGTCATCGAGGGCTTTCCCGCCGACAAGTTGGAAGAGGTCGCAAAATCGTCGCCGGGACCAACCGACGTCACGGAGATTTTTCAATTGACCGAAGCGAATGCCCGCGAGGCGCTCGAGAAAATCTTTGCCGCAGATACCGTAGCGGTGTGGGGCAGGGCAGAATAACCAAATTCCCAAATTTTTCCAGATTACCAAATGGGCAAACTGGGGTCGTTCAGATTCCAAGTATCCCCCTCTCAGAAAATTTGTTAATTTGTTTCAATTTGGGAATTTGGTCCTGCTTCCCTCTGAGGCGAATTAAGCTTGTCGGTCGAGAGACAGGGGGGTAAGCAACCGATATGCCTCAGATCATTTTTGGCGCGCTCCTCGGTTTTCTCGCCTACTTCATTGTCCGCGCGATCCTGACCGGCATTTACACCGTGGACCAAAATGAGCGGGCGGTGATCACCACCTTTGGCCGCGCCGAACGACTCGGGGGCACCACGCTGGAGGACCCGATCTCGGAGTCGCTGACCGACGTGGAGAAACAGCGCTACGCCTACCCGCAACTGCGCGTGATCGGTCCCGGCGGCCCCTACTTCAAGATGCCCTGGCAGCGTGTCTATAAAATCACCGTGGCCACCCAGACGCTCAACATCGCCTTCGATCCGGAGAGCGCGAGCGCCAATAACAACAACCAGGTCCTGGAAGCCGTGACGAAAGACCAGCTCAATACGGGCCTCACCGGTCAGTTGCGCTACACGATCTCCGAGCGGAATCTCTACGCGACGCTTTTCGCGGTGAAAAGTCCGATCGCGCATGTGATGGGTTATTTCGTCTCGATCCTGCGCGAGCGGATTGCGAACTTCGACGCGCCGCCGATGGCCGTGGTGACTGATTCGGTCGTGCCGGGCGGCAGCAGTGTCGAGCCCGCGATCGTCCAGGGAATTTCGATCAACGATTTGCGCAAGAACCTGCGTGAACTCAATGAGCAGATGGACACCGAGTGTGCTTCCTCTGCCGCGCGATACGGAATTCGCCTGGATGCGGCCCTTATCACCAGCATCGATCCGCCTGAGGCCGTGGAGTCGGCCCTGGCCGCGATTAACACGGCGCACAATGAGGTTTCCTCCGACATCAGCGTGGCCCAGGCCTCGGCGGACATGCGCATCGTGCAATCGAAGCGCGCGGTGCAGATCGAGACGCTGAACGCACAGGCGGAGGTCGAGCCGCTGAACTGGCTCGCGGCGCAACTCACCGACTTGCGCAAAAACGGCCCCGAAGCTCTACCCCTTTATTTGCGGAACATCCGCCTGGCGCTCTACGCCAAGGCCTCCCACATTATTCTGGAGATGAAAAAGTAATATGAATTTTGTCGCCAGCATGGGAACGGTTGTAGTCACGTCGCTCGTGGTGTTTATCGGCTGCTTCATCGTTGTGCCAACGATCCTGGGCATTCTCCGTTTTCTCGGGTTCTACGTTGTTGTCGAGGAGCGGCAGTGCCTGGTTTACGTGCTGTTCGGCAAGGTGCGTTTGGTGTTGGACGAGCCTGGACTGCATTTTCCCCTCGCAACGGCCCTGGGCTGGAGGGCTTTCTTCGTAAACTTCTTCGGTGACGTGCGGGTGGTCGATTTGCGTCTGGACCAGGAATATCTGCGCAGTCAGCCGGTCAATTCGGAAGAAGGCGCGCCGATGGGGATCGGGGTCTGGTATGAGATGTGGATCAGCGATCCGGTGTCTTATCTTTTCAAAAACGCCGACCCTCGCGGTTCATTGCGGGCCAATGTCAGCAATGCCACTGTACGCAATTTGAGCAACCTGAAATTGTCGAACATGCTGGAGGACCGCCATTCGATGAGCACCCTGGTGCGCGACGAGGTGAGCGACAAGTCGAAGGATTGGGGTTATTCGCTTGGCACAGTTTATGTGAGGAAAGTCCATTTTCGCGATGTGAGCATGATCCAGCAGATCGAGGAGAAAGTGGTGAATCGTCTTAGGCAGGTCACTTCGGCGATCCGGCAGGACGGCACCAATCAGGTCAACCTGATTACCAGCACGGCGGAGCGGCAGGCGGCGGTCGAATTTGCCAAGGCTGCGGCGATGCGACCGTTTATCGTCGGGAGCGCGCTCAATACCATTGCCCAGGATCAAGAGGTGGCGGAAGTCATGTTCGAGATTTTGGAGAACCAGCGGATGCTCGAGGGCAATGTGAACGTGACACTGATCCCGCCCGATTTGCGCGGTGACGGGCTTACCCAATTTCTAACCGCCGGTCAGGCGGTTCAGGGCGGTGGTAAAATTGCCACCGGCGCGCCTGAAATCCCACCGCCTGTACCGGGGTCAAGCTGATCGTCAGCGATTGAGAATATCGAACGGATTGGCGATGGGCGCGCGAACCGGGTTGATTGGTGGCGTCTTGCTGACGGGCAGGGGCGCGTCCTCATCATTGATCGGAACTGGCTTAACCGGAGTGGGCGTTGTGGTTTGAGATGTATTCTGTAGGCTTGGAACGCTCAGGGCAGCCGCCTGCTCTTTGCGCAATTGATTGGCATCCATCGGGAGTGGAAGTTCAAGCTTGGTGTTATTGTCCTGATGAGCCCTGGCTTGCTCGATTGATTCGCCGGGAAGAATGTCAAGGGTAAGATCCGAACTGCTCAAGTCCTGCAACGGATTCTTTTTGGCAGCGATCATGCCTGGCGTTTCGATGTCCGTGGAATCTTGGGATAGATCTACTTTGGGTGCGGGCGGCGTTTGTTGAAGGTTGCCGGAAAACGGTGAGGCCATCGATACAGGGAGGGAGGGATAAATTTTGAGAGGGCCTGCGGCATTCGGCGCGCTGAAGGGCGTGATCATAGGCTTGAAGAGATTGCCGGGTGATGAAAAGCCGCTCTTGGTTTTGGCTGTTGAAGAAGCGTCGGCGCGCAACGTCACCGAGGCTTGGTTGGAACGAGGCGCGAGAACCGTATCGTTCTGAGTGTCTAAATCAAGAGCGGGCAGGCCCGCGAGCTTGGCCAACTCCTTGTTCGAGCTGAGTTGATAAAAAAGATTCGCGTCTTGATTTCTCGAGGAGTTGGCGGCGGCATGGGTTTGAAGTTGTTGTTCGTAGCCGCGCAGGAGCCAATTTTTATCGAGGGCCGCCCGCACCTGCCGTTTGTGGATCTCATTGACTTCCTCCTGGGTGAGTTGCCTGGATTGAGGCTGGGTCACCGATAGCGGGACACCATCAGGATCAGGTTGGATAAAAAGATTATCGTTCGGATCGGAGGCTGAGGGGACGGAGTCTGTGGGATCGGCGTTTGCCTCGATTGTAAAAACGAAAAGCCCGAGCATGGTAATCGACAGGTATCGGGCTATTTTCATCGCTTACTAACTATACGCTTATCAGGAAAAAGTTTCAACTTTGTCTTCAGGGATGAAAAAAATGCAAAAAAAAGAGCTTTTGAGAGGAGAAAAAAGCTTTTCCAAGTGGCCGCAACTCGCTAGCAACAACCCATGGCAACTAAAGCACCTAAAAAAACCACCAAACGTAAACCCAACGCAGCCTTCCTCAAACCCGTGACTCCGGATGACAAGCTCGCAGCAGTCGTCGGCTCCAAGCCGCTTCCCCGCACCGAGATTGTTTCCAAGCTCTGGGTCTATATCAAAAAGAATGGTCTTCAGGACAAGAAGGTCAGGACGCAGATCAATGCTGATGACACCCTCAAGGCAATCTTTGATGGTAAGAAGTCAGTCACGATGTTCGAGATGAATAAATACGTCTCGGGTCATCTGAAGGCTTAACTAAGTTTCGTTGCGGCGGCGGTTGCTTGCAACCGCCGCCGTCCTTCATGGCTGACACCCCGTAAGGTGGTGGAACAATACCCCCCCCGCCCACTCCACGAGCGCGGCTGCGGATTTAGAGTGCGGCTCGATGAGCCAGGGCGTGCTCGTACACGTCCTCGTATTGGAGTGCCGAGGATTCCCAGGTGAAATCCTTGGCCATGCCTCGCTGCTGCATCGCCGCGTAGTGTTGCGGGCGGTCAAACCAGGTGGAAACGCCCCACCCGATGGTGTAGAAGAGCGCGCGCCCCGAGATTTCCCAGAATTTAAACCCGGTACCGGTGCCGGCAGCTTCATTGTAGTTTTCCACCGTGTCGTCCAGGCCGCCGGTGGCGCGGACGATTGGCAGCGTGCCGTAGTGGGACGAGTACATCTGGTTCAAGCCGCATGGTTCATAAAGTGACGGCATGAGGAAAAAATCGCAGCCGGCCTCGATGAGGTGAGCGAGTTCCGGCACGAACCCGATATGAGTGTTCGCGCTTTTCGGAAAGGCCCCGTGCAGCCAGCGGAAGAAATTTTCCGTGAACGAATCGCCCGTACCGAGAACCACCACCTGCATGATCATGTCGCGCAAGGCCTGGGGCAACGCGCCGCGGATGAGGTCGAAACCTTTTTGCGGCGCGAATCGCGAGACGATGCCGAAAAGCGGAATTTTGGGATCGACCGTCAGGCCGAAGCGTTCCTGAAGCGCCCGTTTGCAAACAGCCTTGCCCGCCATGTTGTCACGGCTGTAACAGGCCGGGAGATATTTATCGGTGGCGGGATTCCAAAGCGTCGTGTCGACGCCGTTGACAATGCCGAAGAGATGGTCCGAACGGTTGTTCAGGTAAGGGGCAAGTCCCATGCCGCCGATCGGGCCGCGAATCTCGTTGGCGTAAGTCGGCGAAACGGTGGTGATGGCATCGGCATACTGAATGCCGGCCTTGAGGAGATTGATCATGCCGAAATCCTCGAACCGGTCGGGCGCCATGTAGTCCCCGCCCAGTCCGTAGAAGGGGAGGACCGAGGGACTGAATTTGCCCTGGTACCCGATGTTGTGGATGGTGAGTACGCTGGCCGTGTGGGAAAGCGGCGAGAGCACGCGGTCCCACGTTTTTAGAAAGACGGCCGCCATCGAGGTCATCCAGTCCTGCGCGTGGACGATATGGGGAATCCACGCTGTGTCCTTGCAGACTTGCAGCGCGGCCTTGCTCAGGACTCCGAAGCGGTAGCAGTCTTCCTGTTCGTCGTAAATGTAGGGCCGGTCGAAATAACGGGCGTAGTCGATGAACAGAATGGGGACTTCGCCGTCGAGCATGCCTTCGAAAATGCCGACCCAGACTTCCTCGCCGCGGCCGAAGTGGACGCAGCACGAACGGGAAAAGGTGATGCCATGTTTTGCCCGGTCGATTCCCTGATAAAGGGGCATGACGATGCGCACGTCGTGGCCCCGCTTCTTGAGCGCCTTGCTCAAGCCGGAGATCATGTCGCCCAGGCCACCGGTCTGCGCCATGGGGGTGCACTCGGCGGTGACAAAAAGAATGCGTTTATGGGAAGACGAAGACGGAGGGGCGGCGGCGGGTGGAACCGGCCTCTTCATCTTGATGACTGGCGGCGGCTTTAACATGGCCTTCCCGGCTTTCGCGGCCGATGCCGAGGCATTCTCGATGCGAAGAAGCGCCTCGGGTGAGACGGGGTGCGGATCCGCCTTGGAACCGGACAGTGCCGCAATTTGTTTCGCTGCGGACGGCTTCCGTTTCTTTTTAATTGCCGCGCGCGGTTTGGTGTCAGCGGGCTTTGCGACTGCGGGTTGGGGAATCGAAGCAGGAATTGTTGATTCTTTCGGCGCGGATTTCGATTTACGGGAAACTTTCTTATTGGAGAGGGATACGACGGGATTGGTCGGAGCGGGAGGCGTTATTGAAGATGAAATATTGTTGAGCGGCTGATCGTTGCCGGATGAGGACTGTGCCATGAACGAAGAATACGCGGTTTATTATGACGGGTAAAGCCCTTGGGCAAGGGCCTCGATCGCGATGAACGGAATATAGGCGCATGCAGGTTCTATTGTGTACGAAGCCAAGATGTGACATTTTGTTGCGGATGCTTTCTCCCGATGATTTTACTTATGCGTTGGAAAACACGCGTGTTCTGCTTGCGCCAACGAAACGGCTCGACACTTTCGGCACGTCACTTTTCAACTATTTTTTGGTGACGGAAGAAATGGACGCGGTGAATCTTTCCCATGTGCGCGAAGGGCACATTCACGCCGAGAGGCCGCAGATCATCACACCTCAAAACATCGCCGGGCTGTTCCTGGAAGGTTTTGGCGACCAAGGGCAGCGTTTCGCAGAGCAGATTTCCTCGCAAGCGGGGCGTTTCGCGTTTTTGAAGTATGGATTCCGCGTGAGCAAATCAGACATCCGTTCTTACGACGTCCACGAATCGCTCGATAATGTGGCCGGGAAACTCAAGGAGGAATTGCAGCTTAAGAACGAGCCGCTCACCGCGCTGCTGACGGGTGTGGACGACGGCTGGGAAGTCTGCCTGCTCAAGTTCATGGTCGATATGATCTCGGCCTCCGCGCCCGGAAACATGGGCGATTTCCGCGAGCGCGGCATGCTGTAGCCATGCAATCGCCACTTATTTTCCCACCGCGACTTGCCTCCGGCGACACCATCGGTATCGCCGCGCCGGCGAGCCCTCCCGACAAGCCGGAAATAATCGACGAGGTTATCAACCGGTTCGGCGGGCTGGGATTCAAGATCAAGCCGGGGAAATATCTGCGGAAGCGCGAGGGCTATCTCGCGGGCAGCGATGAGGATCGCGCGGCGGACATCAACGCGTTCTTTGCCGATCCCGAGGTGAAAGGAATCTTTGCGTTGCGTGGTGGGTACGGCTCCTGCCGGATTTTGCCGCTGCTCGATTACGCCGCGATCCGGGCGAATCCGAAAGCGCTCGTCGGCTACAGCGACATCACGGCCATGCATTTGGCGATCCTGGTCAAATCGGGGTTGGTGACGTTTCACGGCTCGAACGCATCGAGTGCCTTTACGCCGGGAAACATCGTGGCTTGCCGGCGGATGCTGATGGTAGACGCCGCTGTCCCTGGCGGCGGTGCAGTAGATCCCGCGCTCTCAATTTTATTTTCGCGTAGCGATCCGCGCGGCGGGAACATCAAGACGGTCGTGCCGGGGCGCGCGAAGGGCCAGCTCCTTGGCGGCAATATGACCTGCCTGCTCCGGCTTATCGGCACGCCCTACGCGCCTGACTTCAAAGGCGTGATTCTATTTCTGGAGGACACGGGTGAGAAAGCCTATCGCGTTGATGGCATGTTCACCCACCTGCGTCTGGCCGGGATTCTTTCGCAAATCAGCGGCTTGGTCCTCGGGCAGTTCGATCACGCCGATTCCGCCGAGCAGGACCGTATCGCCGCCTGCTTGGAACGCGAAGCCAAACGCATCGGTGTGCCTTGCGTTTCCGGTGCGCCCATCGGCCATTTTCCCGAGCAAATCATCGTGCCGCAAGGCGCGCAGGCCGAACTCGATGCGGGTGAGGGAACGCTCAAAATCAACGTGTAACTAATGCCATGAATCCATTCACGCCAACTTGGCTATGCGGTTTACGGCTTATAGCCGCGAAGAAGTTAGAGTATTCATGGGCATTCTCTTTTGAGCACGGGGGTTCTTTGGGTGTCGAGTCTTTGTGGAGACTCGTTTCTCACGATGGAATTGTTATTACTTCGACGGATCACTTACAACAGTTTGGGATGCCTGCACCGGTTGATGCGGTAGATGTTTTAAGCAAAGCAATTTCTGAATCTGTTATTTCGTCAGTAACGCTTGTTGAAGGAACTTCGGATTTGTTTCTTCACTTCTCGTCATTGCATGTTCTTCAGGTTTTTAACACTTCTTGTGGTTATGAGTCTTGGCAATTAATAGGCCCATCTGGAGTGCATCTTATTGCTCAAGGAGGTGGGCAATTAGCACAATACAAAGACACCAAGGCTTAATTAGGCTTCAAGCCGCGCAACCGCCGGACTTAAAATCGCGTCGCGCATCCCGTGGATGAGTTTCTTGTCCGCGGGGACGAGCGTGACGAGGACACCGCCGAGCGAGACGCGGTCGTTGACGACGAAGTAATAGGGGCAGACGCGGGCGCGACCGTTGAGCGTGGCGATCTCGTCGTTCCCTGCGACGTAATCCTGTTTTGCGAGCGAGCCTTTGACGAAGCGTTGCAAGACGCGCGGATGTTCGGAAAATTCCGCGAGGCTCGTGCGGACCTGCCCGGCCCATTCCTCGGCGGACATGTCGGAGCCGACATAGACGCCGCGCGCCCCCCAGGCATGCGGTGAGAAGCCGGAGATTTTCAGGACAAGGTCGCGCTGCTTTTGGCTGAAGCGTTCCATCTCCGACCATGATTGGATACCAAGTTCGGGAATGACCGCGTGGGGTGGGAGCGGCGTCGGATCGAGCACCCACGAGTAGGGGATGATCCGCTGGAGCAGCTTTTGCCCCTTCTCGCCGATCTCCTGTCGCCAGAATTCCTGGAGCGGGCGCGACCAGAAAAGCGCGAGCCACAGTTTTTCCTCGAGGTAGGGCTTGAGCGGAGGAGTGAGCGGCTGGCCCGGCTGCCAGGCTTCCGCAAATTTTGTGAGCTTGGGATAATCGAACGCCTCAAAGAAACGGTAGCCCGGCTTGCCACCCGGAGTGTAATCCTCGACCGACCGCACCCGGTCCGCGCCAAGGAGCCATTCCATTTCAGGCCGGTATGCAGCGCTTTCCCCGGAGATGAGCACTTCGCCGCCGTTGAGAATGCTTTCAAATCCCTTGCGCATGCCGTCCGCGCCGCCAAGCACATTTTCGCCGAGCGCCGAGTAGGTTTCGTCAAGCCATGCTGTAAGCCCGATGCCGCCCGGCACGGAATCGAGTTCGCTCAGCGCGAAGGCATCGTCCGTGAGAATCAGGTCGGGGCGAATCACGGCGGCCACCTGGCCTTTGACTTTTTCGTGGCGCGAGAGGGCGATGAGTTCCGGCGGCTTCCCCGCGTCGAGCAGCGGCGCGACCCACGGATGCGCCTTGCCCGACGCGCTTTGGCGATAGAGCAAATTGCACGCGGTATTAAAGTGATGCAGGACGACGCCGAGCTTTTCGAGCAATTCAGTGTGCTCCGGGCTGAACGCGAAAGCCTGTGGTGCGATGCGCCACGTCTTCTCCGCGAAGAGTCCCTCGGCGGGCAGATGATCGCGGACGTAATGGGCGCGTTCGAGGGGTGTCATAGCGAGAGGCTAACGTGGCATAATTCGACGTTTGTGCAAAAGAGGAATGTCCATTTAATCTATCAGGGTAAATTTTCCGCCACTTGCGGTGTGCCTGATTTGCTTTCGCGTGAAAAAAATAAGCGAATCAGGCGAATAGACCGAATCAGGCGTATGGGAGTAATGGGATATGGTTTTTCATGCGGATCGGGAAGAAAGTCGAGATCGTGTTATATGTCATGTTCGCAGTATGGCACAAAAAAATCCGAGGGCGGTAGCACTACAAATCCTATATGGCTTATATAACCTAAAATTATAAGCTTTTTAGGATTTATAGGATAGTGCCTGCTGAATCGGGTCCCCATAATGATACGCAGCAGGCGCGAGGTATTGGAGATTCGCTTCCTGCGCGCTTCGCGCGCCCGGACAACGCAGGCACGACCGTCGTTGCCGGGCCATCAGGGGAAGGCCCCGGCGCAAGGGCCTGCGCCAGCTACCTTCAATCCTCCGCGCGGCCGATTGTTTCGAGGAGTTGATTCACCACGACGGGCGCGGAGCAATATTTTTCCGCTATCTGGCGCGCGGCGCGGGCGTGTTTGACGGGGTCCTTCGCCACGGTTTCCAGGGCGGCACGCGCGCTTTCCTCGTCGTGGAAGGAGAGCAGTCCTTCGCCGTGCGGATAGAAATCGGTCCAGCCGGTCTCCTGCAAGATGACGGGCCGGCCAAGAGCGAGATAAGCGACGCTGCGGTCACTAAACCAGCCGCAGCGTGACCGGACATAGCCGTTCTTGGCCACGCAAAATTCGCCTCTGCTTTGCGCGAGGTAGTCGCGGTAACATTGCCAAGGCGTGTTGAGCGGACGCGCATCGACCAGTCGCCAGCCGCTTTTGAGAAATTGCTGCGTCGCTTCGTCTTCGGGATGGAGGTCGGCGGCGATCTCGAGTTTTTCCTTCGTCTTTTTGGGAAGATCGACGAGTTGGGCGAATTCCTCTGATTTGTTGCCGTACCAGGCGCCATTATATTCGACCGGGGGATAGCCGTACCAATGGGTGAAGGTGGTCCAGACATCGCCGGGTTGGTCCACTTTCGGGTTGGTGAAATAATCGAGCACGACCGGAACACCGATCGGTAGCCATGTGCGCCCGGCCAAGGGCGAAAGGCATTCCTTTTTGCCCAAGTGCCGTCCAATCGAGACGAATTTGTCGTGACCGTCAAAGTTCATGTCGGACTTGTAGATTTCGGCCCAGATTTGGGTGAAGGCGGGATCGAGGTCGGCGTAGATCCTTTCCGGCGCGGCGCCAAGCACTTCCTTTTGCTTGAAATGGCCGCAGATATTGAAAAAAAACTCGGCCTCGTGCGTGAAGCGAAGCAGCGTGGGGAGTTCAGGCGAGCTGCCGTCGAAGAGGAGGGTGGCGCGATCTTTGAGGTCAAATTCTTCCACGATGGCATTCCAGTGCGCGAGGTTGGCACTGAGCGCAGGGGAGCATTTCTGTCCGTTCGCGTCGATGCACTTCTCGGATGGAATGTCCTCCACAATCCAGACGTCCCAGCCTGCCTGGCGAAACCCGAGCGCCCATTGCAAGAAAGTCCAGGTAATGCCCGCGCCGTAGAGGGGATACGAGGCGATGCCGACTCCGATAACGACGCGACGAGGCATGATTTCCAAATGTAGCGGCAGTCTATGTCAGTAGCAAGAATAGTGGAAGATCCGCCACTTAGGAATGGAGAATGCGGGTGGCCATTCTTCGGAGATCCCGGGCGCTATCAAGAGTGAAAAAAGAAACGCCATCCCGCTCGAGGCAGGACGGCGTTTCCGGCTAACCCGGTAACCGCGCGGTTATTTGGTCGGCACAGTTGCAATCGTCTGAAGAATCCGGCTGGCAATCTGGTAGGGATCGCCTTGGGAGTTCGGACGACGATCTTCCAGATAACCCTTGTAGCCGTTATTGACGAAGCTGTGGGGGATACGGATCGATGCGCCGCGATTGGCCAGGCCGTAGTTAAACTTATCGATCGACTGGGTCTCGTGCAGTCCCGTCAAGCGCAGGTGGTTGTCCGGGCCGTAGACGGCGATGTGCTCATTCTTGAACTTGTCGAAGGCGGCCATGAGTTTCTCGAAGTATTCCTTACCGCCGACTTCGCGCATATAGGTGGTCGAGAAGTTGGCGTGCATGCCCGAGCCGTTCCAGTCGGTATCACCGAGCGGTTTGCAATGGAAGTTGATGTCGACCTTGTACTTTTCGCAGAGGCGCATCAACAGGTAGCGGGCCGTCCACATTTCGTCGGCGGCTTTCCTGGAGCCTTTGCCAAAGATCTGGAATTCCCACTGGCCCTTGGCCACTTCGGCATTGATGCCTTCATGGTTGATGCCGGCTTCGAGACAAAGCTCGAGGTGGGTATCGACGATTTCGCGGGCAATATCGCCAACGTTCGCATAACCCACACCGGTGTAGTAGGTGCCCTGCGGCGCGGGATACCCGGCCTCGGGAAAGCCGAGCGGGCGTCCATTCTGGTAAAGGAAATATTCCTGTTCATAACCGAACCAGGCGCCCGGATCGTCCAGGATGGTCGCGCGAGCGTTGCTCGGATGGGGTTTGCCATCGGGCAGCATGACTTCGTTCATGACGATCGCGCCGTTTTTCTTGGTGGTGTCCGGATAGACAGCGACCGGTTTCAGGATGCAATCCGAGCTGTGTCCTTCGGCCTGACGGGTTGAACTGCCGTCAAATCCCCAGGCCGGGAGCTGTTCCAGCGTCGGGAAGCTGCTGAATTCCTTGATGAGGGTTTTGCCGCGGAGGTTGGGGACGGGCTTGTAGCCGTCGAGCCAGATGTATTCCAATTTATACTTCGCCATTTGTGTGTAGGTAGTTGGTTATTATGTGGGTGGAGTTGTCCCGTTTTTGAATAGACGGGGGTAACGATGATGAAAGCAAATATCATACCAGCCGTGCAAGCAGTATAAAACGCGCCACTCGAAGTGAAAAAGGAGCGCCCTTTCTTTGGGGCTGATGCATAGTACCGATGTCATGGACCAGGTGAAAGACACTCTCAGGGCCCTCGTCCGCATCAGCTACGACGGCCGCGTCTACAAGACATTCCGCGGTCCCAGGGCACAGGAGCGATTCGACAATGAGGTGCGGGTCCTTCGCCATCTTGAGGCACGCGGGTGTCCGTTCGTGCCCAGATTGCTCGAAGCCGATCCCGCGCAGCTTCGGATCATTACCACCAATTGCGGCAGCCGGGTGGACCATCTGGACGAGAATCGCCAGCGCGAACTCTACGCCGAGCTTGAGCCCTACGGTGTGCGCCACGAAGATGCCGAAATGCGCAATGTTACCTACCGCCAGTCCGACGGGCGCTTCTGCTTGATCGACTTTGAATTTGCCACCATTCTTCCCGAAGGCGATCCTGCGGATGGCAGTACTGCGATGGGCAGTTCCGCGGGTGGCAGTGCCACGCACGACGGCATGAACTAACTATGGATCCTTTGCCAACTGCTTCTGGTTCCCACCGACTCCAATGGTTCGGTCGGACCGACCGGGGGCATGTCCGGGTGAATAACGAGGATTCCTTTCTCGCCCTCCAATTCGACGCCCGGGAAATCCAATACCTGGGCAAGATCGGCGAGGCCCCACTGGGAGAACACGACTTTGTCTTTGCGGTGAGCGACGGAATGGGCGGCGCGAAAGCGGGTGAGCTCGCCAGCCGGATTACCGTGGATAAAATTACGCACTTGCTCCCCCGATCGTTCAAGCAGTCGGCCATGGGCTTGCAAGCCGGATTCGAGGATATTTTCACCGAGCTCTTCGACCAAATTCACCGGGCGCTGATCTTTCTCGGCGCGAGCGACGAGGAGGTCCACGGGATGCAGGCGACCCTGAGCCTCTGCTGGTTCAGGCCCGGCTGGATGTATTTCGGCCATATCGGAGACAGCCGGATTTATTACCTGCCCGCCTCCGGGAAGGAGATCAAACAACTCAGCCAGGACGATACCTATATCGGCTGGCTCTTTCGCACCGGACAAATCAAAGAGTGGGAAGCCCACAACCATCCGCGACGCACCGCGCTCCAGAAAGCCCTCGGCGGCGGCAACCAGTTTGTCGAGCCCCAGGTCGGCGCCGTGGCCTATGAGCCGGGGGACATGTTTTTGCTCTGTACCGATGGCCTGACCGATGGGCTTTACGACAGCCAGCTTTTCAATCTGTTGCGCCGTCCCGATGCCGCTGACGCGAAGGCGACCCCGGCGCAGCGTCTGGTCGAGGTCGCTCTCGGCTGCGCCGGTCACGACAACATTACCGCGCTGGTTATTGAGGTGATGTAGGTAGCCATCGCACTCCGTGCGCCGGTACGCGCGGCAACTAAGGCGCTTGCAGTCGTCTGGTTACCTCGTTGATCGCTTGATCGAAGGCAGAAATAATCTGCGGGTCGGATTCATGAGACCTGGCAACCTGTAGCGTGTTTAGGTCCATAGAGACTTCCGCAGTGTTGCGATTACGATAAAATTCGATTGCTGAATTAACGCATTCGGGGTTCTTGCTGCGGATGAGAAAAATTACATCATTCAGCGATGGCCCCACATAGCTGATAATTCTTAACGCGTAATCTTTCGCAGCGGGAGTTCCCTTGTCAAAGACTTCGGGGTAAAATCGCATTGCGGAGCGTGCAGATACTCCCAGTGCGCCGAGAACTTCGTAAGCATACGGTTCGTTCAGCATGAGTGGGTGGAGGGCCTCGACAATGCTCGACGCGGCCTGGTCCATCCGCTGCTTGATATAAGCGACGCGCTCAAGGTGAGGGAGTGAAGTCGGGGCGTTGCCACTAAGCCAACAGTAAAGCATCTTACTGCAATTTTCCTTCTGCTCCTCTGTTGCATAGGTTTTTCCTGTGGTGAGGGCAGGAAGATCGTCAGAAATCGCCGCTATCTGATAAGCTAGGTCGCGGAGTGTGTGCAGGATGAGGATGCGATTCTGGGTATCATTCGAGATGTTCGCAAGCAAATCGTCGAGCCTGTTGAAACTTTCGATTGAGCTGCCCTTGTTACTGAGCCTTGCCAGGCTGATATCGCGATTAGTGTTGGAGACTGCATCGAAAAGGCTTTTGAAGTAGGGTGGCAAAGTTATCGAATTATGGCGGCGCAAATATACCTGAATTAGGGCGGACTCATGTTCCGGAGCTAAAGCCGCACAGTGCTGGGGTACGAACGGGAGGCCAGGGCCAAATTCGATTATCCAGTAGTGCTCGACATAATGGGGGCTGATAAAAATCCATTTGCGCGCTGCAATATCTGGGCTTAACGGAAGGAAGACCGATTCGCTTGAATAGCTGGAATCTTGATAGCTATCGGGGTGGTGTTCGTTGACAAGTGCTCCACACCCCTCGCTGCGAAAGACGCGAATGCTTACTTGTCCTTGTTGATCCGTTCGTAAGAAAGCCTCCCCAGGGAAACCAGTCAGAGCTACTTGGGTGGCGGAGTGGGTAACCTTTACCGAGATGCCCTCAATAGGGCCGCCGTCCACGTCCACGACCTTGTAGGTAATGACTTTCGTGTTTATGAAATAGAGACAGGTTAAAGCACCGGCTACGAGTCCGACAGAAATTGCAACGGGTTTCGGATTTAACGCTCTCTTTCTGGGGAACAGTATGGCGAGTGCTAAAATGAACACCACGAAAGCGGCTAAAGAACCGAATCCCCAGTAGATGGCCTCACGCCAGAGGATAGACAAGCTGAGTATACGGAAGATAATGAATAACCACGCCGTAAAAAGACCTGCGGCGATCACCACTGGTAGCCAAAGCAACATGTACCAGCTCTGCTCGCGGAGATTGCGTAGCATGACACAACTTAGGCGCTTGCTTCAGGACAATCCATTCGTAAATGAAGCCAGCGGCACATAACAATGCGACCAAATTTGCGACCACTGCGACCGGAAATGCGACTACCGGAGTAGTGACGGTTAAGCCGAATTCTGGCGAGTTACGCTTGATAGTAAGGCTCTTAGCGGTAGGGTTAAATCCGTTCTAGAGTATGTAGGTAGGCCGACGGCTACCCCTGTAACTGACGGCGGGCGTAGACCGCCGCAACAACTGCCGACCGCAGGTCCGACGGCTATTTGGTGTGCCGCTCCGAGAAGACTTCGCGGATGATCTCCTCGATGGGCACATCCTCCACGGTGAAGTCATCCACCTTTAGCGCGGAGATCAAGTCCTGGCTCGCGGCCACGATCTTCGCGCGAGGAATCTTCAACTTCACTTCGCTTTCGTTCCGTTCCAGCACCTCGCCGTAGGCGCTGAAGTCGGTCTGGGAAAATCCCTTGCGCTTCGTCAGGGTCATCATCTTGTGCGTGGCCAGCCGGTCGATGATGTCCTGGAGCGCGCCATCGAAGAAGACTTGGCCGTGATCGATGATGATGACCCGGTCGCACAGCTCCTCGATGTCCTGCATGTAGTGGGAGGTAAGGAGCGTGGTGATCCGGTTGCGCGCGGTATAGTCGCGCAGGAATTCGCGCACTTTCTTTTGCGAGACGACGTCGAGACCGATGGTCGGTTCGTCGAGGAAAAGCACCTTGGGCCGGTGAAGCAGCGCCGCGATCAGTTCCATCTTCATCCGCTCGCCGAGGGAGAGTTCACGCACCATCACGTCGAGCTTCTCGCGGACGTCGAGCAGCTCGGTCAACTCGTCGATGGTCTTCCGCGAGGAAGCAGGATCGAGGCCGTAGATCACCCGGTTCAACTCGAGCGATTCAGCCGCGGGCAAGTCCCACCAAAGCTGGTTCTTTTGTCCAAGGACAAGAGCGAACTGCCTCTTGAAATCGTTCTGGCGGTTCCACGGGGTGAAGCCGAGCACGGTGGCCTCGCCGCTCGTGGGATAGAGGAGACCGGAGAGCATTTTCAGGACGGTCGTCTTGCCCGCACCGTTTGGGCCGAGGAACCCGACGAGTTCGCCTTCATTAACGGAGAAGCTGACCTCCTTGGCCGCGGCGGTCTCCTTGTAGCGGCGATGGGCAAGGCCCTTGAGCGCACCCCGGAAGCCGGCTTCCTTCTGGTAGGTGCGGTAGACCTTGGTCAGCTTGTTGACGTGGATGGCGGGCGACATGGGGTGGGGGTAATTTAGCTTAGGTGGCTCATTTTTTTAGGCCAGAGAGTTGGTATGGGATTTTTAGCGCTTCGAGCGTAGTGCCGCATGAGCATGGCATTCCCTCAACCAAAAGCAAAAACTGCTTCTATGAAGGCGGAAAGGGTTCATCCTCGTTGATCGGACCCCATGGCGAAACGATCCAAGAGAACGAAGGCGCTGAGCAGTGAGATTGCCGCGAAAGGCGGCATGACAGACGCCGTCGCCGCACGACCGCCAGGATGGTTCAGCCGCGATTGGCTTTGGGGGCTGATCCTGGTTCTGGCCGTCATTCTGGCTTATCAACCCGTGTGGTATGCCGGGTTCATCTGGGATGACGGTCTTCTGGTCACGGCCAATCCGTGCATCGTCGGGCCGCTTGGGTTACTCGAGATATGGACGACGTCCGCGGCGGATACCTGTCCGTTGACACTCACCACTTTCTGGTTGGAACACGCGTTGTGGGGAGTGGCGCCGCTGCCGTATCATCTCGTGAATGTTTTGTTGCACGGAGCCTGTGCTGTCGTGCTCTGGCGGGTTTTGCGAAGTTTGCAGATACCGGGCGCGTGGCTGGGAGCGGCGTTGTGGGCCCTCCACCCGGTGCAGGTGGAATCGGTGGCGTGGATCAGCGAGACGAAGAACACCCAGTCGGGTTTGTTCTTTCTGCTCTCGATCCTTTTCTTTGTGAAGTGGCTAAAAGCAAGGGACCTCGATGGACAAACCGGCGCTGGTTGGAGCTATGCGTTAACCTTGTTTTTCGGTGCCCTGGCGATGGCGAGCAAATCGTCGACGGTGATTCTGCCAGTTGTCCTTTGCTTATGCGCCTGGTGGGTGGAGGGTCGGTGGAATTGGCGTAACCTAGCAAGAGTAGGGCTGATCTTTCTGATGTCCCTTTTGCCTGTCGCCGAGACCCTGTGGACGGCCAAGCGGCAGGAAGTCGATTTTGATCCGCTATGGGTGCTGAGCTGGCCGGAACGCCTGGTGACAGCGGGCGATGTGGTCTGGTTTTATCCAGGCAAGCTGCTTTGGCCGCATCCGTTGATCACCGGGTATCCGCGCTGGCAGATCGATGCCGGACAGTGGTTTTCGTACCTGCCGCTTTTGGCCGTGATCATTGTCTTGTTTATTTTTTGGCTCAAACGCGAGTCGTCGTCTCGACCCTGGTTTTTTGCCTTCGCCTATTTCCTGGTGGCTTTGCTTCCAGTCCTGGGATTGGTGGACCATCCGCTTCTTCATTATTCGTTCGTTTTTAATCATCTGCAGTACCTTGCGAGCATGGGGCCACTGGCGCTGACGGGAGCAGGAATGGCTTGGCTGGCGGATTTCTCCATGCCCAAGAGGTCGTGGGTGCAATCGACTCTCGGCGCCGGACTGCTGCTGATTCCCGGGCTTTTGAGTTGGCAGCGGACCTGGGCTTATGAGAGTGAGGAAACACTCTGGACCGATACGCTGGCCACGAATCCAAACAGCTGGTTGGCCCACAATCATCTTGCCCTTGATCTCCTCCGAAAGGGGCAAGTGGACGAAGCGATTGCCCATTACCAAAAGGCCCTGTCAATCGACCCCAACCTTATCCAATCCTACAATGGAATTGGCCTCGCGTTTTATCAAAAAGGAGAGTTCGACGAGGCGATAATCCAGTACCAAAAGGCCTTGGAGATTGATTCCGCCGTTGCCGAAGTTCAAAGCAACTTTGGCAACGCTCTCCTAAAAAAGGGGAAAGCGGACGAAGCGATGGACCACTACCAAAAGGCCTTGGAGATTGATCCTCATTTTGCCGACGCCCACAACAACCTCGGCGCCGTTCTGTTCCAAAAGGGGCAGGTAAACGAGGCCATTGCGGAGTATCAAAAGACCCTGGAAATCAATCCTCACTATGCCGAAGCACATGAAAACCTCGGCAACGCGTTGATGCGAATAGAGCGGGTTGATGAGGCGATTGCGGAGTACCGAAGCGTCCTGGAAATCGACCCCAACTTTGCCGACGCCCACAACAACCTCGGCACCGTGCTCTTCCAAAAGGGGCATGTTGACGAGGCCATTGCCCAGTTCCAAGAGGCTTTACGTTTGAATCCCAATAGTACCGACGCTCAAAACAATCTGGCCAAAGTGCAGGCGATGGCACGGCAAAGGGCGAACCCGAATAAGTGAGACGGAACCCCATGGCGAAACGATCCAAGAGAACGAAGGCGCTGAGCAGTGAGATTCCCGCGAAAGGCGACATGATAAACGCCGTCGCCGCGCGACCGCCGGCATGGTTTAGCCGTGATTGGCTTTTGGGGTTGATCCTGGTTCTTGCCGTTATCCTGACCTATTCGCCGGTGTGGCGGGCTGGATACGTCTGGGACGATGAAGGGCTCGTCACGACCAATCCCTGTATTGTCGGCCCGCTCGGGTTAAAAGAAATCTGGACGACGAGCGCCGCCGATATCTGTCCCCTGGTGCTAACCACATTTTGGGTGGAACACGCGCTGTGGGGATTGGTCCCGTTGCCCTATCATCTCGTGAATATTTTGTTGCACGCGGCCTGCGCGGTCATGTTGTGGCAGGTCTTGCGCAGTTTACAGGTGTCAGGCGCCTGGCTGGGCGCGGCGTTATGGGCCCTCCACCCGGTACAGGTGGAATCGGTGGCGTGGATCACCGAGATGAAGAACACGGAGTCGGGTTTGTTCTTCCTGCTCTCGATCTTTTTCTTTGTGAGCTGGCTAAGAGCAAGAGACCTCGACGGACAAAGCAGATGGGATTGGAACTATGGGTTAACCTTGATTTTTGCCGCCCTGGCGATGGCGAGCAAGTCGTCCACGGTGATTCTTCCGGTGGTCCTTTGCTTGTGCGCCTGGTGGATGGAGGGTCGGTGGCAGTGGCGCAACGTCGCGAGAGTGGCCCCCATCTTTCTCATGTCGATCGCCGCCTGCGTTTTATCGATATGGACGCAAAGCCTGAATCTGGCGATAGATCCCGATCCCCAATGGGTGCGGACCTGGCCGGAGCGGCTGGTAACGGCGGGCGACGCGGTCTGGTTTTATCCGGGCAAGCTGCTTTGGCCGCATCCGTTGATGACGGTTTATCCACGCTGGCAGATCGATGCCGGGCAGTGGTTTTCGTATCTACCGCTGCTGGCCGTGATCGTCGTCCTGTTTATTTTATGGCTCAAACGTGCGACGTGGGCCCGATCCTGTTTTTTGGTCGTCGCGTATTTCCTGCTGGCACTGCTTCCGGCGCTGGGATTGGTCGACAATACTATTTTTCAATTTTCCCTGGTCTTTGATCACTTTCAGTATTTGGCCAGCATGGGACCGTTGATGCTTGTGGGAGCGGCGATGACCCGGTGGGCGGATTTCATCATTCCAGGAAGGTCCTGGCTACAATCAAGCCTCTGTGGCGGACTGTTGCTGGTTCTCGGGATATTGAGCTGGCAGCATTCGTGGGCTTATGAGAACGAGGAGACGCTCTGGACTGATACCCTCGCCAAGAATCCTGACTCCTGCCCAGTTCACAATAACCTCGGCATTGCTTTCCTCCAAAAGGGGAGGGTGGACGAGGCTATTGAGCAGTGCCAAAAGGCGCTGAAAATCAAACCCGACTATGCCCAGGCCCACTATAATCTCGGCAATGCTCTCGTACAAAAGGGACAGGTGGACGAGGCGATTGCCCAGTTCCAAAAGGCCCTGAAAATCAATCCCAACTATGCACAAGCCCACTACAATATTGGCCATGCTCTTCTGCAAAAGGGGCAGGTGAGTGAGGCTATTGCCCGGTTCCAAAAGGCCCTGAAAATAAAGCCCAATTACGCGGACGCCCACAACAACTTCGGCGAGGCTCTCTTACAAAAGGGGCAGGTGGACGAGGCGATTGCCCAGTTCCAAAAGGCCCTGGGAATCAATCCCCACGATGCCAAAGCCGTGAGCAATCTTGGCGCTGCTCTTGCCCAAAAAGGGGCGCTGGACGAGGCTATTGAGCAGTACCAAAAGGCCCTGAAAATTGACCCCAAACTCGCCGGAGTCAATTATAACTTTGCCAACGCTCTCCTCCAGAAGCGGCGGCTGGACGAGGCTATTGAGCAGTACCAAAAGGCATTGGGAATCAATCCCAACTATGCCCTGGCCCATAACAACCTTGCCATTGCCTATTTCCAAAAGGGAGAGATGGACGAAGCGGTTGTCCAGTTCCAAGAGGCCTTACGCTTGAATCCCAACAGTGCCGACGCTCAAAATAATCTGGCGAAAGCGCAGGCGATGGCACGGCAACGGGCAAATCCGAATAAGTGAGGCGGAACTCCGGTCTTACCCCGGCAACTTCCCAAGGCTTTCGCGGAGCGATTTTTCCTTTGCGACGAGCGACATTTCCAGCGCGCGCCATTCCTCGACCTTGGCGGGCGGGGCCTTGGCGAGCATGTTCGCGTCGCCGAGCTTGCGCCGGGTTTGTTCGAGGTCCTTTTCGACCTTGGCGAGGTCCTTGGTGAGGCGGTCCTTTTCCACGGCGGGATCGACGAGGCCGGTGGCGGGGAGATAGAGATCGCCGAGCGGACTGAAGGTCTTTGGGCCGGGATTGGTGGGCGCGATCGTAATAACATGAACCCGTGACGCGGAAACATTCGCCGTGAGAACTGAAATTTCAGAATCCGTTAAGGTGGGCTCGTCGGCGAGAGGATTTCGCAAAATCGAAAACTCAACCTTCTGACTTGGCGGCAACTTTATTTCGCCTCTTAGCTTGCGAGCAGCGTCAATCGTCTCGTAGATCTGTTGCGCACGCGGCGACCAGCTTTTCGAGCGTGGCGATTGCGTCGGCCAGAGCGTGGTCTGGATCGTTTCCGTGCCGAAGCCGAGGTCGCACCAGAGTTCCTCGGTTACGAACGGCGCGAAGGGATGGAGCAGGCGCAGGACGTGGCTCATGACGTAGTCGAAGGTCGCGAGCGTGCCGGCGCGGGTCGGGGAATCGGGTTGGTTGAAATCGCTTTTGGAGGCCTCAACAAAACGGGCGGCGAAATCGTTCCAGACGAAATCGTAGAGCTGGCAGGCGGCTTCGCTGAAGTTGAACTGGTTGAGCGCGGTGAGGACATTGCGGTCGCCTTCGAGGAGGAAGTGGAGACGGTCGAGCAACTCGTCGGCAAAAATGGAGCGGGGATGTTTCCACGGCTCGGCGTTGAAATCGACGGCCCCTTGCAGTGTGCGGAAGCGGCAGATATTCCAGAGCTTGTTGCAAAAATTACGGCCTTCCTCGATCTGTTTCTCGTCGAAGCGGATGTCGGCGCCCTGCGGCGCGATGCGGACGAGGCCGAAGCGGAGTCCGTCCGCGCCGTATTTTTCGATGAGGGTGAGCGGGTCGGGTGAGTTGCCGAGCGACTTGGAGAGCTTGCGGCCCTTGTTGTCGCGGATGAGGCCGGTGAAGTAGACGTCTTTGAAGGCGAGGTTGGCCTTGAGCGTTTCCTCCCCGGTGGTTCTTTCGCCGTTCGGCTTGAAGTGCAATCCGGCGATAAGCATACGCGCGACCCAGAGGAAGATGATGTCGGGCCCGGTGACGAGCGCGCTGGTGGGGTAGAATTTTTTGCGCGTGCCGTCCTCGACGTGCATGGTTTCGTAGGCCCAGAGCCACGAGGAGAACCAGGTGTCGAGGGAGTCGGGGTCCTGGGTCCAGCCTTCGCCGGGGGATTCGATTTGGCAGCGGATAACATCGTGCCCAAAAATCTCAGCAACCTTCGGGTTAATTTCCGTTAGTTTTTCGCCCTTATAATACCAAACAGGTATCCGATGGCCCCACCAGACCTGGCGGGAGATGCACCAGTCCTGGATGTTTTCGAGCCAATGTTCGTAGACCTTGGTCCAGTGCGCGGGATGAAATTTAACGTGGCCATCGCGGAGTAGCGCAAGCGCTTCCGGGATGTTCGGATACTTCATGAACCACTGCTCGCTCAAGCGCGGCTCGATGGCTTCGTTGGCGCGTTCGCTGAAGCCGACGGTGTTTTCGTAGGGCTCTTCCTTGATGAGCAAGCCGCGCTCTTTTAGCATTTCGGCGGAGCGTTTGCGGGCGTCGATGCGGTCGAGGCCGTGAAGCTCGGCGGCGTCGTGGTCGCCGGGATCGTTGATTTTCGCGCGGGGCGTGAGGATGTCGATGACGGGGAGGTTGTGGCGCTTGCCGATTTCGTAGTCGGCCTTGTCGTGGG